>OGCI01002646.1_pt1 | contig 11359 bp, 7 predicted proteins | sample 1570021 | NCBI WGS metagenome assembly OGCI01 (sample SAMN06264664, study PRJEB24512) | hot springs metagenome | isolation source: Hot spring water | place: South Africa: Tshipise | collected 2015-06-21
GTGCCCAAAAAGAAGATTGTGTACCCGGAAAGTGATGGCAAACCGATGGCGGACAACACCAAACAGCTGGAGACCATCGTCTACCTGTTCGACAACATCTCTGCCCTCTTTGCGGACCGCGAGGATGTGTTCGTTGCAGCCGACCTGTTGTGGTATCCCGTGGAGGGACACCCCGAGATACGCACCGCACCCGATGTGATGGTGGCGTTCGGGCGACCAAAGGGGCATCGCTCCTCCTACAAACAGTGGGAAGAGGACAACGTCGCGCCACAGGTAGTGTTTGAAGTGCTCTCTCCGGACAACCGACTTTCGGAGCTCATCGAGAAGTATCGGTTTTACGAGCAGTACGGCGTGGAGGAGTACTACGTCTACGACCCCGACCGCGGCACGCTGGAAGGATGGCTGCGGGCAAACGGTGTTTTCGCGCCGGTGCGAGAGATGGAGGGATGGGTCAGCCCGCGCATGGGCGTGCGTTTCACCCTGGAGGACACCGCTCTGGTGCTGTATCGTCCCGACGGCGAACGGTTCATCCCCTACGTGGAACTCCGCCGAGAGTTGGAGCGCGAGCGCCAGCGGGTAGAGCAGGCACAACGCGAGGCAGAGCAAGAGCGACAGCGAGCGGCAAGGCTGGCACAACGGCTCCGGGAGATGGGCATCGACCCCGACGTGGACTGAATGACGGCGCACACCCTGAGAGTGCTGGAATATGAAGCCATCCGCGAGCGCCTGATGGCGCACTGCACCACACCTCTGGGCGCTCAACGCGTGCGCCAGATGCAACCCCTGACCAATATCGACGCGATACGCCTGCGCTTGCAGCAGACCTCCGAAGCGCGACGGCTGATCGATCTCGCGGAGGAGATGTCTCTTCGAGGGGCGCAGGATGTTCGTTCGCCAGTGTCGCTGGCTCGGGCGGGCGGAGTTCTTCCACCCGAATCCCTGTTATCGGTTGCCGATACGCTGGAGACCGCGCGGCGCCTGCGCCAGTTCCTGCTGGCACGCGAAGAGCGTTGCCCTGCCCTCTGTGTGCTGGCTCGGCAGCTGGAACCCCTGCCCGAAGTGGCGGGCGAAATCCGCCGCTGCCTGCGCGACGATGCCACCGTCGCCGACAGCGCCAGCCCCGAGCTGGCTCGGCTTCGCCAGCGCCTGCGCCAGCTGCACACGCGCATCACTGAACGCCTGCAAGCCGCCCTCGGCTCCACGCGCATTCGCAACATGCTGCAGGAACCAGTGATCACCATGCGCGGTGACCGCTATTGTCTGCCGGTGAAGGCAGAATACCGCGCACAGTTCGGAGGCATCGTGCATGACGTGAGCGCCTCTGGCGCCACACTTTTCATGGAACCGCAGGAGGTGGTAGACCTCGGCAATCAGATTCGCGAGGCGCAGGTGGCAGAACAGGCGGAAATCGAGCGCATCCTTGCCCAGCTGAGCGCCCTGGTGGGTCAACACAGCGATGCCCTTCTGCTCACCTGCGACGCGTTGGCGGAGCTGGACTTTATCGACGCCCGGGCGCGCCTCAGCGCGGAGTGGGACGCCATCGAGCCGGTGCTGAACACACAGGGCAAAATCCGTCTGCGTCAGGCGCGTCACCCCTTGCTCAAACCGCCGGTCGTACCGATCGACGCGGAGCTCGGGGACCGCTTCCGCATCCTGCTTATCACTGGACCGAACACCGGTGGCAAAACGGTGACCCTGAAAACGGTAGGGTTGCTTACGCTGATGATGCAGTCGGGGCTGCATGTGCCTGCGGATACGGGCACCGAGATGGCGGTGTTTCCCAAAGTGTTCGCCGACATAGGCGACGAGCAGAGTATCGAGCAGTCGCTGTCCACCTTCTCCGGGCACATCACCAACATCGCCGGCATGTTGCCCCAATGCGACGACCATACCCTTGTTCTGCTGGACGAGCTGGGTGCGGGCACCGATCCCGCCGAAGGCGCGGCTCTGGCTCAGGCGATACTGGACTACCTGCTGGCGCGACGCTCGCGCGTGATGGCAACCACCCATTACGGCGAGCTTAAAAGCTATGCTTATGCTCGACAGGGGGTTCAGAACGCCTCGGTGGAGTTCGATGTACAGACCCTGCGCCCCACCTACCATCTGCGACTCGGCACGCCGGGCTCCAGCCACGCCATCGTGATTGCCCAGCGCCTCGGCTTACCGCAGAGCGTGATCGACACGGCACAGGCACGCCTCGCCGGGCGCGAGACGGAGGCGTCCAGCATCATGCGGCGTCTGGAGGAGGAGCAACGTTTGGTGGAAGAGGCGCGCACTGCCGCCGAGAAGGAGCGTCGGGAGGCACAGGAACTGCGCAGACAGCTCCAGCGAAGGCTGGAACAGCTGGACGAGGAGCGCCGCCGCCTGCGCGAGGAGGTATCACAGGAGGTGCAGGCACGCTTGCAGGAACTGGTGCAGCAGGCAGAAGAAGCCTATCGGCGCCTGCGCGAACAACCTCGTGAGAACCGGGCGGCACAGGAGGCGCGCCAGCAGGTGCGACAGGCAGAACAGAAGCTGCGCGAACTGCTGACTCCTCGCCCCAGCACTCACCTACCGGGCGAAATCCGCGAGGGCGACACCGTGAAGGTCACCACGCTGAACGTGACAGGCACGGTGCTTCATCTGACGGAGAAAGAGGCTGTGGTGCAGGCGGGGGCAATCCGCGTCACGGTGCCTCGCGAGGCACTGAGGCGTATCGTGGCGCCCGCGTCAGCAGCGCCAGCCATCTCGGTGCCGGTGAACCTCTCACGCGCTGCACAGGTGTCGCCGGAAATCATGCTGAGAATGCAGAGGGTGGACGAGGCACTGGCTAATCTGGACCAGTATCTGCATGATGCCTACACGGCGGGGCTGGAACAGGTACGCGTGGTGCACGGCAAGGGTACCGGTGCTCTTCGGCAGGCAGTGCGCGACTATCTGCGCACACATCCCCTTGTGGCATCTTACCGTGGGGCGGAGCCTGCGGAGGGCGGGGACGGCGTTACCATCGTCCGACTGAAGTAAGCACAAACGGCACGCCGGATGGCGTGCCGTTGCACGTGGTGCGGTTTGGGCTTACCAGCGACGGTCGCGTCGCCCGGAGCCGTAGCCACCGCGGTCGTTGCGGAAGCCACCGTCGCGCCGCTCGGTGCGTGGACGAGCCTGATTCACCGTGATCGTCCTGCCCATGAAGACCTGCCCGTTGGTGGCGTCGATCGCTGCCTGCATGTTCTCGGCGGGGATGTCCACAAAACCGAAACCGCGCCCTTCCACGACACGGGCATCCTCGACGGGACCCCACGGGGAGAACAGCTCGCGCAGCTGGTCTGCGGTGGTGGCGTAGGAAAGGTTTCCTACGAACAACGAAGTGGTTTCTGCCATTTGTTTACCTCATGTTGGGAAGCGCCTCGCCTCCCGGATTTCTGTTACGGTGCTGCCGACAGGCTCGAACGCGGTCTCCTCACATGAGGTTCACGGACCCCGGAACCGAACCGTTGCGTGCAACGAACACCGAACATAGGTAGTATACCACATTCGGCGGGAAAAACAACGGTTTTTTCGGGTTTTTCGCACAAACGGTGCAATTCGTCTGCAACGGCGGGACAGCGGTGGCAAAGCGCACGATAGGACGCACTTCCTACCCACTTACGCCTGTCCACCGCCTGCGACCCACCAGCCTCTAAAACTGCACCTTAGGCACTTCGCGTTCCTGTGGTGCGGCTTCAAACAGGGGCATCTCCTCAGCCCACACGCTTTGGGCTACCAGCACCGCCGGGAAGGTTTTCTGATAGACGTTGTAGTTGGTCGCTGCCTCGTTGTACAGCTCCCGGCGGTCGGCAATCTGTTCCTCGATATCCGCGAGCGTGCGCTGCAGGTGCAGGAAGTTCTCGTTCGCCTTCAGCGCCGGGTAGTTCTCGCCCCACACGATGATGTTACCCAGCAGGCGCGTTACCTCTTGCTCCGCTTGAATGCGCTGCTTCCTGTCTTTGGCACCGAGTGCCACTGCCCGCAGCTCGGCGATACGATCCAGCACCTGTTTCTCATGCTGAGCGTAACCTTTCACCGTCTCCACCAGATTGGGTATCAAATCCCATCGCTGTTTCAGCGCCACGTCGACGTTTGCCCACGCACGCTGTGCCTGTCCACGAAGGTTCACCAGTGTGTTGTACGCGGCGATGACCCAGATGACCAGTACACCGCCCACGATGAACAGCACAATGGCTAACGTGCTCACAGTGCCCATGTTTCCATACCTCCTCGTTACTCGGCGAACGTTGCGACGATGCCGGGGTTTAGCAAAATGAACAGCACGCCCAGAGCCATCAGCACGCCCATCACTGCCAGTGCCAGCCCCGTGCCCGTTCTACTGCTGTACACCTTGCTTTCCTGACCCTCCAGCACCACCATGCACCGGTGAAATCGGTCGTACTGCAGGCGCATCTCGTCGCGCGTTGTGCCCGGCAGGTCATGCTCGTAATAGCGCGCCCAAACCGTCACAGTCGCGTTCGGTGGAATGTAACTCACCCGGGTGCGCACGTCCCCCACGCTGGCAAACCACGGAAACGACCGCACGGGCGTGTAGTTGTAGAACAGCGCCACATGCTGAGGGTGGAACTCTGCTCCCTGCACCTCCACAATGGCTTTGCCTGTGCCGTCGTCCATGATGAAATTCACGCCCTGCACGAAACTGTAAATCGTCTCCCAGCGGTACACAGTGCGCGTTTTCCACCTCTTGCTCTGCGAGTCGTAGTAACTTTCTGTGCGACGCACGTAACGTTCCGACACCTCGTGCAGGTAGAGAGCAGGAATGTCGCCCACCCGGCTGTTCAACAGTCCGAAGGCAGGCTCGGCAACTCCGCGTACCTTCAGGAAACCGTGTGATGCACTGCGCAGGCGGGTCAGCGGCGTACTGCGCAGAAGCTGTCCCTGCTGCCACGACCGCGCTGCGAATGCGAGGCACCCGACGCTGCCCAGCGTCAGAGCGCCCGCCATCCAGCCGTCGGGCTGTATGTTCAGTTCCTGCACGAGCGCCAGCCATGCCAGTGGGAGCATCATGGTGCCAGCACCGGCAAGCAGGGCGCTGAGCAAAACCTGCGCGAAAAAGGCTTCTTTGCGCCAACCGCTCGCCCACCGCAGCACCAGCAGGAAGCCAAACAGCATAACCAGCATTACCACAGCCGCCGCATAGACCGGACCGCGCTCCGGCGCAGGCTCGCGTACCTGCCGCCAGTGCGGTGGCGTTACCGCAACAGGAGGTACCGTCCCGGGCAAGGCGGGCGCGGGTGCCGGTGGGGGAAGGCTTTTCAACCCCGCCGTTGCCCGCCGTATCAGGTCGGAGCCCTCAGGAGCGACGTCAAGACATTTCTGGTACCACTGTCTGGCGGTGCTGTATCTGCCCAGCTGATGCGACCAGTCGGCGTAGCGAAAGGCGATCTGCGCGCGCGCCGTGTTGTCGGGTGCCAGCACCAGTGTCTTCTCCAGAATGCGCAGGGCGCGATCCGACTCGCCGTTGTCCCATACCTGTCGAGCACGCTGAAACTCCTGCTTCCATTTCGGCGGAGCAGAAGCCTGCCTCTGCGCGTACGAAGACACCGCACACGCGACGACCATCACAATCACGGCGGGTACACTGGCTCTCATGGCTTCACTTAACATCGACCTGTGGAAACGGGCAGATGTTGCACCCCCAACGAGCCTCTTATCCCTGCTCACGTTAAACAGGGATTATCGCTTGCTCATACGGTATCCTGCCATGTATAATAAGCTGATATTTTACCCGCTTCTGCGGCTCAACCACTCGCAGCTGCGCGACAATCAGCCGCAGGCTTTTCACCCGTTTTGGGCGAACAGAGCTTACGCCTGGAAAGAAGGGCGTGCGTTCGCCTGCGCCAGATTGAAACGTGAATCCGTTCCTCCGTGAAAGGAACCGTTGCCGATGCACTACCTGAAAGCGCCAATTTACGAGCTCAAGCAGACGACCCGTGAGTTCCGGTGGAGCGACGCGTTCGTCCTCCTGACCATCACGGCTTTGCTTTATCTGGGGGTGCATTTCGCTTTTCACGCCCCGGAGGTAGTGCAGGGTCCCGGCATCGTGCTCGAACCCTCCGCTCTGCCCTACTACGCCTTCCGCTCGGTGGTGCGGATGGGCGCCGCGTATCTGCTATCTCTCACTTTCACATTGATTTACGGCTACGCGGCAGCGCGCAAACGCCGCGCCGAGCAGATTCTGCTGCCCACACTGGATGTTCTCCAGAGTGTGCCCATCCTCTCGTTCCTGCCTGTCGTTCTGCTCGGGCTGAGCGCCGTACTGCATGAGCGCCTCGCGGCGGAGCTGGCATCTATCGTGCTCATCTTCACCAGTCAGGTCTGGAACATGACCTTCTCGTGGTATCAGTCGCTGACCACCCAACCGATGGACCTGCGCGAGGCGGCAGCCATCCTGCGCATGAACTGGTGGTTGAAGATGCGCAAGCTGGAGCTGCCCTTCGGCGCTATTGGCTTGATCTGGAACAGCATGATGAGCTGGGCGGGTGGATGGTTTTTCCTGATGGCGGCGGAGATCTTCACCGTCGGCGACCGAGACTACCGGCTTCCGGGGCTGGGCGCGTACCTGCGCGAGGCTTCCCATCAGGGCAACATCGGTGCCATCCTGTGGGGGCTTGGTACGCTGGTGCTGGTCATTGTGCTGCTCGACCAGCTCCTCTGGCGACCGCTCGTAGCATGGAGCGAGAAGTTCAAGCTGGAGATGATCGAACAGGAGTCGCACGGCAGCTCGTGGTTCTACGATATCCTGCGCTCGTCGCGGCTGTCCGAAAAGGTATCCGCCTTCTGGGAGCGAATGGGCGAGCGGGTAGACGCATGGTCTCTGCGGATGTGGCCCTTCCGCCCCGAACACGCGGAAGCGCAACGGGGGCACGGAGAACTGCCGTGGAGGCTGTTCATTGTGCTGGTGCTGTTGCTGGTGGGATATGGCACCCTGCGCGCGGTGCATTTGCTGGTGCAGGTGGAGTTAACGCAGTGGCTGGACATCCTGCAGGGAGTGCTCATGACCGCCCTGCGAGTGATTATCGCGCTGGCGATTGCCTTCGGCTGGACGGTTCCGCTGGGGGTTTTCATCGGGATGAACGCCCGACTCGCTGGGTGGCTTCAGCCGCTGGTGCAGATTGCCGCCTCGATCCCGGCAACGGCGCTGTTCCCGGTGTTCGTGCTGATGCTCATAAAGCTGCCCGCCGGACTGAACATGGCTGCAGTGCTGTTGATGCTTACCGGCACGCAGTGGTACCTGCTGTTCAACGTCATTGCCGGAACCATGTCCATTCCGCAGGAACTGCGCTACACCGTCACTTTGCTGGGTATGAGCCGGTGGCAAAAGTGGCGGGTGTTGATTCTACCGGCGCTTTTCCCGTATCTGATAACGGGCGCGATTACCGCCAGCGGCGGCGCATGGAACGCCAGCATCGTGGCGGAATATATCGAGTTTGGTGGACGCACCCTGCGGGTCACCGGTCTGGGCGACCTGATTGCCTACAGCACCGCGCAGGGCGATTTCCCGCTTCTTCTGGCGTCCACCCTGACCATGATACTCACGGTGGTGCTTGTGAACCGTCTGTTGTGGAGACGACTGTATCGTATCGCCGCATCACGCTATCGGATGGAGTGAGAGATGAACAACGGCAAGACACTTGTGGAACTGGAGCATGTGAGCCAGGTGTACGCCACCGGCAGGAAGCGCTTCTACGCCGTTCAGGACATTAACCTGAATATCCATGAGGGAGAGTTTGTGTGTTTGCTGGGTCCTTCTGGCTGCGGCAAGAGCACCCTGCTGCGCCTCATCACCGGTCTCCAGCGCCCCACAGAAGGACGCATCGGATATCGTGGACAGGAACTGCAGGGAGTAAACCCATACGCCAGTATCGTCTTTCAAACCTTCGCGCTGTTTCCGTGGCTCTCGGTGCAGGAGAACGTGGAGGTGGCGCTGAAGGCGCGCGGCGTGCCACCCAAAATCCGCACCGCACGGGCGCTTGACCTTCTGGACCGCGTTGGTCTGGACGGTTTCGAGAACGCCTACCCGCGCGAGCTCTCCGGTGGAATGCGCCAGAAGGTGGGATTCGCGCGCGCGATGGCGGTCGAGCCGGAGCTGCTGTGTCTGGACGAACCGTTCTCGGCGCTGGACGTGCTCAGCTCCGAGGCGTTGCGGGGTGAACTGCTGGAGCTGTGGCTGGACGGGAAGATTCCCACAAAGACCATCCTGATGGTGACCCACAACATCGAGGAAGCGGCGGAGATGGCAGATCGGCTCATCATCATGGGCACGTCGCCGGGCAGGGTCATCGCCGAGGTGGAGGTAGACCTGCCCCACCCTCGCCATCGAAAGGCGCCGCAGTTCCTTAAACTGATCGACCATATCTACGCCATCCTTGCCGGGCAGACGCAACCCGAACCGGTGGAGATGGGAACTGCCCCAGGCAAACCGGGTATCACGCGCTGGCTGCCGCAGATTCAGATTAGCGACCTCGTGGGTCTGCTGGAACACCTCTCCGAGTCCTCTCAGCCCACCTACGACATCTACCAGCTGACCGAAGACTTCGGGGCGGACTCCGATCTGGTGCTGAGGCTCATCGACACCGCCGAGCTGCTGGGCTTCGTGCGCGTGGGACAGGGTGACGTGATGCTGACACCGCTGGGCGAGACCTTCAGCGAGGCAAGCATCCTTACCCGCAAGGAGATTTTCTCCACACGTATCCGCCGCCTGCCCATCTTCCAGTGGCTGATGAATATGCTTCACCTCGCGGAAAACCAGAGCCTGAAGCGTGATGTGGTGCGCGCGGCGATCGAGCTGGAGCTTCCCCCCGCCGACGCCGAGAAACAGTTGAATACCATCATCGAGTGGGGTCGCTACGGCGAGGTGATTGCCTACGATGACGAGACGGAGACCATCATGCTGGAACCGCTGGTGGGGCACAGCATGGCAACGGGCTAAGAACACCTGAAGTCCGCGTGCGGCTACTCGGGCTGAAACGGCTCGCCGGTTGAAGCACTGCGTCCCCGCACATTTGCCATCCTGCCCCGCGCATGGTATAATGATAAACAAGCTAGATAAACTGAAACAAGCTCATCCAAAGAGTGTAACAGCGGGAAGGGTTACACCGTCAGTATCATAGAAGGAGGTTGCGCCCATGAATCGGCGCGAGATGTTGCAGTTATTAGGTCTGGCAGGCGTTGCGGCGATTGCTGGTTGCACCGGACGGCGTGGGGCGCAGACCGATGCCACTCAGAAACCTCTGGATACCGCCAGAGCAGAACACTTCCAGAAAGTACAGAGCACCGTGGCAGTCGCCTCGCGCGGTAGCGCCCGCGAGATGGTGGAACGTGCCCTGCGACCGCTCGGAGGGATCGAGAAGTTCGTACGATCCGGCGATACCGTGGTGCTGAAGCCGAATGCGGCGTGGTTGCGCACACCGGAGCAGGCAGCGAACACCAATCCCGAGGTGGTAGCGGCGGTCATCGAGCTGTGCAAGGCGGCGGGAGCGAAGCGCATTCTCATCGCGGAACACACCTGCGACAACCCCGCGACCGTGTGCTTCGAGATGAGCGGCATCCGCAAAGTAGCCGACGCGACAGGGGCTATTATCGTCAACGCCAACGCCGAGGGCATGTACCGTCCTGTGAGCATCCCCAATGCGAGGGTGCTTCATCAAACAGAGGTGGTGCGCGACGTGCTGGAGGCAGATTGCTTCATCAACCTGCCTGTGGCGAAAGACCACAGCGCCACCCGCGTGACGCTGGGGCTGAAGAACCTGATGGGCATCGTGTGGGACCGGCAGTCGTGGCATGTGCAGGGCGTGCACGAGTGCATCGGCGATTTCGCGCTGGCGGTCAAGCCGCACCTGACTGTCGTGGACGCCACGCGCATCCTCGTCACGCGAGGACCGAAGGGTCCGGGCGACGTGAAGTATCCCAACCAGATTATCGCCGGTGTAGACCCGGTGGCGGTGGACGCCTTCGCCACCACACTGTTCGGCTTGAAGCCGGACGACATCGGCTACATCATGCACGCGCATCGACTGGGCGTGGGCGAAGCCCGACTGAACCGGCTCAATATCACCCGGGTATGACGGATGAACACGGTGACTGAAGCGCGCCAGCGGCTCAAGGCAGGCGGACGGGTGCGTCAGCGGTTCTGGCGGATGCAGAACGTCCGGCGAATGGTGCAGCTGGCGGTCCTTCTGCTCTTCGTGATTCTGCTGGCGTTCACCGTGTACCCTGTGCGCTCGCCGATTGCCGTCGATTTCTTCTTCCTCGTTGACCCGCTCGCGGTCATCAGCAGCTTCCTCTCCTCGCGCGAGGTGATAATGGGGCTGATTCCGCTGGCGGGCATCGTGCTGGCGCTGACCATAGTGCTGGGCAGGTTCTACTGCGGCTGGTTCTGCCCTATGGGCACGTTGATCGACCTGTCGGACCGGTACCTGGTGCGACGCACCCGCCGGGCTGCTGGGGCAAAGGGTTTCCCGCAGGTCAAGTACTATATCCTCGTTGCCGTGCTGGTGTCCGCTCTCTTCTCCGAGCAGATCGCCTATTTCTTTGATCCCTTTGGCATCCTCACGCGCACCTTCGTGTGGGTGCTGGTGGCTCCGGTCACTGTGCTGGGACGGACACTGACGGGTTCGCCTTGGGTGGCGGACTGGGCGCCCTCTCTTACGCAGACCCCGTTCATCCCCGAAATCCAGCCCCATTACCGCATGAATCTGCTGGCAGCTCTGGTGTTTGCGGGCGTCCTGACGCTGGGGCTGGTGAGCCGGCGCTTCTGGTGTCGCAACCTGTGTCCGCTGGGGGCGTTGCTCGCGCTGTTCTCCGGATGGGGTATCGTACGCCGGCGCACGAAGGCGGACCAGTGCATCGAATGTCACCGGTGCGACCGCGAATGCAAGATGGGTTCCATTTTGCCAGATGGACACCGCTACCTCGCGCGAGAGTGCATCTACTGCTATAACTGTGTGTCGGTGTGTGCGCCCGGTGCGACCTCCTTCCCCATTACCCTCCAGCGCGAAGGCTTCGAGACCGGTACGGACCTGAACCGCCGCCGACTTCTGGGGTTCGGTGCGCTGGGGGTGCTGTGGGCGGGCATCTCTGCAGGCGACCTCGGCGCGAAGAAGGTGGGCAACTCGCCCATCAAAGCCTCCAGCGCCTTCCGTATCCGACCGCCGGGTAGCCTGCCCGAAGAGCAGTTCCTGCAGAAGTGTGTGCGGTGCAGCCTGTGTATGAAGGTGTGTCCAACAAACGGGCTTCAGCCGGCGCTGACCGAGGCGGGCATCGAGGGCTTCTGGACGCCTATTCTGGTTTCGCGCATCGGGCACTGCAGCCAGCACTGCACCGCCTGCGG
>OGCI01002650.1_pt1 | contig 11339 bp, 10 predicted proteins | sample 1570021 | NCBI WGS metagenome assembly OGCI01 (sample SAMN06264664, study PRJEB24512) | hot springs metagenome | isolation source: Hot spring water | place: South Africa: Tshipise | collected 2015-06-21
CCGCCCATTTTGCGCCGCCAAGGCGATAGCCCGTCTGGCCTTTGCCCTTCCAGCGGCCTTTTCCAAGGGCACATCTGCCAATCTTTGTTTATAACTTAAAATTTGCCATTGTCAATGTAGTCAGCCACGGAGCGCCAGCGGAGGGGCGTCTCTGATGCGCTACTCCGCTTCGCTCCGTAGCGCACTACGAACGTTGCAGCAATACTTGTAGTCAGCCACGAAGCATCAGCGAAGTGGCGTCTGATTGCCCGGGGGACCCGATGAGCGAACCGGAAGAGACTACTCTCTACCGTCCGACCATCAAGGAGTTGCCGGAGACGGAGCGGCCGCGGGAGCGGCTGGCCCGGCTGGGACCGGGGGCGCTCTCCACGGCCGAGTTGCTGGCGATTATTCTGCGTACGGGGGTGGGCGGGGAAAGCGTCCTGGATGTGGCGACCCGCCTGCTGGCCCGCTACGGGGGACTGGCCGGCCTGGCGCGGGCCAGTTTCTCCGAACTGGTGGCAGAGCGGGGAATGGGCACCGCCAAGGCGGCCCAACTCCAGGCCGCGCTGGAACTGGGGCGGCGGATGATGGTCTCCGCCCCGGAGGAGCGCCCCGCGGTCTACACTCCCGCCGACGCTGCCGCGCTGATGATGGCGGAGATCGGCCATCGGGAGCAGGAGCATTTCTGCGTCCTGTTTCTGGACACCCGCCAGCGGGTTCTGGGCACGCAGATGCTCTACCGGGGGAACTTAACCCAGGCCCAGGTTCGCATCGGCGAGGTCTTCCGCGAGGCCATCCGGCGCAACTGCGCCGCGATCGTGGTAGCCCATAACCACCCCTCCGGCGACCCCAGCCCTTCGCCCGACGACATCGCCGTCACCCGGCAATTGGTGGAGGCGGGAAAGTTGCTGGGGATTGCGGTGCTGGACCATCTGGTCGTCGGTCAGGGGCGGTGGATCAGCCTGCGGGAACAGGGGTTGGGGTTTTGATTCATAGAGTAACCCCGATGGATGGGGGGACAATCCGGATTTCATCCGGCCTCACGTCGCAACAGTAGGCATAGACGCCCACCCCCGCGCGAGCCGCTTCAGCCAGGAGCGCGGCAAAGACCGGATCGGCCTGCCGGTGGGGCGCGAAAGCCACCGCATCCGGCCGCTGGACGACGAAGACGACGGCGGCCCGCTCCCCCGCGGCCACCCGCGCGATCAATTCCTGCAGGTGTCGTTGTCCCCGCAGGGTCGGCGCGTCCGGGAAAAGCGCCACCCCGTCCTCCACCAGGGTGACCGATTTGGTTTCCACCCACAGGGGCCCATCCGGCCCGTCCAGATGAAAATCCAGCCGACTCTCCCCGCACCGAACCTCTCGTTCCAGCCTGGCGATCCCCGAAAATTCCGGCAGTTGTCCCTCCTGTACCGCCTCGGCAAAGAGCGGCGCGGGGAGACGGGCGTCCACCGAGACCAGGACCCCGGCGTATTCCACCAGTAGCAGGTCAAAGGGGGTGCGGCGGTGCGGAGCAGGGTGGGGGACCAGATGACACTGCCGCCCCGGGGTGAGGAGTTCCGTCAGGCGACCGGAGTTGGGGAGATGGGCCGCCACCGGGCGACCGTCTACCGCCACCAGGATGCGGAAGCGGTTCTGGCGCTCCAGGAAGCGGCCCGTTACCGTAAGGGGTAGTCTCACAATCCGATCACAGGATAGTGCCGACCGTCAGGCAGACGAAGGCCCCCAACATATAGAGGCTGGCGAATTTGAAGAGCACCCAGTTCAGTTTCCGGGACGGTCGGATCAGCACGGCGATGCTGAGTCCGGTCAGGCCGGCGCCCAGGAGGGCCAGGACCCCCATCGTCACAGGGTGGATTTGCAGCAGCCAGCCTGCCGTCGCCAGGACGGCGACATCCAGAATCGTCGCCACGGCGACGACCCGCCGGGTTGCCGTGGGGCCGTACACGTTGGGCCAGACCGGGACACCCGCCAGGCGGTATTCGCGGGCGTAGTGGGTGGCGAGGGAGAGGATGTGGGCCGGAATCCAGAGGAGCACCCCGGCTGCCAGCAGAAGTCCCACGACGTCTATCTGCCCGATCGCCAGTGCCCGCCCCGCCAGCGCAGGCATCCCGCCGGAGATACCCCCGAAGAGAATGGAAAGGGGCGTCCGGCGCTTGAGCCAGAGGGTGTATACCCCCAGGTCTATGGCGAAGCCCAGGGAGACGACCAGGCCAAAGAGCGGGGAGAGAGCCCAGGCCAGAGCAAGCCCAGGGACAGAGAGGATCAGGCCGAAAATTGTGGCTGCGCGCACGCTTACCACCCCCGATGGCAGGGGACGGCGGGCGGTACGGCCCATCCGGGCGTCAATGTCCCGGTCCAGCACCATATTCAGCACGGTGCATCCGGCGATGGCGCCCGTCAGCGCCAGCGTTGCTGCGACCTTTTCGCCCAGGACGACCGTGCCGGGATGGCTCAGCGCGTAGGCACATACGCCGGTGACCAGGAGGAGCAGCGTCTGCAGGGGTTTGGTCAGGGCCAGGTAGGCGCGGGCCACCGACGTCCAGCGGGCGCGCGGGAGAGGTTGGCGAATCGTATCGGTTATCAGGTTACCGTTGGGTCGGGTCATTTTTGCCACTCTGTTGGGATGGGTGTAGTATACCCTATCCGGGGCGAGGCGTCAAACGGGTTTCCTGAAGTTGGGCTTGCGCAGCAATCATTTCGGGGGAGCGGTGCTCCCGCGAAAAAGAGAGAGTGGGGTTTGTGGGGGCGGCGAAGCCGCCCCCACAAACCCCACACCTTACCCCCTTGCCATATGGGGCGAATTGCTGCGCAAAGCCCCGTTATTCCCCGCGGAAGAATTGGGCGATGGCCCGCTCCAGAAACTCTCTATCCACCGCTCCCAGCGGCGACGGGGTCTCCAGAATCCGGTCGGGGATACGCAGGCGGGCCGGGTCAAAGCCTTCGCGGGTTTTGAAGGCATGCTTGCGGCGAAGAGCGTCGGCGCCGAGGCGGGCCAGGTCGTCGGCGGAGCGCTCTATGCCCACCACTGCCAGGGCCCGCTCCACGAACTCCGGCGTGTAAACCCCGCGGGCGAAGAAGCAGACAACCAGGCTCGCCAGCACCTGCCGCCATTCCTCCTCCGCCCGCAGGGCATCCGCTACCCCCTCCGGCGTCAACATCTCCCCGCGGGAGGCCGCCCTCTGGTCCAGGCTGTACCCGGCGCTGTCCAGATGGCTGTGGCGCGCGCCGGTCAGGTAGGTCAGGTAGGCGGCGGGACCGGTGTGGTAGCCCGCCATCTCGTTCCCGCCGAAGGCCAGGGCGAAATTTGCCCCGCCGTAGAGGGACGCGGCGTGTTCCACCCCCCGCCCCAGGGCGCGGTAGAAGTCGTTGGGTGGGTCCACGATGCGCCGGACGGCCTCAATGTACGTCTCCCAGTCGCCCCAGGTCAGGGCCAGACCGTCCGTCTCCTGCAACGAGATGATTCCCCGCTCCAGCGCCTCCGTCGCCCAGGCCAAGACGACCCCCGTGCTCATCACGTCCAGCCCTACCGCCTCCGCCTCGTCTATCAACTGCAACATTCCCGGCACGCTGGCAATCCCCAGCATGCTGCCCATCGCGTAAATGGGTTCGTGGTCGTACCCCAGCATCACGGTTTTGTAGAAATACGGGTCGTTGGGATAGGGGAGGCGCAGTGCTGCCAGGTGGATGCAGGCGACGGGACAGTGGGCACAGGCGACCCGTCGGCCCAGGTAGTTGGCGGCGAGGGATTCGCCAGAGATGGTCTCCGCCCCCTCAAACCGCCCGGATTTCAGGTTGCGGGTGGGAAGGGCGCCGATGGCGTCCAGCGGCAGGACGTTCATCGCCGTCCCCAACTCGTGGTATTTCTGCATCAGCGGGGAGTCCACCGCGGCCCGGAAGACCGTGTCGTAGGTCTCCCGATAGAGGCGCGGGTTGCTCACCGGCAGCGACCGCTTCCCGGCGACGACCAGTCCCTTCAACTTTTTGCTCCCGAATACGGCGCCCAGTCCCAACCGACCGAAGTGGCGATAGGTCTCGGTGGTGACGCAGGCGTAGGTGACCATCCGCTCCCCGGCCCGGCCGATGCGTATGATGGTGCGCATCCCCGCCCCGCGCTCCCGCTCCCGGATGACCCGCCCGACGGTGTAGGCGGAGCGCATCCCCCAGAGGGCTGACGCGTCCCGAAAATAGACGTCGTCGCCATCCACGACGACGTAGACGGGGGTGGAACTGGCGCCGCGCAGGACGATGGCGCCGTATCCAGCCATACGGATGGCAACGGCGCTGCGCCCTCCGGCGTGGCTCTCGCCCAGGTTGCCGGTGTGGGGGGATTTGAACATCGCCACGGTCTTGGAGGCGAGGGGGAAGAGGCCCACCAGCGGCCCGACGGCTAAGATGACGGGGTTCTCCGGTCCCAGTGGGTCGGCGCCGGACGGGCATTCTTCCTCCAGGAGACGGATCGCTACCCCGGCCCCACCCAGGCCTGCCTCAAAGAGGTCGGGCCGGTCCTCCACGGTGAAGCGGCGGCGGGCCAGGTCTACCACCAGCACCCGGCGCAGGGGGTCACTGGGCAACATCGGGCACCTCCTCCAGGGCGAGGACGTCGTAGGGGCAGTATCGGGCGCAGTAGCCGCAGTATACACATATCTGGGGCTTGTGCTGGCGGGCATCCCAGAAGACGGCACCGAAGGGGCAGGCCTGGACGCAGTTCCCGCAGCCAATGCAGAGTTCGGCGCGCAGGCGGACACCTCCCGGCGGTCGGAGGACGAGGGCGTCGGTGGGGCAGACGCGCGCGCAGGGCGGGTCGGGGCATGCCCGGCAGACGACGACGACAAAGCCGCGCCGGATGCCGCCCGCGGAGCGGACGCCGATGCATGCGCTGGCCAGGCCGCCCTCCCCCAGCCGCCGCGCGCAGGCGAACATGCAGGACTGGCAGCCCACACAGCGGTCAACGTCTATGACGGAGAGGCGGTTGGGCATAGGGGGCTCCGGGAATTGTAAAACGTAATGCGTAAAACGTAAAGTAAGGCGCGTTGTGTGGTTAGATTGTACCACAGGTTGGGGGCTATGCCAATTGGCCGTGTTGTTTCTATATTGCTTTTTCTTCCGCGTCCAGTTCCGAGTAGATTTCGGTCCGGTCTATCCGTCCGGAAAGGGGCCCCACAGCAGCCAGTTTCCTGGCTGCTACCCGCTGAGCGAAGCGGACGCAGCGGGACAGGGGGTTACCATCTAAGAGCGCCGCGAGGAATCCTCCCCAAAAGGCATCGCCAGCCCCCGTAGCATCGGCGATGGAGACAGGAAGTGGCGGGACGAACTCCATCCGGCCCGCTTCCGAGACCAGGACCCCCTCGCCTCCCATTGTCAGGACGACGGTGGAGGGCCCCATCTCGTGAAACCGCTGGATGTACGTCTCTGGTGAGAGACCGGGGCCGAAGAGCCGCTGAGCGTCGTCCATAGAGGGCTTGGTCAACGTCGCCAGCGCCAGTGCCCGCTTCAGCACCTCTATCGCCTCCTTCCGGTCGGGCCAGATGCGGGGACTGTAGTTAGGGTCCAGTGAGATGATACAGCCCCGCTCGTGTCCCAGACGGAGTGCTCGCTCCACCGCGTGGCGGGCTGGTGGGCGGGAAAGGGCAAAGGAAGAGGCATGGACCGCTCGCGCCCGCGCGATCGCCTCCTCCGGGACCTCCTCCGGCCTCAGGCGGAAATCGGCGTCCCGGTAGGCCAGGAAGTCCGGCGTCCCCCGGGTATGGGAGATGAAGATGACGGTTGTCTGGGCGGTCGGATCGGTCCTCAGGTAATCGCAGAGGACTCCCGCCGCTTCCAGTTCGGCGCGCAGGAAATGGCCGAAGGGGTCATCGCCCATGCAGGCCACCAGCGCTGCGCGCTTGCCCAACCATGCCGCCGTCTGAGCGATGTTGGCGGGCGATCCCCCGGCATACATCTGAAACGTGCGCGCCTCCTGAAGGGATGTCGTCTCCTCCAGCGAAATCAGGTCTACCAGCGCTTCTCCAACAACCAGCAGGTCCAGGTTTTCCATAGTCGTCTCAGGTGGGCAGGTGGATTGGGTGTGGATGTACTTCTGGTTCAAAATACAGGCGGTGCAGTTCGTCCAGCGGGATGTCGTTTTCCGGCCGGGGGTCCTGGAAGAAAAGCGGGATGGGGAGCGGGCGCTCTGCAGGACGGAAATGGCCTGCCTGCACCCTCTGAGCCACGCTCAGGTACCCCTCGGCAGTGCGCTCCCAGGTGTAGCGGGCCAGGACCCGCTCCCGGCCGCGACAGGCGAAGTGCTCCCAGGCGAGAGGATCGGCCAGCACGCGCATCAGCCCCCGGGCGATGTTGTCCGGGTCAGCGGGGTCCACTAAGATGCCATACTCTTCCCCATCCTCCTGCCAGATTTCCGCCGGCCCTCCGTTGCGGGTGACGACAACGGGCAGTCCCGTTGCCGCGGCCTCCAGGGGCGCCAGACCGAAGGGCTCGTAGAGGGCGGTCAGAGCAAACACGGAACGGTGTCGGGCCAGGAAGCGGTAGGCCGCCGCCAGAGATGCCTGACCGGAGATCGCCATCGCGCTGATTTCTCCCCAGAGGTTGTGCTCGCCCACAGCCCGCCGGATGCGGCCCAGGACCTCCTGCTCTGCGGGCGAACTGCCCTCGTCGGTCCGCAGCGGGTCGTCCAGATGGGCGGTAATCAGCACCACGTTGGCCCGCTCCCGCAGATGAGGGTTTCGGGCAAACGCCAGGATCAGGCCGATGGGGTTCTTTTTGGGCTCCAGGCGGCTGGAGAGCACAATGGCGGGAAGGTCGCGGCGGTCTTCCCGGATATCCCGCTCCAGGCAGGCCCGGACGTACTGGTGGACCCACTCCTCGTTTTCGGCGCGGGCATCAGGGTCAAAGATGGCGCGATTCACCCCCGGCGGGACCACGGCGAAGCGCCGGTCATCGTGAACGTCCACCGCGCCCCGGTAGGCCCGGTGACCGTACTGCTCAAATCGCTCCTGGCGGGTGCTGGTGATGTTGACCGCGGAGCGGTTCATGCTGAGCCGTTCGGCGACCAGACGGCGAGCGAAGTGGTAGCGGGCGTCCAGCGCGGCCAGGTTCTCCGGGGTGGCGCCCAGTTGGTCCATTTTCTGGGCGCCCAGGGAGTGGGCGGTGAAGGTGAAGGGGATGCCGGTCTGCGCGGCGATGAGGACGCCAGCCAGGCCGCCGTCGCCGTAGTGGGCGGTGAAGATATCGGGCAGGCGGCCCTCCCGACGGTAGAATTCTATGATGCCCGGTACCCAGTCTGCTCCGATATGGGGCCAGAGTTCCTCTTTGGGGAGAAAATGGTCCGGACCAGCGGGGATGCGGACGATGCGGACGTTGGGAGCACCGGGGTAACCGTCCAGCGGGTCGGCAAATCCGGGCCATTGGGGGTCGCGGATACGCCGGGTAAAGATGTCTATCCGATGGCCCATCGTGCCCAGGGCCAGCGCCACCTGCTTGACGTAGACCAGTTGGCCGCCGAAGTCGGGGTGTTGGGTCCAGTAGCGGTCCTGAGGGTCAAAGTTTCCCTGAGGGTTGAGGAAGGCCAGGTGCATCGGGTGCCTCTCTGACTGAATTTACACATTTCAGTTCTCATCTCTTTATACCGGTCGTAGCAATACCCTGGATGAACCATCGCTGGAAGGCCAGAAAGAGGACCAACACAGGCAGTACGGTCATCGTGGCGAAGGCCAAGGTATCCCCCCACAGGCGCGGGTATTGGCCGAAGAATTCTTGCATTGCCACGGTCAGGGGCCGATATTCCGGCAGGCGAATGACCATCAGCGGCCACAGGTACGACCCCCAAATCCACAGGAATTTTTGGACGGCAACGGTTGCGAGAACGGGTTTGGAGTTGGGCAGGATGATGTTCCAGTAGACGCGGAAACGACTGGCGCCATCAATGATGGCCGCTTCGTCAAGGTCTTTAGGGATGCTGATAAAGAATTGATAGAGCAGGTAGATGGAAAAGGCATCGGCGATAAAGGGAATAATCTGCACATAGTACGTATCGTGCCATCCTATGCCGCCACCCAGCCGGGGCAGTTTCGTGGTCAGCAGTGTCAGGGGTATGGCAACCGCCTCAAAGGGGATGATGATCAGGGCCACGATAATGGCCAGTAGGACGCCCTGCCCTTTCCACCGGAGCCGTGCCAGCGGGTAGGCAGCCATACTGTTAACCAGCAATCCCAGTGCTACGGTGGTCGTTGTTATGAAAATGGAGTTCCACATGAATCGGCCGAAGGGCATGCGGCGGAACACATCAAAAAAGTTCTGCAGGCCCAGCCCGGTGTATGCCGCCCGCACTTCCGCTGGGGCGTCATCCAGACGATTCACAGGCGGTACGAGCCTGAAAGGATAAGGCACAAAAGCGCGCACCCCTGCTACGTCCGACGTAATCTGAGTTTCATTCGTTTTGATGGCCGAGACCACCATAAAAATAACAGGAAACACGAAGAAACATACCAGGATTGTTGCCACTGTGTAGTAGAATATAGCTCTCAAGGTCCTGCGGAGGCGGTATTGAAAGCCGTGTAGAGTCTTATTTCCCGCAGGCTGCGCTTGGGTAAGCGTTTGAGCGCTCATTCTATCTCCCTTTCTTCGCGGATTAAAGCGCGTTGAACGATTGAGACAGCCAGCACGATCAGAAAGAACACCACCGTGATCGCCGAAGCATACCCGGCCCGCAACTGGTATCGTCCCTCCCGGACAACATGGACCATGGTGGTCATTGTCGCCTCACTCGGCCCCCCGCCGGTCAGCACATAGACCTGTGTGAACAACTGGAAGGCTAGGATTGTCGTAGCGACAATCACGAAGATCGTCGTATTGCGCAACTGCGGCAGCGTGATGAAGAAGGATTTCTGGAGAGCGTTGCAACCATCTACCTCTGCTGCCTCGTACAGTTCCTCGGGTATCCCCTGCAAGCCTGCTAAAAAGATGACCATCTGGAATCCTACCCCCTGCCAGATGGACAACAGCATGATGGCGGGGAACGCCAGCCCGGGATCGGCAAGCCATGCTTGAGGGCCTATTCGTCCAAAAGAGATCGCCTTAAGGAGTGCGTTGATCGTACCCACACCCGGGTTGTAAAGAAAGAACCACACTATTGACACCACGACCATCGGCAGAACTACGGGCATGAAGTAGATTGTTCGGAAGAAGGTGACTCCCTTGAATCTCTGATTGACCAGCACCGCCAGCAACAGGGCAAACGACGATTGTAATGGCACGACGACCAGAGCGAAGTAAAAGTTGTTGCGCAGGCCCCTCCAAAAAGTCGGGTCGCCTGCTGCTACCAGATAGCGTTTTCCGAAGAGGTCAAACTGCGTGAGTTCTTCCATCCCCGCGTATTTATCGTTACTGCGCAGAATGGTGCGGGCTCGCGGGTAGAGGATGTGGCCTTGCTCATCCCGCTGTACTTCCCCAGTGGCCGGGTCCCTCAGAGGCTCCATCGCGATCACGTTGAGTCGCAACAACTGGCGGTAGTTCTCCAGGCCGATGAACTCGGGTGGATTGGGCGAGAGCAGCCGCGTGTTGGTCAAACTGAGCTGAAAGGCCATGAAGAACGGAATGGCCAGGAAAACGATCAATCCCAGGGCGGCTGGGGCAATCATCAGCCAGGCCAAAGCAGTTTCTTTTATCCTTTCCTTTGAAGGCCTGCGCCGCTGCCTGCCGCTGGCGGTTTCTCTTCCAGTTTCCCTTGAGATGGTCATGCTCTGCTCCTCAATGGGTCAGATCGCCAGAGAATGTCTCCACGGCCTCCGTAGATAGGGGCCAGGAGCAACCTGCCCCTGGCCCCCTCTCTTCCACTGCGTTGCCCTGCTTCCTACCTGTAATAGTTGTTTGCCTTTAGATCGGCGTCAATCGTGTCCACCGCCTTGTCCAGTTCGGTCTGGACATCGGCCCCGTTGGCGATGTTCCTGAACGCCGTTGAAAAGGCCGTCGTGATGGTAGGATAGCCCGCAGTAATGGGACGGGGCACCCCCCAGCCTGCGTTGAGTTGGGCCACGAACGTATACAGCAAGCCGCCCTCGGCATACCGCTTGTCTGCCTTGAACACCGAGATGCGCGCCGGAATTGCACCGTTCGCGTCGGTCATAATCTTGATGTTCTCCGGCTCAAGCAGGAATTGGAGCACCTTGGCCGCTGCGTCGGGATGTTTGCATATGCTGGTGATACCCCAGTTCCAGGAGCCCATGCCGGTCTTGGGGCCGGTGCCAAAATCGGGCATTGGCAGGAGCAACAGGTCGTCGCCTACTGCCTGGATGTGGTCGTTGGCAGTCCAGTGCCCGACCCATGCCAGGGCACATGCGCCGCTGGTGAAGCAGTCGTCGGAGGCGGCGGTGGCGTTGGCGTAACCCTTTTGGAACCAGCCCTGGATCATCTTCATGGCCTCAACAGCCTGGGGCCCGTTGAGCACGCCCTCGGCCGACTCGTACGTCTGGCGGTCAATGAGATCGGCGCCGAAACTCTGCAGTACGGGCGAGAAGCCGTAGGTCAGCCACTCGCTCGGCGCCGATGGCGCGTAGTTCATCTTCAGGTCAATCGCGTACTCTGTCTGAGGGAGAGCTGCCAGGGCCGCCAGAGCCGCGTTGAACTCCTCGCCCGTCCAGGGTTTGTCCATCGTGGGGATGCGCACGCCCGCGGCCTCCAGGTACGACTTGCGCGCCCAGATGGCCAGCCCGGAGTCAAACTGCCCCAGACTGTAGAGTTTGCCATCCCGATAGGTGCCCTGGGCGATGATGGAGGGCAGGAAATCGGACAGATCAGGGAAGTACTGGTTCAGGGGGATCAGGTAGCCGCCCCAGACATAATTGTAAACGAATGGCCCGTCAAAGTCCAGCAAGCAAGGTAGCTTGCCGGCCACCGCGGCCGCCTGGACTTGCTGGTTGTAGTCACCCTCGGGCAGCTCCACGAGTTCCAGCTTGATGTTCGGGTCGTCCCACTTGCTAAAGATCTGCACCAGCGCGTCCCGCTCGCCGCCCCGGCCGGAGTGGAACCATATGTCAACGGTGATTGGCTCCTGGGCGGGAGGGGCAGCGGCTGGCGGAACCTCTGTCTTTCCAGGCGCAGTTGTGGGAGGAACTGTGGTCACCGGAGTGGGACGCGCGCAAGCGGTGAGCACGATAGCCAGTACGACCAGCAGGGCCGTTATCATCCATACCTTTTTGTTGTTCATTTCTCCTCCTTATTCGCGCTGATATGGTAATGGGATGGGAATGATGATTAGATAGTATCTGCCCATTTTTGGTGAATTACTCCGATAATCATCACCTCCTCGCCAGAGAGTATCTGCCTGACCGGTCTGTTGCAACCGGTTGCAATCGGAGGTTTTA
>OGCI01002652.1_pt1 | contig 11326 bp, 11 predicted proteins | sample 1570021 | NCBI WGS metagenome assembly OGCI01 (sample SAMN06264664, study PRJEB24512) | hot springs metagenome | isolation source: Hot spring water | place: South Africa: Tshipise | collected 2015-06-21
AAAAAATTCCAAATAATAAGAGAATATCTTTAGGAATGATATATTCTTTGGCAACTTAATTTGAACCCCACCCAGCCTCTCACTTCGACAGGCTTGGGGTATCACATTTGCTAAAGTGAAAGAGAAAATTCGAGTTAGCTTTAGAGAGCTGAAGAATTAGTTGGTTAAAATTTTCGTGATATGCTTTGCTGGTACTTCTTCAAAGTATTGATTGAGGATGTTTACTCTTCTTTTTGTTTTCCAAACCTGTGAAGAAGGATAATTATTTGAAGCGTATTTGATTTCCTTTCTATCAGAATCTTTTGTAACATATTTTGATTTATCAGCAATGATATAAAATGGTTTATTGAATTCTTTCGCACACAAAGCCAATGGATAACTTCCAATTTTATTCACCACATTACCATTCTTGTAAATCTGGTCTGCTCCAATCAAAACTGCATCAGATTCTTTTACTGCATAACACATTAAAGAGTCAACAACTAAGGTAGCATCAAGATTCAGTTTACTTAATTCAGAAATAAATTTTCTACCTTCCAACATCGGACGAGATTCAAGAACAAATACCTTTAACTTTTCTTCACTGGATAATTTCTTTTCCTCATAAATTATTTTAATTAAATCGAGAATTGTTTTACTAAACGATATGGTTGTAAATGAGTTTATCTTACTTAATATTTTTTTGTTCTTTAAATAAATTGAATGTGCGACATAATTCTGTTCACTTTCATAATCAATTAAAAACTTAAATATTTGTTCAGGATTTGAATTTTTAATTTTCTTGTCTAATAGTAAAATAAAATTTTTAATTGCTGCAAAATGAAATAAATTCAATTCTGCTATTTCACAAACACTTTTTAGTTCATCCTTGCTCAGATAAATCCTTTTACAGTACTTAATTAAATTTGATAATATCTGTAAAGAACCGGACTTGTTATCATTAACGATTTTCTTTAACTCTTTATTCATATTCTATCAAATATTATAATCGTACTCAGACTCAATTCGAATAGTATTTTCAACATAAGCGCCTTGAGGGAAGCTCAATGCCTTAAATAAATCTTCTTTGTTCAAGTAATCTTTAAGATAATATACTTTTACTCTATTACGATTTTTAACCAGCCAATTCAAAGTAACTTTGAGTTTTTCCAAATCCTCATCAGTAGGAAATGGTTTTGTTAATATAGTTTGATTAAAATAGTCATCTAATGCTTGGTCAAAATTATTTTTATCATCATAAATATATCCTTTTATGTAAACTCTGCCTTCTAAAAGCAGAAGATAATCGTTATCGTATGAAAAATTCTGTGAAAAGCCGGAGTTGATTTCAATTAGTACTTTTGCGGAATTTATTGGTTCAGCAAGGAGAGAAGTTTTTGAAATTTCATTGATAAGATAATCAACAAGAATTTTTATTTCTGCTGCCTTTTCGTATTCCTGCTTGGACGAGTATTGTTTCATTTTATTCAGAAGTCTAGTCATCGCACTTTGATTTTCACCGAAAAGAAATTTATAAACTTCGTTCAATTCCTCATTATGTTTTTGAATATTGAATTGCAGTCCAAGACAAGGAGCTGTACATCTATTAATTTCATAAAGGAAGCAAGCACGGCCTTTAAGATATTCTTTTAAATTACATTCACGAATCGCAAAAGTCTTGTTTATAAAATTCACAACTGATTCCGCAATTCTTCTCGAGTGAAACAAACCGAAATAATCATTGCCATCTAAATCAAATTTATTAGTTATCTCCACACAAGGAGCGCCTTCATTTTTGTTAATTCTGATAAAATATTTCGAGCCATAATTTTTCAGCATTTTATTATGCTTCGGTTTTTGTCTTTTTATCGACTCAGCTTCAAGCAACAGTGCAGTTAATTCAGAATTGGTAATTATATGACGAAGACTTTTAGCCTGCGAAATTATTTTCTTAATTTTTCTTTCAGTGTTTTTCAGAAAGTAAGACTTAATTCTATCTCTGAGTGATTTCGCTTTGCCGATATAAATAATTTGATTCTTATTATTCAGGAAGTAATAAATTCCCGGAGCATTAGGAAAGCTATAAAAGTCATCTCTTAGTTCAGGTTTAATTTTAAGATTATTGGACGGTGAAATTCCATCCTGAAAAGCAAGCAAATCTGCAACAGTTTCTATTCCCTCTTCTTTTTTCAATCGCTTGATAATCTTTATTAAAATCCTCGCAGTTGTTTCAGCATCAGAGAGCGCTCTGTGTGAGTTAGGATTTCTGATTTTCAAAAATGAAGCTACTGAACCTAATGATTTGCTTTTAAGATTTGGGAAAATTTTTCTTGATAATTTTAATGTGCAAAGAGAAGCAATTGGTTCGAAATTTTCTCCAGCTAATCTGAATTCATTTTTGATAAATGAATAATCAAAAGGAAGATTATGAGTAACCAAAATACTATCTTCAAATGCTTCTAAAATCTTATCCTTGACCTTATAAAATATAGGTGCGAACTCAACATCTTCATCTGAAATTCCTGTAAATGAAGTTATAAATGGTGGAATAGTTCTTTGTGGATTTATCAAAGTAGAAAATTTCTCTACAACTTTGAGGTTCTCAACTTTAACTAATGCAATTTCAATTATTCTTTCTTTCTGTGCTGATAGTCCAGTAGTTTCAACATCAGCAACTACAAAACTGGCTTTTGTTAAAGGTGTTTCTTTTAGCATGCACTAATTTAATAAAGATTGAGATTAAGAATGAGAGTCAGATTAAGATGAAAATTTAGTATTGATGGCAAAAGGAATGAAATCTTCGATTATTGAATGAATAAAAAGGTGTTGCAGTATTAACTACAACACCTCTATAATACTAATTCAATACTTTATTAAAAATTTCTTCTTTGCTGATTTTCTTTGTACAGAAAAACCAATCTTTGCATTCAACACCTTCTTCCTTCCCTTCGACTCTATCTTTAGCAGTATTACAAGAACCAGCCGGCGGAACAATTACATCATCTCCTGGCTGCCAGTCTGCTGGAGTAGCAATTCCAAATTCATCAGCAGTTTTAAGCGCAATTAAAACTCTGTATAATTCTTCAAAATTTCTTCCCAAGCTCAATGGATAATAAATTATAGTTCTAATAATTCCTTTGGGATCGATGAAGAATACAGCTCTGACGGCCTTTGTGCTGCTTTCTCCTGGCTGAATCATTCCATATTTTTTTGAAATTTCCATTGTTATATCTTCAATCAAAGGGAATTTAACTTCAATATTTTTCATTCCCTTGAATTCAATTTTCTCTTTGATTGTTCTCAACCAAGCGATATGACTGTAAAGTCCATCTACTGACAATCCGACCAATTTACAATTCGCCTGATTGAACTTTTCTTCCATTGAAGCGAAGGTCATAAACTCAGATGTACAAACTGGTGTAAAATCCGCTGGATGACTGAAAAGAATAACCCAGCTTCCTTCATATTGCTCAGGAAAATTAATTTCTCCCTGTGTTGTAACTGCTTTAAAGCTAGGAGCTTTATCTCCTATTCTCGGCATTGGTGTCAATAAATTTTGTTCCACTTAAGTAATCTCCTTTATTTATGAATTAATATTTTTTATAAGATATAATGTATATTCTGATCCTAAACGTAGAGTGCCCGACCAAAATCACGACGATATTTCATAGTTATCTCATTTTCCTCTCCTAAGTATTTAAATATTGCAATACAAGCCTTCCTTGCACCTTCATCATCATAAAATTTATCTTCACGAATAACTTCAATAAATTTTTCTAAAGCATCAGAAAATTTTCTTACATATAAACATTTTATCGCATCTAGGTACAATCTTTTTATTGGATGTTCATTGAGAATATGTTCGTTTTTCATTTTATCAAATAGTTGAACAAATGTTATAATTGAATTTGCAAGCTCAATATATTCATCTGAAACATTCGAACTTTCTACTAATCTTTTTGCTTCCTCAGGATTTTCAAATATTAAAATTTTTGCGAGCAAAACTTTTACATCACTATTTGTAATATCACCTGAATGAACTTCCTCAAGAATTGCTCTGGCATCTTCGATTTTACCTTGTTCAATTAGTACTTTGGCTTTATCTATCATCTCAGAATATTTATTTGGAATAGTTTTTTTTAGCCAGTCTTCAATCATTTTTTCTGGTAAAGCACCAGTAAATTCGTTTATAACTTTTCCTTTATGGAAAAGTTTAACATTCGGAATACTTCTAATTCTATATTGAGCAGCTAATTCAGGATGCTCTTCAGTATTTATCTTAACTAATTTCCATTTATCCGAATATTTTTGAGCAAGCTTTTCAAGAATGGGTGTAAGCATACGACAAGGGCCACACCATTCTGCCCAAAAGTCAACTAAGACTGGAATATTAAAACTTTCTTCGAGAACATCTTTTTGAAAATCTTTAATCTCTACTTCCATAATTTGTCCCAAAATTTTTTAGCTGATTAGATTATAAAATTAAAATATGGTTACAAAATTAGATAGATATTATATTATTTAAACTGTTTGCAAAGAATTAAGTCTTAGAATATATTTGTGCCAAAAGTTATTATTTTATTGACAATGCGGGAATAGCTCAGCTGGTAGAGCGCAACCTTGCCAAGGTTGATGTCGCGGGTTCGAGTCCCGTTTCCCGCTCAACGATAAAATCCACTCTAAGTGGATTTTATTTTTTCAAGGCGCTGTAGCCAAGTGGTCTAAGGCGGAAGTCTGCAAAACTTCTATTCGTCGGTTCGAATCCGACCGGCGCCTCAAATAAAGAGAAGGCGGAAGTCTACAACCCCGAATCTTCGATTTGGGGCGAATCCGACCGGCGCATTTAAGAATAAGAAAAGATTTAGTCGGAACTCTACAATCTTTAATCATCAATCTAATTCAAATATGCCATTCTTCATATATATACTTTTAAGCAAAAAAGATGGTAAACGCTATATTGGAATGACTTCTAATCTTGAGAAAAGATTATTAGAGCATAATTCTGGACTCGTAAAATCTACCAGAAATAGAATTCCTTTTGAGTTAATTTATAATGAAACATACGACAATAAATCTGAGGCACTAAAGCGCGAAAAAGAATTAAAAAGTAAGAAAGGATATCTTTCTTGAAAAAAACCTAAACTATTCTCTATTCTAAAAGAGCATTAAAAAGATTTAATAAAACCTCTTTTGGAAATTTCTTGTTTCATTCTTTAAATTTGCATTGGTTATGGCTCGAAATCATAAAATATCGCACATTTCATTAAGAAGTTACTTCGTTTCTAACTTCGAGAACGTATTTTAAAGACTTCCGCTTTCCCTTCCCTATCAAATAATTAGTTCATTTTCTTTAATAACGGAGATATTTTATGAATGATTTATTAAACTTAAATACGTTGTATAAACCAAACATTGACCCAAAAGACGTAAAAAATACACTTAATAAATTCATTTTGGCAGATGGATTTGATATAGTTCTTGATTTATCAAAAAGCCAAGGCGTAAGATTAGTAGATGAAAGAAACGGGGATGTTTATTTAGATTATTTTACTTTTTTCGCATCTTCTCCTATCGGCTTAAATCATCCTCATATTTCTAATGAGGAAATTCAGAGTACTTTAGGTTTTGTTAGTGTGAATAAACCTTCCAACTCTGATATATACACAACTTATATGGCAGATTTTGTTCAAACATTTGCTGAAGTTGCAAAGCCTGATTTTATGAAGCATATGTTTTTTATAAGTGGTGGTACTCTTGCAGTTGAGAATGCACTGAAGGTTGCTTTTGATTGGAAAGTTCAGAAAAATTTTCAGAAAGGATACAAAGAGGAAAAAGGATTTCAGGTAATTCATTTCAAAGAAGCATTCCACGGAAGAAGTGGTTATGCCTTATCATTGACTAATACTGATATAACAAAAATCAAATGGTTTCCGAAATTCAACTGGCCAAGAATTATCAATCCTAAAATCACATTTCCATTGGAAGAAAATTTAGATAAAGTTATTAAGCTAGAAAATCAGGCAATTGATGATATCTATTCAGCTATTAAAAATAATCCTGATGATATTGCTTCGATAATAATTGAGCCAATACAGGCAGAAGGTGGAGATAACTTTTTTAGAAAAGAGTTTTTGTTAAAGCTAAGAGAGATTGCAGACGAAAATGAAATAATGTTGATATTTGATGAAGTACAAACAGGTTTTGGACTTACCGGGAAATTCTGGGCATACGAACATTTTGTTAAACCTGATATAATAGCATTTGGTAAAAAAGCTCAAATCTGTGGAATTATGGCTTCAGAAAGAGTTGATGAAATTGAAACAAATTGTTTCACAGTCTCTAGCAGAATTAATTCTACTTGGGGTGGAGATTTAACTGATATGGTAAGGTCAAAATTTATTCTTGATGTAATTAAAAATGATGATTTGGTGGAGAACGCAAGAATTGTTGGGGAACACCTATTAGATGGATTATTAGAATTACAGAATGAATTCCCAAATGTAATATCCAATACAAGAGGATTAGGGTTGATGTGTTCTTTCGATTTTAATAATCCTGATGAGCGCAATAAATTCAAAGATTTATGTTATGACGAAAAATTATTGATTCTCGGCTGTGGAGAGAAATCAATAAGGTTCCGACCCCCTCTAACTATAAATGAAGATGAAATAAAAGAGGGCTTGGAAATTATTAGAAAAGTATTAAAATTTATGTCGTAACTAATAACAATTATTAAACTACTTGCACGTATGACGGCTCTCTGATTATTGAGAGCCGTTTGCGTTTTATTAAGATGGAATTATTTATTGTCAGTACTCCAATTGGTAACCTTGAAGACATTTCATTCAGAGCAATTGAAACTTTGAATCAATCCGATTTCATAATTTGTGAAGACACTCGAGTAAGTTCAATCCTTTTGAAAAAATTTGAAATAAGCAAAGAGCTGATTTCATTAAATGCTTTTAATGAAAAACATAAAATTTTATCTCTCATTGAAAAGATAAAATCAGTTAATAAAGTATCTTTGATAAGTGATGCAGGAACTCCTGCTATTTCTGACCCCGGTTCAATTTTTATTTCTGAATGTATAAAAAGTGGGATAAAAATTATTCCAATTCCAGGTGCTTCAGCGTTACTTGCTTCATTAGTTATAACTGGCTTGCCGATTACTAGTTTCATCTTCGAAGGATTTCTGCCTCAAAAGAAAGGACGAGATAAAAAATTAAAAGAGCTTTCATCAGAAAAAAGAATGATAATAGTGAATGAATCTGTTTACAGAGTTGAGAAGCTTATTTTAGATTTGAAAAAGTTTATGCCGAAAAGATATGTAATAGTATGTAAGGAGCTTACAAAAAAATTTGAGGAAATCTGGCGCGGCTATCCCGAAGAATTGCTTAAAATCATTCCAAAGAATAAACTTAAAGGCGAGTTTGTTTTTATAATTTCAGAGTTAACTAAAAAATAACTCACACTGATTTAAAGAATTACAGTCTAATCAGTTTTCATCTTCATAAGTAACTATAGATTTAACATCATAATCGGACAATTTTTTTCTTCCTTTCAAAAAGCTTAATTCAACAATAAAAGATATTTGTGAAATCTCACCACCAAGTTTTTTTACTAACTTGCAGACAGCTTCCATTGTTCCACCAGTAGCTAACAAATCATCGTGAATTAAAACTCTGTCCCCGGCTTGAATTGCATCTGAATGTATTTCGAGTGTATCTGTTCCGTATTCAAGTTGATAAGATTCGGAAATTTTATCTGCAGGTAATTTGCCAGGTTTTCTTACTGGAACAAATCCAGCATTTAGCATTTTGGCGAGAATTGCACCGAAGATAAATCCACGCGATTCTATTCCAACCACTTTTGTGATATTTTTATCTTTGCAAAAATCGAATAAAATCTCTGCGGCATATTTCATTGCCTCGGGATTTTTTAACAGAGTAGTTATATCTCTAAACATTATTCCTTGTTTAGGGAAGTCTTTTATGTTACGAATCTGTTGCTTCAATTCCATAATTGTTCCTTTCATTTACTTAAAAATTTTAGCAAGCCGTTTTTGAAATCATCAGTTGAACGACTAATAGTATTTAACTGATAAAGATAATCAATTGAATTGTTTACAGATGTAAACTCAAAAAACTTTTTCATTGATTTGATAAGCTTAATACTTTCCTGAGAATTTGAATTTAATTTTTCAGCATAAATTCTTGCTTCTTCAATTGTATTGTCGGAAAGAAAATCAGCTATTCCAATTTCTTTGGCAGAGTACGAATCAATAATTTCACCACTTAATAAAAGTTGAAATGCTTTTGAAGAAGAAGTTCGTTTAAGTAAAAAGACCGAGACAATAGCCGGTACAAAACCAATTTTGACTTCTGAGTAACCAAATTTTGCTTTCTCTTTATCAGCAAAAACATAATCACAAACAGTAGCTAAACCACAACCTCCCGCAATCGCAGGTCCATTCACAGCAGCTAAAGTTGGCTTTGAACAGAAATAAATTAACTTAAACAATTCAGCTAAATTTTTAGAATCTTTTTCATTTTCCAATGGAGAAAAATCTTTAATCTTATTCAGATATTCCAAATCAGCACCTGCACAGAATGAACTTCCCTCTCCTGTAATAATGATTGATTTTACTTGTTTATCTGATTCTGCTTTTGCTAAAACATCCTTTAAAAGATTAACAAGTTCTGGATTAAGCGCATTTCTTTTTTCAGGTCTGTTAAGAGTTATTATTGCTACTTCGTTATTTACTTCGTATTTGAGCATTTTAATTAAAATAATTTGTTATTAAATACATTTGAAAATAAACTGAGAAGAATGCTAACAAAATTCCTGCAATTACTTGTGATAAAGTATGACATTTTAATTCTATTCTTGACCAACCAACAAGTAAAACAATTATAATAAATGGAAGAGCAGATATTCCAAAACCAAAAATAAGAGATGCAAAAGCACCACTGGCACCCATTGAGTGAATACTAATTTTCCAGAATTTATTGATTAAAATTGTCAAAATAGTATTCGAGATAAAGCAAAACCAGAAAGCGATCGAAATCAAACTTACATCTGAGTAAATAAGAAAAATTAAACCTATCAGATAAATTAAAACAGCAATAATAAATGGAACGGTTCTTTGTTCTTTAATCAAAGCGTCCTGATCAGAAACCAGATTTTTCCTTCTCATAATTAAAAACATCAAAATAGGAAGAACAAAACCAAACAAAGTAGTTATTACAATAACACTGATAGAGCTTGTTGAATTTCCTTCAACATAGAAAGCAAACAATACATATACAATCAGAGAAAAACTCGGCGGAACAAATAAGGTGGAAATTATTCTGGCTATTTTTTTTGAATTCATAGTTTTGGTTTTCTGCAAATAACTTAAATCAAACTTTTCAAGTAACTGTGAAATTTTAATTCTTCAAGATATTTATTGAGACAATTTTCTACTGAATTATAATCTGTGTAGTTCATCAGTTCATTCCTGATTTTTGATGAATGATGAAGTCCCTTTAGGTAACCAGAATAAAACTTTCTATGTTCAATGACTGCTCTTCTTTCACCTTTAATCTGAATAGCAATCTGAAGATGACGCAAAGCAGTTTCAATTCTTTTTTCTTCATCAATTTTCGTATTTATTGAGCCAGTGGAGAATAATTCTTTTGCTTCTAAAAAAATCCATGGATTTCCAATCGCTCCTCTAGCAATCATCACAGCATCAGCATTGGTTTCATCGAAAGCTCTTTTTGCGTCCTCAGCAGTAAATACTCCTCCATTAAGGACAATCGGGATAGAAACTTTTTCTTTTACTTTATTTATCCAACTCCAGTCGGGATCGCCACGATGTCCCATTTTTCTTGTTCTGCAATGAATAGTAAGAGCAGCAATTCCAACATCCTGCAAACGCTGAGCTATTTCTACAATTTTCATATCATTTTCATCCCAACCAATTCTGGTTTTAACTGTAACCGGAATTTTAACAGTTTTGACAATCTCACCTACTAAAGTTTGAAGATAAGGAGGATTTTTAATTAATGCACTTCCGGCACCGCAATCAACGACTTTCTTAACCCAACAGCCAGCGTTAATATCAATTATATCAGGATTTTCTGCTTCGGCTATTTTCGCTGCCTCGATCATCGAATTTAACTCCCCACCATAAATTTGAATTCCAACAGGTCTTTCATTGTCAGATATTTTTAGTTTCTTATGAGTCTTTTCACTTCCACGGATTAAGCCTTCAGAATTAACAAATTCAGTATAAACCACATCTGCACCAAGTTCTTTACAAATGAGACGAAATGATAAATCAGTAACATCTTCCATTGGTGCGAGAAGAAGTGCTTTTTCGATATTTATTTTTCCAACTTTAAACATTCTCAGGTCAATCGAGTATAATTTTTTTTGGTAAATAAAAAATAGCTATTAAAAACATAATTGCAGTAAAAAATGCACCTGTCAAAAACGGAAAAGGATAACCCAAATATTCGAAAGCAAATCCACCCCAAAGAGGACCAAGCATTCTTGCAAAAGCAGACATTGACTGATTGATCCCAAGAATCAATCCTTGTTCTGATTCTGAAGTAACTTCTGAAATTAGACTAAGAACTGTCGGTTGTAAAGCTCCTGTTCCTATTGATAAGAAAACAGAAACAATCGCAAGTCCTAAAAAATTTACTGCATAAGGAATCAATGCGAGATTTAAACTAACCAGAAGTGAACCAATAATAATTATTTTTTTTCGGGTGAAATACTTCGAAATTTTTCCAATCAATACTCCCTGAACTAAAGCTGAAACAATTCCGGTTATGCCGAACATATATCCATTTTGCTTGTCTGAAAAACCATAAACTTGTATTCCGAGCAAAGCAAAAGTGCCATAAATGTTTGCAAATGAAAAAGTTAATATAAAAAACAGACTAATCAACAACCCCAAATCAGGTTTGCTAAAAACATATTTGAATGATTGAATATTTAACAATCTGATTTTTCTTTTTTCCGAAGTGATATTATTAGCTGCATTTGAAATTTTCAAAGATTCAGGAAGCATAAAAGAAGTTAGAGCTAATGCTGCAAATGAAAATCCTGCTGAGACATAACCAACAATTTCATAGCCATATTCGGCAAGAATTCCACCTAAGAGAGGACCGAAGACGAAACCCAAACCGAATGCACTTCCAATTAATCCCATTCCTTTTGAACGATTTTCAGGTGTAGTGATGTCTGCAATGTAAGCCTGAGCAACTGAAATACTGCTTCCACCTATGCCAGCAATTATTCTTGAAACTAACAACATCAAATAGTTATCCGTGAAAGCAAAAATCAAGTAACC
>OGCI01002654.1_pt1 | contig 11312 bp, 8 predicted proteins | sample 1570021 | NCBI WGS metagenome assembly OGCI01 (sample SAMN06264664, study PRJEB24512) | hot springs metagenome | isolation source: Hot spring water | place: South Africa: Tshipise | collected 2015-06-21
AGCGACTTGCCCGAGGTGGTCGGTGTCGCCACCGCCACGTGACGTCCCGCCAACGCCAGATCGAGGGCCTGCGCCTGGTGGCTGTAGAGACGATGGATGCCGCACGCTCAGGGCGGCGATCAGCCGGTCGACATCGGCCCGGTCGGGTCGGGCATGCGGCACGTGATCGTCATACAGGGGCAGATCGGCGTGTAACGGGGCATCCATGGCGACCTCCCATAGTCCAGGTCGGTCCAGGATGCCACGCGAGGTGGCTCATGGCGTGAGCCTCATCGCTCGGCGCCGAGCCCCTGATCCACCAGCTCGATCCAATGCCGCACCGGCAGGTCGGTGCCGCCCTCGAGATGCAGCTGACAGCCGATGTTGGCGGTGGCGATCACCTCGGGGCCTTCCGTCTTTAGCGCGTCGAGCTTGTCTTCGCGCAGCTGTCGCGCGAGCTGCGGCTGCAGAAGGGAATAGCTGCCGGCCGAGCCGCAGCACAGGTGGGCGTCGCGCACCGCGGTGAGCGCGAAACCCAGCCGGCTCAGGAGGGCCTCGACCCGACCCTGCAGGCCCTGCCCGTGCTGCAGGGTGCAGGGGGCATGGAAGGCGATCCGCCGCCCGCGTCCCGGCTGGCCCAAGGGCGCGAGGCCCTCCCCTTCCAGCACCTCCACGAGGTCCCGTGTCAGGCCGCTCACGCGTGCGGCCTTGGCGGCGTAGGCCGGGTCATCGGCGAGCAGGTGGGCATAGTCCTTGACCATCGCGCCGCAGCCGCTGGCGGTCATGACAATGGCCTCGGCACCCGCCTCGATATGCTTCCACCAGGCGTCGATGTTGCGGCGCATCTGACGGCGTGCCTCGTCCCCGGCGCTCAGATGGTGTGACAGCGCCCCGCAGCACCCCGCCTGGGGCGCCGTGACGAGTCGGATGCCGAGCCGGTCGAGCACGCGCGCGGCGGCGGCGTTGGTATCCGGCGCGGCGGCTGACTGGGCGCAGCCCGCCAGGACCAGCATGGTGCGGGCGTGCGGGTGATCGGGCCAGGGCCCGGCGACGCGACGGGGCGGGATCTTGCTGCGTAGCCCAGGGGGCAGCAGCGGACGGAGCGCCTGCCCCATGCGCAGCAGCAGCCCGAAGCGGCCGGCATGCGGTACCACCCAGCGCAGCGCGCGACGCAGCAGCCGCTCGCCGTAGGGGCGTGCCACGGCGGCCTCCACCAAAGCCCGGCCGATGTCCGCCAACCGCGCGTAGCGCACCCCGGACGGGCAGGTGGTCTCGCAGGCGCGGCAGGTCAGGCAGCGGTCCAGATGCAACTGGGTGCGGCGCGTCGGTGGCTGGCCCTCGAGCACCTGCTTGATCAGGTAGATGCGGCCGCGCGGCCCGTCCAGTTCGTCGCCCAGGAGCTGATAGGTCGGGCAGGTGGCGGTGCAGAAGCCGCAATGCACACAGCTTCGCAGGATGGCGTCCGCCTCCCGGCCCTGCGGGGTAGTACGAATGTCATCGGCCAGCCTGGTCTGCATCAGAGCTCCGGATGGAGCCGACCGGGGTTGAGGATGCCCTTGGGGTCGAAGGCCGCCTTGAGGCGCCGGTGCAGCGCCATCATGCCGGGCGTGAGCGGCTGGAAGACCTGTTGCCGGTCATCCCCGCGATAGCGGGTGGCATGTCCGCCCGCGGCCGCGGCAGCCTCCCACTGTGGCGTATCGCTGCGCACCCAACGCTGGGCGCCGCCCCAGTCGATAAACTTGTGCAGGCTCGGGTCCACCGCTGCGGTGGGCGGCAGGGACAGGCGCCAAAGGCTGCCGGAGGCGCTGAAATACCCGTGTCGCAGTTCGCGCACCGATCGCCAGAAGTACGCCCCGTCGTCGATCACCTCACCGCCCAGCCGCAGACGCGCGGCCCGGACTGCGGCCTCGGCACCGGCCAGGCGCACATAGGCCCGCTCGCCGACATGGCAGGCGGCAGAGAGCGGCAGGGGCTTACCCGCCCAGGCGTTGAAGCGGGCTACGGCCGTTTCGGCGTCCATTTCCAGGGCAAGGGTGAGCTCGGTCTCGGGCCGGGGCAGGACCTTGAGGCTCACCTCCAGCAGCACCCCCAGGGTGCCCTGGGCGCCGGCCATCAGGCGGGAGACATCGTAGCCGGCGACGTTCTTCATCACCTCGCCGCCGAAGCGCAGCACCTCGCCCTTGCCGTTGAGGATGCGCACGCCCAGCACGAAGTCGCGGCAGGCCCCGGCATAGGGCCGGGCCGGACCGGATAGGTTGCAGGCCACCGTGCCGCCGAGGGTGGCGTACTCGCCATGATGCGGCGGCTCGAAGGCCAGGCACTGGCCGCGCTCGGCCAGGGCCGCCTCGATCTCGGCGAGCGGCGTGCCGGCGCGGGCGGTGAGGACGAGCTCGGTGGGTTCGTAGTGCACGATGCCGCGATGGCCGGAGACGTCGAGGGTCTCGCCCGCCACGGGCCGGCCCAGCCAGGTCTTGCTGCCGCCACCTGCGATGCGCAGCCGGGTGCCGGCGTCGTGGGCGGCGCGGACCCGTTCCGCCAGCGTCTGCGTCAGATCGGTGCCAGCCATCAGAACCGCGGCAGATCCGGGAACGGGAGCTTGCCGCCGTGCACGTGCATGGCCCCGAATTCGGCGCAGCGGTGCAGCGTGGGCACCGCCTTGCCTGGATTCAAGAGCCCGGCCGGGTCGAAGGCGGCCTTGACGGCGTGGAACTGCGCAAGCTCCGGGGCGGCGAACTGCACGCACATCTGGTCGATCTTCTCCACGCCCACGCCGTGCTCGCCGGTGATGGTGCCGCCCACTTCCACGCACAACTCCAGGATCCTGCCGCCCAGTTCCTCGGTCCGCTCCAATTCGCCGGGGCGGTTGGCGTCGTAGAGGATCAGCGGGTGCAGGTTGCCGTCGCCAGCGTGGAAGACGTTGGCCACCGGCAGCCCGTATTCCCGCGACAGCTCGCCGATGCGGGCGAGCACCTCCGGCAGGCGCCGGCGCGGGATGGTGCCGTCCATGCAGTAGTAGTCGGGCGAGATCCTTCCTACCGCCGGGAAGGCGGCCTTGCGCCCCTTCCAGAAGAGCTGCCGCTCCGCCTCGTCGCGCGCCGTGCGTACCTCGGTGGCACCGCTGGCAAGCAGCAGCTCGCGCACGCGCATGACCTGCTCGGACACCTCCTCGTTGGTGCCGTCCAGTTCGCAGAGCAGGATGGCGGCGGCCTGCACCGGATAGCCGGCATGCACGAAGGCCTCGGCGGCGCGGATGGCGAGGTTGTCCATCATCTCCAGGCCGGCCGGGAGGATGCCGGCGGCAATGATGGCCCCCACCGCCGCGCCGGCACGGGCCACGTCGTCATAGGCGGCAAGCAGCACCTGGGCGCGCGCCGGGATGGGCAGCAGGCGCACCGTGGCCTCCACCACCACGCCGAGCAGCCCCTCGGAGCCGGTCATCAGGGCGAGCAGGTCGTAGCCGGGCGCATCCAGGGCATCCGCCCCCACGGTGAGCCGCTCGCCGTCGGCCAGCACCACCTCCAGCTTGAGCAGGTTGTGCACCGTCAGCCCATACTTCAGGCAGTGCACGCCGCCGGAGTTCTCCGCCACGTTGCCACCGATCGTGCAGGCGATTTGCGAGGAAGGGTCGGGGGCGTAATACAGGCCGTAGGGACGCGCCGCCTCGGAGATGGCCAGGTTGCGCACACCGGGCTGCACACGCGCGGTGCGAGCCACGGGGTCGATGGCGAGGATGGACTTCATCCTGGCGAGCGAGAGCAGCAGCCCGTCCTCCAGCGGCAGGGCCCCGCCCGAGAGTCCCGTGCCGGCCCCGCGTGCCACCACCGGCACCGCAAGCCGATGAGCCAGGCGCATGACCGCCTGCACCTCCTCCACCGTCGAGGGCAGGACCACGACCATGGGCAGGCGCCGGTAGGCGGACAGCCCGTCGCACTCGTAGGGCCCCAGGTCCTCCGGCTCGTGGAGCACGCTGTCGACGGGCAGCAGGGCCATGAGGCCCTGCACCAGCTCGGCGCGACGGGCCTGGGCCGCGCGGGAATTCACGGTCTCGCTCATGCGCCGGATTTCATCACGCCGCGGCGAAACGTTCCAGACCGGCCAGACGCCGGTAGATGAGGGCCAGGGCGTCCTCGTCGCCGACATTGCCGGGGAAGATCACCACCGGCAGGTCGGGATAGCGGGGGTGATCCGGCGGGCAGCACACCACGGAGCAGCCGGCCAGGATCTGGCCGACCACCCGCGCCGTGCGCAGCGCCAGCCCGGTGGACAGGACGTCGTTGGAGGTGATGCCGCCCTTGCTGATGAGGAAGCCCAGGGTGGTCGGCAGCCCCCGCACGATGTCCATGAGCGTGCCGGAGACCACCTCGCCGAAGGCCAGACGCTCTGATCGGCTGGCGAAGCTACGCTTAAGCCGGCTGGTGTAGATGACAGGGGTGAAGCCGGCGGCATGCGCCTCCTGCGCCACCTGGCAGACGGCCGTCACCAGGTCGGCGCGTTCCGCCGGTAGCCGCCCGACGTCCACCTCGATGGGCGCCACGCCCGGCTCGGCGAGCAGGCGCTCGAGCTGGGCCGTGGTCTTGGCGACATGCGAGCCGACGATGACCGCGCCGGGCCGCCCATCGCGCACGTAGGCGGCCATCTTCGCCGCCGGCACCGGCTGCGGTGGTAGCCTCGCCAGGGCGGTGAGCAGGCTCGCGGCGCTGCGGAACAGGAAGCGCTTGCCCTGCTGCGCGGCGGCCAGCAGGTCGGCGGCGAAGCGGTTGAGGTCGTCCTGGCGCTCGGCGTCCACCGCACAGCAGACGTTGCCGGAAAGCCCAAGCAGGCGCTCCAGGCAACCCCGACGCAGCTCGCTGAGCCCGAAACGCTGCACGTCCGCCGCCCGGATACGGCCGCCGGTCTTCTCCTCAACGTACAGGGCGAGGTCGCTGTTGCGGTAGCCGAACACCGAATCGCGCGCGAACTCGGTCTCGGCCACCGGCACGGGCCGGCCGTCCACCATCAGGTAATGCACCCCGCCGCGGGTGATGCGGCCGCCCTCGAAGAAGGCGGGCGTGAGGAAGTGGGCATCGAAGGGGCCCAGTTCCTCGGCCATCACGTCGGTCTCGACCGGATAGTGGCCGCGCAGGGTGGAGTCGGAGCGGCTGACTAGGATGGGGTTCACCGGCTGACCCGCCTTCTCGCGCCGATCCAGGGCCAGCTTCAGGTTGTGGCAGACCTCGCGCGTGACGGCCGCCGCGCGCTCAGCATCCATGCCGCGGGTATTGGTCAGCACGAAGAACAGGGGCGCGGTATCCTCCAGGGCCTCGAGCAGGGTGTCGACATCCCAGCGTGTGAGCAGCAGGCAGGAATGCACGGTCTGCGAGCCGGTCGGGTCGTCGTCGAGGACGATGATCTTGGTGTCGGTCATGGTCTGTATCCGCTTTGTGCGTGCTGGCTAGCGCGGAGGAAACCCCCGGCGCTTCGCGCCACCCCCTTTGTCAAGGGGGCTTGCCCGTGGACCCCTCTGCAACGGGTGGAATCGGGTCCGGCCGCCGGCAGGTGGACAGGCGTCAACCCAGAGCCCGAACCCGCGCCACCATCGCCTCCACCGTCAGTCCGTTGTAGTCCATGAGCTCCTGGGGGCTGGCGGTGGTCTCGCCGCGCTTCCAGGCGAAGACGTCGCGTCTGGCGGCGCGGCTGCGCAGCAGTACCGGCTCCAGGCAGGCGCTGGGCCCGCCGCTCACCGCCAGCAGCACATCGGCGTCGAACAGGGCGTGGAAGTGGTCGTCGTCCAGGAAGGCATTGTCCGGCTCGGCGACGGTCTCCCAGCTCACGTCGGTGGGGCGGTAGAGCCGGCGCGGGTTGACCACGGCGACGATGCGCACCCGCCAACCCTCCGCCTCCAGCCTGTCCTTGGCCGCGAACACGGGCAGCAGGATCATGTCGCCGGTGACGGCGAAGACCACGGTGCCCTGGTCGCCGGCGGCCGACTCGTAGATCGTCGCCGCGCCCTTCTCCACCGCCGCGCGCGCCTCGTCCATGCCCAGGTACACGGGTAGGGGCGACTTGGAGGCGATGATCACCATGCCCTTGTTGTAACTCTGGGTGGCGTACTCATAGGCCGCCTGGATGGCGTTGGCGTCGCAGGGAAAGAGGGCATAGACGTTGCCGTTGCGCATCTGGGCGGCGATGTAGTTCTCGATCTCCGGGCGCTGGTGCGTCCAGCCGTTGCGCCCTTGCTCCAGGGCGCCGGCGGTGAACATGCAGACGATGGACGGAGTCTTGCGCCGCAGCTCCGCCATGGCCTGGGTCACCGTCTGGACGATGGGCCAGCCGTTGATGGCGAAGGACTCGTAGGACAGCCACAGGGCACGCGATCCGAACAGGGCGAGCCCGGCCGCCAGGCCGGCGCAGGCGTCCTCGTTGAGCGGCTCGTAGACCTGGCCCGTGGGCGACTGGTTGTAGAGCGGGTCGGCCGTGGGGTGGCGGATCTTGAGGGCGTCATTGATGTTCTTCATGCCCGAGGCCTCGTTGCCGTCGGCATTGGTGACCACGAAGCGCGGGTCCTGTCGGCCCACCCAGGCCACCAGCTCGCCCATGGCCGTGGAGGGCACCACCTTTTCCCCCTTGGCGTACTCCTTCACCGGAAAGGCGGGTAGCGGGGCGATCTCGAGCACCCGTTCGGTCACCGCGGTCTTCACGGCCGGGCCGCCGCCGGCGCGCACGAAGTTCTCGCGCACGATGGCCCAGGCCTCCGGGTTGAGTGCACGGCGCTGCAGGCCCTGCTTGATGTGTGCGGCGTCCAGGGTATCGGCGGGATAGAGGTTGTGCGACTTGGCGCCGACCGTGTGCACGCCGGCGCCCTTCAGCTGCTTGATGACGAAGGCGGTCAGCTTGCCGGACAGGGCCGACCTGGCGGCATAGTCCATGCCCTCCAGCACGGCCTGCGCGAAGGCCAGGCGCTGTTGATGCGAGAAGCGGGTGGAGTCGACGTAGGCGCTGTCCTGGCCTGAATCGTCAAAGGTCTTGGCATCCACCAGCACCACCTCGTCGAAGCCGTGGCCGGCCCAGTAGGCGATCATGTCCTCGTTGGTCATGCGCGAGACCATGGAATGGTGCTCCTGGCTGTAGCCGTTCCAGATCAGCACCGGCAGGAAGTTGGTCACCTGCGGGTAGGCGGTGTGGAAGTGCATCATGGCGTTGAGCACATAGGGCTCGCCCATGCCGCCGTCGCCGATGGTCACCGGGAACAGGGTGCCCGGATGCAACAGGGCGCCGGCCATGGCGAAGTGCTGCCCCTGGCCCAGCGGCCCGGCCGGCGCCAGCAGGCCGGGGATGGCACCGGAGAGGTGGCCGAGCAGCCCGTGCTTCTCGCGGAAGCGCGCCATCATGTCGGCCATGGTGCGGATGCCCATCTCCTCCAGGGAGGTGTCCAGGAACATGGCGCTGTAGAAGCCGGGGGCATGGTGGCCGACCTCGGTGACGATGTTGGTGTGGCCCAGCATCACCAGGGCGGCATAGGCCTCGGCGCTGGAGGCGAAGCCGCCGGGGTGGCCGGAGCCCTTGGACCCGCACACCTGCAGGGTGACGTAGCGCAGGGCGTCGGCCATCAGCAGGGTCTGGTAGGCAGCCTCGGCGGACCGGGGATCGGCCACCGCCGTACGGCCTTCGGCGATGACGGCGCGGGCGGCGTGCTCCGCGAAGCCAGGCCAGGCCTCGCCAAAATACTGGATGCCCTCGCAGAAGGCAGGGGGCGTGGAGTGGATCTTGTCGGGCATGGCGGCCATGGCGGTCTCCTGGTGGCGAGGTTGCGGAGGCGTCCAACCCTAACCGTCCCCAACATCGATATGTTGTAGGTCGGACTTCAGTCCGACATCTCGGATGATGTCCGACCTTGGACCCAATGGACGATCCGGGTTTAAACTTGGGTTGCCCATACCCTAGTGATTTTGTCAGAATTGCACAATACGGTATATGTTTCATATTGTGAAAATATGCCTGCCCAAACCCCACAGACCTCCATCCAGGTCATCGACCGCATGGCCCTGCTGCTCGACGCCCTGGCCCGTTATGCGGAGCCGGCCAGCCTCAAGTACCTGTGCGCAGACACCGGGCTGCACCCGTCGACTGCGCATCGCATCCTCTCGTCACTCGCCGAGCATGGCTACGTCGAGCGTGTGGAACCGGCCGCCTGGCAGCTCGGCGCCAAGCTCCTGCAGCTGGGCCACCGCGTGCGTGTGGGCCAGGACGTGCGCCGGGCGGCGCGTCCGGTGATGGACTGGCTGCGCGACGAGATCGGCGAGAGCGTGAACCTAACCCTGCGCGCGGGTGACGAGGTGATCTATGTCGAGCGTGCCACCCCGGCGCGGGCGATCCGCGTCGAACAGGTCATTGGCAGCCGTGCCCCGCTGCATGTCACGGCCGTGGGCAAGCTCTGGCTGGCCGAGGACGGCCCCGAGGGCATCGCGTCCTATGCCCGGCGCACGGGTCTGCCCCGCTACACCCGCAACACCATCGCCGACGCCGAGGCACTGGCCCATGCGGCGCATGCCGCTGCCCGGCGCGGCTATGCCCTCGACGACGAAGAGGCGGAGCTGGGCGTGGGCTGCATCGGTGCCCTGATCCGCGACGCCGCCGGCCGGGTCGTGGCAGGGATGTCGGTCTCCGCCCCCATCGAGCGGCGGCGCCCGGAGTGGATCCCCCTGGTCGCCCAGGCCGCGGCGCGCATCTCGGCGCGACTGGGCTACACGCCCCAGGACTGCACCGGGGGCCGTGCCCAGGACTGAACGGCCCGTCGCTGGCAGTGCCTCGTCTCAGGGAGAGCGTGCCAGCAGCTCGCGCAAGGCATCCAGCCCCACCGGCGGGCTGATCAGATAACCCTGCACCAGATCGCAACCCAACTCGCGCAGGATTTCGAGCTGGGCCTCGGTCTCCACCCCTTCGGCCACCACTTCCAGCCCCAGGGCGTGCGCCATGTCGATCATGGCGGACACGATCTGCCGGTCGTTGACGTCCTGGGTCAGCTCCTGCACGAAGCTGCGGTCGATCTTGAGCTGATGCAGGGGTAGCGTCTTGAGCATGGCCAGGTTGGAGCAACCGGTGCCGAAATCGTCCACGGCGATGGCGGCGCCGGCCTGGGCCAAGGTCCAAAGCAAGCCCAGCGCCCCCTCGCGCTGGGCGCTTAAGGCGCTCTCTGTCAGTTCGAAGGTGAGGTGGCGTCCGGGCACACCGGCCTGGCGAAGCCTGTCGAGGATGCGCGGGCCGAGATCGGGCTTGAGCTGCAGGGGCGAAAGATTGATCCCCAGCCGCAGCAGCGTAGGCTGCTCGCGCAGCAGCCCCGTCCCGGCCGCTATCGCCTCGCCGAGTACCCACTCGCCCAGGCGCGCGATGAGCCCGGTCTCCTCCGCCAGGGCGAGGAATTCCGCCGGCGCGACCGCTTGCCCGTCCAGGGACCAGCGCGCCAGGGCCTCGGCGCAGACGATGCGGCCATCGGCCAGACGCATCTGCGGCTGCCAGGCCAGCCACAAGCCCCCCGCGTCCAAGGCTTGGCGAAGGGCGCTCACTCGATCGAGCCTTTGCAGCAGCTGCGCATGCAGGTCATCGGAATGGAAATGGAACTGATTGCGGCCATTTTCCTTGGCGCGATACAAGGCGGCATCCGCCTTCATGACCAGGGCATCGACGTTCTCGCCGTCTTGCGGGAAGCGGCTGATGCCGATACTGGCGCCGACATAGACGCGCGCGTCGCCGATATCGAGGGGGCTGGAGACGAGTTCGAGAAGCTTTTTCGCCATCGACGCCACGTCGGCATCCTCCCGCGTCTCGCCGAGCAGGATCACGAACTCGTCCCCGCCCACACGAGCCACCGTGTCGCTCACCCTCACCCCGCCGGCCAGGCGCTGGGCGATGGCGACGAGCACCTGATCGCCGAAGCGATGCCCGCGGCTGTCGTTGAGGTCCTTGAAGCGGTCGAGATCCAGGTACAGGAGGGCGAAGCCGCTGTGGGTGCGCCGACCATGCACGATCATCTGCTGGATGCGGTCTTCGAGGAGCTTACGATTGGGTAGCCCCGTGAGCTCGTCGTAATAGGCCATGTGCAGGAGCTGCCCGCGCAGCTCGTGATGCACGGAGATGTCTGAGAACAGCCCCACGTAATACAGCACCTCGCCGCGTGTGCTCCGCACCGCCTGGATACGCAGCCACTCGGGGTAGATCTCGCCGTTCTTGCGCCGGTTCCAGATCTCCCCCTCCCACATGCCCTCCTCATCAAGCGCGCGCCACATGCCCCTGTAGAACGCGGCATCGTGGCGCCCTGATTGCAGGATGCGTGGGGTCTGGCCGGCCACCTCCTCCTGGCCGTAGCCCGTCGTCTCGGTGAAGGCGCGGTTGACGAGCAGGATGCGCAGGGCGCGATCCGTGACCATCATGCCCTCGACCATGCCGTCGAAGACGCTGGCGGCCACCTGCCGGTGCTCCAGCTCGCAGGTCAGCTGCGCGATGAGCCTTTGCCGCTCCTCGCTCAGCTGGCGCTCGCGTCTGACCAGCCCCTGCAGCAGAGACAAGCGCGAGACCACGCCCTGGAAGGCCCCGCCCTCTCCCAGCACGGGCAGATGATCCACGCCCGCCCGCTCCAGGGCGTGCATGGCCGTCTCGAGGTCCATGTCCGGCCGCAAGGGCTCCGCCTGACGGCGCACGAGCAGATCGGCGAACACCCGACCGGGAAAGACGGCGGCATGCCTGGCCTCCACCAGGCCGAGAAAGCGCCCGGCCTTGTCGAACACGACATACACCGGTGCTTGCCGCTGCGGCAACCTGGCCACGTCAACATAGCGCTCCAGCGCCTGCACCCGTTCCCACTGCGCGCAATAGAGATCCGGGGCGAGGGGGCTCACGTCCGGATTCATTGGCCCTTGTGTTCCAGCACGATATGGATGTCGATCTGCAGGTGCAGGATCTCTTCCGGCCCCATGAGCGGCTTGACCTCCTCCAGCACCAGCCGGCGGATGTCCTCGATGCTCACCTTGCGCAGGATGGCATTGCGGATGATCACATCGGCGATGACCTCGTCCTCCACCGGGATGTGGGTGAAGGAGGTGGCGGAGAGCAGATTGAGCGCCTGCCCCACCGCCACCGCACCGATGGGCGATTGCTGCCCCAGAACCAGGCCATCGCGGATGGGCGGCAGGGCGAATTCCGACAACCTGATGTGTATCTCGTGTTTCTTTTTGTGGTTTTTCATACTCCTGCCCAAGCGATGACCCTCGCAACTATTTTTAAAACCGCGAACCCAGCCGATGGGCATGGAGCGATCTTATCCTATCGGTGAAGTCGGGCGTAGTCTGGAAATCAGATTAAAC
>OGCI01002655.1_pt1 | contig 11307 bp, 9 predicted proteins | sample 1570021 | NCBI WGS metagenome assembly OGCI01 (sample SAMN06264664, study PRJEB24512) | hot springs metagenome | isolation source: Hot spring water | place: South Africa: Tshipise | collected 2015-06-21
AGAACCGCCACAAGGTCTCGCTGGCTATTGTGGGGCCCCAGGGCAACCTGCTGGCCTATAGCGGCAACCCCCATCTGTCGGCTCACATGCGCTCCTCGGCCAAACCCTTTCAAGCCCTGGCCCTCTATCTGAGCGGGGCCATCGAGCGCTTTGGCATTACCCCCGCCGAGGTCGCGCTGACCTGCGCCTCCCACGATGGGCTGGAGCAGCACGTGACTATGGCCACCAACTACCTGCGCAAGATTGGGCTGGACGAGAGCTACCTGGCCTGTGGCATCCACCCGCCCTTCGACCTGGCCGCGCGCAAGGCCCTGCAGCAAGCCGGCCAGCCCGCCACCGTGCTGCACAACAACTGCTCGGGCAAACACACCGGTATGCTGGCCGCGGCGATGGCCCTGGGGGTCGAACCTAGGGGCTACGAGCAGCCCGAGCACCCGGTGCAGCAGCTCAACCTGCAAACCCTGCGCGACCTGTCGGGACATCAACACATCCCCTATGGTGTGGATGGCTGTAGTGTGCCCACCTTTGTGCTGCCCTTAGCCCCGGCAGCCCGGATGTTTGCCCTGCTGGCGAAGCCCGAGGCCGCACCAGAAAAGTATCGAGAAGGCCTGGAAGCGGTTTTTCGGGCCATGCGCCAGCACCCCGAGCTGGTGGCCGGGCCCCGTAGCATCGACACTGTGCTGATGCAGACCGTTCCCCACCTGGCGGCCAAGCGCGGGGCCGACGGCTATTACGGCATGGCCCTGCGTGAAACCCGCTGGGGCCCAATTGGAATCGCCCTCAAGGTGGAAAGCGGCTCCAACGAGGCCAGGGAGCCCATGGTAATTCGGTTGCTGGAGGTGCTCGAGGCCCTTTCGCCCGAGGTGGCGCTCGAATGGCGGCGGCCCATTGTGCGGAACGTGCGGAAGCTCGAGGTCGGGCATCTGGAGGCGAAGCTCGAGCTGCACTGGGTTGATGGCTAAAAAAAGCCGTATGGACTTAGCCTGAAACAAGGTAGGCTCTTGGCTATGGAGTTTGTCGAAGAGGTCGCACAACGCCCCCCCCTGGTGCTGGGGGTAGACCCCCGGCCGGAGCTACACGGCCCAGAACCCCTGGCCCATATCCGCCGCTACACCCTCGAGCTCATGGAGGCCCTGGCCCCCAAGCTTGCTGCGGTGAAGTTTCAGGCGGCCTTCTTCGAGGCACTGGGGCCACAGGGTTTTGCCCTGATGCACGAGCTGCTGGTGGGGGCCCGGGTGCTCTCGCTGCCGGTGATTGTGGACGCCAAGCGGGGTGACATCGGCTCAACGGCGGAGGCCTACGCCCGGGCCTATCTGGAGGCCTACCCCGGCTCGGCCCTGACGGTAAACCCTTATCTGGGCAGCGATGCCCTGGAACCCTTTTTCAAAGCAGCAAAGCAGTCTGGGGGGGCGGTGTTCGTGCTGGTCAAAACCTCCAACCCCGGCTCGGGGCTCTTCCAGGACTTAAAGCTGGAGCAAGGCGGCAGGCTGTACCTGGCGGTGGTGGATTACCTGGCCCAGCAGGCCGAGCAGCAGCGGGTGGGCGACTGGTCGCGCGTGGCGGCTGTGGTCGGGGCTACCTATCCCCAGCAGGTTGGCGAGATACGCGCGAGTCTACCCCACTCCTTGCTGCTGCTGCCAGGGCTCGGCGCGCAAGGGGGCCAGGTGATGCGGGGCCCGGGATTACTCAATTCGGCCAGCCGGGCCCTGTACTACCCGGATGGAAAAGCAAATCTGGAAGCCGCCATCCGCCAGGCCGAGCAATACCTGCAAGCCCTTACAAACCCCACCTGATCTGAAATCCTTCAAATACGCTCACTTTGGTTCCTGGCAACCTCAACCGCCCTTGAGCGCCCGCCTGAAAATTTGCGGGGCGAACTCGGCCACTGCCCGCAAAAAGCCGGTAATGCCCCTGGCCCGGCCTGGGGTAATGTAGACCGGCACCCCCAGGTTTTCGGCTTCCAGCCGCACCGGCTCGGAAAGGTCGTGGCCCACGTAGCTGCTGATGATCATGAGGCCGTGGGCCCGCTCGAGGCGGCTCTGGATGCGCCGTATCACCTCCCGTCCGGCCGCGTAGGAGTCGGAGTCGAACCAGTCGAGCTCGAGGCCCTGATTTTGCAAAACAGGGGTCAGGCGGCTGCGGAGCTGGGTGTGGCCCCCCACCACGATCAGGTACTCCCCGTGGAAGCGGGGCAACCCCTCCCGCATCAGGCCCTCGGGCGTGGCGCCCGCCAGGGCATCGGGGCTGCCCTCGAGGGTAGCCAGGGCCCTCGAGGTGGCCTTGAGCTCTTCCAGATAGAGCTGCAAATCGGGGTCGGTGGGGTTTAAAAAGAGCAGGTTGCGTAGAATCTCCCGCGAAAGCTGAAGGTCTTTCTCCCAGTAATAGGCAATCTCCAGGGCCTTGCGCCAGGTTTGGGCGGCCTTCTGGTAGGCCCCGGTGCGCTCGTAGTGTTCGGCCAGGTCGTAAAGAACCTCGAGGGCCTCGGGGTTGCGGGCCAGCTCGGACAAAAGCAGCCCCTCGGCCCCCAGGGCCTGCCCCGCGTTATAAAGTGCGGCCAGGTACTGCCCCCGCACGGTCTCGGCCTCCCGGCTCTGGGAAAAGCTGCGCGAGAGGCGGTAGGCCAGCTCGAGGTGCTCCAGGGGCGGCTCTACAGTGCCCTCCAGGCTCTGGCTGAGCATGCGAAAGGCTTCCCAGGGGCCCTCCAGCTCTTCTACCAGCTTGAGCACCGGCTCAATCTGGCTAAAAGGCTGCAGACCCACCTCGCGCACGCGGCCCAGAAACTCCCGCGCCAGCACCGGTTCACCGGCCTCTTTAGCTTCCAGGGCCAGCTCAAAAAGCTGGGTAACCGGGTAGGCCCGGTGGGCATGGGCCCGTTTGTGGTCACCCAGAACCTCGAGCACCGGCAGGCCCAGGGCCCGCTTGGAGAGGGCCAGCAGGTGGTAGGCCAGACCGGCTGCCTCACCCCTAGAAGCCTGTACGGCCCGCTCGAGGTAGCGCACCGCCTCGGTATGCCGCCCCTCCCGATGCCGCAACAACCCCAAAGCCAGAAGCGTGGTGGCATCCTCGGCCCGGGCCACCGCATCGGTCAGGTAGGGCTCTACCCCTTTCAAGTCGGCCAGCGGCACCCTGTCCAGCGCCTCGGGGCCCCGCACCTTCAGACCTGCTAAGGCCAGCCCCAGGGCCCCATGCGACTCCCCCAGCACATACAGGTGCTGGGCATAACGGGCCGCCCGGCCCCACAAGCCCTGCTGCAAAGCGGCCTGCAAACCCAGGCGCAGCAGACCCCGTGTCAGCAGTTCCGGCGAGAGGTCTTCCACAAACTCCACGCGGCGGCTGGCCTCGCTCCAGTCGCCCTCGCGGCACAAGCGCTGCACCCGCTCTTCGATGCGCTCCAGGGTGGTTTTGAGGTAGATCTCGGCCTCGGGCAAACCGCATTCGTAAAGCTGGCGCAAGGCCTCCGACAAGCGCCCCAAATCCAGGTACACCTTGCCCAGGGCCAGTTTGAACCGACCCCCACGGCTCGAAAGCTCTTCCAGGCGCGGCAAGGCCCGTGGGTAATCTTCCTCCTCTGCCCAACACAGCACCCGCAGGTTTTCGGCTTCGGGGTGGTGGGCCAGGGCCAGCGCTGCATCGGCTTCGGCAAAACGCGATAGGGCCAGCAAAGCCCGGCCCCGCAGGTAGGCCAGCTCGCCCGTGGTGCCCTCGGGTAGCCGTCGCAAAACCTCTGCATAAGCCCCTTCCTCGAGCAAGGCCCATATTTCCTCGGTCGAGGGCAAGGACAGCGGCTCGCCAGGGTTTGGGGCATGGGCTTTGGGAAGAGCCTGGGCTGGCCCTGGCTGCAGCAGGGCAACGGGCATGCGGGCGGTAACCAGCGTGTAATCGCCCTCACCCACGACCTGCACCTGGTCAAACCCCAGTTGCCTTAGGGCCTGCTGGACGGCCTGGGGATTCTTGCCCAGAAATGGCCCGTGCCCATAGGCCAGCAAGCCCCCCGGTTTGAGCAAACCCTCCAGGCCCTGCAGGCGATGCAACAGGTCGAAGCGCTGTAGGTATTCGGCCTCCTCGAGGGTCTCTGGCAAGTCTCCCAGGTATCCCTCGGGCATGCAGGAAAGCAGCAGCACCGCGTCCATGCTCGGCAGGCCCTGCTGGTCAGGAAACCAGCCCTGGTGCCACTGCACACCCCCACCGGTACGGGCCTGGCCCAGCTCCACGGCCTGCGCCACCCCTTCCAGGGCATGCCACTCCAGTTCGGGCCTGGCCTCGCGCAATAGCGATACCAGCGCCCCGGTAAAAGCCCCCACCTCCAGCACCCGCCCCTCCGCCGGCAGAAGCCGGGGCAGAACCCTTACATAAAACTCGACAAACGGCAGGTGCATGGCGTACACCAGGGCTTCCAGCCGTTCCCGCGGATGGCTCAGCACCGCTGAGTAAAAACTTCGCACCACCTCCAGGTCGCCTCCCTCGGCCTCTAAATAGGCTTTCCAGGCGTCCAGGATGGGTTTTCGTCGGGCAGGGCTGCCAATGCGCTTGGCCAGCACCGCCTCAAAACGACCCGGCGAAAGGGGGGCCGCCAGGTGAAACTGGGTACGAAAGTAGCGCTTAACCTGAGTATCTACGGTATCCACCAACCACCTCTGCAAAGGGCTGCCGTTGGAGGGTATTGTGGCAAGTCTGGGCCTGGCTGTAAACCACCCCCCCGGCTGGGGGAGCCTGTACCCCCAGCGGGTATAGCCCTGCCGGTAAGCCCTGGCAATGAACCAGCGTCTGCATCCCGAATCGCGGGGCAGCGGTTGTTTTCCAGCTCCAAGCTACCCATCTAAAGCCGGTACAAATCGCACCGTTTGCCCCGGGCGTAGCTGGGCCAGCCAGGGTAAGTCGGCGGGGTGTACCAGGGCCGGCTTGGCATAGCCCCCAAGGCGGCCCCGGTCGTTGAGCAGCACGATGGGCTGGCCCTCGGTGGTAATCTGCACCGCCCCCAGCGGGGTGGCTTCGCTAATCAGCTCACCCCCTGGCACCTCGGGCCCCACCAGCCGCAGGCCCATGCGGTCGCCCGAGGCCAGCTCGTAAGGCCCCGAACACAGGGCCCGCATCGCCTCCGGGCTGTACTGTGGCCCCGGCAGCAGACGAACAGGCCGCTGTGCCAGGGGGGGCAGCATAACCCCATAACCCGCTCGAGGCCTCCTGGGTTCTGCAACCCCCAGCACATCGCCAGCCTGTAGGGGCCGCCCAATTAGCCCCCTCACATCGGTGCTGGCGCTATCGAAAAATCGCCCGCTTTCGATACCCCCAGCCAGGGCCAGATAGCCGCGAACTCCTTCTGTGGTAGGTGCAAAATGCAGTTTATCGCCTCTGTTCAAAGCAAAGGTCTGGGCCACTTTTACCGGCATGCCATTCAGCAAAGGCTGCATGCCATAACCTGCAAAGGCCGCCACCACGGGCGATAGCACACTCAGCACCGGGCCTTTGAGGGTCAGTTCCAGCACAGGCGCGCCTTTAGGGTTGCCTACCAGACGGTTGGCCAGGCCTGCCAGCCGCCCATCCAGCACCCCCGAAGCCGCCAGCCCAAAGCGCCCTGCCATAGGCCGCCCCTCATCCAGCACCAGATCGAGCAGGCCCGGCTCTTCTACCAGCAAAACCGGGTACTTTGGCCTTGTGGGCAACAAAAGCCGCTGGGGAGGCAGCTCTGGGGTTGCTCCCTGCGCCGGCACGAAACGCACCCGGTCACCTGCGTCCAGCAAAAACACCTGGTCACGGTGGGGGTTGTAGACCTGGGTCAACGCAGTCCCAATCAGATGCCACCCTCCCGGCGAAGGCAGGGGATAAATCCCGGTCTGGCTGCCCGCAATGGCCACCGAGTGGGCCGGTACCAGCGCCCGTGGCACAGGGCGGCGGGGCAGCCGCAAGCGCTCGGGCAGGGGCCCCAGGAAGGGAAACCCTGGGGTGAAGCCGGTGGCAAAAACGCGGTAGGGGGTCTGGCTGTGCAGCCGCACGACCTCATCTACCGCAAGGCCGGTTTGTTCGGCCACCCAGGGCAGGTCGGGCCCGTCGTAGCGGACGGGAATCTCGACCTCTTTGCCTGTTGGCGCATCGGATAGCTCCTCCAGATGCCGACGCACCCAGCGTTCGACCCGCGCTCGGGAGACCCGCTGGGCGTCGTACTCGAGGTAGAGCTTCACATATCCGGGCACCACATCGGTCACGCCCGGCAGCGGGTGGGCCAGCAGTGAGCGCACCAGGGCCAGCATCTGGGCGTTGGCCTCCAGGTCGAGCTGTTCGGCGAAGGGCAGGTAGAAACCGGCTAGGGTCATGGAAGGTCAGGATACCCTTCCTGAACAGGAAGCGGGCCAGTGCTCAGTAGGTCGCTATGGTCACCCCCTCGGCCAGGAGGGCCTCCCGGACGGCCCTGGCAATCTCGACAGCGTTGGGGTTGTCGCCGTGGATGCACAGGGTCTGGGCGCGCACCTCTACCCAGCCCCCATCCACGGCCTCTACCCGGCCCTCCACCACCATCTGCACCGCCCGCCGGGCCGCCAGGCCGGGGTCGTGAATCCAGGCCCCCGCCGTGCCCCTGGGGGCCAGTCGGCCATCGGAGGTGTAACCCCGCTCGGGGAAAGCCTCCGCAATGGTGCGAAGCCCCAGGCGCAGGGCCTCCTGCTCCAGGGGGGTATGGGGCAGCACCACCAGCGGCACCTGGGGGTCGAAGTCCAAAGCGGCCTGGGCAATGGCCCGGGCGGTTTCGGGGTCTTTGGTGGCCCGGTTGTACAGGGCCCCGTGGGCCTTGATGTGGTGCAGAGGCAATTGCACTACCTTCAAGAAGGCACTCAGGGCCCCCACCTGATAGAGCACGTCGGCGTAGACCTCATCGGGGGTGGCCGCCAGCTCCCGCCGCCCAAAACCCACCCGGTCGGGAAAGCCGGGGTGGGCCCCCACCGCAGCGCCCGTCCTTTGGGCAAGCTCGAGGGTGCGCCGGATGGTCAGGGGGTCGCCCGCATGGAAGCCACAGGCCACATTGACCGAGCTGATGAGGGGGAACAGCTCCTCATCCCGTCCCAGTTTCCAGTTACCAAAGGACTCGCCCGCATCGGCGTTCAGGTCTATCTGCATTAAGTATCACGATATTTGGCTGGGTCTGATTGTCAATGGTTCAACAGACATACCACCAACACCGGCCCAAATCTGGCTGGGATTTGTAGGAAGCGGTGGTGGTAGGTTGCGCTTACCAGCCCAGCACCAAAGCGAACATCAAAGGGGCCACAATCGAGGCGTCCGACTCGATGATGAACTTGGGGGTGTCCACAGCCAGCTTGCCCCAGGTGATTTTCTCGTTGGGCACAGCGCCCGAGTACGAGCCATAGCTGGTGGTGGAGTCGGAGATCTGGCAGAAGTAGCCCCAGACCGGAATCTCGGGGCGCTGCATGTCCTGGTGCAGCATGGGCACCACGCAGATGGGAAAGTCGCCCGCGATGCCCCCGCCGATCTGGAAGAAGCCAATCGAGTGCTGGGCGCTGGTCTCAACATACCACTGGGCCAGCATCATCATGTACTCGATGCCGGTACGCACGGTGTGCACGTTTTTGATGTGCCCGTTCAGACAGTGGCCCGCGTACATGTTGCCGGTGGTGGAGTCTTCCCAGCCGGGAACCACTATGGGCAGGTTTTTCTCGGCAGCCGCCACCATCCAGCTATCCTTGGGGTCAATCTGGTAGTACTGCTCGAGCTTCCCCGAGCGAATAATGCGGTACAAAAACTCATGCGGGAAGTAACGCTCCCCGGCCCTGTCGGCGGCCTCCCACTCCTCCAGCAGGGCCGCCTCGAGCCGTCGCATGGCCTCCATCTCGGGGATGCAGGTGTCGGTCACCCGGTTGAGGTGGCGCTCCAACAGCTTTTGCTCGTCCTGGGCGGTCAGTTCGCGCCAGTTGGGGATGCGCTCGTAGTGGTGGTGGGCCACCAGGTTGAAGAGGTCTTCTTCCAGGTTGGCCCCGGTGCAGCTGATGGCGTGTACCTTACCCTGGCGGATCATCTCGGCCAGCGAGAGGCCCAGCTCGGCGGTGCTCATGGCCCCGGCCAGCGTGACCATCATCACCCCGCCTTGCTCGAGGTGGGCACGATAGGCTTCGGCGGCATCCACCAGGGTAGCCGCGTTGAAGTGGCGGAAATGATGCTTTAGGAACCTTGAAATTTCTCCGTTTGCCATAGGGTACCTCCATGCTCGCGGGGTGGGCGAAAGTGGCTCCCCCCTTCGGCCCTGGGTGTGCCGAACGCCGGAGTACCGCAGGTTCTGAAGGCCTGCTCAGCTCCGCCTGCAAGTGTACCCAAGTCCAGCACGAATTCAAGACCGAGTGGCCTGGTTAGAGCGGTCTTCAGAGAAAATGGCACAAAGCCCATTATAAAAGGGTTGTTCCAGGCATTTTCGCTGGGCCCAGACCCATTCTGGTTTTCGCGCAGCGGCGAAGAGCGCTCTAAAGCGGGTGCTATGGTAACCGCCCTCACTTCACCCCGCAGCCTATCTGGCATAAGGTTTGACCTGTGAACGACCTTTCATCCAGAGCCGACATCGCGGTAGTGGTTGACGCTTTTTATGCCAAAGCCATCCAGGACGAGCAAATCGGCTATCTGTTCGAGGGCCTGGACTTAATGAACCACCTGCCGGTCATCCACGACTTCTGGGAAAACATCTTGTGGCGCACCGGCGCCTACAGGGGTGGCATGATGTACAAGCACCTGCTGTTAAACGCCCGCAAACCCCTCAAGCTCGAGCACTTTGCGCGCTGGCTCGAGCTGTTCACCCAGACTGTCGATGCACACTACCAGGGCCCCAATGCCAGCACCATGAAGCAAATGGCACATTCAATAGCCCGCACCATTTACGCTCGAGTTTCCCAGCAAAATAGCGTCCCGATGGGCGTTCAGGATGCCCCTAGCGAAACCAGCGCAGGAGCAGGCTAAGCAGCAGGCTCAAGACCAGGCTAACCAGCAACATGGAGGTGAGGGGAAAGTAAAAGCGAAAACCCTCGCGCTCGATGCGAATGTCTCCAGGCAGGCGGCCAAACCAGCCCAGAAGCCCAGGGGCGTACAGCCACATCAGGCCCAGAACCACCAGCACCAGGCCCAACACCAGCAGCAAACGCCCAACTTCCATGCTCTAATGGTAGCCCAGTTCCCGCAGGGCTTCGGGGTCCTTACGCCAGTTGGGGTAAACCTTGACCTGTAGGTCCAGGTAGACCTTGCGCGATAAAAAGACCTCGAGCTGCTTACGGGCCGCCGCCCCAATTTCCTTGAGCTTTCGCCCCCCCGCTCCAATCAGGATGGGCTTGTGGTTCTCGCGCTCGACGTAGATATTCACCTGGATGTAAAACATTCCCCCACCCCCACCGGCGGGGGCGGGGCGCAGCTCGAATTCTTCGGTTTTGGTGGCAATGGTGTAAGGAAGCTCTTCCTTAAGGCGCTTCATGGCCTCTTCACGCACAATCTCGGCGACCCATTCCTCCGGGGTCTGGTCGCCTTTGGCGAAGTCGGGCGGGAAGAAAAAGGGGCCTTCCGGCAGAAGGGAGAGCACCTCGTCGCGCAAGGCTTTGGCGTCGCGTTCGTTCTGGGCCGAAATCATGCGGGTTTCCAGGCCCGGCAGTAGCTCGGCATAAGCCTGCATGGCCGACTCGGGGTACTTGGCAGCATCGGCCTTGTTGCCGACCAGAATAATGGGTATCTGCCCCTTCAGGGGGCGCAGGGCACGCGCCACCAGCTCGTCTTCGTGGGTAGGTGGATGCCGCAGATCTACCAGCCACAACACCAGGTTAACCTCGGCCAGGGCCTCGGTTATCTGGCGGATCATGTACTCGCTCAGGGCATCGGTGGCCTTGTGCCAGCCGGGGGTGTCCACAAACACAATCTGGCGGTTGCCCTCGGTGTGGATGCCGCGCACCCGTTTGCGGGTGGTCTGTGGCTTGGGGCTGATGGGGGCGATTTTTACGCCCAGCATAGAGTTGACCAGGGTAGACTTGCCCACATTGGGTTTGCCCACCACGGCTACAAATCCGGAATAGGTCGTTCCTTCATTCACGGTTCTAGTATAGGGGCAGGTCGGGAACAAACCCTCATGCGCTCCTTCATCAGCTATCCTGATGCGAGCTATGCCCGACCCTCTGGCACTTGCACTCACCCCCCAGATTGGCCCCAGGCGTTTACAGCAAGCCCTCGCCACCGACCTGAGTGTGGCCGCCATTGCCGATCTGCTGGGCTGCGAAATTGCCGCGGCCTATGCCAGAACGCTCGAGCAAGGCCTGGCCGAAAAAGAGCGCGAAAAAGCAGCCCGGCTGGGCCTGCGGCTGGTTGGCATGTGGGATTCCGATTATCCCCCAGTGTTGTGGCACCTCGAGAGCCCCCCAGCGGTGCTGTACCTGAAAGGGGAGCTGCCGCCCAGCGAGCGCAACATCGGCATCGTGGGCACCCGCAAGGCCAGCCCCTGGGCCCTGGCCTGGACGCACAAGGTAGCCCGTGAGCTGGCCGAGGCCGGGGTGGGGATTATCTCGGGGCTGGCTTTGGGCATAGATGCCGCCTCGCACAAAGGCGCGCTGGAAGGGGGCGGCTACACCCTGGGGGTGCTGGGCAGTGCGATGGACCGCTTCTATCCACCCCAGAACCGGGCCCTGGCCGAACAGATGAACGTGCTCTCGGAGTTTCCGCTGGGAACCCCCCCGCAGGCCGGGCTGTTCCCCCGGCGCAACCGGATTGTGGCGGCCTTGGCCAAAGCGGTGCTGGTGGTGGAGGCCGGAGAAAAGAGCGGGAGCCTGATTACTGCGCGGTTTGCCGCCGAACTGGGCCGCGATGTGCTGGCCGTACCGGGCCGACCCGGCGATGCCTTTTCGCTGGGAAGCAACCGGCTGATTCAGGATGGGGCCGGGCTGGTGCTAAACACCGAGGATGTGCTGAATGCCTTGGGGGTGCTGGCCCCCAAGAAGCAGGCGGTGCAACTCGAGGGCAGCGAGGCCCAGGTGTACCGGGCTTTGCTCGAGCTCTCCGAAGCCCTGCCCGACGACCTGGCCCAGACCACTGGCCTCTCCACCGCCGAGACCCTTTCGGTGCTGATGATGCTCGAGCTAAAGGGTCTGGTGCAAAGCAGCGCCGGACGCTACAGCCCGCTGTAATTCCGGCCATCTCCTTATTCACCAAGCGCAAAGCTGACTTTCTGCAAGCTGCAAACTCAAGAGGATTTAACCTGCTCCAAACGGAGTTTTCAGAGACTGTCTTAAAACTTTCCCAGACGATATAATCGAGCATGAATAGTCGAGCAAGCTGCTACCCAAGCGATCT
>OGCI01002657.1_pt1 | contig 11300 bp, 10 predicted proteins | sample 1570021 | NCBI WGS metagenome assembly OGCI01 (sample SAMN06264664, study PRJEB24512) | hot springs metagenome | isolation source: Hot spring water | place: South Africa: Tshipise | collected 2015-06-21
TCTTGGGTACCCCAGGAAGCCAGGGAAATTGCCTTGGCAGGGCGGCAAACCCCCTTTCGGGTGGGCCTGGCTTGAACATGGTCAGCCACGCAGTGTACTTGCTGTGGTTGTTTTACCTGGCGGCAGCGCTGGGAGCCCTTCTCTGGCTAGTTCCCTGTCAGGGAGGCTTTTGTGGGGAGGCGGGCTTCCCCGAGCAAATCGGAGTGGGATCCGGATTGTTGTTTTTTTCCTTGGCCCTGATGCGTTGGCTTTACCGCGAAGAGCCCTCTCTTTTCCGCCGACCCGGCCTGCGCGAGCTGCTGGGGCTACCGTTGTGGAGCGTGACTATCTCGTGGTGTTTTGCTGGGGCGGTGCTTGCTCTGTTGCCCACGGCCAAAGGCAACCTGAACCTTCCCTCCGGAGCCGGGCTGGGGGAGTTGTGGCTGCTGTGGGGGGTGGTGGCGCTGGTGGTTCCGCTGGCCGAAGAGACCTTGTTTCGAGGCTGGATACTGCGAGCTTTTCGTCTCAACGATGGGCGGGCTGCCGCAGTCTGGTTGAGCGCCTGGGTGTTTGCACTGGCCCATGTGCTGCCGGCTGTGGTGCCCTATGCGTTGGGGGCAGGCCTCGTCTGGGGACGCTACATCGCTCGCGGCGGTAGCCTTTGGACGACCATTTTTGCCCACGCGGTGGGCAACCCGATTCCTTTTTTGTGGATAGCCCTCGGGCCCAGCCTCCAGCCTGACAGTTCGCCGGCGGGGCATGCAGCCGAGCCCCTCGCTGGCCTGGCCTTGCTGGGATTGGGAGCGGCTCTCACCTATCTCTTCTTTCGTCGTAACCCGCTTCCTCCCGATAGAACCCCGTTGGCTGCGGAGCGTTCGCTGCCGCTGTTGCTCACCCTAACTGGTCTGGGGCTGGCTTTTGTCTGGGCCATGATGCAAACCCTGCTATCGGCCTGAGGGTCTCGTTTGGGTGCGCCGGTTTTGCCGAAGACCTAGGTGTGGGATAGATTGGGCGCAATGTTGATCTACGATGTTACCGTTATCGGGGCTGGAATTGTGGGAGCGGCCTGTGCCTATCGCCTGGCTGAGCGGGGGCTGAAGGTGGGTGTTCTGGAGCAGGCGGCTGCACCCGCGACGGGATCGACCGGCAAGAGCGCGGCTGGGGTTCGGGTGCAGTTTTCTGCAGCTACCAACATCTTGCTTTCCTGGCACTCCATACAAGAGTATCGGCAGATGCCCGGGGCGGGTTATCGGCCCATTGGCTACTTGTTTTTGGTTCCGGACTCCCAGTGGGAGCGGCACATGGCAGCAGTGGCGTTGCAGCGGCGGCTGGGGGTGCCGGTCGAAGTACGCGACCTCGAGGCGGCCCAGGAGTGGTTCGACTTCGTGCCGGACGCAGAGGGCTTGGAACCCATCCAGGGCGCGACCTATGGCCCGTCGGACGGCATCGTGGATCCCCACGGCATATGCCTGGAGTACCTGCGCCGGGCGCGTGGGCTGGGCGTGGAGGTGCACACCCAGACCGAGTTTCTGAGGGCCGAACCCAGGGGCGAAGGCTGGCAGGTGCAGACCTCGAGGGGTGCCTTTCAGACGGCGGTACTGCTCAACGCAGCAGGGGCCTGGGCCGGTGAGGTGGGGCGACGTGCGGGCCTATCCATCCCGGTCCAGCCAGCCCGTCGAATGGTCTTCTGTACCGCACCCATCCCTTATGCTTCCTGGCACCCCCTGACCATCGACCTGTCCAGCGGCTTCTGGTTTCGCCCGGAGCACGACCGCCTGATTTTTGGCCGCAGCAACCCTGCCGACGTGGGCTTCCAGGAAGGCATGGACTGGGCCTGGCTCGAGCCCACCCTCGAGGCGGCCCTGTCCCGCTTTCCCTGGCTTGAGCTGTGTAAGCTCGACCAGAAAGCCAGTTGGTGGGGTTACTACGAGGTCACCCCCGACCACAACCCCATTCTGGGCCGCATGCCAGGGGTGCAGGGCTGGGTGAACGCCTGCGGGTTTTCCGGCCACGGGGTGCAGCAAGCGGCTATGGTAGGCCGCCTGATGGCCGAGGAAGTTGCCGAGGGCTGGGCCCACAGCCTGAACATCGATTCGCTGCGCTACGAACGTTTTCTGCAGGCCAGCCTTTTGACGGAGAGGAACATCGTCTGAGTTTCTGCGAATAACCCCTTGCATATTCGCATAGCTAACGCGTACACTAATGAGTGGTGAAATGATGGACATTGTGTTTCGCATGACCTGGTTTGGTGCCTGAGCACCCAGACCCACCCGACCCGCACCCACAGCGCTCTTTGCGTTTCTCGGCGGCCTTCGGGCCGCCGGTTTGTTTGGAGAAAGGATGAAACCCCTACCGATAAACCATCGCAACGTTGCCTATAGCCACCCGACCTATTGCCAGTGGGGTAAGCCATGCTGACGCTCGATTCGACAAAAACCAAACTTGCCATCGAGGTTTCCGACCTTAAAAAGGTCTTTCGTAAACGCGAGGGCCTGCGCAGACCCCTCAAGGAAGAATGGGCCCTCAAAGGGGTTTCGTTTTATGTACAAGAGGGCGAGACCTACGGCCTGCTGGGCCCCAACGGGTCGGGTAAGTCCACCCTGATTCGGGTTCTCTCGACCTTGCTCAGCGCCGATGGTGGCACGGTGCGGATGTTGGGTTTTCGGCTGCCCCAGGAGGAAGCAGCGCTGCGCCGCAAGATGGGGCGGGTCAGCGTGGACGCGGCCTTCTACAAGAAGCTCTCGCCCCGTGAGAACCTGCTCTATGCTGCCCAGCTGTATGGCCTGGAGCCCCGCCAGGCTGAAAAAAGGGCCATGCAGATTCTGGAGCAGTTGGGCCTCGAGTCGCGCCGCTTTAGCGACCCCATCGAGGAGATGAGCCGGGGCATGCAGCAGAAAATCGCCATTGCCCGGGCCTTGCTGATCAACCCACCCCTGCTTTTGTTGGACGAGCCCACCACCGGCCTCGACCCCAAGAGCCGCCGCGATGTGCAGGCGTTCCTGGAAGACCTGCGTAAGCGTGAGGGCACGACCATCCTGCTGACCACCCACGATATGGCCGAGGCCGAACGCCTGGCCCACCGGATTGGCTTTTTGGCCCACGGTCGTCTGGTAGCGGAAGGCAGTGCAGAAGAGCTCAAGCGCCAGGCACGCACCGATAATCTCGAGGAAGCCTTCATCGCCCTGACGGGCGAAGACCTCGGCGAGGAAGCAGATGACAGTTAGTCCGTTGCTCAAGTCTTGCGCCTGCAATGAGCCAAACATGACCAGAATGGGCCATATCCGACCTTGGTTCCAGTGCCAAAGATAGCGGCCTCACCCAAGACTCCCAGTCAAAACCGGTCTGGCAGTGCAGGAAACGCCCTTAGCAAGCTGTTCAGGAAGGAGCTTTATGCTTGAACGATACCTCCGCCCTATGTGGGCTTTTGTGTTTCGCGACTGGCACCTGACCCGGCGTTACATGAGCTGGGTGGCGGTGTTTGTGTTTTATGCCATCGTCAACTCGGCCACCATCGCCCTGATTGGCAAGGCCCAGGACGACTTCCGCCTGACCCTCACGCTCTTGCTGGGCGTGTTGTTGTGGTCGTTTTTGTCGGCCATGTACAACGAGATTGCCAACTCCATCTCCTACGAGCGCTGGGAGGGTACGCTCGAGTACACCTTTATGGCCCCGGTCTCGAGGCTGGTGCACCTGAGCGGGGTCTCGCTGTTTGCCATTGTGTTCAGCGTGTTCCGCACCATCGTAATCCTGGTAGGGTTGGTGCTGTTTATCCAGGTCTCGGTGAACGGAGCCAACCTGCTGGGGGTACTGGCGGTCTTGCTGGTGGCCAGCCTGGCCTTCATGGGCCTGGGTCTGATGGCCGCCATCCTGCCGGTGATGTCGCCGGAGAACGGCGCCCAGGCCACCAACATCTTCCAGGGTATACTGCTGTTGGTATCCGGCATCTACTACCCGGTCAGCGTGCTGCCTGCCTGGATTCAGCCGCTGGCCTACCTGAGCCCGGCCACCTACGCCCTCGAGGCCTGCCGTAAGCTGATGGGCATCAACCACCCCGACTCCACCCCCGAAAAGCTGGTGGGCGCACCCCTATCCTCGGTGTTGCCGGAGTTGGGCATGCTGCTACTGATGGGCGTGGTCTTGATTCCGTTGGGCCTGTGGGTCTTTCATACCGCCGAGATGTGGGCCAAGCGCACCGGCAAGCTCAAGCGCACCGGTTGACCGCAAGCACCCTAGAGGCATCCGAAAGCCGCCTTGTGTGCGGGCCTGGAAGCTGCTTATGGGCTGTGGCCCTGCGCATCCATCAAAGGCGCTTCATCTTGGAGAAACCAGCCCGGACCTAGTCGGTGGGCATGGCTGGTTCGTCCCTGACGGCTGCCTTGTCCTCGGCCAGGGACAGTTTGGCCAGCGTGAGGGCCAGGACGTAGATGCCCCTGGCAATATCCTCTGGGGATGCGTACTCGTCGGGGCGGTGGCTCACGCCGCCACGGCACGGAATGAACAGCATTGCAGTGGGCGTAATGCGGGCCATGAACAAAGAGTCGTGGTAGGCCCGGCTGACCATCAGCTTGAACCTGACCCCCGCATCGCCACAGGAACCTACCAGGGCCTTCAGGACCTCCGAACCCGATTTGGCAGGGGGGTCTATATTGATAATCTCGACGCTGTATTTGATCTCGCGCCGGGTGCAGACCTGCTCGACCCCCTGGATCACACTTCGGATGACCTGGTCGCGGCGCGATTGCTCCACGTCGCGCACATCAACCTCGAGCCGAACCCGGCTGGGAATGCTGTTGACCGCGTTAGGGTGTACCTCGCAAAAGCCGGTTGTGGCAACCGTGTTGATGCTGCCGCTGTTTTTGGCAAAGGCTTCCACGCCCAATATTATCTCGGCGGCAGCGCACAAAGCGTCGTGTCGATCGGGCATCAGCACGGCCCCGGCATGGCCGCCCGCACCCTCCAGGACCACCCGTAGCGAGGCCGGGGCGGCAATGGCGGTCACGATGCCTAAAGGAACCTGCTCCTGCTCGAGCACCGGCCCCTGTTCGATGTGCAGCTCCACAAAAGCCGAGTAGTAGCCCTCGGGGAGCTGCACCTCTTCGAGCCGGCCCATATAGCCTGCTTCCCAGCGAACTTCCTCGAGGGTGCGTCCCTCGTTGTCCTTGAGCGTGCGCAACGACTCTGGGGTCAGCACCCCGGCCAGCGCACGGCTGCCCAGACACCCAATTCCAAAGCGGGTGGGCTCCTCGGCGGTAAAAATCAGCAACTCGATGGAGCGGTGCGGTTTGAAGCCGCTGCGCTGCAAGGCACGGATGGCCTCGAGGCCCCCCAGGACCCCCACCGTACCGTCGTACATGCCGGCGTAGGGAATCGCATCGAAGTGCGAGCCGGTGCCCACCGCGCTCAGATCAGGGGCAGAGCCCTCCCAGCGGGCGAAGATGTTGCCCAGCCCGTCCTCGCGCAGGCTCAGGCCGGCCTCCATACACAGGTTTTTGAGGTAGGCTCGGGCCTCGAGGTCTGGCTTGGTGTACATGATGCGGGTAATGGCCGGTTTGGGGGTATCGGAAAACCCGGCCAGTTCCTCGAGTTCACGGATAATTCGTTCCTGATCCACCAACGGTCTTGCAATCATGGTTGCTCCGGAAAATGTCAGATATTTGCAGCACGCACCGGGTCTGCGCGGCGGCTTCTAAAGTTTACCGCACCCACCTGGTAGAGCCCCATCCAAAACATGCGGCATACGGCAGCGCTAGGATAGCATTTCCAACGAATGGCGGTTAATGTCTTTATAGATGAGGTACTTGCTCTGGGTCTTGCCCAGGGCCCCAAACCACTGGGGGCAGTAAGAGGCCATCCAGATCACGTCCCCGGCCTGCACGGTGTACCAGTGCTCGCCCAGACGGTAGACCCCGCCACCCTGCAAAAACAGCAGGCCGTGCTCCATCACGTGGGTCTCCACGAAGGGCAGGTGGGCCCCAGGGGCAAAGGTCATGGTGTTGACCGCCATGTCGAAGGAGTGGTGGTCGGGCAGCAGCAGGCGCACCTGCAGGGCCTCGTCCCCCATGAGTGGGTTGCTGGGTACCTCGGGCTCAAAGCCCAGCACCACCTGGGGGGGTTCGGCCCCGGCCAGGGCCTGGTAGGGCTTGTCAAAGACCACCATCCGGCTGGGGGCCTGGGCGCTGAAACGGTGGGGGGTGTTGGCCGGCAGGTAGGCGAAGCTGTGTGGGCGCAGGTGATGCACCACCCCGCCCACCTCGAGCTGTGCACTGCCTTCCAGCAGATACGCAAAACGCTGGATGTCCAGCAGGCTCATTTCGCCGCTGCTGCCAGGCTGCAACTCCGCGGTGTACATCTTGAAGCGGGCCCCCAGCTCGGGGGAGATGTGCACGATGCAGGCGGTCTGGCTCCAGCCGGGCAGCGGGGCGCGCACGAAGCTGTCGGGGGTGAGCAAGGCGTGGTCGGGGGCGACGTGGGTGCGGGTGAATCCGGTCAGGCTCATAGGCTCCTCCTAAGCAAGCGAACCTCGCGGGGCGGTTCTATCTTACCCTCGGCATAAACGCGCTGCCCCCGCAGCCAGGTCTGCCGCACCGCCCCACGCCAGCTTCGGCCCAGGTAGGGGCTTTGTGGGTGGCGGTACAAGAGGTCTTCTGGGGTGAGGGTCTGGGTGGCATCCAGGTCAACCAGGCAAAAGTCGGCATCGAACCCTACGGCAAGCCGCCCTTTGCCGGCCAGGCCAAAGCGCTGGGCGGGGTTGTTGGCCAGCAGCCGTGCGATGGCCTCCAGGGCCAGACCCCTGCCCGCCCAGCCCTCGGTGAGCAGGACGCCAAGGGTGGACTGCACCCCCGCAATCCCCCCCCATAGGGCGAAGAAGTTGGCCCCCCGCTTCATCTCGGGTGGGCTGGGGGAGTGGTCGGAGCCAATGAGGTCTACCACCCCTTGCAATACCAGATTCCACAACTGGCTCTGCTCGGCGGGGGAACGGAGGGGGGGTGCGCACTTGCCCACTGCACCCAGGCGCTCGAGGTCTTCCTCGGTGAAGGCCAGGTAGTGGGGGCAGGTCTCGAGGCTCACATCCACCCCTTTGGCTCTAGCCTCGGCTGCCAGCGCCACCCCTGAGCCTGAACTGATGTGGACGATGTGTAGTTTGCAGCCGGTCTCCTGGGCCAGCAGTAGGGCCCGCTGGATGGCCTCGAGCTCTGTAAAAACTGGACGTGAAGCCACATACTCGCGCCAGGATTGGCCTTTTGCCTGCATCTTGTGGGAAAGGTGGGCACAAAGCACATCCGACTCGGCGTGTACGGCCACGGGAAGGTCCAGCCGGGCTGCTATCTGCATCCCTTCGTAGAGCGTACCGTCGTCGCAGGCGGGAAACTCGGCCAGGCCGGAGTGGCACATGAAGGCCTTGAAGCCAATCACCCCCCGCTCGGCCAGCTCCTCCAGGCGATCCAGGTTGCCCGGGGTGAGGCCACCCCACAACGCATAGTCGGTGCAGGCACTGGCCTGCATGGCCGCCTTCTTCTGGTCGAAGGCAGCGGCGTCCAGGGTGCAGGGCAGGGAGTTGAGCGGCATATCGAAAAAGACTGTGCCCCCTCCGGCGGCCAGAGCCGCGCTGCCGCTGGCGATGCCCTCCCAGTGGGCCTGGCCCGGCTCATTGAAGTGCACGTGCACATCCACCAGGCCTGGGAAGAGGTAAAGCCCCCGGGCGTCCACCTCCTGCCGGGCGGGCTGGGCAATTTCCGGTGCAACCTCAACAATCCGGCCTTCCTGCACCCCCAGGTTGGCTTGTTGTACCCCTTCAGGGGTTACCAGGTGTCCGCCTCGAACGATTAGGTCGAGCATCCCCCCTCCTTCTGTCTGGATGGTGCGCTCCCGGCTACGCGCTCCAGGAAGTCCAGCCCTACCTGGATGGCCGCACGGACGTCTTCGGGCCAGACCGACTCTTCGGGGTGGTGGGAAAGGCCCTCCGGGCTGCGCAGGAAGAGCATGGTCGAAGGGCAGAGCGAGGCTAGAATCATCGCGTCGTGCCCGGCACCCGAGACCAGGCGGTGAACCGGAAAGCCCAGGGCCTGGGTGGCCTGCTCGAGCTGCTCGTTCAGGCTGGGGTCGCAGGGCACAGCGGGCTGCTCGTACAGAATCTGGTAGGCCAGCTCGAGGCCCCGGCGCTGGGCCACCTGCTGCGCCCGGGTGACCAGGTGGGCCACCGCCAGGCTGCGCACCTCGTCGTACTGGTGGCGTACATCCAGGCTCATGCGCACCTCGCCCGGAATCACATTGGCCGCCCCCGGCAGGGCCGAAATCAGGCCCACCGTGGCGACCAGACCGGACTCCGCGCGGGCTTCACGCTCCACCAGGGTCATCCACTCGGCCGCGCCCGCCAGGGCATCGCGGCGCAGGTGCATGGGGGTGGTGCCGGCATGGCCCGCTTTGCCTCGAAAAGCCACCTCGAGCCGGCTCTGCCCCACGATGGCCTCCACAATGCCCAAAGGGGACCCCAGCGCTTCCAGCACCGGCCCCTGCTCGATGTGAAATTCCAGGTAGCCCCGCACGCGGGCCGGCTCGTAGGCGGCTTGAGGAATCCGGGCCGGGTCGAGCCCAAAGTTTCGAATGGCCTCCTCCACGGTCTGCCCGCGGTCGTCTTTGAGCCTGAGGTAGCCGGTTTCAAACCGGCCCACCACCGCCTTGCTGCCCAGGAAGGGCACCCCATAACGCACCCCTTCCTCCTCGGAAAAAGCGATGACCTCGAGGGCCATGGGCAGCCGCTGCCCCCCTAGCCCCTTCACCAGGGCCAGAGCCAGCAAGACCCCCAGCGGGCCATCGTACAGGCCGGCATCGCACACGGTATCCACGTGCGAACCCATCAGGAAAAGCGGGGCCTCGGGGGTCTGGCCGGGGTAATGCCCAATCAGGTTCCCTAGCGCATCTACTCGCACCGACATCCCCAGCTCGTTCATCCAGCCTGTTAGAGTCCGGTGAACCTTGTGCATAGGGGGCGACAGGAAGGTGCGGGTCAGGCGGCCCGGTTCTTCCGAAAGGTGGCCCAACGCTTTACAGCGCAAGATGACTTCCTGGGCCAGTGAATCGAGGAGGTGATGGCTTGGGTTCATGGGCGGGTGGTGCTCGGGACAGTAGGTTTTCGATCTGGAGGCAGCCTTTTTGAGCAGGGGATTCGCTCAAGAGCGGGCTGGTTTATGGTCGCGCGGCAATTTCTTCGTCATCCAAGGGCATCGTTGCGAGGGCTTGTCTGGGGTCGGGTTGTACCCCCTCAACTCCCCCGGTAGGTGCTGTAGCCATAGGGTGAGACCAACAGGGGTACGTGGTAGTGGCCCTTGGCATCGGCAATACCGAAGCGAACCAGCACCTCGTCCAGGAAGGGGGGGTCGGGGAGGGACAGGCCCTGGGCCTTGAAGTAGGCGGCCACGTGAAAGACCAGCTCGAAGGTGCCGGTGGGCAGGAGCTCGCCGCTAAGCAAGGGCTCATCGGTGCGACCGTCGCTGTTGGTGCTGGTCGCGGTCACGAAGGTGCGCTCGCCCGAGGGGCCGATGCGGTAGAGCTCGAGGTCCAGCCCTGCCGCCGGGCGGCCATGCGCGGTGTCGAGGACATGGGTCGAGAGCCGGGCCATACCTCAATCCTAAGGCCCCCGCGCCCCCTGGGCTACCCAGGCCGCCAGCCTGGCCCGCTGCGCTTCGGTCATGGCCGGAACCCCGGGCACCAGCAGGGGCATGTACTGGGTGTCCACCGAAACCTGTTTGATCTTCTGCGCCTGCCCCACAATCTGCTCGGGTGTGTCCAGCATCACCCCGCCGGGGGCTGAGGCAAACCCCGGCTGGGTGGGGCGGGCCGCGTGGCACATCTGGCAGTGGGTTTGGATGATGGCCTGCACCTCGGCGAAGGCCACCGGCGGTAAGCGCTCGGCCTCGGCGCTGGAACGCGGCGCGGTCAGGTAGAAGGCGCCCAGCACCAACGCCGCTGCCAGCACCAGCAGGTAGGGCATGGCCCCGCCCTCCACCAGGGTTTTGTGGTGCTCCTTCTCGGTGACGTTGATAAAGTGCCGCACCGCCACCCCGGCCACAAAGAGCAGAATCAGGATGAGCCAGTGGGCCCCGCCGCTGTAGGTCATGGGGAAGTGGTGGGCGATCATGGTGAACAGCACCGGCAGGGTCAAGTAGTTGTTGTGGCGCGAGCGAAACTGCACCCAGGCCACAAAAGCAGGGTCGAGGGTTTCGCCGTTTTGCGCGGCCCTGACCAGTTTCTTCTGTGAGGGAATGATGACGAAGAAAACGTTGGCCGCCATGATGGTGCCCAGCATAGCCCCGATGTGCATAAAGGTGCCCCGTCCGCTGAAGACCTGGCCCAGCAGGTAGGCGGCCCCGGCCACCAGCACCCCCCCGACCAGCAAGAACAGCGCCGGACGGTACAGGAGCTGGGTGCTGGAAAGGACCACGTAGACCAGCCAGGCCACCACAAGACTGCCCACCGCAAGGGCGACGGCCGCCCAGGCCGGCAGGGTGCTGCCGGGAGCCAGCAGGATGGTCCTGGGGTCGGCGTAGTACACGATAACCAGCAACAAAAAACCTGTGACCCAGGTCAGGTAGGCATCCCACTTGAACCAGTGGAGGTACTTGGGAAGCTGGACCGGGGCGGTTTTGTACTTCTCCAGGTAGTAGATACCACCCCCGTGGATGGTCCAGATGTTGCCAGAGAGCTCGGCCCGCACCCCCTGGCGCTCGAGGGCATTCTCCAGAAAGATGAAGTAAAAACTGGCCCCAATCCAGGCGATGCCGTAGATGATATGCAACCAGCGCACAATCAGATTGAGCCACTCCCTGGCGTGGGCCTGCCAGCCGTTGATCAGGGTCAGTGCCAGACCCACGGCAAGGATGGCCAGAATAGCCATGATCCAGGGCCATTTGATAGCCCGTAAACGGTCGTGGTCGAGAATGTTCATAGGGCCAACCTGGAAAGAGTCTATTCCTCGGCTACCGTGTCGGCAAGCCGGAAGCGGGCGATTTTGTAGATTTCGGCCAAGGCCGTTTGCAGCTCGGTCTCGGGGCTGCTTTGCAGGCGGGCTTGGATGGCGGCAAAAACATCGTGTTTGCTCCTGCCCCGCACTGCCAGGATGAAGGGAAATCCGAACCTCTGGGTGTAGTGCTGGTTGAGCTGCTGCATTTTGGCGTACTCCTCGGCGTCGAGGCTGTCCAGACCCGCGCTTCGTTGTTCCAGAACCGAGGCCTCGGCCATGCGGACCCGGGCCCCCAGGTCGGGGTGGGCGCGAATCAGGGCCAGTTGGTCTTCCAGCGGGGCTTGCTCGACGCACCGCACCATGG
>OGCI01002658.1_pt1 | contig 11294 bp, 12 predicted proteins | sample 1570021 | NCBI WGS metagenome assembly OGCI01 (sample SAMN06264664, study PRJEB24512) | hot springs metagenome | isolation source: Hot spring water | place: South Africa: Tshipise | collected 2015-06-21
GGCCCATGCGATCGGATGGCTGCTCGGCCGCCGTCGCATCCGCCGCCGCGAACTGGTGATCGTCAACCTCTCCGGCCGTGGCGACAAGGACGTGCAGCAGCTGGCCGCGCGCACGTCGGGAGGCGACCCCCGATGAGTCTGTGCAGCATGACCGGCTTCGGCCGAGGCGCGGTCCAGCGCAAGGGCGTGAGGGCCGAGGTGGAGATCAGCTCGGTGAACCGTCGGCAGCTCGACGTGCAGATCCACCTGCCGCGTGAGCTGCAGGTTCTCGAATCCCGCATCCAGACCGAGATCGCCCGCTGCGTCACGCGCGGCCGCGTCGCGGTCAGCGTGGCCGTGCGGACCGTTGAGGGCGCCCGACCGGCGGTCCGGCTGTGCGAGCCGCTGGCGCGCGCCTACGTCGCCGCGTTCCGGCGGCTCGGCCGCCGGCTCAAATTGGCGGACGGCATCAGCCTGCGCACCCTCACCTCGATTCCGGACCTCTGGGAGGTGGAGCGTCCGGAGCGCGAGGCAGATCGGGTCTGGCCGCCCCTCCGCGCCGCCCTCCGCCAGGCGTTGCACCATCTGGTGGCCATGCGGCGGACCGAGGGCCGCGCGCTCGGCGCCGATCTGAGGGCGCGACTGGATGGGCTCCGCCGTCGGTTGAACCGGCTGCGCCGCGAGGCGCCGGCGGCCGCGCGCCGTCGCCGCGAATGCCTGCTGCGCCGCCTCAACGATCTGACCGCCTGCGGCGTCGGCTCGCGGGAGGACCTGATGCGGGAACTGGTGGTGGCCGTGGAGCGAATGGACATTGCCGAGGAACTCACCCGGCTCTCGAGCCATGTGGACCAGGCGCGCCGCACGCTGTGTGCCGCGGGCGCCTGCGGGCGCTCGCTGGATTTCCTTGCACAGGAAATGATGCGCGAGGCCAACACCATCGCCGCCAAATCGCCGGACGGCCCCCTGACGTCCGAAATCGTCGAGTTCAAGGCAGAGCTGGAGCGCATCCGTGAACAGATCCAGAACATCGAGTAACCGCCCGTCTGCCGGCGGTCCGGCCCGGCCGGAGGCGCCGTGAGCGGCCTGCCGATCCCCGTGGTCCTCGTCATCTCCGCCCCCTCCGGCGCCGGCAAGACCACCCTCTGCGAACGGCTGCTGGCCGACGTCCCAACGATGTCGTACTCGATCTCGTGCACGACCCGCCCGCCCCGCCCGGGCGAACGCGACGGGCGGGACTACTGGTTTCTTGACCCGGAGGAGTTCGAACGACGCCGTACCGCCGGCGAGTTTCTCGAGGACGCCCTCGTCCACGGCCACCGCTACGGTACCCTGCGCGCCCCCGCCGAGGCGGCGCTGGCGGAAGGGCGGGATGTGCTGATGGACATCGACGTCCAGGGCGCCGCGCGGGTCCGAGCCGCGGCCCTCGCGGCGCCGCCGGATCATCCGCTTCGCCGCGGGTACGTGGATGTCTTCGTGCTGCCGCCCTCCTTGGACGAGCTGCGACGTCGACTGACGCGCCGGGGCACCGACGCGCCGGAGGTCGTCGAACGTCGCCTGGAGCGGGCGCGCGCCGAAATGGACCGCGCCGGCGAGTTCATGTACCGGATCGTCAACGACGTCCTTGAGCGCGCGCACGCCGAACTGCGGGCCATTTACGAGACCGCCCGCCGGCGCGGCGGGGGGCGGTAGCGGCTGTACGTCTTGCGTGTCCGCGCCGTCTCGCCGATGCTGTAGCCGATGACCGTCACGGGTGCCATGCGGGCCGCCCTGCCGGCGGTGCTGATCGCGATATCGGCGGCGGCGGACACCCAGCGGGTGTTCCGCGTGTACTCGCTGGGCTTCGCCGACGGTCCGTCGGCCGAGGCGGCGGTCCGGGCGGCGGTGTCCGAGGGCGGCCGGGTCGTCCTGGATGAACCCAACCGGCGGTTGTTGGTCTTCGCAACCGGCGCCGAGCACGAGCGCATTGCCGCGTTGGCCGCCGAGCTGGCCCGGCCGCCGACGATGGTCCGCGTCGAGGTGCGCCGGCGGGCGATCGGCAGGGCGGTGGACGCGGCGGGCGCGCTGGGCGTCGTCGGGACGGTCGGCCCGGGCGGCACCCGGCTACAGCTTTCGCCGCGAGTGACTGCCCATTCCATGGAGGAGAACTCGCGGAATGTTCAGACCCTCTTGGTCGCCAGCGGCCGTTCGGCGCGCCTCGAGGTGGGGGAACGCGTGCCGTGGCTGGCCTGGCTCGAGGCGCGCGCCCTCGACTGGGGGCTGGTGTCGGCACGGATCGAATGGGCGCAGGTGGGCGCGTTCCTGGCGGTCGAACCGACGGTCGTCGGCGAGGGCGATCGCCGCAGAATCCATGTGCGGCTAGTGCCGGAGCTCAACGGGATCGCCGACGGCCGTCCCGCGCGCATCCGCTTCGAGCGCGTGGCGACCGAGTTGATCGCCGCGCCGGGCGAGACGATTCGGTTCGGTGGATCCGGGGTGGATCGGGAGTTTTACGAACGGTTTCTCATCGGCGTCCGCGGCGGATCGGAGACCGGCAACGTCGAGTACGAGCTGACGCCGACGATCGTGGAACCGGGGAGGTGAGGAATGAGACCTTGGATCCGGATGGCCGTTGCGGCAGGGGGGATGTGGGCCGCCGTTGCGGGCGCCCAGTCCTGGCTGTGGTCGCCGGGCGGCGCGGGAGGGGGGATCGCCGGGGAACGCGAGGAGTGGGCGAGCGCGTCGATCGCATGGGCCCCGACCGAGACGATCGAGGACTCGACGGAGAAGTTCGGCTTCCTTGAGGCGGCCGGCCGGATGTCCCTGGGCTATTACTGGCTGCGATCGGGCTCGTTCGACTTTGACGCCCGAGCGCGTCTTTGGCTGACGCTCGACGGCGGCCGTTACGAGGTGCCCGGCGCCCTCGCGCAACTGTTTGTGCGGACGCGATGGGATCTGCGCCTTTCCCCCATTACCGCCCGCTTCGAAGCGATGCCGGGCTACTACGCCGAGCCCGAACACGTCGAGTGGGACGACTTCAACCTCCCGGTGGCCGCGTCGGCGATCTTCGAGCCCGTCCGCGGGCTCTCGGGCCAGGCCGGGTTCGTCGTGTATCCAGGCTTTGAGAACTATCTGGACCCCATCCTGCGGGTGCGCTGGCAGCCGGCGGCGTTGCTAACCGCGGACGTGGGATACCCCGAAACCCGCGTCGCGGTCTGTCCCCACCCGCAGCTCAAGCTGGTGGGCGGCTGGCAGGTGAACCGCGTCTGGCAGTTCTCGCTGTCGAGCGACGACAGGAAGGGCGACTTCATGATGCGCGATCAGCGGCTGTACCTCGGCCTGGACGTCGGGGAGCCGGGGCGCTTGACCTTCTCGGCGCGTCTGACCTGGTTGCTGGAGCGCGAGCTGGACTACGAGGCTGGCCTGTATCAGGACGCCCAGGTGGACGACGGCGTGATGTACTGGATCGGCGTGTCAGGCGAGTTCTGAGGCCCATGGCAGGCCGCGACAGGAGGCGGCGTCGTCGTCGGAGCGCGGCGGCGTCGCTGGGGGCCGCGCTGGTGTGGGCGTTTCCGACGACCGCGCCGGGGTCGGCCGCCGCCGACGATCTCCCGGTCGCCCCGATCGTGCCCGTCACCAACGACGGGATGCGGGTCTGCCTCCGGTTGGCCACGGCGTCGGCCACCGTCGAGGTGGACCTGGGGTCCGGCCGCGTCACGGCCTTCACGCCGGCCGACGGCACCAACGTGCTCGCGGGCGGTCCAGCCGAGGCCGGCCGCCCGCCGTTCGGCGGGCTGTGGATCTGGCCTGCGCCGGAGGAATCATGGCCCGTGCTGCGGAGGGAAGGAGCGGCACCGGAGCGGGCCTTCGAGAGCGCGGGCTGGACGGCGACGGCGTGGCGGACCCGACACGGCGCGGCGATGGCGCGCCTCACCCGTTCCCTGGGCGCCCCTCTGCACGTGACGGAGACCCGCCGGTTGCGCGTCAGCCCCTACGCCGCCACGCTGACGGTGGTCGTTCGGCTCGAGCGCACCGCCGCCTCGTCCATCCCGCTCGGACCGGCCCTTGCGGTCCGTTTGGCCACACCGACACGCCTGGTTTTGCCGGCCGATGACCGGGCCGGCCCTCCGGCCCGGCCCATCTCGTTCGACCCGCCGCCGCGGTTTGCCTGGACGATGGGAGCCGGAGCGGCGGTGTACCGGCTTGCCCTTGGCGGCGAGCATCGCTTTGAGTCCGTGGTGCCAGCCCGGCCCTGGCTGGCGGCGGAGCTGGCGCGCCATCTTTTCTGGCTGCGGGCCGGCGCGGTCTCCTCCGCCCCGCCGCCGCGGGTCCGCGCTTATGTGCACCGCGCCGCGGGGTGCGCCGAGCTGGAGCTGGCCGCGGACCCCGCGCCGCTGTCCCCCGGCGCTGCCGCGGAATGGGAGTTCGCCGTCGAATGCGTCCCCTACGTCGCCGGGCTCGAGGCGGGCGAGCTGGCGGTGCGGGCTCGGCTGCTGGTGGGCGAAAAGGAGGCGGCGGCCCCGTAGGCCGCGCGGGGCGCGATGGCATCGAGCCGGGTCATCCGATCCGCGAGCCTGGTGGGCGCGATGACGCTGGTCAGCCGCCTGCTGGGCTTCGCCCGAGACATCCTGCTGGCCGGCGCGCTAGGCACCTCGGCGGCGATGTCCGCCTTCGTGATCGCGTACCGCATCCCGAACCTGTTCCGCGCCCTGTTCGGCGAGGGCGCCCTTTCGGCCGCCTTTATCCCGGTGTTTGTCGAAAGCCGCCAGCGGGAGGGCGATGCGGCGGCGTGGCGGCTGGCCCGATCGATCTTCACGCTCGTCGGCGTGACGCTGGTGCTGTTGGTCGGGGTTGGACTGCTGGTGGCCACCGCCGCCGTGGGCCGCCCGGACCTGTCCGAACCGGCGCGGTTGACCTGGTCGCTCTTCCGGATCATGTCGCCCTATCTGCTGTTCATCTGCATGGCCGCGGTGGCCATGGGCGCCCTGAACGCCTTCGGCCGGTTCGCAGTGCCGGCGGCCACCCCGTGGATCCTGAACCTCGTCGAGATCGTGGTGCTGCTGTGGGTCTGCCCGCGGCTCGGGCCTCGGCCGGAGCAGCAGGTGTACGGCGTGGCGTGGAGCGTCTTCGTGGCGGGCATTCTTCAGTGGGGCCTACAGCTGCCGCTGCTGTGGCGGCTGGGGGCGGACCTGCGGCCCGGTCTGGACCGGCACGACCCACGGCTCTGGCGCGTGCTGGCGCTGATGGGGCCGGCCGCGATCGGACGGGCCGTCTCCCAGTTCAACGTGTTCTTCGCCACGATGCTCGCCGCACGCATCGGTCGCTGGGCCGCCGCCGCCCTCTACTACAGCGAGCGCATGATCTACCTGCCACAGGGCATCTTCGCCACCGCCCTCGGGACTGTGCTGCTGCCGAGGTTCTCCGGACACGGCGCGCGCGGCGACCTGGAAGGCCTGCGCCGATCGGTCGGCGAGGGCATCCGGCTGATCCTCTTTGGCATGCTGCCGGCGGCGGTCGGCCTCTTCGTGCTGGCCGAACCGATCGTCCGGATGAGCTTCGAGCGCGGCCAGTTCGACGCCGAGTCGACGCTGTTGACCGTCCGGAGCCTCCGGGTCTACTGCTTTGGCCTTCTCTTCTTCGGCCTTGGCAAGGTCGTGGTGCCCGCGTTCTACGGCCTCCAGGACACGCGCACGCCGGTCCGCATCGGCGTCATCGCGGTGCTGGCCAACCTCGCGATGAGCCTCACCTTCCGCGCGACCTGGCCGCTCCATCTCCGGCACGCCGGCCTGGCGTTCGCGGTCGTCGCCTCGGAGGCGTTGAACGTGTTGATCCTGTTGTGCATTCTCGAGCGCCGCATCGGTGCGGTCGACTGGCGGGCGGTCGGCTCCAGCTTCGTCCGCGTCGCGGCCGGCTGTGCCCTCCTGGCCATCGCCGCGCCCGCCGCCGATGCCTGGGCGGCGGCGGCGGCCATGCGCTGGGCCGGCCCTGGAAAGCTTGCGCAGGTCGCCGGCGTGCTCGCCGGGCTGATCGCGGGGGCGGCCGTGTACGGGTTTTCGGCGCGGCTATTGCGCCTGCCCGAGTGGTCCGACATGATCGCCGCGCTGCGGCGTCGGGCCGGCGCCGTAGAGCTGGACGAGTGACGACCGCCGCGGAGTGCAACATGAACGAAGGTATGACCGGGTCCTACGTCGCGGATCTGGAGGCGATCCGGGCCGCTGGACTGTGGAAGGGCGAGCGGGAGATGGCCGGACCGCAGCGTCCGCGTGGGCGGGTGGACGGGCGCGAGGTCCTAAACCTCTGCGCGAACAATTACCTCGGCCTTTCCGACCATCCGGCGCTACGTGAGGCGGCTGCGCGGGCGATGGAGGAGTAGGGCTTCGGCCTCTCGTCGGTTCGCTTCATCTGCGGCACCCGGACGATCCACCGCCGGCTGGAACGCCGCGTGGCGGAATTCCTGTCGGCCGACGACGCGATCCTCCACGCCTCGTGCTACCAGGCCAACGTCGGCCTATTTTCGGCGCTGCTCGGCGAGTGCGACCTCGCGATCAGCGACGAGCTCAACCATGGCACGATCATCGACGGGATCCGGCTCGGCAAGGCCCGGCGCCGAATCGTCCCGCACGCGGAGCCGGCCGCGGTGGAGCGCGAATTGCGCAAGGCCCGGGCCGCCGGCGCCGGCCGAATCCTCGTGGTCACCGACGGCGTCTTCTCGATGGACGGCGACGTCGCCGACCTCGCCGCCCTGCGACGGCTGTGCGACGAATATGAGGCGATGCTGATGGTGGACGATTCCCACGCCACCGGTTTCTGGGGGCCGACGGGCCGAGGGACGATCGAGCAGCACGGCCTCCTCGGCCGGGTGGAGATCGTCACCTCCACGTTCGGCAAGGCCCTCGGCGGCGGGCTTGGCGGCTTCGTCGCTGGCCGCGGCGACGTCATCGCGATGCTCCGCCAGCGGAGCCGTTCGTATCTGCTCAGCAACTCGCTGCCGCCCGCGCTGGTCGGGGCGGCGCTGGCGGCCATTGAACTGGCCGCCGGCGCCGATGCCGCGCGCGAGCGGCTGCGCCGGAACACCGTGGCGCTTCGCGCGGGGCTGTCGACCGCCGGTTTCCGGGTCGGCGGCGTGGGCCACCCGATCGTCCCGATCTTGATCGGGGATGCCTTGCTCGCTGCCCGGATGGCCGACGAATTGTTCGAACACGGCGTGTTCGTCGTCGCGTTTTTCCACCCCGTCGTCCCGGTGGGCCAGGCCCGCATCCGCGTCCAGCTGTCCGCCGCGCACGAACCGGCCGACCTTGAACGCGCCCTCGCAGCCTTCGTAGCGGTCGGCCGCCAGCTCGGCGTGATCGGTTGGGCGGCCGGCGTTTTGAACCTGGCGGGCGCATCGTGTATCGTCGTCGCCCCGTGAGGCCGAGCCCATGATCGCTCGCATGTTCCGGCATCTCCGCGCGCGGGTCATCTCCGGCGTGCTGGTGCTCACCCCGCTGGCGGTGACGTTCGTCGTGCTGCGGTTTTTCTACCGCCTCTTCGTCGGCTACGTGCGGCCGATCGCCCGCCTGATGCCTCGCCAGGGGCTGCCGGAGTATGCGGTCAACGGCCTGGCGGTCGTCGCGCTGCTGGCCTTCCTCTACGGTGTCGGCGCCCTGATGCGGATGATGGTCGGCCGCCGCCTCGTGGGGTGGGGCGAGGCGGTCCTGAACCGCATTCCAGTGGTCAAATCGGTCTACTCGTGGACCAAGAGCCTGATCGAGCTGCTCGCCAGCCGCGATCGGACTGCGTTCAAATCGGTCGTGCTGGTGGACTTCCCCCGCCCGGGATGCCGGGCGCTGGGATTCGTCGGCGGCGAGGGCCGGACGTTCGACGGCCGGCGCCAGGTCCGGGTGTTTCTGCCGACCTCCCCGAACCCCACGTCGGGGTACCTGTTGCTGGTCGACGAGTCCGAGGTGACGAGGCTGGACATGACGATCGAGGAGGGGGTGCGGATGGTGGTCTCGGGCGGGGTGCTGGTTCCGCCGCTGTTCGACGGCGGGGACAGTCCGCCGCCCGCGACGGAGGACCAGGGGCATGGTTCGATCGGCACCGGAACTGGTTGACGGGTGGCCCGACGTCTGTGGGCGCGAGGAGGAACTCTTTCCGACGGCCGTGGAGCGCGGTCCGGTCTTTGGGCCGGAAAGCTCCGTGGATTTCAGCCGGGTCGAAGCGGCCTGCGCGATCGCGCTGCACATGCACCAGCCCCAGATCCCGGCCGGCGGCGGCCCCCTCGAGACGGCCCCGATCATCGGCAATCTGCAGTACATGATGGAGAACCAGCACATCGGCGACAACCACAACGCGCCGGTGTTCCGCTGGTGCTACCGCCGGATGGGCGAGTTCATTCCGGCGTTGCTTGACGAGGGCCGCCGGCCGCGCGTGATGCTCGATTACTCCGGCACGCTGCTGTGGGGGCTGCGGCAGATGGGGGCCGACGACGTGCTCGACGCCCTGCGCGCCCTCGCTACCGACCCCCGGCTGCGCCAGGCGGTGGAATGGCTGGGTACGGCCTGGGGCCACGCCGTCGCGCCCTCGACGCCGGTCCGCGATTTCCGGCTCCACGTCGGCGCTTGGAGGCACCATTTCGCGGCCCTGTTCGGCCGCGAGGCCCTCGCGCGCGTCCGCGGCTTCTCACCGCCGGAAATGGCGCTGCCCAACCATCCCGATGTCGCGTACGAGTTCGTCCGCACCCTCCTCGACCACGGCTACGAGTGGGTCCTGGTGCAGGAACACACGATCGAGCCCATCGATCCGTCCGCCCCGAGGCCCGGCCCCCACGTCCCCCACCGCCTCGTCTGCGTGGATTCGACCGGCCGCCGCGCGGAGATCCTCGCGTTCGTGAAGACGCAGGGCAGCGACACCAAGCTCGTCGGCCAGATGCAGCCGTGGTACGAGGCCCGCTCGCTGCGGCGCTGGACGATCGGCGGCCGGCCGCGTCCGCCGCTGGTGACCCAGATCTCGGACGGCGAAAACGGCGGCGTGATGATGAACGAGTTCCCGCCAAAGTATTTCGAAGTCGTCCGCGAGGCCTCGGGCGGACCGTATCCGCTGCTCAACGCCACGGAATACCTCGAGCTTCTCCGCGCCGACGGATGGACGCCCGCCGACGCGCCGGAGGTACGGCCGGTCCACCAAGGCCGCATCTGGGCGAGGGTTCGACCCGGCGACGGGCCCGAGCGGCTGGCCGCGGCGATCGAGGAGGCGAGGCGCGAGGACGCCCGCTTTCACATGGAGGGAGGAAGCTGGACCTCCAACATCTCCTGGGTGCGCGGCTACGAGGCCGTGCTCGGTCCGATCGAACGCGTCAGCGCCCTCTTCCACGAACGGATGACCGCCAGCAACGCCCGGCCGAATGAGCCGAGGTACCGCCGCGCCCTCGTGCACCTCATGCTGTGCCAGACCTCTTGCTTCCGGTACTGGGGACAGGGCATCTGGACCGATTACGCCCGCGAGCTCTGCCGCCGGACGGAGGAGATTCTCCGCCGGGAGTTCTGATCCGGCATCCGGTGGCGTCGGGTCGGAGGCCGTCGGCGGAGCGGATAAGGGCCGGAATCGCATGGCGGCTGGCGATGGCGCGTCCAGCAGGAGGTGGATTTATGAGGCGCGTGGTGCGGAAAACGGTCACGGGCGGGGTGATGCTCGCGGCCGGGGGGGTGCCCGGCGCGGCATCGCCGCCTGGACCGCCGATCGACCCGACCGTGGAGGGCATGATGACGCCCGCGGGCATCGATGCGACGGCGCCCCGGCTCGGCTGGAAGCTGGTCGCGGCCCGGCCCGACGCGCGCAATTTAAAGGCGTGCGCGTGGCAGGTGCTAGTCGCCAGCACTTTGGGGGACTTTGCGCGGGACGAGGGTGGCCTGTGGGACAGCGGCCGCGTCGAATCCGCAGAGACGATCTGGATCCCGTACACCGGCCGGCCGCCGGGCTCCAGGCGACGATGCCACTGGAAGGTGCGCGTCTGGGGGAGGTCCGCGCCCGATGTGCCGTCGCCGTGGAGTGTCCCGTCGAGCTGGGTGATGGGCGTCGTCCGGCCGGAGGACTGGACGGCCAAACGGATTGGGGCGCATCCCGCGACCCGCGTGTAGTTGGACTTGCCGTCGCCGGTTGGATCTGGGGCCGGCGAGGGGGTACGACCGTCGCGCCGAAGGGACGGACCTGGCCGCGTCTTCGAAGCGGCCGCCGTCGAACGCCTCGTCGAGGCGATCCAGGTGGCCCGTGGGCATCCCGATTTCGGCATCCTTGGCTCGAGTTTTCCGCCGCCGGAGCAAGGGGGGACGTGCTGACCTGGCGTTGGCGATGTTGATGAAGGAGGATCGTCGTCGTTCGGCGCGTGGCTCCTCAGGGGCGCGACACGCTGTGGGAGGATTGGAACGAGGGCGCCTCGCGGAACCACATCATGTACGGCGATTTTTCGGTGTGGCGGTTCCAGTGCATGGCCGGCCTCCGCCTCTCTCCGAGGGTGTCCACCACCGGAGGGCCGGTGGTGCCGGAGGCGGTTGTGTTTCGCGAGTTCGTGATCGCCCCCGAGGCGGCGGCCGGGTGTCGTGGGCCCGCGCATGGCACGACTCGACCTACGGCCGGATCGAGACGGCATACGGACATCTCGGGCGACAAGCTCCGTCTCGGTGTCGCCGTGTCCGTCGGGACGGAGGCGATTGTTCGGCTGCCCGTTCCCGAAGGAGTCGCCCGGGCCGACTGGCGAGCACGCCGGTGCGCGACGGGAGCGGCTGCGCGGTCCGGCGCGTCGGGTCCGGCTGCTACCGCTGGGTCGCGCCGTCGTCGCGACCGTGAGCCGATCCGGCGGGGCCGTCTGTGTCCGGGGCCGGTGGGGGTGGGGCCGGATCGTCGCGCCCTTCGACCGCCGCCCTGTACTTGCGATACTGCCGCACGACCCACCGGGTCTGCCGCACCACCCCCATCAGGATGCGCAGATCCGCCGACGAGAGCGGCCCTCGGCTGAAGGCGCGGATGAAGCCGAGCATCATGTGGTCCGCCTTCGGTTCCTCCATGAAGCCGATCTCGAGCAGCATCGCCCGCCACATTTCGAAAAACCGCTGCTTGGCCAACGCGGTCGCCTCGGGCGTGCGCTCCTGCGGCGGCTCGTACGCGCCGGAGGCGACATACAGCTCATAGGCGCACACCATCACTGCCATCGCTAAATTCAGGGAGGGATAGGCTGGCGAGGAGGGAATGCGGATCAGCCAATGGCAGGCCCCCAGATCATCGTTGGACAGGCCATCGTCTTCCGGTCCGAAGACCAGTGCCACGGGGGTGTCGGCGGCGGCCATCAATATGCGTTCGGCGGCCTC
>OGCI01002660.1_pt1 | contig 11287 bp, 5 predicted proteins | sample 1570021 | NCBI WGS metagenome assembly OGCI01 (sample SAMN06264664, study PRJEB24512) | hot springs metagenome | isolation source: Hot spring water | place: South Africa: Tshipise | collected 2015-06-21
CGAAGGAGATTGCTTCGTCACTGCGTGCCTCAAAAGGACACGGGAGGCGAGGGGGATCGCTTCGTCACTGCGTTCCTCGCAATGACACGGACAGGAAGGGTTGCGCCTGCTCGGACGGGAAAGTTATGGTGAACTAGTCGTCTCAGGTGCTCTGAGGTTCACTGGAGGAACAGAAGATATGCTGGCAGCCGTATTGACCGACTTCAACCAGCTGGAACTGCGCGAAGTGCCCACGCCAGAACCAGGTCCCGGCGAGGTGCTGGTGCGCATCAAGGCATGTGGTTTCTGCGCGACCGACTACAAGGCGATCAAAGGCATCCGGCGCAACGTGCGTTTCCCCACCATTCCCGGTCACGAGCCGGCGGGCATCGTGGCGGGGGTTGGCACGGGCGTGAGGCATGTGAAAGAGGGCGACGAGGTAATTATCCAGCCCAGCGGCTTCTGCAGCACCTGCCCGAACTGCCGGATGGGATTGCATCACTACTGCGAGCACTCGTTCGTCACCGGCGGCGACGGACCCGACGACGTGCGCCCCGGCAGCTTCGCCGAATACACCGTGACCTCGGCGACCTCCGTCTACCCAAAGCCGAAGAGTATCCGTTTCGACTCGGCGTGCCAGACAGAGCCGGTCAGCGGGGCGTGGAAAGGCGTCATTCACACCTCGCAGATGCAGGTGGGCGACGATGTGGTGGTCATCGGCACGGGTGGTATCGGCATGTACTGCCTGATGGTGGCAAAGGCGGGAGGAGCGGGACGATTGATAGCCATCGATATCAGCGACTATGCGCTGGAGACTGCCCGTCGGCTGGGCGCCACCCACACCGTCAACCCCCTGCGAGAGGACGCCAGAGCCGCCGTCTACGACATCCTGCCCGACGGTCCCGACCTGATTATCGAGGCGGCAGGTCCCATCGAGGCGGTGAAGCTGATGGTCAGCCTCCTGCGCCGGGGCACGCGCTGGAACGTCTTCGGCATTACCACGCACGAGACGTTCGAGTTGGATGGCGGTCTGATGCACTTTCTGGAGGCACGCATGGACGCCAGCTTCGGCACCAACCCGCTGGCGATGCAGAAAGCCATTCGCCTCATCGAGCGAGGACTGGTTGACCCCGAAAAGGTCATCTCGCACCGGTTCCCGCTGGAACAAATCCACCAGGCAGTGGACGTAATGGGAAGCACAGAGCGCAACAAAGTGATTATCCATCCGTAGAAGGAGGCAGCGATGTTCGATTTCACCTTCCACAATCCGACGAAAATCCTGTTCGGCAAGGATGCCATCCCGCGTATCTGCGAGGAGATTCCCGCCGGTGCGCGCGTGCTGATGACATACGGAGGGGGCAGTATCAAGCGCAACGGCGTGTATGAACAGGTGATGCACGCTCTGCAGGGGCTGGAAGTCATCGAGTACGGCGGCATCGAACCCAATCCGAGATACGAAACGCTGATGCCCGCCGTGCACATGGTGCGGGAACATGGGCTGGATTTCCTGTTGGCTGTGGGCGGCGGCAGCGTGCTGGACGGCACGAAATTCATCGCTGTGGCGGTGCACTTCGAGGGAGACCCGTGGGACATCCTGGAGAAGCGAGCGCCTGTGCATACGGCACTGCCCATCGGCGCGGTGCTGACCCTGCCCGGCACCGGCTCGGAGATGAATGGCAACGCGGTGATTACGCGCTGGGAGAAGAGGGCGAAACTGGCGTTTTACTCTCCGCTGGTGTATCCACGTTTCGCCGCGCTGGACCCGCAGACCACCTTCTCCCTGCCGCCGCGCCAGACATCGAACGGCATTGTGGACGCTTTTGTTCATGTGATGGAGCAGTACCTCACCTACCCCGTGAACGCGCCTCTGCAGGATCGCATGGCAGAGGCGATTCTGCTCACGCTCATCGAGCAGGCACCGAGAGTGCTCGAAAGTCCCAACGACTACGATGCACGGGCGAACATCATGTGGTGCGCGACCATGGCGCTCAACGGCATCATCGGCGTTGGGATGCCGCAGGACTGGGCAACGCACGCCATCGGGCATGAGATCACCGCGCTGTACGACATCGACCATGCGCGCACTCTGGCTATCGTCCTGCCGGGCGTAATGCAGGTGAAGCGCCATCAGAAGAGGCAGAAGCTCCTGCAATACGCCGAGCGCGTGTGGGGCATTACCACTGGCGACGAGGAGAGCCGAATTGACGCCGCCATCGAGCGCACCCGGCAGTTCTTCGAGAGCGTGGGCATCCCTACCCGCCTCTCCGCATACGGCGTGGGCGCGGAGAGCATTCCTGCGCTGGTGGCGCAGCTGAAGGAGCACGGCATGACCGCTCTGGGCGAGCACGGCGACATCACGCCCGACGTGGCGCGTACCATCCTTCAGCAGTGCATTTAGACAGACTCAATACGGCTCCACCACCAGCAGGCTCGTCTCCAAACTGTATAGCCGCACCTCGCCGCGACGCGAGGAGCTCTCATCCGGCGCGAGGTAGCGTGCCTCCTTCCCGTCTACCAGCAGGCGCACTCTGACCGTGTCGTGACTGTAGTTGCACATGTTCACCACCACCCTGCCGTCCAGCTCACCTGTGCGCCACGCGACACCCCACACCGGGTTGCCCTGCGCATCCGTCACCTGCACACGCGGCCTGATTCCCCAACGGGGCATAGACGCCAGTAGAGAGCGCCACAGGTCCTGTGCGGTGCTTCGGTTGCTGAAGGGGATGCGATCGCTCGGCGTCAGGTTCACCTCGCGCGGTTGACCGTACTCGTTTCGCCCCAGCAGGTCGCCATCGCCCACGAACACAACGCGCCCGCGGTATGAGCGCAGCGTCTCCAGCGCTCGATCGCTCAGGTGCTGAAGATTCGCCACAAACAGCACCGGCGCCCACGGCACAATGCCCTCCTCGAGCTGCCTCTCCGTGATGATGCCTACCTTCAAGCCGGTGAAGGCCAGAGCCTGATAGAGCTTGCCCGTACAGTCGGCCGAGGCGCCGCCATCCCACACCTTGCCGGTCACGCTGTCGATGAGCATCACGTCTGCAGGCGCACGCTGGATGGCAGTCACCTCGCGGGCATATCGGTTGAGCAACAGATTCACTCGCCCAACCGCCTCCGCGCACGCCGGCCGATGCATGATACTGCCTGCGAAGTCGCTGCGCGGGTCAAACGTTCGCTCCCACACCCAGATGGTGGTGGCGCCCTGTCCGTGTATTGCCGCCTGCCACAGCACCGCATGCACATGCTCGGCAGGCACAGGACGGGTATCGCGGTCGGGTATCAGGTGATTCTCGCTGTTGAACACAGGCGCGTCTTTAACCGAGCGCTGCAGGTCGTGCGACAGGGCGTTGAGCACCCACCCCTGTGCGTACTCCCCCTCACCGTGATTGTAGAAATTCACACTGTCATTACCGTTGATGTCACTGAACCGCGCGAACAGGTAGGCGTCAGCACCGTACACCACATCGGTATCGTTCACCAGCGTCCACGACATCGCCTTGGCGTGGATGGGCAGGTCGGGTGCGACTTCGCGAATGGCATCCGCCAGCATCTGGTGCCACCCTGCGAAGAACTCCTGATTGAACCGGATGTAATCGTACCAGCTGGGGAGGTGGTCACGCGCCCCCTCGAACGGGTTGGGCAGAGGCACCTCCTCGAAGCGCGCATACTGCGTGGTCCACCTTCGGTTCAGCGTGGCAATGTCGCCGTGCCTTTTCAGTAGCCAGCGGTGCCAGTCGCGTGTAGCGTATTCACAGGGTTCCTCGAAACTCACCGGCTCGTTGCTCAGGCAGATACTGTGCAGTGAAGGGTACTTGCTAAGGGGTGGTATCAGCGTGCGGATGTACTGCTGAAGGAACAGCTGGCTCTCGGGCGCGTGCAGGCAGTATTGCAGGAAACCGTTGCGCCGCTTGCGCAGGTGCGGATATTTGTCCAGCATCCAGCGGGGGAAATAGTGCGGACTGATGAGCAGATTCACCGCCACGCTTGCCCGTTGCGCCCTCTCCAGCACTGACTGCAGTTCGCGGATGGCATCCTCGCTCACGGCGCCTTCGGTGGGAAACAGGTCGCTGGGTCCCTTTTCAATCTGAATCATGTTTATGCCGTACGCGGGAAACTTCTCGATATCGGCGCGCACCTGTCCGAAGTGCCCGTACCCCGTGAAGAAGAGCGGACTACCCGATTCGTCCACGAAGCTGCCTCTCACCACACGTGGTCGGCGCTCACGGCACCGCCACAGCGTCACCTCGGCGGATGGATGGCGCAGCTCCTGCCTGAGGTGTTCCTCCACCTTCTGCAATTCCTGCAGTTGCATCAGCGCGCGGCGCACTTCGGGATACTGCTCCCGTCCGTTTGCGTCGGTTATCCTGTAGTTCAGGTCCTCCTCCACATAGCTCACGAAGTTCTGCAGGATAGTCAGACTGATTCGCGCCCATTGCGTGGGTTTGCCCTTTTGTGCCAGTTCAGCCACCGCCCGCTCGTGTGCTGGCAGGCGGCGTTTCAGCTCGTTCAGTACGCGCAACGCCCCCTCCCGCGAGTAAATGCGGAGCGACGCGTCATCCGATACCTGCCCCATCGTTGTCTTCACCTCCAGCAACAGCCGGCGCGGGCTGGCGTCCATTTCACGCGCCTCTCCGTGAACCGTCACCTGATAGGCTCCCTTTTCCAGCCTCAGCCGCCGCGTCAGGCGCTTTGCCCCGATGCTGGCACGCAGTTCCACCTCAGCGGTTTGCGGCACGCTCAGGATAAACGGCACGCTGAACGCTCCCTCACCCTGCACGTCCACCATCCGCATGGTGGGTTCCAGCAAGAGAGCGGCAAAGCCTGCCTCCGTGTCGGTGCTTGGGGTTGCGGTGTCGCCCTCCTCGAGCTTGATGTCGTCTATCCACAAGCCCTGTGTGGGGCTTTCCGTAATGAGACGCAGGGTGAAGGGCACATCGCCTTCCCCCGGGGTGAAGGTCATACTTACCCTCTGCCAGCGGTCGGGCGAGCGGGGCAGGCGCATTCGAAACTGCCACCCTCCTCCACCTCCGAGCCACGCGATGCCCGGGTTCGAGCTGCGCACGTATGCGCTGAGGGTATAGCACTTCCCTGCCTGCAGTGGAACAGGCGTCTCGTACACCGCCATGCCGTACACATGCGCCCCGAATGGCGTGCCGTTGGTGATGAACAGGCTTCGGCGTCCGCTGCGGGCGCGGTCGGCGACCACGCGCAGGCTGGCGTCGGTGTTCCTCGGCGACCATGACCACCCGGTTGGTATCCCGTTTACGCCCACCGCCTCGAAGCTAGCGTTCATGAGCACGTTGGGGTTAACGGATAGAGGCTGGGCATGTATCTCCTGAATCGCCAGTTGCTGAGCGGTGCAAACGCTTTCAATCGTGAGATACACGAGCAAGGCAGCTATAAGACCCCGCATCGCCACATCCTCTCAGAAAGGATAGCGTAGGAAACCGCGGGGCAACCCGTGTGGGTTGCCCCTGACGAGGTTTACCCTCAGAACGGCGGTGCAGGGGGTGGCACGCGCACCTCGCCGGAGAGTGCCGCGTTCCCACTGCGGTCCACTGCCCTCACCTGCAGGCGCACCGTGCTGGATGGAACAACCGCCCGATATTGCTCAGTCTGCCCGGGCACCGGCTGCATCGCTACCGGCGTGGGTTCGGGTTCCAACCCCACAGCCAGCACCACGACCGACGCCACCCCGGTGCCCACATCATACGCCTGCACCTGCACCAGCACCCGGTTTGTGCCAGCCTCGCGCGTCACCGAGGGCGTGCCGATCACCGGCGGAGTCGGATCAAAGGGCAGTTTCTCTGTGCCTCCGCCGCAGCCTGCCAGAAGCAGCCCTGCCAGAACACCCAGCGCGGCTATCGTTCTCTTCATCGTGCCACCTCCCTTCACCGTACCAGAGTGACAGGTACGCTACTGCGAGCGACCTGCCCATCCCCGCTGACTGCCTTCACCTCCAGCAGATAGCTGCCAGTGGGCAGGGCAACGCCGTTCGCATCGCGTCCGTCCCATGTGATTTGCTGAATGCCTGCGGAACGCGTGGTTCCACCCGTCAGCCGCCGCACCAGTTTGCCACCGGAGAAAACGTTCACTTCCACCTGCGCGCTGGCGCTCAGACTGAACGAGATGGTGTAGCGTCCGCCGGCATGGCGTCCACCGCTCACGCGCACCTGCGACAGGCGCAGGAGTCCACTCTGCGGCGTCATCTCGATGCGGAAACGATACACACCTCCCTGTCGGCTCACTGCAAAGGCATGCGAGCTGCTGGTGCGCAGGAAGCGTCGCTCGCCCGTCTGCAGGTCCACCAGCACCGGGTTCACAGTGCGCGGCGCCTGGTGCGCGCCCTGCCACAGCAGTGTGGCGGTACCGTCATTGCCCGCCGGAACGTGCACCGCCACCTCCCACGGCGTGCTCGACCGACTCTCGGCGCGTACGTCTACCGCCAGCGGCGTGCCCTGACGCACCAGCACCAACTTCGGTGAAGACGACGCAACCGGCGGGTCAGGTGGCAACCCCACGGACACATCCCCGGCGGAACGGCTCGCCCCAAAGATAGCCTCCGCGCTGCCTGCGCTCGACTGCGCTATCAGGCGCACCGCCCAAGCCTCGGAGACCTCTGCTGTGGAACGGCTGGTGTTCGGAATGATGCCATCGGATGGCTTGAGGAGCAGTTCGCACTCCTCACGGGCGAACACCCAGTAGCCCCGCCACGGTTCCATACTGCTCAGTGCGCCCGGCACCACGCGCGGGTCATACACCAGCACGTAACGACCGGTTGCCGGGTTGGCGCCATCCTGCAGCCATCCCCACGCATGGTCCTCGATCCAGCCCGCTTGTCGCGCCTGACGCAGGGTCACCTCCTGCCCCAACCGGCGGACGCGGATGACATTCACGTCCCACGTGATGGGGTCGGAAGAGTTGCTGGCGATAAAGTTCCAGCCGCGCTTCAGCGCAATCGGGAACGAGACAGGCACGGAGTCACCAGCGATGCTCAGGGAGGCAGGAGTCGGGGCACTGAACCAGTAGCCTACTCCCACCAGCAGGTTGCCGGGAGCATCCACATAAGACTGTGTGCTGGGGTCCCACACCTTCATCGCCACGCCCGACAAGCCAAGCGCCGCGCGGCTGGTATCCGGTAACACCAGACCCAGCGCGAAGGTGCCCGTGCCCAACAGCCGTGTGGGAACCCGTGCCGACACCCGGAACGAGCGCGCCCTGGCGTTGCTCCACTGCTGACCGTCGCTGGCGTAGGCCTCCAGCTGATAGTTGCCTGGGCTCAGCGCAGCACTCACTGGCAGGCGGAACACCGCCTCCTCGCCGCTGGCGTAACTGGGCTTACTCCAGCCGGTGGTGCTTACTGTCTGGTCGTATACCGCTACCTGCTGTCCGCCGCGCAACAGCACGAGCTTATAGCGCAGTCCGTCCGTAACGTCCGCGTCGGTGGTGCGCAGGCGGAACTCTGGAGTGGTGGAGGTGACCGATCCGGCAGTTGGACTCAGCACTTCCGGAGCTTCCGGAGCCTGGTCCACCGTGAAGGCGCGCTCCCAGCTGCCAGCACTCCACTGCCTGCCGTCGTATGCGAACGCCTGCCACCGGTAAGCGCCGGTTGACAGCGGTGCGCTTGCCGGTACGGTAAACACCGCCTCCTCGCCGCTGGCGTAACTGCTCTTGCTCCAGCCGGTAGTATCCTCGCTCTGGTCAAACGTCGCCACGACCTGCCCAGCCTGCCGGATGACGATGCGGTACTGCAAGCTGTCGGTGTTGGCATCGGTTGCCCGCAGGCGGAAGGTCGGCGTGCGCGGCACGAAGCTGTTGCCCGCCGGCTGAAGCAGTTCGGGCGCCGAGGGCGCGGAGTTGACGATGATCGTGCGGCTTTCGCTGGCGTTGCTCCACTGCTTGCCGTCGTATACCAGCGCCTGCCACTGATAGGTGCCCGGGTTCAGCGCGCGAGCCGAAGGCACCGTCAGCACCGCTTCCTCGTCGCTGGTGTAACGGGGCTTGCTCCAGCCTGTAGTGTCCACCGTCTGGTCGAAGGTAGCTACCACGGTGTTGCCGCGGACGAAGACGATTCGAAACTTCAGCACATCCTCGCTATCCGGATCGCCAGCACGAACGGTCAGTGTTGGCGTCCCCAGCACGATGCTGTTCGCTGCCGGGCTGATGAGGGTGGGCGCGTTGGGCATCTGGTTGACGATCAGCCCTTGGGGCACGCTTCCCTCGCTCCAGCGGGTGCCATCGTAGGCAAAAGCCTGCCACAGCAGGGTACCCGTGGGCAGGGCACGCGATGCGGGAACGGTCAGCACCGCCTCCTCCCCGCTGGCGTAGTCGGGTTTGCTCCAGCCAGTGGCGTCGGTGGTCTGGTCGAAAACGGCAATCTCCTGTTCACCCCGATAGACAACCACTCTATACTGCATTCTGGCGCCCGGCGAGGAGGTCGCCTTCATGCGGAATGTCGGCGTCGGCGAGACTACCGCGTTCGCGAGGGGCTGCACGAGCACCGGAATGGGAGAAATGAACTCGTACACCGCCTTCAGGTCGTGGTCCGTGTTCATCGTCACGCTGATGGTACGGCTGGTGGAGAAGTCCACGCCGCTGCGAACCCATTTGATGAACACGTTGTCGTTGGGCGCTACAGCCGGTGCGGTCAGTGTCACCTGCACGCCTCCGTCATACACACGCTTGAAGGGTGTGGTGCCGTCGGACCGTCCCTCGATGTCAGCAGGTGTTACGGTGATAGCCACACTGCTGTCCGGGTCACTGCAGCTTACCTGCAGGGTATGGGTTACCGCTCCTGTGACGATCATCGAGTACGCCTGCCGTGCTGCCGGGCGCAAGATACCCTTGTGTGTGACGGTAATGGTGTATACGCCCGCCTGCGGATTGGGTATCAGCACCTGTTCCACATTGTCCACTACGTTGTCGCCGGTGGTGGCAGGAGCGGCGGGGTTTGCCGGGTTCAGTACCCAGGGCATGTAGATGGTGGTTCCGTTAGTCACACGCAGGTCGAGGTCGTTCACCAGCACCCGGTCTGGCGGGTCCAACCGCACGGGAGGCGGTGTGCCCGGCGGATCATTCCAGACGATGGTCACCTTCAGCGGCTTGGTTCCATCCGAAACGACGCGGATGGTGTCCGTTTCCCCGTGGCGCAGAGTGCGCTCCCGAATGGAGTAGGGGTTTCTCACGCTTTCCGAAATGACCTCTGCGGCGGTCTTCGCGTTGAGCAGCCCCCAGCCGTGCATGTAGTCGGGACCCGGGGCAGGTCCGCACTCATCAGCGGTGTGCAGAATCAGCGCCTTCAGGGTCGCGGCGCGCATATTCGCTCCACCGTGTGTCTGGCGATAGTGCTGGATAAGCAACCCCAGCGCACCGGCAACGCTCGGCGAAGCCATGGAGGTGCCCTCATAGGTCTCATAGCCTCCGATGACGGTAGAGAAGACGTCCACCCCGATGCCCACGATGTCGGGTTTAATTCGACCGTCGTCGGTAGGTCCCCACACGCTGAAACCGCTCATGCGCACGCTGCCGGGTCCTGCGTAGCCCCCCGGCACAGGGTGCACCGCTCCGACCGTGAGTATGTTCTTCGCAACCGCGTCGGAAGGCAGGCTGTCATAGCCCGTTTCGCCGCCGTCTAAATCATGCGTGTCACTGTACTGTTGTCCGTCGACGTGGAAGTGCAGAGTGGGCTGAGATGCCGGTCCTTCACCGCGGTCGTTGCCTGCTGCTCGCGCGATCAGGTAGTAAGGGGCATTGTAGGCAAGTTCATCCCACTCACGCGCCTCAGAGCTGTAGTAGCCGAATTTCCAGTCTTCTCGTGTGCTGATACTGGTATCCCCCAGCCAGATGAAATCCCATACCCAGCCTGTTGCTACACCGTACGAGTGGTTGGAGACCAGCAGTCCGGTACGAGCGGCATCCGCCATTTCGCCGGTGTCGTTTACCCAGTCATAGCTGTCCAGGGTAGCGGCGAAGGACATCCCTTTTGCAAGGGGGTTCACCCCTGCAGCGGCCATGATACCGCCTACATGCGTGCCGTGATCGTCCGGTTCTGCTCCGTCCCGGATGCGCAGCCTGCCGATGAACTCGGGGTGCGCCGGGTCCACAGCTCCCGCATCCCAGACTCCGAGCGTGACGCCCGCGCCGGTCAGGTTCAGTCCCGTGGAACCGCCGGGCCACAGCTCGTCTGCGCTCAGCGAGTCCGCGGCTTCTAATCCGCGAGTAACATAGTAAACAGGAACGCCATTTCGAAGCGCCATAATCTCGATCGTGGCGCCATTGGGGAGTTTCCGTCGCACTGGCAGACCGTGGCGCCTTGCCCAGGATTCGGCTTCGCGCTTCTCAGCGACAGCTCTGAGCGAGGCGCGGGCTGCCAGCGAGGTGAGAGCGGGGATGTTGGTTTCTTCCTGAGCGCGGGCTAACGGAAAGGGCAGCAGTATCACCCACCACAGGAGCAATAGCAACGCATACCACTTGCTGTTCGCCATAGCACCCTCCTCGTCGTGAGTAGTTGCTATCGGTTGACACTGCCATGACTTTAGGCTAATGCCCCGAAACCAAGCGATTTTAACAGGCCGCCTATCGCTGTGTCAACACCTGCGCGGGCTCCTGTAGTGATGCAGGTAAGCGGTTTCTCGGTATACGAAGGAGATTGCTTCGTCGCTGCGCTCCTCGCAATGACACAGGAGCACGAGTAAGCGAAGGAGATTGCTTCGTCGCTGCGCTCCTCGCAATGACACGGAACGGCTGGGCAGGGGTTCCTCGCCCTACACATCGGTGTGTCATTGCGAGCCTGCCGTCAGGCAGGCGAAGCAATCCCCTGCGGTTTTTCGGTGGACCAAGGAGATTGCTTCGTCGCTAGCGCTCCTCGCAATGACACGAGGGGCGAGGGGGATCGCTTCGTCGCTCGCGCTCCTCGCAAGGACACAGGGACACGGGTAAACGAAAGGGATTGCTTCGTCGCTAGCGCTCCTCGCAAGGACACGTAACGGCTCGGCAGTAGGTACCTCGCCCTCCTCATAGGTGTGTCATTGCGAGCCTGCCGTCAAGCAGGCGAAGCAATCCCCGGCGGTTTCCCGAAAGACGAAGGAGACTGCTTCGTCGCTAGCGCTTCTCGCAAGGACACGGGTAAACGAAAGGGGATTGCTTCGTCGCTCCGCTCCTCGCAATGACACAGGAGCACGAGTAAGCGAAGGAGATTGCTTCGTCGCTGCGCTCCTCGCAAGGACACGGAACGGCTGGGCAGGGGTTCCTCGCCCTCCTCATAGGTGTGTCATTGCGAGCCTGCCGTCAGGCAGGCGAAGCAATCCCC
>OGCI01002663.1_pt1 | contig 11279 bp, 9 predicted proteins | sample 1570021 | NCBI WGS metagenome assembly OGCI01 (sample SAMN06264664, study PRJEB24512) | hot springs metagenome | isolation source: Hot spring water | place: South Africa: Tshipise | collected 2015-06-21
TCTCCTTTAGGGTCGTAAATTGGGCTATCGTGGCCGGTCCAGTTGATAGAGAAATCTAAAGGAAGATTTCCTTCATTTCTCACTTCAACCCATTTCGCTACTTTCCTTCCTGGCCACCAGTAGCCATCCTCCTCAAAATTAAAGATAGCATCTCCTGGTCCTTTTATCTTCACTCTTAATGCCGGACATGGGTATCCTCCATATCTTTTAGGCGTTGGCGTAGGTGTTGGTCTCAGGATTGGGGTTGGGGTTGGACTGAGTTCTGGGGTTGGACTGAGTTCTGGAGTTGGGATAGGAGTTGGTCTTGGAATTTCAACCATCTCCTCCTCAGGTTGAATTAAAAATAACCAAACTATCCCCAGGCAAATCAGACAGACTGCAATCATTCCTATCAAAACTTTCCTTCTTTTTCTCATTTCACCTATTTAATTTCTCTCCCTCCACGAGCTATTTGCCATTTTATTCTATTTTTCAAAATTGTCAAGGTTCTTATTGAGTTTTTGGTGACAATTAAAAGATCTCTAATAATTTTTATGGTTTAAGGTCGGCTTTTACACCTTCTTTGGGTTGAACAATGAATAGAAATTGAGATTTGAATAAGGGAAGGGCGTTTACTGGGCTTAGAATTAGAATAAAAAAATCCTTAGTAGAAAACTAAGGATTTATATTTCCCTCCTTTTATTCTTGTTGCCTGGGAAACTGGTAAAGATACAAGGTGTTATTGTCAAGGACAAAGTAGACTTGCCTCTCCGGATCATAGATTACTCTCTTGTCAATTCTTTCTCTCTCTTTTCTTTCTTGAGCTTAAAAGGTCGGTCAAGAGATTTCTGATTTCACTGGAAATTAATAGAATAGCTGGCACTATTACTAAAGAGAGAAATACCAATGTTCTTTCTGGCTCCTTGAGATATCTGAAGCCAAATAAATATCCTAGATAAGGTATTCGGAAGACCATTTTTCCAACCACATCTTCTGGCTTGACTATAAACTGGTCTGGTTCCTCGCAAGCATCTCCTTTGGTTTGAAATCCCTCTTTGGTTTGATTAACCACTCTATGAGTGATTAAGACATTCTTTCTTTTGGCCGGGTCCTTAAAAACCAGAATATCTCCGATTTCCACCTCCTCAGGAGAAACTCTTTCATATATTATGAGATCTCCCATTTGAAGAGTTGGTCTCATGCTTTCACTCAAAACCACTCTTATCTCGTCCTGAACCACTTTTAGACCGATATAAGCTCCGAAAATTTCCAGTAAGACTATCAACCCTATCCAAACAAAATCTCTTTTCCTCACTCTCATCACCTTCCATATTTTTTATCTTAGGTCCTAATTTGTATTATAGATATTCTATAAATCTTGTCAATAGTTAGGCGAAGAGTTTGGTAAAAAATGCTCTTTTTCAAAAAAAAGTCTAAAAAAGATTGATTTCTTAGTTGTTAGCTCCAACTGAACAAATTCCCTCTTTTTCTCTTCAAAAGAGTAAAACCCTAATAAAACCCTCTTAAAGTAACCTTAAAAATCATAAAAATAACTAAAACTTGTCTTTCAAAGATAGGTTTCAAGGAAAATTAACCTTGAATTCTCTCTCCGAGAGAAAGGCCCTGGCCAAAATCACGAATTATTCAACGCTTTCAAAATGATAGTGAAAGTTTGAGTAGGTTTAATCCCGACAATAGAGCTGCGGGGGTAGGAATCGAACCTACAACTTCCAGGTCCAGAGCCTGGCGTTTTACCAAATTCAACTACCCCGCAATATTGGCCTAAATTCGTTTTCAAAATCGTAATATCTAAACTTTTAAATATTTTCTAATGGCGATGGCGCTGGAGATTACGCCTAATCCAACTCCAGTGGCTAATTGAATTAAGAGAATTGTCCAGAAATTGCTGACAAAAAATTGGAAAATATTTAGACCGGGAAAGAAAATTTCAATTTTAGGACTTAAAATCCAGCAAATTAGACTAAAAATTGCTAGACAAATTAAGGTGGCGAAAATTCCGGAGATTGCTCCCTGGACCAAAAATGGACCCTGAATAAACCAGTTTGGAGCACCAACTAGTCTCTGGATTTTAATTTCCTCTCCCGAATTATAAATTGCTAATCTAATGGTATTAAAAGTGACTAAAATTACTACTACTGCCAGAACTATTGAGAGGAAAATACCAGTCCGGTTGATAGTCGAAGTTAGGAAAAAAATTCTCTCAATGACTGGTTTTCTTTGATAATAATCAACTTTTTCAACCAAATTTTTAAAAGGAGGGTTTTCGAAAAAATTAGAAATTGCCTGGTATTGAATTGTCTCAAAAGCCCTGACATTCAAAGAGGCTAAAAAAGGATTTCGGCCAATTTCTTCCAGAGATGTCATTAAAACCGGATTATCTTTGTGTCTTTGAATAAATTCAGCCAGGGCTTTTTCTCTTGAAACATATTTTATCTCTTTTACTTCTGGAATTTTTGCCAGCTCTTCCTTTAGATTTAAAATATCTTCTTCAGTTACCTCTTCTTTAAAATAAACTGAAATGTCGGCTTTTTCTTCGAGTAAAGAAATTAGAAATTGGCTGATTCCCCTAAAAAGAAAAAGGGAGGTTATTAAAAAAATACTAAGGACCAAAATGAAAACAGTAGCTGCCGCCAATTCCCCATCCCGAGAAAAACTATTCCAGCCTGATTTAAATATTCTTTTGAAAGTAGTAAACATAGTTTTACAATATGAATCTGCCTTTTTCTTCGTCCCTGATTACTCTTCCTTTCTCTAAAGTAATAACTCTCTTTCTTAGACTATTAATTATCTCTTTATTATGGGTGGCTAAAATAACAGTGGTTCCCATCTCATGAATTTTTAATAAAAGACGAATGATCTCTAAAGTGTGATAGGGATCGAGGTTGCCAGTTGGCTCATCAGCCAAAATTATTTCCGGTCGATGAATTAAGGCCCGGGCAATGGCTGCTCTTTGACGCTCACCTCCGGAGAGTTCTTGGGGAAAATTATTGGCTTTCCCAATTAATCCGACAATCTCCAGGACCTTGGGCACATCTCTCGCAATTTGGTCCTCAGTTGCTCCAATTACTTCTAAGGCATAGGCAATATTTTCATAAGTTGTTTTTTGGGGAAGTAATTTATAATCCTGGAAAACCGCCCCAATTTTTCGCCTAAATTCGGATAATTTTCCTGGTTTTATATTAGCGATATCTTTTCCCTCAAAAAAAATTTTACCCTTGGTTGGCTTTTCCTCAGCTAATAAAAGTCTAAGCAAGGTTGTCTTTCCTGCCCCTGATTTTCCAGCAATGGAAACAAACTCCTTTTTTTTAATTTCAAAAGAAACATCTTCCAAAGCTACTGTTAGGGAGCCATCGGGAGAATGGCTGGGATAAATTTTAGTGACATTCTCAAACCTTATCATTCGCTAATTTACACCAATATAGGCACTAATTTCACGAATAAGATTAATGATGTTTGTGGCCAGATTAGTGAATATTCGGCAGTTTTATTTCAGCTTCAATAAATTGATCTAAATTTCCATCTAAGACTTCTTCGATCTCAGAGGTCTCAATTCCGGTTCTCAAATCTTTAACTAATTTATAAGGATGTAAAACATAATTTCGAATCTGGTTTCCCCATTCAATTGAAATTTTTTCACCTTTTATTTCAGAAATCTCTTTCTTTTTTTCCTCATCCCTCAATTGGTGAAGTTTTGATAAAAGAAGTTCCATTGCCCTTTTTCGATTTTCCCCTTGTAATCTTTCGGATTGACAGGCAACAACAATTCCAGTTGGCAAATGGGTAATTCTGACTGAGGTTTCTCTTTTATTGACATACTGACCACCGGGACCAGAAGCTCGATAGAATTCAATTTTTAAGTCTTCTGGTCTAATTTTTATCTCCGACTCCTCCTCGACCTTAATTTCGGGTAGAACTTCAACCAAAGCAAAGGAGGTGTGCCTGAGGGCCTTGGGAGAAAAGGGAGAAATTCTGACCAATCGATGGACGCCCGACTCTCTTTTTAAAAGCCCGTAGGCGTATTTTCCCCTAATTTCTAAAGTTACTTGTTTTGTCCCAATTCTGCCTTCTGGCCCTCCACCTTCGCCAAAAGACTGATCTAAAATTTTTGTCTTAAATCTTTTAAAAGCAGAGTATCTTTCATACATTCTTAATAATATCGTTGCCCAGTCCTGGGCATCTTGACCACCGGCTCCGGCAAAAATTGATAAAATGGCATTCCGGCGATCATATTTTCCAGAAAGGAAAATTTTCAATTCCTTATCTCTTAATCTCTTTTCAAGCTCCTCAAGACCTTTCTGGTCAAATTTTTCTTTTAATTCTTCTAGCTCAAGCTTAAATAAACCAAATTCATCTATCTCCTCTTTTAAAACAGCCAGTTCCTGACTAATTTTTATTGCCCTTTCTTTTTCTTGCCAAAAATCAGGCTTTTGAGCTTCTTTTTCTAACTCCTTAACTTTTTCTCTTTTTTGCTCAATCTCAAAGACAGTCCTCTAATTTGAGGAGCCTTTTAGTTAATTCTTCGATTTTTTCAGAAATAGTTTTCATAAATTAATTATACCACCTCTTCACTAAAATAAAAGAGCCGGGAGAGAGGTTCGAACTCTCGACCCACGGTTTACGAAACCGTTGCTCTACCACTGAGCTACCCCGGCCTGGTAGCGAGAGCCTGTTTTCCCGATTTTTTCTTTTTAAGCGGGTAATGGGAATCGAACCCATATCCTGTCCTTGGGAAGGACACGTTCTACCATTGAACCATACCCGCCAAGATTTAATGGCTAAAGAAAAGGTAAGGGGCTTACCACTGAATTACTCTGGCCAATAAATTTTTAATTTTATCTACTAACTTTTCCTCAAAACTCCTGGTTTCTACTCTCGTCTCTTCCCGAGTTTCTTCTAATAAAGGTTTAACCACCACTGCTTCTTCTCCTTTTCTGATAAAACCTTGTTCTCTAATTTTTCCTTCCCAAAAACTTTCTTTTTTGGTCTGGGCAATTTCAGCTCGCAATTGCTGATTTTTTTCTTCCAAAATCTGAATTTCTCTTTTTAAGGTCTCAATTTTCTGTTGGAGTTCTGCTCTTTTCTGACTTATTTTCCAATTGGAAAAAACCAAAAACCCAATTACTCCGAGTGCTAAAAAGGCAAGAAAAATTGAGAAAAATACTGCCTGGTAAGAATCCTTTTTAGATCTCTTTGATTTTGCTATCATTAGATAATGAAATTTAAACCAAAAGCAATCTTTAAAATAGTCTGGATTATTTTAATTTCTCTGGTAATTTTAAGTATGATTGGCTTTTTATTAACTCCTCTCATTAGATAATAGTAAAATTTTTGATTTCTTTCAACTCTTAAACATCTCTAAAAAGACTTGGGGAGGAATTCGAACTTTCCCTTTTTCGGCTAACTCTTTTTTGCCTCTTTTTTGTCTCTCCAATAATTTTCTTTTTCTGGTGTAATCTCCGCCATAAAGAGGGGCTAAAACATCCCTTCTTTTGGCTTTGATAGTTTCTCTGGCGATAATCTTTCCAGAAACTGCCGCCTGAATTGGAACCGAGAATAACTGGGGAGGTAAAATTTCCTTCAATTTTTGAACTAATTTTTTCCCTTCTTTAAAAGCCTCTTCTCTTAGAACAATTTTAGAAAAGGCCTCTTCTTTTTTCCCAGCAATTAAAATTTCTAATTTTACCAAATCAGCTGGTCGATATCCTAAAATCTCATAATTCATTGAGGCATAACCCTGGCTAGTTCCTTTTAAATTATCATAAAAGCCGACAATAATTTCTCGTAATGGAACTTCAGAGATTAGAAGGACTCTATCTGAACTAAAATATTTAGTTTCAATTGCTCTTCCCTTTAAATTCTTTAATATTTCTAAAACTCGACCGAGATAATTTTGGGGAGTAATCACTTCTAATTTTACCCAGGGCTCTTTTATCTCCTTGATTTCATTTGGATTTGGCCAATCGAAAGGAGAATAAATCAGAATTTCTTCTTCTTTTTTATTGATAATTTTGTAAACCACTGAGGGAAGAGAGATTATTAAATTTAAACCAAATTCCCGCCTCAATCTCTCAGAGGTAATCTCGGCATGAAGGGAACCTAAAAATCCACAACGAAAACCCCGACCAAGAACTTCCTTCATTTCTGGCTCAAATATTAAAGCAGCATCATTTAACTTTAATTTGTTTAATGATTCTTTTAATAAATCAAACTGATCAGGGTTCTCAGGATAAATTGAGGCAAAAACCATCGGTTTGGGTTCCTGATATCCTGGTAAAGCCTCAAGATCAGAAATTAGAAATTGGAAATTGGAAATTTTTGTTATCGTTTCCCCTACTCGCACTTTTCCAGGTTCTTTTATTCCAGTACCAATATAGCCAATTTCTCCAGCTTTTAGTTCTTTAACTGGCCAGGGTTCTGGTTTAAAATAACCGACTTCTTTTATTTTCCCTTCAGTTTTATTTCGAATTAAATAAATTTTATCACCAGTTCTAATTTGACCATCAACTATTTTGGCATAGGCAATTACTCCTTTAAAAGGATCATATTTTGAATCGAAAATCAGGGCTCTTAATGGCTTTTTAAAATTGCTTTTAGGGCAAGGAATTTTTTTAATAATGGCTTCCAAAAGCAGCTCAACATTTGTTCCAGATTTAGCTGAGATTTCAAAAATTTCTTTTTTAGTCACTTTTAACAAATTAGCCAATTCTTCTTTTGTCTCCTCAATCCTAGCCTGAGGCAAGTCAATTTTATTTACCGCTGGAATAATTACTAAATTTTGTCTTTTGGCTAATTCTAAATTGGCCAGGGTCTGGGCCTGAATTCCCTTGGTGGCATCAACTAATAAAACTGCTCCTTCAACTGCCGCCAAAGACCTGGAAACCTCATAAGAAAAATCAACATGACCTGGGGTATCAATTAAATTCAAAATGTATCCTTGATATTCCATCCTGACTGGTTGCATCTTGATGGTAATTCCCTTTTCCTTTTCTAAATCCATCAGATCTAAGTATTGAGGCCTCATTTTTTCTTTGGGGATAGTCTTGGTCAATTCCAAAAACCTATCAGCCAAAGTCGATTTTCCATGGCCGATGTGAGCGATTATACTAAAATTTCTGATGAAATTTATCTGATCCATTTTAAAGCAGTTTTTTAATTTTTCGGCGAAAAAGAAAATAGAGTAAAATAAATTGAAAAATGGCAGCTATTGAAAAGGCTAAAGGTAGACCAATGACAGCTAGATTTTCGACTTCTCTAAGACCAAAAGAGTTTTCAATAAAATTATGAAATAAATTTGGGAAAGTTAATAACTGAGTAAAAGAAAAAGCTAAAGTAATACTTAGAGCAACTGAGGTAATGGTAATTAAAGTCGGGGTTTTTGTATCCTGAAAAGAGAAAAAAGCTCGACTAAGGAAGGGAATCAAAGATTGGGCAAAGATGGAAAAAGAAAAAATTCCCAAGCAAGTGGCAGCTAAATTTATTTCCATTTGGCCAAATTGACTCCTACCAAGGATTACTCTACCAATTTCAACCACTATTTTAATAATCTCAGTTCTAAAAATTAAAATTAAAAGAGAAATGGGAATAATTAGAAAAAGGATTTGGCGGAAGACTGAAGAAAAAATTTTAATAAAATGGTCCTTTTTCTTCTCAGCCCAAGCCCGAGAGAGGGCGGGGAAAATAGCCACGGCAAAGGAAACACCAATCAGACCTATAGGTAGGCTCTGAAGATTATTAGAAAAATTAAAAATGGTAATTGCCCCTATCCCCATCATTGAGGCAATAGCAGTAAAAAAAATTAAATTTATTTGCTGGGCGGCTATTCCAAAAACTCTCGGAATCATTAATTGAAAAATTCTTTTTATGGCTGGGTATTTCAAATCAAATAGAAATTTATAAGAAAAACCACAATTTATAGCTGAGGGAATCTGAATGGTCAGGTGTAAAAAAGCTCCAAAAATCACTCCCATTCCAACCCCAAAGATTCCAAATTTTGGAGCCAGAAACAAAATCCCAAAAATAATTCCCAAATTGTATAAAATCGGAGTCAGGCTATAAATAAAGAAACGATTAAAATATTGCAAAATGCCAGAAAGAAGATTACTTATCCCAAAGAAAATCGGACTTAAAAAAAGAAGGCGAGTCAAAGGTATAGCTAACTTTATCTCCCCGGGCCCAAATCCTGGGAAAATCAATTTTATTAGCCAGGGAGTAAAAATAAAAAGGATTAAGGAGATTGAAATCAGAAAAAATAAAAAGCCATTTAAAACATAATTTGTCATTTCCCAGGCTTCATTTTTTTGGCGGGAAAAATATTCCGAAAATAAAGGTAAAAAAGCAACAATTAAACCTCCCAAAATTAAAATCTGGTAAACAAAATCAGGAATTCGAAAGGCGGCGAAATAAACATCTAATTCAGAAGAAGCCCCAAATTTTGAAATCAAAAGCCCATCTCGAATCAAACCCAAAATGGCGCTAATTAAATAAGACATTGCTAAAATTCCAGCCGCCAAAGTTATGGTCTTAGTTTGGGAATAAAAAAAACGATTGAACATTGTTTTTCTCTATTTTATTATCTTTGCTCCAGAATATGAGATACATTGGTAATACCCCTAAGATGCCAAAGCTTGCTAAAAATTAGGGTAAAAAGGTCTTTAAGTAATAATTTAAAAGAGCGAGCCAGATCCTCAGAGAGCTCATCTGGCACTGGTGGATCACTTGAGATATTATATCACACCCACTGAGGAAAGGTAAAAAGAATTAAGTCAATTTAGGCAAATTTTGGAGGATTTTCCGAATAAAATTAGAAAAGAGAGCTAAAATTTGTGGAAAATCTTATTTAGAATCATCTTTATTATAACTTTAAAAGAATTCATCAAGCCTTAGGAAATATCACCCGAGATTGAATTTGCCCAAAAACACCTCAAACTGTTACCGATGTCCTCATATTGTACAATTTTTTGACTTCTGCTTTAATTTTGATATAATTATTCTAAGATTATGAAAAAAAATTTATTAGTGTTAATAATATTTCTTATTTTGGTAGGAGGTTACTTACTAATTGAAATGTGTTGTAGTTATGGTTGCGAGTTTAATGAATGTAATTTTAAAGAATGTATTTTTGAACCGATAAAATGGATTGTTTTAGAAAGAAAAAAGATTAATAAGGATTCATTGCCAATTTATAAAAAGCCAAACCAGATTGAAAACTCAATTTCTCTCTGTGAAAAAATAAAAGATAATCATTTAAGATATGAATGTTTGGCAATAATAAAAAATGATATTTCATTTTGCTACGAGGTTGAAAGCGATTACGGAAAAATAGAGTGCTACGAAAAAATAAAAGGAAATCAATTAACCTTACAAAAATGTAAAGAATTAAAAGGTTTAAATGAAAGAAACCAGTGCTATGAAATATGGGGAAACCAAGAAGGACTTTCTTTTTTGGAATTGAAAAACTCGGGGATACTTGAAAAAGAATATTATCAAGATTGGATTCCCCTATATAAAGAACCAATACCAAAAGATATTCAAGATATTAAACTTTGCGACAAAATGGAAGATGAATGCCAAAGAATAAACTGTTTCACTCAAGTAGCAATAAATTTAAAGGATGTTTTTATCTGTAACAAAATAAAAGAAGAAGATAAATGCTTTTCCGGAGGACCTATGAGTAAAAAATATTGCTTTGTAGAGGTAGTAAAAATTGTAAAAGATCCTCAAATATGTGAAGAGATTCCATATTCGGAGAGAGATCTCGGAGTGCCAAATAACGAATGTTATTTAATAATGGCAAAGGCAACAAATGATTTTTCATTTTGTGAAAAAATGAAAAAATTTAATGGAGCATCATTTGAAATTGAATGTTATGAATATTTTGCTGTTACTAAAAAAGATGAATCATTTTGTGAAAAAATAGACTATAAACCAGCTAGAGAAAATTGTTATTTTAAAACAGCGAAAAATAAAAAAGATGAATCACTTTGCAAAAAGATCTCAGAAAAATGCCTCCAGGGCGAGTGCATTGCTGCTTTTGAAAATCCTCATGCCTGCGAGTTTTGTCCTGCGAAGGGATGTTGTGGCAGTCCATTTCCTAAAAAAGAATGCTATTTCAATTCTGCACTTTCATTAAGAGACCCGACACTATGTAAATACTCACATAATGAAGATTATTGTTTATATAAATTAGCACTTATATTTTCGGGGTGGAAAAGTGGAGAATTAAATTATACTCACAAAGACTAAAGCAGAAGTCAAAAAATTTAATTAATTTATATGATATTTTTGAGAAGGTTGCTTACTCACCTTTGGGCGAATGAAAAAGCATTAGCAAATTTTTGTGTTTTTCCAGCAGGCAGGGCTTCGCCCCGCTTGCCTGCCTTTCTCACTTTTTGAGGTTTCTTTTCTTTGATTTGTGGATAAGATTTGGTAAAATAAGCTATGTAGAGTATGTCAATGCTCAGTGGTTGGCTCGAAGGGGATGATAGGGTTGATTGTTAGCTAAAACTGAATAGACTACTCGGGCTAATTTCTTAGCAACATAGCTTCGGCAAACCTGATGATGATGTTTTTCTTTTTGTTTGGTTTGAAGATAGATATTCTTAAATCCTGGATCACTCCTTTGGGCTGAAATGGCTGCCTGCCATAAGGCTGACCTTAAGAAAGAACTACCCCTCTTTGACATTTTAGCTTGACCAGTATATTTTCCAGATTGTTTAATTCTAGGATCTAATCCAGCCCAGGCTACCAGCTTATCTGCTCCCTCTTTGCTTCTAAATTTCTCAATACTTCCTATCTCAGCTAAGATAGTAGCTCCAGTGACTTGACTAATTCCAGGTATGGTTAAAAGGTTCTTGCTCTCTGGCAACTGATTAAAGATCTTCTCAATCTCTCTGGTCTAATCTTTTAATTTGCTTAGCAACCTGATTGATTCTCTGAATAACAATCTTTATCTCCAGACCAACGGAATTAAATCCCAGTTTAGCCCCAATTGATTTCCCAGCCCTTTCTTGAATTTCTTTGGCCCATTCCTCTTCCTTTTTCCTCCAAGAAGCTTTTTTTAAATCCTGGTTAATTAAGGCAAAGGAGGAGAAGCAATTTCTTCTGACAGAGGATATTTCTTTAACAAAGCTAGAGAAACTCCTCTTTTAAAAGAGAAACTTCTAATCTTCAGGAAAAACAATCTCTAAAATTTGTTAGAGAGATTAATCTTTTCCTGACTAAGAGAGGCCCTCAGCCGGCAGAGATTCCTTAATTCAATGATCCTTAGGGGCTCTCTTTCT
>OGCI01002665.1_pt1 | contig 11269 bp, 7 predicted proteins | sample 1570021 | NCBI WGS metagenome assembly OGCI01 (sample SAMN06264664, study PRJEB24512) | hot springs metagenome | isolation source: Hot spring water | place: South Africa: Tshipise | collected 2015-06-21
ATCAGGGTAAGGTGTAAAGGCATAAATGGGAACGTTCGGTCGCGTTTTGGATAACAGCTTCGCAGTGTAGCCTCGTTGGGTGAAGACACAGATAGCCGTTACGTTTCGGTCTTCGCAAAGTTGCCGTGCCGCTTTGATGACAAAATAACTGTCTTCCTCTTCGGATGGAGGAGTAAAGTTGCCATTCCAGAGTGACCAATCGGTGAGATTTTCTTCCGCTTCTTGAATGATGGAGACCATGGTCTTGACAGCAAGGACGGGATGTTTCCCAATCGATGTTTCGGCAGAGAGCATGACGGCGTCACTTCCGTCAAAGATGGCGTTGGCAACATCGTTTGCTTCTGCGCGGGTAGGCACAGCGTTTTCAACCATGGTCTCAAGCATCTGGGTAGCTGTAATAACATATTTGCCCTTTTGGTTGGCGGCGGAAATAATTTGTTTTTGAGCAGATGGAACACAAGGGGGAGAAATTTCAATTGCCAAATCTCCTCTGGCAACCATGACGCCATCAGCGTGTTCTAGGATTGCCGCTAAATGAGCAAGTGCTTGAGGTCGTTCGATTTTGGCGATGATCGGGATTGTTGTTTTGGATGGCGATTTTTGTTTGATGATCTCCCTCAAGTTGCTTACATCCTGCTCGGTTTGAACAAAGGATAAAGCGATTGCGTCGATGGACTCAGCCATTCCTACTTCAAGATCACGCAGATCTTTCGCTGTCAGTCCAGAAAGTGACAACTCAGAATCGGGAAAATTTGCCCCCTTCTTCGGTAGCAGATTGCCACCAACAACGACTTCTGCTTCAAGCGTATCCTGCTGGACGGCGATAACCTTCAGCTCGATTTTGCCGTCATCTAGGAGTATCCGATGACCAACCTCAATATTTTGACATAAGGTGGGCAAAGAGATAGAAAAAATTCTTTCATTGCCAACGATAGATTGAGTGGTAATTGTGACTCTTTGGCCAGCTTGGAGATTAATGAAGGGGCTATCGAATTCTCCTATGCGGATTTTCGGGCCCTGTAAATCGATCAGAACTGGTACAGGAACACCTAAGGATTGGGAGACATTCTTTGCCAAACGGATAAGCCGAATCCGTTCCTCTTCGCTTCCATGAGAGCAATTGATGCGAAAAACATGAACGCCAGCTCGGACTAACTCGCTGAGGGTTGCGAAGTCTGAGCTGGCAGGTCCAACGGTGGCGATGACTTTGGTTTTACAGGGCATGGGTTAGATATAGTTTAGCTCTTTTGCTTGGCGTGTCAATTCGTCACGGAACTGCGGGTGGGCTATATTAATCAATGCCTGAGCGCGTTGTCGAATGGTTTTTCCATACAAGTCTGCGATGCCAAATTCCGTAATGACATAGTGAACATGATTGCGAGTAGTAACTACTCCAGCGCCTGGTTTGAGTGTAGCAACGATGCGGCTGATATCTTTTGTTGTGCTGGGAAGGGCAATGATCGGAACGCCTCCCTTAGAACGGGAAGAACCATAAATAAAATCCAATTGTCCACCCACACCGCTGTATAAACGGTGGCCGATGCTATCTGCACAAACTTGGCCAGTAAGGTCTACCTCGATAGCAGAATTAATCGCAACCATACGGTCGTTTTGGGCGATGATAAACGGATCGTTGACGTATTCAGTGGGATGAAGTTCAATGATGGGATTGTCATCTACCCATTTGTACAGTCGTTTTGTCCCTAGAATAAAACCAGCAATAATTTTACCGGGGTGGAGAGTCTTGCGGCTATTGGTCAAAACGCCTGCTTCGACTAAGTCGATAACTCCATCGGAGAACATTTCAGTGTGGATGCCGAGGTCTTTTTTAGTAAACAAGTGTTTCAAAACAGCATCAGGGATGGCACCAATTCCCATCTGCATTGTTGCGCCGTCGGGAATCAATTCGGCTACGAATGAGGCAATTCTTTGATAAATATCTGAGTTGCCTTCGTCAGCCATTGGCAATTCGGGTAGTTCATAGTCGGTTGGCACCATATAGTTTAGGCGGCTAACGTGGATGAACGAGTCTCCCAACGTGCGTGGCATTTGCTGATTGACTTCGGCAATAATCATGGAAGCCGACTCGGCAACGCTTTTCGTTAGTCCTACTTCGATTCCGAAGCTACAAAAGCCGTGTTCATCTGGAGGGGACACATGAATCAGGGCAACGTCAACAGGAAGAATTTTGCGTTTGAAAAGAAGGGGAAATTCCGACAATAGGACGGGCGTAAAATCTACCCTTCCTTCGTGAACAGCTTTGCGAATATTACTACTGATGAACATGGTATTGACCCGAAGATGTCCTTGTAATTCTGGCTTAACGTAGTCGGCAGGTCCGACGGTGAGGGCGTGACAAATTTCGACATCTTCGAGATTGGGGGCATAGTCCACGAGAGCAGCAAGGATTTTTTGTGGGACGGAGCAGTTTCCGGTCAGGAAAAGCCGTTGATGGGACTTAATTTGTCGGACGGCCTCCTCTGCGGTGACGACTCTTGATTGGTATTGTTGAACCCAGTCCATGGATGCCTTCCTATTCAGCCGGTGTGAGTCTGCTCAGATGGACGATGCGTCCCTGATGGGTTGCGACAGCAATTCCCAGAGATTCATCTTCTTGGATTGCCCGTTCAACGCCTTTGTTGGCAAGTTCTTGAATATAGGGGAAGGCAGCGTTGACATAGGCATAGGTTGCCGTTCGGGCAATCACACTGGGTACATTGGGAACGCAGTAGTGCACAACACCTTCTTCCACGTAGGTGGGGCGATCGTGGGTGGTAGGCCGTGAAGTTTCCACACATCCCCCTTCGTCGATGCTCATGTCAATGATGATCGAACGAGGTTTCATCATCCGCACCAGTTCTCGGCTAATCACAATTGGCGATCGTTGATGTGGCACCAAAACCGCCCCTACAAGGACATCGGCATACGAAACGACTCGTTTAAGATTGATTGGGTTGCTGATCAAAGTCAGAATGCTGGGGAAGCGATCGTATAACCGCTGGAGCGCATTAATATTGGTGTCGAGTACTGTTACATGGGCACCCATTCCAACGAAGCCTTTGGTGGCTGCAGTGCCGGTTGCACCTGCACCGACAATAACAACTTCAGCAGGAGGAACACCGACCACGCCGCCGAGGAGCATCCCTTTTCCACCAGCGTCAGTTTGCAAGAGACGAGCTGCGATTTGCGGAACCATTACGCCACCAATGGTGGCAAGGGGACGCCGAATTGGCATACTTCCATCGGGTAGAGAGACTTGTTCAAGGGCAATGGCGGTTATTTGTGATTTTAGCAGGGCATCGATTTTATCCTGGCGTGCTGAAGTGAGGTGCAGCAATCCCGCAACAGTTGTTCCCGGCCGCAGCCAATTGATTTCTTCGAGTGTTGGGCGAGCGACTTTTAACAGGAGGTCAGCTCTGCCAAAAACCTCATGAGGGGAATATACGATGCGCGCCCCTGCATTTTCGTATTCTTGGTCGGTGAACCCAGCGGCTAGACCAGCTTCGTGTTCAACATAACAGACATGACCTTGCTCTACCAGCATCTGAACCCCCGCAGGGGTTAAGCCAACCCGAAATTCAAAAGAACGCCGCTCTTTAGGAATGCCAATATTCATAGACACACCTCTTTTTAGCTAGGTTAGTAACTGGACCAAAATTGCTTTTTGGGCATGTAGGCGATTGTGAGCCTGAGGGAAGAGAGCAGAATGAGGCCCATCGGCAACTTCATCGGTAATTTCTTGTCCGCGATGGGCAGGCAAGCAATGCATGACAATAACATCCTTGTCTGCTTCACTCACTAATTCTTGGTTGACCTGATAAGGGGGGAAAACTTTCTCGCGGACTTGAGCTTCTTCCTCCTGTCCCATGCTCGTCCAAGTATCTGTGTAAATAACTTGTGCACCTTTTACCGCTTGATGAGGATCGCGCAAGAACTTAAGCTGGCTTCCAGTGGTTCGGGCGACTTCTTGAGCCAATTCAATGGCTTTGGAAGGCATGTCGTAACCTACGGGGTTGGCGATGGTGAAATTAGCACCGAGTTTGACGCAAATATGCATTAAGGAGACAGCAACATTATTTCCGTCTCCCACAAATGTGACTTGAATGCCCTTGAGTGACCCAAATTTCTCGTAAATGGTGAGAGCATCTGCCATGGCTTGACAAGGGTGGTTGTAGTCACTTAATCCGTTTATTACTGGAACACTTGCCCATTTTGCCAATTCAAGGACATGCTGATGTTCAAAGACGCGCGCCATAATAGCGTCTACGTAACCAGACATGACGCGAGCCACATCACTGATCGCTTCCCGTTTCCCTAAGCCGATCTCGGCTGGTGAAAGATATAGTGCGTCCCCACCAAGGTGCCGCATTGCCATGTCGAAGGAAACGCGAGTGCGCAGACTAGGCTTTTGAAAAATCATTCCCAAAACTTTTCCTCTCAGAAGCGGAGGGTTGCCACCCTTTTTCCATTGAGATTTGAGTTTTACGGCTAGATCTAGCATCTCTTGCAGATCTTTCGAGGAATAATCCAAGACATCAATGAAATGATTCATTTTTCACTCCAAAGAAAAGATTGCTATTTGTTGGGAAGTATATCACATCGAAGGATGAGAGATGAGCGCAGAAGCAAGTCGTAGAATCAAGGTTGGATGATATTCAAAGGATGAGTCGTCTTGAATGGATAAGCCGGCGCACCAAAAGGATTTAGTCGAGAGGAGGGGGATTTTGATGTTTGGATGGAGCGTGATGTTGAAGCCAATGAAACCAGGAAACCTTCGATGTCCTTCGTTGCAAGGGTTTTTCGAGGCTAATCAGAAGGATACTGAGACATATTAGGATTACCCCCACCCATTGGGATGGGTTTAGGGTTTCGTGTAACCATAATCTGGCGAAAGTCAAGGTAACCAACAATTCTGTTACCCCTAGGAGGGCAGTTTGTAAGCCACCAATTCTTTTTACGCCAAAGAAGAGAGTTAAGCGAGATAAGAACGTAACAATCGCCAGCGCCAGAACTGGAATAAGAGAGAGCATTAATTGCTGTGTTTGAGCTACTGTAAAGAGAGCGTGATTAGACAAAAGACCAAAGGGCAGAACAACGGCGGACATAAATAACAGAGTATAAAAAGTGACTGTCGGAGCCGGCATTTCGAATAACACTCTTTGATTGATGGGTAAATGCAAACCATAACATGCTGCTGCGATCAGCATAAATAAGATTCCCTTCAAATGGGGTGGGGTGTAGATCCCGTAAATTAAGAACCCGATTCCAACCACGATAAGCCCTAACCTTATTAGCGAGACTGGTGAAGGTTGATAATGATCCAAGGTCAACCAGATCGTGACAAAAACAGGGTAGGTCAAAAAGATCAATTGACCCAGATTGGCATTGATTAGAGAAAGGGCTTGGTAATAGAAAAGGGAGCCAATACCATTTAAAGTGCCAGCTAACGCGCAGCCAAGCAAACCAGCCGGGTAAATGTAAAAACTAGAGCGATTGTTAAGAAATACCGTAATCGCCATAAGGATGGTAGCAAGAAGGGTGCGGAGAGCGACAACGAAAAACGGTGCTATCCCGTACTGAATGGCTATTTTTCCGAGCACCGGAGTAAACCCTAGTAGAGCTGCAGATATTACAGCCGAGAAAACGCCGCTCAGATTTAGGGCTGAGGTGTGCAGATTTGGGCGAGCGGCGGTTTTCTCTAACATCGATGCCTTCAGACGGTCAACTAATTGATCGCTTCGAGAATTTCATCTGCTAAATCATCACTCATGAATTTGCCTTTGTGCATCAAAGCTTTGACTTTTCCTCTGAGTAAAATTTGCTCATCTTTAGTCAGCTCTTTGGCGGTGACCACAATAACGGGTATAGAAGCAAGGTTGGGATATTCCTGAAGTAGGTTGAGGACAGCAAATCCGTCCATTTCCGGCATCATCAAGTCGAGGATGATCAAGTCAGGCGGATCTTCTTTGATCATCTGGATGCCCGCTTTACCGCTATCAGCTTCGCGGATAATAAACTCTCCTTGAGATTGCAAAATGCGGCGTAACAAGCGGCGAGCGTCTTCTATATCGTCGATGATCACAATTTTGCGAATTTTTTCCGGAGCGAGGTTACTTAGGGCGCCGTAGAGACCTTCTTGGGGTTTGGTTTCCAACTCCTGCCTAGGTGCTGTAATATCCGTAGACCACCCATCTCCGAGGACTAGATTCTCAACTGGCATTGTATGTCCAGTGCAATTCACAACAACAATTTCGTTTGCTTTAATGACACCTTGCCGGAAGAGCTTGACCACACCGGCAAAGGCAACTGCGGCGGCCGACTCAGTAGAGAGTCCTTCCAGCTTGGCAAGAAGATGAATCATACGGAAAGTTTCTTCATCGCTGACGCTCTCGAAAGCCCCTCCGCCTAAATTCAACATCCTTTCGCGGAGTACTGTATACGTGCGGCCTGGATCACCAGTTGAAAGGGTTGTAATGTGGGTCTTGGGTGCAAGAATTGGATCGGCAACAGCTTTATTAGATTTCCATGCAGCTACCATCGGCGCGCATCCCTCTGCCTGAATGCATGCAATCGAGGGAACGCGATCGATCAGCCCCATTTCATAGAGTTCGCTGAAGCCCTTCAGTACACCTAAAGGCCCAATTCCACCACTCACGGATTGGACGTACCAATCGGGAGCTTTCCAACGCAGGATCGGGGAAGCGGTCGGCTTTTCCTGAGGTTCAGCATCGTAGTAGTGAGCCAATTGCTCGGAAATTTCAAACGCGAGGGTTTTCATTGATTCGACAGATGGGATGGAACAAGCGCCTCGCTCAAGATGAAGGTTGCGTTGACGGGCAAACTCAGCCGCCAGTCGCTTTGCTTCGTCATATGTGCCGGTCACTTTGACGACTTTGGTGCCGTAAATAGCGACTTCGCGCATTTTTTCAAGGGGAACGAGGCTGGTCAGAAATGCCCAAAGTTTAATGCCTGCTCGAGCAGCGTAAGCCGAGTATGAGATGGCTACATTTCCTGTCGAGGCTAAGACAGCTTCAGTAATTCCAGCTTCTTTCATTGCCGCAATGGCTACTGCTGCCTGGCGGTCTTTAAACGAGTTGGTTGGCCCCTGTCGTTCATCTTTGATGTATAAGGTTGGGCAACCCAGCATCATACCGAGGTTCTTGGCATGAACCAGCGGCGTTCCGCCTTCTCCCATTGATAGATAAGGGATATATTCTGCAATGGGTAGCAATTCCCGATATCTCCAAAGGTCGAATGGACGGGTATGCAGGTTCTGTTCAAGTATTTCACGTGTTAGTGCAAGATCATAATGAACTTCCCGCCAATTGCTCCCGCAATTCGAACAAGTCGTTTGCTTCAATTGAAACGGCTCTACATGGCCACAATCAAGACAATGGACTGCAAAGGTATGATGGGACATTGATCATCTCTATGCTTCCAAAATTTTTTCTATGACATTTATCAAGTCATCTTCCATAATTGGTTTGAGCAGGTAATCCGTGATGGCGTATTGGCTTGCTCGCTCTCGGTCTTCGATCAGTGAACAAATGACCAGTGGTATCTTGGCTAGATTTTGCTTTGCTTTGATTTGCTCTAGCAAATACCAACCATCTTTTGATGGATCGGAGTTGAAACAGATGGCAGTGTCCAAAATAATCGCCGTAGGAGAAATTGACTCGGCGAGTTGAATGGCCTGTTCGGGGACAGAGCACTTAACAACCTGAATATCGTCATTAGCAAGATAACGCTCGTAAAGATTGAGCACAAGCTCTTCTCGATCAATAGCCAGAACAACCTTGGAGGCTTTCGATTCCGTTGATAATTCAGGCAGATCTTGAGTAGATGGTTTTTGTTGGACAGGGATGGTGAAATAGAACGTGGAACCCTTACCTAGCTCGCTAATTACACCGATTTTTCCACCGTGCATTTCCACAAGATAACGGGAGATTGAAAGTCCTAATCCTGTACCTCCCGTTTTACGAGTAGGTGAAGCGTCGACTTGGGAGAATGGCTCAAATAGCTTTGCTTGGTTTTCGGGTGCAATACCGATGCCGGTATCGATAACCTTGATCAAAATTTCTGACGGTGCAGTTTGGCTTGTTTCAGCCAAAGCCCGAACGGTTATTGTGCCTTCTTCAGTGAACTTGGCAGCATTGGAGAGTAAATTGAGCAAGATTTGGCGGATTTTAGTTGGGTCAGCACGGACCAATGGGATGTTTGTGTCTAAATCCAGCACCAGTTCTATGGGCTTATCTTTGATTAATCCTTTGACAGTGGGCAGAACGCCGTTGACAATCTCCACGATGTTGACGTCATCTTCGAATATCAATTCCATCTTGCCTGCTTCGATTTTTGACAAATCAAGAATGTCGTTGATCAAGCTGAGCAGGTGTTGTCCTGAGTTGAAGATTGCGTTCAAATCTTGTCTTTGCAGATCGGTAATTGGGCCGTCAATGCCCTTCAATATCACTCGTGAAAAGCCAATGATAGAGTTTAAAGGAGTGCGCAATTCGTGGCTCATGTTGGCTAGAAATTGGCTCTTGAGTTGATCAGCTTTGCGCATTTCCTCCACTGCTTGCTGCGTTAGCTCGTAAGCCTGAGCGTTACTGATAGCCACGGCTATCTGATCGGCAAGGAGTTGAAGAATCGAAATATCGTCGGGTGAAAAAGCGTTTACTTGGGTCGATTGTACATCCAAAGCGCCGATGACCGTACCACCGATTTTTAAGGGGATGCCAAGCTCTGATTGGGTAGCCGGCAGCAGTGGGTTAGGGCGATGGATGTCGCTTTTGCTCACATCGTTGATCACTAAAGGTTCACCTTGTTGCGTAACATAACCGATGATTGAACGGGAACCGATCGCCAGCTTGTGGCCTGTCCGTTTCATCTCTTCACCTGCTTTACCAGTGGATTCACGGACAACGGCGTATTTGCGTTCTTCGTCAATTAAGAAGATCGAAGAGTGGTAAAAACCGAAGCGATCTCTCACCAAGTTGACAACACGGCTCAGTAATTGGTCTAAGGCAAGGGTACCGGAAGTGTCGCGAGCGATTTCGGCTGCCGTTTGTAATTGATTTGCCCGGCGGCGTAATTCTTCAAGGAATTGAACATTTTGAATGGCGATTGCAGTTTGGTTTCCGATAGTCGTTAGTAGCTCAACGTGATGCTGATCATATAGATTAGGAATCTGCTCATGCTGCACGGAAATAACACCAATCACTTGCTCACCGTACAACATTGGTGAGCCGAGCCAGGACTTAGCTGCTACTTCTCCAACTTGAATATAACGAATGCTGGTATGCTGTAGTTTATTCTCAATATCCTCGCTCAAGAGTAAAGGTTGCTTGGTGCGAATGACGTGGCCTGTTAACCCTTCTACAGGGATCTCTCCCATCCAAAAGCTAGCTTCGGGGTGACTATCGTCTAGAGGCACACCATCCAAAATAACGAAGGGGAAGCGAATGCGATCGCTTTTATCGTCGTAGATCGCAATGAAGAAATTAAACGCATTCATGAGTAAGGAGACATGCTCATATACGGTATGAAAAATTTCCTCGAAGCTGGTTGCGGCAGTCAATGCGCGACTTAACTCGTTTAAGATGGCAAGCTCTCTGGCACGCTCCTCTGTTTCTTGTAATGCCTCCCTCGTCTGTTGAAATAGATTGGCGTTCTGCAGAGCAAGTTGGAGCTGATCGGTGACCTGTTCGAGAAGAAGAATTTCATCGATATCCCATTTTTGCCGCGACTCATCTTTGATAAATTCCAAGACGATATCTTGCTCGCTAACCGGTTTTGACAGAGATAAAATAGCCGGTTGGTGATCTTGGGCGTCTTGATAAATCAATTGTCCGCTTTGATAGGTATCTCGCCCAAATTCAGTGAGAAATAGTTCGTCAGGAGATATACTCGTGGATGTTAGAGGAATGGATTGGCTATTGCCATTTGCTTGAACAACAATAGCTTGACTTGGGGATAAAACAGATCGATCAAAGTACTTAGTGGGAGGTTCGAGAATTGTCTGGGTAGGAAAGACCGGCAATTCCGCTTTGCTTTCGGACTCTATCGAAGAAGGCGAAATTTGTTCAATCAATGAATCCGGGGATCCATCAGGCGCAGCAAGACTTGCTTCTTGGTTCAGTTCTACAAGTAAATTTTCAAGCTGGGAGAAGATTTTTTTGGCGCACATATTCTAAGATCTCCGCTGCAAGAGTCCGATATTGGATAGATGCTCTACTCTTTGGATAACAAACGGTGACTGGTAATCCTAACATTACGCTCTCACGCAATTTTGTGTCCAAATCGATACAAGTTTTGAGGACACCATTTGGAAAAGTAGTCAAGAGTTGTTCGCTCATCGTGCGGTGAATACGGTTGCGCAAATCGCGTAATGTGATCAGAATTCGGTAGGTTAGAGATGGGTTGAAAGCACGGCGGATCGTTTTTACCTGCGAAATCATGTTCTTAAGCGCATTTAGAGAAAAAAATTCGGCTTGGGTGGGAATGATCAGCAGATCCGAGGCAACCAGAGCGTTGGTTGTGACCGCACCCAGGTAAGGGGGACAATCCATTATGATAAAATCATACGCCGCTGAAATCTCTGGGGCGGATAGTTGTTGGCGTAAGATAAGTTCATGGTTTTGACGCAGGGGGACAAAACGTTCCGAGAGTTCCATGTCCTTGTTTGCCGGGATCAGATCTAAGCCGGGCAAATTCGTTGGTTGACTGATCGAGGCTATTTTTTCTGTATTGACAAAAATGTCCGCAATCGAGCGGCGCATTTGATTTGGGTTGAAACCAAAAGCTAGAGTGAGATTGGCTTGGGCGTCTAAATCGATTGCTAGGACTTCGTAACCCTCTTGGACTAACGCACCGCTTAGTCCCGCTGCAGTGGTAGTTTTGGCAACTCCACCCTTTTGGTTCGCAATTGCAATTACGTAACTCATCTTAATCCCTCGTGGTATCCGTTATCATCCTCATCCAGGTTCTTAGGGATCAGCACCGCTTGAGCTTTGACCGCTTGAACAGCCTTTTGAAGTTCCTGGACAGCGATTTTTATGATTTCTTTTGGCTCATTGGAAGAACGAATTTTGGACGTGATTTCGCCCACCAACTTTTCGCGTAAAGCTCTTTTCTGGGATTCCTGATAAAGCCGAGCCGCTTCAAGCGCCGTACCAATTCTCAAGGCGATATCTTGGAACAGATTAAGCTCCGTTTCGCTAAATGCGGGTTGATGGGTTTGGCGGCGTAATCGGAGCACACCGATGCGGTT
>OGCI01002666.1_pt1 | contig 11256 bp, 12 predicted proteins | sample 1570021 | NCBI WGS metagenome assembly OGCI01 (sample SAMN06264664, study PRJEB24512) | hot springs metagenome | isolation source: Hot spring water | place: South Africa: Tshipise | collected 2015-06-21
TCTCCAGCTGTCTCACGAGACAGTTTATCCAGAAGCGACACTCCCTTAGGCGTGAGCCATCTCCCCTTGCTCGACTTTGCGACGAGCCCTGCCGCCTCAAGCTGTTGAAGTATCCGTCTAATTATGGCTCCGCCAGCCTTACTTTTATGAGCTCTCCTCATAGGGTATTTCCTTCTTCCCCCGTAGATTTTTCTAAGCCTTGAAACACCTATCGGACCCTTCACGTAGAGTTTCCTAAGTATTGACGCAGCCCTCATGTACCACCAGTCTAACGTGTCTGGTGGCTTCTCTCTGTGACTGCCAGTTTTAACGAATGTGGACCAGCTGGGGGCACTGACCTCCTTAACATTCTCTCTAAGGTACTCCGCCAGCCTCCCTATCAGCTCGTCCGCCGGAACTGCCTTGACGTGCACTGTCTCCAACAGTCTTCAAGCCTTCGTTTAGAAGCGAAGGTTTTATAAGGTTTAGCGGCGGCAAGGCGTTGGATGAAGTACCTCATATGTTTTTTCGACTCGAGCATGGAGCTGGTGCCACGGGAGCTGGCTTCCCACCCTCAGGTGGTTAAGAACGCGTTGAAAAAAGGTAGAAAACCCGTTGAAACAATGCTTGAGAGAAGTAGGCATCATAAGGCTATTCTAAGGCTTGAAAACAGCGAGAAAAGAGGCCGGCCGGATATTCTGCATACATGCCTTAAAATAGTCGCAGATTCCCCTGTCTACAAGACTGGGATACTCGGGGTTATCGTGCACACTTTGGGTGGGAAATGGATTGTTTTAAGAGACAGGGTGAGATTCCCCGTAACATACGGTAACTTCATAGGTTTAATGGAGAAGCTTCTCTCCACAGGCAGAATCCTGGACCCTGAAGGCAGAGTTCTGATGGAGACTGTTCAGAGAGAGGATTCTTTAAGGATTCTCAAAGATTCTCCGCGTAGAATTCTATTCACCCATGTTGGGGAGAGGGTTGAAATCGGGGACTACGTTAGAAAGGTTTCGGCGGACGGGAAGCCTGCGTGCTTCCTAATAGGCGCATACCCGAAGGGAAGACCCTCGGAGGAGATTTTGAGCATGGCTACGGAGAAGGTTTCAGTCTACAGCGAGGTTTTAACAGCTTGGACTGTTACTGCTTGGCTGACATACGAGGTTTTCAGGCTGCAGACCCTAGTGTATAAAGACCCGTGAGGCAATCACTCTATCGTAGACCTCGTCCGACTCCCTTACTTCTGAAAACAACCCGGATAACTCGGCAATCCTCTGCGCCAGCAGGTGGTAGCACGTGTACGCCTCTCCAGTCATAACGTAGAAGAAGAAGTCCTTGCAACTACAATACTTCACCAACGGGATCACCAGGTACTCCTCCTCCCTGCCGACGATAATCCACCTGACCCTGTTCGAAGGTTGCAGAACATACTTCTTAACCCTCTTGGAGATAACAGTCTTGATTGCTTTCCTACCTCTTTCGCCGAAAACCTGGACAAGCTTCTCCTCGCATTCACTCGTCACACCCTGAGTCTTCAGAAGCCCAGCGATTTCGTCAGGTATTCTGTCAGCGCTATCCTTATCTTTACTCATGCTTAATGTTCTCCTAAGGTTTGAGCATGAGATCTGGATATAAGCTTATTAAAGGAGAGCCGGCTCTGCTCGCTGGAGAAACCCTCGTAATCGCGGACACGCATATAGGGTATGAAGGCGAGATAAGACTTAAGGGGATAAAGCTTCCAAGCCTCACCAAGAGGATCCTGGCGCGCGTCCTAAGCCTTGCTGAAAAAACATCAGCGAGAAGACTGCTGATACTCGGGGATTTGAAGCATACTGTATATGGCCCGAGGGGGTTGGAGTGGATGGATATCCCTGCATTCATGCGTAAAATAATCGAAAAGTTTGATTGGGTTGGAGTTGTTCCGGGGAACCATGATGGAGACCTGTACACCGTCCTGCCGGAGGAGGTTGAGCTGATGGACCCGGATGGGGTCTTGTTGAACGGCGTTTTCTTCACGCACGGTCATAAGAGGGTTGACACTATTCTGAAGAAGAGGAGGGGGGAAACCGTTAAAACTGTTGTAGTGGGGCATTTCCACCCGGCTGTTGAGCTTGTCGACGACCTTGGCTACAGGTACGTAATACCGGTTTGGGTTAAGGGTAGACTCAGCGGCGCTGTTGAAATACTTTTAATGCCGGCTTTCAACGAGAACATTGGGAAGCTTATGGTGAACAATCCTGAAAGAATATCGGAGGAGCTGAGGGGTTTCTTGAAAACGGGTTCGATAAACCTTCAAGAGGCGGAAGCCTACAGTCTGGACCTGGTTTTCCTCGGAAAAATTGGGGATATGGAGACCTAGGCCTTAAGCCTCTCCGAGATCACGTGCCCAACGTAAAGGCCTGAGGCTGCAGCCTGAGACAGGCCTCTGGTGATGCCGGCGCCATCCCCGACTGCAAACAGGTTTTTAATGGGCGTCTCACCCTGATTATTGACTTCCACTCTGCTTGAGTAGAACTTGGCTTCAACCCCGTAGAGTAAAGTATCCTGTTTCGAGAAAACGCCGGGTATCAGCTTATCCATCGCCTTAAGCATCTCAACGATGTTTGAAAGAATCCTGTAGGGCAGGATGAAACTAAGGTCTCCTGGTGTTGCATCGGGTAGAGTTGGAGAAATCAGGCTTCTGCTGAGACGCTCATGCGTAGATCTCCTGCCTTGAAGAAGATCTCCCAGTCTTTGAATAACCACGCCGTTTGAAATAAGGTTTGCAAGCTTAGCTATCGACATGCCGTATTCAATGGGCTCCTTGAAGGGCTTGGTGAAATCTGTTGAAACCAGGATAGCGAAATTAGTGTTATCAGTCCTATAACTGTTGTAGCTGTGGCCGTTGACAGTCACTATTTCCTCGTAGAACTCTGTTAAAACCTCTCCATGAGGGTTCACGCAGAAGGTTCTAACGTTGTCGTCGAATCTTTTAGAAACGTATTTCAGCTTAGGCTCGTAAAGGTCGTGGGTTATATCATCCGTTATCTCTGCGGGGACCTCAACCCTGACCCCTAGGTCAACAGGGTTACGCCCCATAGGTATGTTCAGCCTAGTGAATTCTTTTCTCAGCCAGCCTGATCCGGATCTACCGGGGGCCACGACCACGAATCTCCCTGAGAAGCTTCCCCCGTTCCTGGTTTTAACGCCTTCTACAACACCGTTATTAACAATGAAGCTCTCGACCTCTGCCGCAACCTTAACCTCAACATTCTTCTCAAGATCGTCCTTCATACGGCTTAGTATTTTGAAGGAAAGGTCTGACCCCATGTGTCTAACAGGATTACTCTGAAGCTTCATGCCTGCGAGACTAGACTTCCTCCTCCATTCTTCGAATGCATTCTGATTCTCCCCGTAAACATTCTTTGGAGCACCGTACTCCAGAAAAACATCGTCCACCCTCTTTATGTATTGACGCGTCTTCTCAGCAGATAAAACCTCCGGAAGCCATCCTCCCACCTCAGGGTCAAGCGTTATCTTCCCGTCTGAGAAGGCTCCCGCCCCACCCCAGCCACTATAGATATTGCAGACCCCACACCTAACGCAAAGCTTGTTGAGTTTCCGTGCAGGACAGGCTCTTTCAGATATGTCACGTCCCTTTTCAAGTATTAGCACCGAGGCGCTGGGATGCTTTTCGAGCACACCTAAGGCGCAAAATATTCCCGCTGGACCCCCACCCACGATTATTAAATCATGCAATACTACTTCCTTTTTCAAACTCACCCAAACTGATATTTTTAAGTATAGCGGTTAGTTGAAAACCATTGATGCCTAAGAAGGTGGGAATAATAGGCGCGGGGAAAGTAGGGTGCTCCGCAGCCTCCTTCCTACTGCCTAAGGCGGATGAAATAGTGCTTTATGACATAATTCCTAAACTGCCGGTCGGCGAGGCTCTAGACCTGCAGGACGCTGCTGAGATCCTTGGCTTAAACACTGAGGTAAAGGGCACTAACGACCTTTCCCTCCTACATGGCTTGGACGTCGTTGTAATAACAGCAGGCTTCGGAAGAACCCCAGGGATGAGCAGAATGGATCTGTTAAGCAGAAACCTGCCTATAATAGAGAATATGGCTAAAGAATACAGCGGGAAGGAAGATGGAACTGTTTTCATAGTTGTGTCAAACCCGGTGGATGTGTTGACATACGTTTTCTGGAAGAAGAGTGGAGTGGATAGGCATAGGGTAGCAGGGTTAAGCGGCCTCCTTGACTCAGGCCGTTTGAAAACAGTGATGAGGCTGAACAGGAACATTAGGATGAAGGGTTTAAGCTCATTCGTCTTAGGAGAGCATGGTGAGAACATGGTGATACTGAGGGATAAGATGTGTGAAGCGTATGGTTTAAGCGACTCCGACTTAGACTGGATACAGGAGGAAACTGTTAAGGCTGCTGCCAACATAATAAGCATGAAGGGAGCGACTGTTTATGGACCTGGTGCGGCGATAGCGAGGATGGTCGAGGCAGTGCTATCGGATAAGGGGGAGGTAATTCCAGCATCGGCTGTTTTAGATGGGGAATACGGGATGAGGGACATCTGCTTGGGAGTTCCGGTAAAAGCCGGTGGAAATGGTTTCAGGGTTATTCAGGAGGCGCTGAGCAAGGACGAGGTCTCTATGCTAAGGAGGGCGGCGGAGGGCATCATAATAGTCTTAGAGCAAATAGGTTATAGGAAATGAAAAATCGATAAATCTATCATCGGTTTAACCTATGCTTAGAAGATAAGTCATCACAATGATGCTAAAGCAGACGTGCCGATATGCAGGGCGAATAACGTGTTATCGTTTTGATTGTCTGCTTGGGCTTTCATCAACTGTTTTCTCCTAAACCTTATGAATAGCAGAACTAGCAATGCTGCCCCCAACATCGCCAGCCCTAAGAGCCCCAACATTAGTTCGCGCGGGATTATTTCCCTAGGGGGCTCTATGTGTTCGAGCCTTGAGATTTCCATACGCGTGGGCAAGAGATATATAAAAGATATATTCATGAAGCGGAGGAGGATGGGATCCGAGTACCCGTAAGATGTGGACAGGAGGATGCCCTTAACCCTATCAAAGCATACAGCCCTCATGCCGGGGAAGGTCACCGTCCTTTCTGTCCTCGTAATTATGTATGACTTGAAAACCCCTAGCGGAGTTTTTATCTCGTAATCGCCACTGACCACTCCGCCTATCGTAGAGTTATAAAAGCTGAGGACCGTCACATTTTGGCCTGGGATCAAATCCGTGACCCAGAAGGGGACCACGCCGAGGTACTCCCCCTCATGGGTGAAGGCCTCCCTAGTATCTGGGTCGATTAGGACGGTAAAGGTCTGGTCGATGGACTTATTGACGAGCAGAAGAGTTCGATTGAAGTCTTTAACCTCGAGGTATTCCCCGATCGACCCGTTAAACCTAACCTTAACCTCGGCCAAGGAATTCTTAAAGCCCAAAACCCACCAAGAGTAGGAGGCATTATAAATCATAATGCCCGGGTAAGGAGAGACATAACCGACTCCAGAAACCTCGTCGGGAATGCGAGTGTTAGCAGACAGATTCCCGGACTTAAAGAGCTCTAATACCCGTGAGGAAAAATTCCTTGAAAGTAAAATAGAATAGGTTGATCCGGTAGTTTGTTTCAGTTTCTCGGTAAAATTGTCCCTTTTCTCAACCCACTGCCTAAACTCGTCGGGCCCTAGGTCCGAAAATACTGTATGATTTCCGATTCCATATCTGTGAAGCACGCCTAAAGGTTCAAGGAAATCCACCGAACAAGCTATTTCAAGAGGAGATGCCAATGCATTCACGATCCTATACTCTACGTAAACTCCGGGTTCAAACCATGTAGGCTTAGAATGGGCCGGGATACAGTAAAGAAACAAGCATGCTAAAAGGAAAATTTGTATCTGGTTCTGGATCTTTGTCCTCATTATGGATATATAACAGCATACGCTTGTAGATGATCTACCGGAGGGCCAGCTCCCAAATAATATACATAGCCTTCCGAATAGGTCCATGCCATTTGTGGCCTGGAACACCAATCCCAATCGTAGGTTGCTGTCCAATCTCCGTAACTTGTATCTCCATGATCCCGATTATGGTAGGTGTAGATAAATTGAGATCCATCACTTCATCCACCAACATAAGCATAAACCCATATATAATTAGGAGCCACCCAAGAGGAGCAGAATTGATCACTTTCTTTCCAAACAGCGGCAATTCCAGAAATAGTTGCGGCAACGGAGATACCCAATAGAGTCAATATTAAGATTCTACTCTTCGTGTACATCACCTCTCGTATAGAAATAATTACTACGCATACATAAATCCTTTTCTTTACGTGCGTTAATTAGTTATGCAGTAAGCAATATATATCCATTACATAACGTTAATAGTTATGATCTTAGAGACCTACAACCTTTCCAAGAATTTCGGAAGGGTTATGGCCCTAGATCGCCTGAACCTCAAGGTTGGTAAAGGGGTTAGCGGTCTCGTTGGCCCCAACGGATCCGGCAAGACAACCACCATCAAGATCTCATTAGGTCTCCTCAAGGCTGGTGAAGGCTCTGTGAGAGTGTTTGGCCTCGACCCTTGGGCTGATGGCTATGAGGTTAGACGTAGAATTGGTATCCTCCATGAGAAGCCGAGCTTCCCAAGGGATCTGACTGGGTTCGCCTTCCTAAAGTACGTAGCCAAATTCTACGGAATAGGGGAGTGGGAGAGACACGTCTATGAAACGCTTAAGAGCGTTGGCTTAGATAGTGTTGGCCATAGGCCCATTAAGACTTACTCGGCCGGCATGGTTCAGAGGCTTGGCCTCGCTCAGGCCGTGATCGGAGCCACCGAATTCGTAATCTTGGATGAGCCCACGGCCAACTTGGATCCGATTGGCAGGGTCGAGGTCCTCGACCTCATAGCATCCCTCTCTAAAGATAGGGGTATGAGCTTCCTGATATCGACGCACATACTTCCAGAGCTTGAAAGGGTCTGCGAGAGGGTCTTCGTGATGTACCGGGGCAGGGTTGTGGCTGAAGGTACCCTAAGTGAGCTGATGGAGAAATATAGCCCAACCGATTACACGATACGGCTAGCAAAGCCGAGTTTGTTGGTCGAAAAACTTAACGGCCTAGACTTCGTGGAGGAGATCGATTTGGACGAAAAGGGGGGCAAGGTCCACATCAAAACTAAAGACCCCCATGCTTTGAAAAACGCTCTTTTCAGGTTGGCCTTAGAACTCGACATTCATATAATCTCCATCGAGCCCAGACATGGTCTTCTTGAACAAATATACAGGAGGGTTTTAGGGGATTAGAGCCATGGGCCGGCTAAGGTCTTTGCTTGAAATGGAGGCCGTAAGGCTATTCAGGTTCCCAATGTTAGAGCTGATAACCATACCGGCATTCTTTTTCGCCTTAAACAGCGCCTTAAACTTCGACCACCAAGGCATGAGCATGACCGGATTTCCAGGACAAGCCGTATGGCTTGAGCAGCTAATACTTAGATACTCAAAGATGATCGTGTGGAGGCAGTTAACTCCATTTCTAGGTTCTTATACTTATGTGGCCTTCATCTATGCAGCTTTGACGGCCACGATTGCTGGAGACCTATCGTCAGGGTATATAGCTCTAATATTGTCAAAACCATTCAGGAGGAGCGAGATCTTTATGGTTAGAACTCTGTTGACCTTCATGGCGCCATTAGCCATATTTCTGCTGGCCAATTCAGCTTCAATTTTGATTATAGGGGGATTAGACTGTTTCCTTGCCGACCCTTGGCATGCCCTCATCTGTTACAGCGTCTCAATCAGATCTTTTCTCTATGTATTCTCTGTGTGTCTCGCCCTTACATTGATAGCCAAGGAGGCCATTCCGAGTTTCGTATCTTCCTTGCTGTTCCTTTATGGCATCGATTACGCTGCCAGAGCATTACCAAAGAATCCGGTCATACCCAATTCAGCTTTCACGGACTTCTGGTTCGCATTAGGTTCTGCCGGTGCAAGTCCGCCGTGGTCATCCATATTAATGCCTCTAGCGATATCGACCAGCCTAGTAGCAGCTTGCTACTTTTACTTTACCAGGAGGCTTGAGGTTTGAACCACTTAGCTAAAAGGCTGGGCCCAGTACTACTAGTGGCTGGATTGACCATCATAATCGCCTGCATCTCCGCAGGTGGAGAACAGGTTACAAAGAATAGCGTGTCAATGATGGCAAACGAGACGAGGGCGATGCACTACTACCTACACGATAACGATGTCCAATTCGTTATCGAAATAATCCCCTCAGGGTCCAAGGCGGACATACTGCTCTTAGATGTCGAGCAACTTAAGCTGGCCGTGGAGGGAGTCCAACCGAAACCGCTTGTTGAGCTTAAAGGTGTTGATGGTGCTGATTTCAAACCTCAGCATGATAGAGAACTATATGTACTGTTCATAAGAAACATGTCAGACCATGGCATATCGGCGTATATAACCCGCATATCTAGTGGTATTCAACGAGACATAGCTTACCTAGGCATCGGGACGATAACCTTAGGGTTCTTAAGTCTGGTTATAGCAATCTCTGAGAGGAAGTAGCTCCTAAGCACTTATATTTGAAGAGCTTAAGATGAGACAGGAGAGTGGAAAGAAGTGACAGGGCTAAAGTTTGGGGATGGGCAAAGACCTAGAGCTAGCTGGAAAGAATGCTCAGAAGTATGCAGATAAGCGATGGAGAGCTACGACGAAATAATGCTCTATTGGAATTAGCGGCAAAGATAGCGAAGACATATTATTTGGAATTACTGTGTACGTAAGCGAGCCTAAAGGAATACAGAATACAGTTGACAATATGATGGATATAGCCTTAACTGGAAAGGGTAAGCTATACTTCCTCACAGTTAATTTACATGGCAACATGGTTTCAGAAACTGAAGTGTATGGAAACGATTTAACCGCCACATATGAAGCTTATAAAAGGCGCGAGCAATCCCTCTACAAAAATTTAAGAATCACCCAAAAGTCAGGGCTCTGCTGGATAAGGATAAGACGCTCATAATATCCTTTGTAACCACTGTAATTTGCGAACTTGAATCTAAACGTGTTAATAAAGTGGGCGTTGATGCTGGTAATTATGAGTTGGAACTTATTTCAAATTCATTGCATCTTCTTACGAACGAGGTAATTAAGCAGGGAATGGCCACATGACTACTTGGATACGACCTATGGGGAAATGTAGATGAACTAGAACCCGATGATCTTTATGCCGAGAATGAGAAGGTCCACCTATGGTTAGGTCATCCGGCTGTTAAGCATTAAGATTGGACCGGAGGGGATTCGAACCCCTGACCACCCGTAGTTTGTCCTTTTTGGTCGCCAAACGGGCATTCTACCGCTGAACTACCGGCCCTCGCGTTAACCTTGCTTTCTAATGATATTTAAGTTTTCCCTATTAATCTTAATGGATCCGGACAATTTTTAATAACAAAATTACTGGCGCATTGAAGTATTGTTTCATTCCTTGGTTAATTCATCTTTTCTTAAGACCATTGAATACCAGACGCCTGTCTTCTTGAACCCGCATTTCTCGTAGAATTTGTCAGGTCCCTCTTCGACTTCAGCCTCTATCAGCTCAACGCCTTGTTCAAAAGCGTGTTCTGCAAAGCTCCGGACAAGCAGCAGGCCAATACCTTTTTGGATATGCTGCCTATGCACCATTGTTGAGTGTATCGTTGCCTCTATTCTTCTTGTTGGTAAAATAAAGCCTAAGATGACCCTACAATCTGCTGGCTCTGTTCAGCTACCAAAAATATCGCGTTTGGATCGCTTATCGAATTGTGGAAATCATGTTCTGAGAAAGTGCTGTCCTCCTGCGACGCTTGCACCTCTAAGCAGGAAGGAATATCTTCTAATTCTGCTTTACGTACTTGTACTTTGGAATATTTCAAGTATCCTCACTAAGCTTTTACATTTAACCTTTCAATTTATACTTATCTCTACCAGCCTCACTTGCTCTCTTTTTGAAGTGGAGAGAAAAAGGTACGATATTTTCGCCGGCCATCATGTCGTTGGACTAAAAATCTTTATTCCCAAACATTCAAACATTATTAACTATAGAACTGAACCTATCCACTATTCATAATTATAATTCATCTATACGCACTTCAATTCTTTGAGGCACAACCCTTATAAGCCGCAAGCTAGAATCATATACATAGATATTTCGTGGAGAAAACGATCTTTATTCTTCTCCGCGATTCTCGCTTCAATGTTCTTTTGTTACATAATTCTGAGATCGTCTCCGGAACCAGGTCTTGTTGAAATCACCCTTCAGCCAGCTGCAGAGGCGTATGTTTACCAAGAGATGTCCACCATAAATTATGTGTCTGAAACCTCCCTCATAGTTTATCCTTCGTCGGGCATGACCTATCGGTCCCTTGTGAAATTTGACCTGGAGCAGCAACCCAATACCGTCCCTCTATATAGGTATTAGCAGAGGAAAGGGGTGCAGACTACCTTTTCACCACAAAGGAGATTCTATCGGACAAGTTCGAAAAAAAGAGGGGTGGTTGGATATGTATATTCGACCGAGGAGGAGTGCACTGCTCCCTATGGGTGTTCTGCTTCAGGCAGGTGAAGGAGGAATGACCAATAAATCGCATAGAGGAATTAGGTTGAGGGTGGCGAAGAAATTCTCAAGGGGCACCTTGGGCTTCGGCGTTCTGGTTACGGTATTTCTGCTAATAGCGTTCGGTCTGATAGTAGTATTCTCACACTTTTACCCATTGGTATTTCTCGCTCCCGTTTTGGCTGGATTCATAATAGGCCACTATTCCAAGGGAGGGTTGCACGGGGGGGAAGCCGGCTTCATCGGAGTTTGTGTTACAGCATTAATCATACTACTCCTTGGTTTAACACTGAGCCTCATAGCATCGTCGTCGTTTATAATTATATTATGGAATATATCCACTATTGCGTTGTTCGCCCTCCTGCTATCTCCAATCATATGCGGGCTCTTGGGATTTGTTGGAGGTTTTGCAAGCAGTCTAGTGGTGAAGAGAATACAACCATCTCCAGAAATGGAGATACCTCCACCTCCGCCGCCGAGTGAAGGCTAGGAGCATGAATAAAACGGGCAGGAACCATATTTCTCGAGGCTGCCTGCTGGCAGAATGCTTCTGGTTGGCTTTTGAGGATTTGATCAGCGAAAAGTTGTAAATCGCTTTAAAAGGCGAGATTCTTAAGTTTTCAACAAGGAGAAAACTCTAAAAACCCTTTCGAGACGTTTAACCC
>OGCI01002668.1_pt1 | contig 11250 bp, 6 predicted proteins | sample 1570021 | NCBI WGS metagenome assembly OGCI01 (sample SAMN06264664, study PRJEB24512) | hot springs metagenome | isolation source: Hot spring water | place: South Africa: Tshipise | collected 2015-06-21
ATCAGCGGTCTTCACTTCAAACGCATCAAGAAAACTGTCCTTCTCCCCCCGATACCGATACACATTTGGCATTCCCCAAACCCAGGGCGTATCAGGTCGAGTAACTACTGGTGTCGCCTCCCGGGCAAACCGGATGTACTTAGGACCATTGAGCTGTAAAAGCATAAACTCGGTTGCCCTTTTTGTCTCCAGGGCATCTGCCGGTACACACACATGCATGTTCGGCAACCCGCAGATCTGAAATAAGTCCTCCAGCGCCTGATGGGTTGCGCCATCCGGTCCAACCGACACCCCACCATGCGCACCCGCAATCAGAACATTAAAGTTGCCATAACACACCGTGGTGCGCAACTGGTCCAGGTTCCTGCCTGCAGCAAAAACCCCGTAGGTGCCAAAAACCGGCAGTTTGCCCTCTTTTGCCAGACCGGCAGCGACATTGGTCCCGGACTGCTCGGCAATCCCGACCGAAAACCATCTCCCCCGGCGCTCGGGAAACTTCTCATAGAACTTGGAGATGGTAATGGAACTGGAAATGTCGGCACCGATACAGCACACCCCAGGGTCATCACCCACCGCCTCCAGCGCCTCACCAAAACCAAATCGGGTAGCCTTCATCTCCACCTTCATCCGCTCCTGCTGATTCCAGAAATAGTCCCGGTTGAACCTCGGCACCTTTGCCATCAGTTTTGCCGTTGCCTCTGTCTGATATTCATCTGCCTTCTTCAGCAATTTCTCATAATCAAGCCGATAATGCAGCCCCAGTTCCTGTAACCCTTTAATCATCTCCGCCTTATTCGGCGCCTTACCATGCCAGCCCGCCACATCTTCCATAAACGACACGCCCTTGCCCTTGGTTGTCCGGCACACAACTACCGTGGGCTGTCCTTTATGCTTGCCCGCCTTATCAAAAGCGGCAAGGATCTGGTGCATATTATGCCCATCAATCTCAATCACATTCCAGCCAAACGACCGGTATTTATCAGCAATCGGGTCAATATTCATCACATCTTTCACCCAGCCATCAATCTGTAACCGGTTCTTGTCCAGAATACAGCACAGGTTATCCAGATGATAGGCACCCGCCTCCATCACCGCCTCCCAGATCTGCCCCTCCTGATGCTCACCATCCCCGGTGAGGCAGTAGACCCGATAATCCTTTTTGTCCAGCTGTGCAGCAAGCGCAATACCCACCGCCACCGAAAGCCCCTGCCCCAGAGAGCCAGAAGATATCTCTACACCCGGCAGTTTCAGCCAGTGCGGATGTCCCTGATACGGCGCATAGAGCCGGCGCAGACGCACCACATCCTCCACCGGAAAATAACCCGCCATCCCCAGTCCGATATAAAGCGCTGGTGCCTTATGACCGGTTGACCAGATAATCCGGTCCCGGTCATCCCAATAGGGATCCTCCGGATCATGCCGGGCAACATGGAGATATAGTGCAGCGGTGACATCCATTATTGACAGCGTTCCACCCGCATGCCCTGAACCCGCAGCACACAGCGCAATAAGATTATAACCCCGCATCAGGTTTGCCGCCTGAATCAACTCCGCCACCGAGTAACTCTTGCGCACCTGACCGGTTTTGGAATTAACTATTGGCATAACTCACCTCTACTTCTTGGGAATTTTCTGATAATCATCATAAAACTTTTTAATACCGGTATCGGTCAACGGATGCCTGACCATCTTCACCAGCACATCATAAGGCACGGTGGCAATATGGGCTCCTGCCCGCATCGCCTCCACTACATGCAGGGGGTGCCGGATACTTGCGGCAATCACCTGGGTGGAAAAGTCATAATACTCAATCAGCGCCACCGCATCCCGCACCACCTCCATCCCATCATGCGAGATATCATCCAGCCGACCGATAAACGGCGAGACAAACGTCGCTCCTGCCCGAGATGCTAAAAGCACCTGATTGGGAGAAAACACCAGTGTGACATTGGTCATAATCCCCTCTTTTGCCAGCCTGCTCACCGCCTTTAACCCTTCCACGCCCATCGGAATCTTCACCGCTACCTTGTTCCGGTCCAGTTCTGCCCACTCTCTTGCCTCTTTTACCATACCATCAGCATCCGGTGAAATCGCCTCAACAGAGACCGGTCCCTCAACTACTTCAACAATCTCCGCAATACAGTCCCGTAAAGGTCTGCCGGTCTTACTTACCAGGGTGGGATTTGTGGTAACACCCGCAAGGATTCCCCAGGAAGCAACGTCTCTTATTTCCTTAATATCCGCAGAATCAATAAATATTTTCATGGGTTCCTCCTGAAAAAAAGATAATACCTCTTATCACCCCTAATCTGCTTGGGTTCTGTTATCTTTCCTGCCAAGGTTTTGTAGTATAGCGATAAAAAAGGTGTAAGGCAAGTGGCAACAGCGAAACAGAGTTGCCCGCGGTTTTAACTACCAGTTGCTTTTATGGAGCAGGTCAAGGGTTGCACTAACCCCGGAATTAATATCCCGGAGCCCCTGCAACACCTCAACCTGCTCCGCAATTCTGCCCGCCAGTCTTCCCATGCCATAAAAGAGTGCGCCTTTCCTTCCGAAACCACTGATAGCGTCGGTAAGCGTCGGCACTGTCCTTTCCATTAGAGTAAGAACCTGCATTGATGCGTTAGAACGCTCAACGGTGCGCACAGAGGAAGGAATGAGCGTCAAGATGATGACAAGACTAATCCATGCCACGGTCAGGGCTTTGGTTAATCCGAAAATCCCACCCAGGAAGGCGTCCAGCCCTTCAAGACGGCTCCAGTCCAGAAGTTTCAAAAGCAGGTTCCGGACAATCCTCAGCCCGAGCCAGACAATGACCGCGCAGAAGAGAAAGGCGGACATTGAGGAAACGGGGTAGTTGTTCAGGAAGCGGTCGAATGCCGGGGCGAGTACGGTGTGATACTTGAAGCCGATAACGAGCCCAAGGAAAGGAAAAACTAGCGGGCAGAACCTCCTCATCAAGCCTGAAAAATAACCCTTAAAGGCGAAAAAGACAATCAAACTTATAATGATAATATCCACCGCCATTGGTCACCCCTCGTGAAAAAATTAAGCAATAACCATGCCCGCCCGGCAATTAACAGATAAAGGCCATAACATATAAAAATTTGGTTACTAACACAACCGACCAATTTAAAGACAACCCGGCATCTCTACTATCAACCCCACGGGTCAGAAAAAAAACTCACTCCTATCAAATTGAAACACCAGCATTTGTCAATGGCGACCATTTAAATACAATTCTGGCGCAACGCTGTGCCAGAAAATTACCCGCGAAATATATAACGGTAATAACTATTCTAAAAATGTGCCAATCAACCAGCGCTTTAAAAACACGCCTCTATAAAAACATATATCTACTTTTATATAGACAAAATTACGATAGCTGGTAGCGTCGGAGTTTTTTAATAAGTGTGTCTCGGTGTATACCAAGAAGTATGGCTGCTCTGGTCTGGTTGCCTCCGGTTTTGTTTAACGCCTCTATTAGCGCAACCTTTTCTATATCCTCCAGTTTCAGGCTGCCAACCAGTTTCTCCAGTGACATCTTTGTCCCGGGTGTTCCGTCTCCCGCGGTGGATTGTCTTGCTGGCGCTGTCAGCCCTGGCAGTGCCGACGCCACGTGCCCCATACCAACTACAGGTGCTCGCTCAAACTGCGCCCGGTCATAAGCCCGCTCAATCAGCGAACAAAGGGAACGCATATTACCGGAAAACAAATCATTTCTTCCTGCAATATAAGAAATAACCAGCCGGGCAAGAAACTTTATTGCATTCATATCAACCTTCAGACGGTTACGCACCCAAGGACTCTGATTTTTCTCTTCAACAACAAACCAGAACAGTTCTCCAATGTCATCAATCACCCTGTCATATATCTCGTCTGTCCACCGCTCGCGCACTGATGGTACATAAATACATTCCTGCACCATTCGGCTATAAAAATCAGGGCGGAATTTTTCCTGTAACGTCTCAAGCGGCAGATTGGTCGCAGCAATAATCCGCACATCAACCTCCCGCTCAATCGATGAACCCAGGCGTTTGATTTTCTTATACTCAATCACCCGGCGCAGTTTCGTCTGTAACTCCTGGTCAATATCGCCAATTTCATCAAGGAAGACCGTCGACCCGCGCGCGGTCTCAAAAATACCGGCACGCTCGCTGCGGGCATCGGTAAAAGCTCCTTTCTCATGTCCGAAAAGTTCGTCCACCACCAGTGAACGCTCCAGCGCGGTCATGTGCAGGGCAACCGGTTCAATATGGTTGGGCTCTTTATAACGAAAACTCATCCGGTGTAGTGCCTGGGCAACCATCTCCTTGCCCACACCCTGTTCACCTAAAATCAACACGGTACTATCGGTAACCGCCAGCCGTTCAATATCCTGTGCCAGGAGCGCCATCCTACGTGAACGCCCCATCACCATCCGATACCGCTCTCGCCACAATTGTCGGTCATGTTCACTTAAAGGCCGCAGGGCATAATTATAAATTCCGTATATGATATCTCCGAGGGAACTGGTCGCTGTCAGGTCGCCGCTAGCAAATGAGCAGTTACCATAGCCAGCAGTCCCCAGGATAGTGGCGAACTCCCGTACCACCTCTATGTTTGCCTCGGAAACAATAAAAAGCACCGGCGCCACCTGGTCTAAACCCGACTGCCGGATGTGCTCAAATATAACCAGCCCTTGGAATCTTTTTATATCAACATTATCCACTGTCGGTCTTAAGGGCGTGGAAAAAGTGACCAGCCGCCCCTCTGCTCCAGATGGAATTTCAGAAAAGTCTACTTCCAGGACAATCAGCGCCACATACTTCCCCTTGTTCCTGATGTACCAGGACCTTATCCCTGTCCATGAATCACAATAAACAAAATGAAATTCCTTTAAAACCTGGGGTTCTGGATGTACCTTACACGCGCTCACAAGGAGGTCAAACCTCTCCCTGGTACTAAAACAAACAAGAATAACCGGGAAATCAGATGACAAAGATCTGTCTCCTTTTCCTTATTATAATAATAATAACACAAAATTCAATAGGCAATCTGAGGATTTTTTCTACAAAACATGCGGGTAAAACAACATTTTTCTGGCTTGCCGAATAAATCTACAGTAAAGATTCCTGAAAAGATCGCTTATCGGTAGTATTGTCCCCTGCAATTAAAGGATAAAATTGACAGACCCCTGTCATCAGGGTTAACTTTAATTGGTGCTCTGGTTCTTGTTTATTGCAACCATTCCTACCGCGTTCCTTCTTTCTGGACCTGAACTCACCCCGCCCACTTCATTAAACCCGGCTCGGGTATCATCAACCTCTTGCTACACCAGCACAATCCCCTATTTATCTCCGGACAACATGTTCAACCCGCTGACCACCATTGATACCAACACCATTACCGCCTTTGGTGCTACCATTGCCCGCAACGAAAACATCTGGGTCGCTTTAAGCACGCCGGATGGCCGTTTATTGGTCTACACCTCGTTAGACCGGGGCAACAGCTGGCAAAAGGTGGTTGAGAGTGCTTCGGTTGCGCCTGCTCGTCAAATAGAAATGGTTGCCGGCAATACCCATGACAGCCCAGTCTTTATATTTTATCTCAGTCCGGATGGTGACGGCGACCTGTATCTTTTGCGACTGTTCCCGGCAAGTGGTGTTATCCAGACCGTTGCGGTGGCGGTTGGTCCGGACACCATTGACCGAGTCTCTGTCGCCACGGACAGAGACAGCAACTACTACCTGTACTGCCTCTATGTTAATGAACAGCGCACCGGACGCAATGGATATTTCACCCGTTCCCGAGACCAGGGTAGCACCTGGGAAGCACCTCAGGGTTTCTGGAACTGCTTCCACCCTTCGCTCTCTTCTGGCGCGGGTTCTCTTCTGCACTGTGTCTGGCGCTACGCCCTTTCAGGTCGAGAAATCCATTATTCCGCCAATCCTTACTATGGTGCTCCGGGACGGTGGCGGGGGTTGAGCGTCTTAAAAAGCGGTTACGAGCAATGCTTTTATCCGGCTGTTGTCCAGACAGACACCTTCCCGCCCTGGCGCGCACCAGTATGGGCGGTCTGGACAGTTGCCCGTCGTGACACCGAGATGCTGGATCTGGAGTTTACCTTCTCAACCAGCGGTGGATCCTGGTGGTTCACTCCAGATACGCTCGGCGAGATGTTTATTGACGAATGGTTACCGGTACTTCTACCCGGGCGCTGGAATGTGGACATGGTTTATAACGCTGGTGGTAGAGGAGAAAACGACCCCACCGTGCTTTACTGGTGCAGTGCACGCAGTTATCTGCCTCAAACCGTCTCCGCACCGAGAATCGTAAATGACCGGCGGGTGCAGACTAACATTTATGGCGCCCGAGCAAGACTGGTTCCGCTGCGCTGGCGTCACTCCTCGTTTCCGGCGGTTATCTTCAGCGCCTACCAGCGAGACTCGGCCCGGGGACTATTATTCTCCCGCACCATTCTTTCCGGCGGAGAAAATCACAATATTAATATCGGGCGGTTGGCACCGGTTACTACCATTTTAACACCAGCAAAAGTAACCTCCACAGGAATTCACGGACCCCTGTTTGATGCCACCGGAAAAATGGTAGCAAAAAATAACCTGCGACCGGGCATTTACTTCTCCTCCACCGATAAAAGTATAAAGAAAATTGTTTTTCTCCGCTGACCGACTGTTTGACACCAGCCGGTTAATGGCTATCATTTTATATTAAATCCCATAGCTGTGCAAAACGACAGCAAGGGGAAAAAGGAGTTGGCAATGCGATGTTGCGTAATCATCTCCCTTTTGTGTATCCTGAGTGTTCTGTTCAACAAAAGTCAAGGACGGTCCATTTTGCGTGTTGAGCGGCCCGCAGAACTGGTTACAGATAAACTGGTTAAGCTTGGTCTGCCAGTAATTGTTGAACTACCAGACTACTGCCTGATTTGCGGCACCGAGACCGACTGTAACCGGCTCCAGCAAATGGGCGTGGCAACAGAGAAACTGGTAGATAACATCGGAGAAAAATTATTGTTTTATCTGCTGACTGCACCGGGATTTGACCGACACCAACTAACTCAATTCGGGCAAATCATTGCCAGTGATGATGAAGGTGTTTTTCTTGTCACATCTCCAGACAATATCCTCTCCCTTAACCGCCTGCCGGTAAAACTGAGTAAAATTGCCCTCAACCCTTTGCCGCTCTATGAAGAGTTTCCTTCACCCCTGCCCTATCCGGTTTCAGAAAACCTGGTTCAACAACTGGTGGCAAGGGTTAATGCGGATTCGGTTCTAAATACCATCCGCCGCCTGCAAGAATTTTATACCCGCTATTCCACCAGCGAATCCTGCTTCCGGGCGGTGGAGTGGATGCGGGAAAAATTACTTGCCTATGGGTGCGATTCTACCGCGCTGGAACCATTTCTTCCCGGTTATGCGCCCAATGTTATTGGCGTAAAGCACGGTCGGGTCAATCCCCGCCAGATATACATAATCTGCGGACACATTGACAATACCTCTGATTATGCTCCGTACCGCTGCCCTGGCTCTGACGACAACGCCTCTGGAACAACCGCGGTTCTGGAAGCAGCAAGGGTTTTCAGTGACATTGACTTCGCCTATTCGGTCTACTTTATCGGATTTTCCGGTGAGGAACAGGGGCTGTGGGGTTCGGACAGTTTTGCCACCCGCGCCCGGCGCCGGGGCGACTCCATCCGTGCGGTGCTTAATTTTGATATGATCTCTTATGGCCGCGAGAACCTTGACACTCTGAATGTCGTCGGTAAAAGCAGTAATCCCAATTGTGCCTGGTTGGTAGACTCATTCATTGCCAGCGCCCAAACATATACCAACCTTAAAACCTACCGGCGTCTGGTGACACGCTACCCATCATCTGACCACCACTCCTTCTGGCAGCAGGGCTATGTTGCCTTATGCGGGATTGAACGTGACTTCACTCCAATGTACCACACAGTCGGTGATACCATCGGTCCGCTCTACTATACACACTGCGGCACCAACAACTGGCTCATGACAACCGAAGCAATTAAGGCGGCGGTGGCCACGCTCGCTAAATTCGCCGGCGCCCTTCCCCCAACCGGAGCTGGGGAAAATAATCTAACCCACGGGAGAATAATAAGTTCTGTTCAACCATCAGTGGGGCGCCCCCCCTTCTTTTTCACCGCCATAGAACAGCCGGCAACAATATTCAACAGCCTTGGCGTCCCGGTGCAAAGATTGCTACCGGGTGCGCGTCAGTGGGACGGAACCGATTTTACCAGCCGACCGGTCCAGCCCGGTGTTTATATCATCCGGTCAAAGAGTGGATCTGCTCGGGTGGTAGTTACCCATTGACAAAGTGTCGGTTTTGTGGAAAATAAACCTGAATGATTCGGTTCCGGCGCCGGTTCTTTCCGGAGCGGCAATACCGGCTACCGCTCCGCTGGCTTTTCTGGTTACTCTGGGCGGGCATATTTATATTCCTTTTCTGGATAATCCGGGTGTTTTTAAAAGGAAGGAGTTAAAATGGGTAGTTTAAATTTCAACTACAAGGACATCTTCCGTTCATTAAGGCTGGGTTTCTCAGCCAAAAAGGTTGGAATGGCAATGGTCGGCCTTTTGTTTGCCTTTGCTGGTTATGGCATACTTGCTTACGTCGCCCACCTTACCGCGGGCAACGACTGGCTTTCGGTCTGGGAGATCTTCCGCCTGTTACCATTCCCCCGTCCGGACCTGCCCTTCCCGTGGTTTTCCTGGCTGATTTATTCCCTTGGTGTTGTCTGGTTTGTTCTGGTAATGCTTGTTACCGCCGCAGCAATTGCGAAGGTAACATTTGAGCAACTGCGCGGTAACGAGTTTTTTGAGGCAGGCGAAGGTTTCAAATTCGCCCTGAAAAACACCGGTTCCCTGCTCGGCAGTCCGCTCTTAATCATCGCCTTCATTGCCCTGATTGTGATCGCCGGTCTAATTCTCAGCGCAATTGGCGCCATCCCTCATTTCGGTACAATATTTACCGCCCTGCTCGCAATTATTGGCTTCTTTGCCTCCCTTTTCATTCTCTATCTTCTCATTGTGCTATTTTTTACCCTGCTTTACAGCCCGGCGATAGTGGGCACAATGGGCAACGACACCTTTGACACCATGTTTGAGGTTTTCTCCTGCATCAACGAACAACCAGCACGCTTTGTCTGGTACACCATCATCACCGCAATTCTCGCAAGATTTGGTTCCTTTCTCCTTGGTATCGCAGCCAACCTGTCCACAAGAATTGGCTCATTAATACTTGGGACTTTTATGGGTGAAAAATGGCAGGAAATGCTCGCTGGCGCCGAATCAATTTTTAAAATTGTCATCCCCAGATGGGGAGTTTTTACTCCGCTCCACGAGGCGTTTCTCTGGGAAGCAAGGATTTATGGCATACCGAACATCTACATACCAACACCGTGGTTTAACCCGGTATGGAGCATAACCATTGGTTCAATTCTCCTTGCTGCTTGCGGCTATGCAATTGCCCTTATTGTAATTGGTTATGGACTCTCTGTCTGGATATCAGGGACGACTGTAGCATTGACAATCATTATCAAAAAGAAGGACGACAAAAACATCCTTGAAGTGCCCGAGGAAGAAGAGGAAGAAATTTTTGAACCGGAGCAGAGGCAGGAGCAGGAAACAAAATAGCTAACTTATTTAAAATCAAATGGTAAAGAACACTCCCCCTTAGTGGCAAATAGAAAACTCATTACCGCACGCATATTAATTCAGGGTCAGGTTCAGGGAATCGGTTTCCGCCCTTTTGTTTCCCGCCTGGCAAAAAAATTATGTATCAAAGGCACAGTGGCGAACACAAAAAGGGGCGTTTTAATCCTTGCCCAGGGAGCAAAACTCAAAAAATTCATCAATCAACTGCGCAATCACCCGCCACCGCTGGCAATAATTAGTCTGTTTAACGTAACTTATTCAAAAAAATATGGTTACAATAATTTCTCCATAGTCAAAAGCCGGCTGACATCAGAAAAACCCGGGGTATTTGTCCTGCCAGATTTAAAGGTCTGTCCAGAATGCCAGAAAGAACTTTTTTCTCCCCGTGACCGGCGCTTCAGTTACCCTTTTATAAACTGCACTCAGTGTGGTCCGAGATACACAATTATTGAAGAGCTCCCCTATGACCGGGAGCGGACAACAATGCGGCTTTTTTCTATGTGTCCGGAATGCGAAAAAGAATACATTGACCAGTTTAATCGACGTTATCATGCTGAACCCATCGCCTGCCCGGAATGCGGACCAAAAATAATGCTGTTTGACCGAAGAGGAAAAGAAGTGATAATAGAAGAAGATATAATCAAAACCGCTGCCCGGGCAATTATCGCCGGAAAGGTGATAGCGATTAAGGGGCTGGGTGGTTTTCACCTGGCCTGCGACGCCACCAACGACAAGGTGGTGCGCCGGTTAAGAAAAAATAAAAATCGGGAAGGAAAGCCGCTGGCAATAATGGTTGAGGATATAAAAACCGCCCGGATGCTCTGTCAGGTAACCGGTGCAGCGGTTAAACTGTTAAAATCTCCTGCTGCCCCGATAGTCCTCCTTCCCAGAAAAACAAACCCTGTAATTCACATCTCCGCTGCTGTTGCCCCGAAAAACCACCTCGTTGGAATAATGGTTGCCTACTCACCGCTTCATCTTCTTCTTTTCTCCGCCATCCGCAGCTTAACTGGCAAACCAGCGGTGCTGGTAATGACCAGCGCCAATAAAAAAGATGAGCCAATTATTATCCAGGAAGAAACTCTTTATGAGCAACTGCCCGGGGTATTTGATTTAATATTAACCCACAACCGGGAGATCGCCAACCGCTGTGACGATTCGGTGGTTATGTATGATAAAGACTACACCATTCTTGTGCGTCGAGCGCGAGGTTATGCCCCAGGACACCTGGAGATAAGAGATAAAATGTTTCACGTGAAACATCCAACCATTGCAATGGGAGGTGACGGAAGAAATGCGTTCGCCCTTGCCAGTGGCAAAAGAATCCTCCTCAGTCCCCATCTGGGGGATATGGACAGCGTGGGCGGAGAGAAGTTCTTTTTCACCACCCTGAAAAGGCTCAGCAGCTGGTCCGGGATAACACCGGAAAAGGTTGTCTGTGACCTTCATCCTGACTATCGCACCACACAGATGGCAGAGCGGTTCGGGCGGGAAAACGGGCTTCCTGTGTATCGGGTGCAACACCATTACGCACATCTGCTTTCGGTCATGGTTGAACACCAGCTTGTTC
>OGCI01002670.1_pt1 | contig 11248 bp, 9 predicted proteins | sample 1570021 | NCBI WGS metagenome assembly OGCI01 (sample SAMN06264664, study PRJEB24512) | hot springs metagenome | isolation source: Hot spring water | place: South Africa: Tshipise | collected 2015-06-21
TCACCCGTCCGGTGAGGGAACGACCGGTGGAAGAAATTCTGCAAGCCATTGAAGCCGCCCTGGAAGCCACCGGCTATGAAGAAGTGGGACTGCTTTCCCTGGCGTCTTCTGACTATACGCATATCCGGGAACTGGTAGAAGCCGTTGCCAGCCGCTTTGGAGACCAGAAAATCACCGTGTCTTTGCCTTCCCTGCGCATTGAGTCTTTCTCCGTGGAGTTGATGAAAGAACTGAAATCGCTCAAACCCAGCGGGGGGTTCACCCTTGCTCCCGAAGCCGCTTCCGAACGGATGCGCAGAGTAATCAACAAATATATTCCTCACGAACAGATTCTGGAAACCGCCCGCGCTATTTTTTCTCAGGGATGGACGACCATCAAGTTGTACTTCATGATTGGACACCCTGAGGAAACCCTGGATGACGTGCAAGCCATTATGGATTTGTGCCATGCGGTGTTGCGCGAAGGACGCAGAATTTGCGGTGGACGTGCAAAAGTCCACGCGGGAGTAAGCACCTTTATCCCCAAACCACATACTCCATTCCAGTGGGTTTCGGTGGATACCATGGAGCAAATTCAAGCCAAACAAACCTTACTGCGGCAGGGGTTGCGCGGTCAGGGATTCAAATTGAACTGGGTTGATCCCAAAGTAACTCTGCACGAAGCCTGGCTCTCGCGGGGAGATCGACGAATCGGACAGGTCATTTTGCGTGCCTGGCAACTTGGTGCGAAATTTGATGCCTGGCAGGAACATTTCCTCTTTGAACGCTGGATACAGGCCTTTGAAGAGTGCCAACTCGATCCTGCTTTTTACAGTTACCGCAAACGCGACCTTGACGAGGTACTCCCCTGGTCACACATCAGCATTGCCGTGCGCCCTTCGTACCTGAAGAAGGAATACCAGAACAGTCTGAGCGGTACCCTTCGGGACGACTGCAGAGGACAGTGTTACGCCTGCGGGATCCTTCCCACGTTTAATGACATTCGGGCAAAAACACCCGCAGAAGCCTGGAAATGCCCACCGGTGCGCAGGAAGACCCCCATCAAAGAGAAGGTAACAGTATGAGCGAATTGACCCGTTACCGGCTCTGGTATGCCCGTGGCGCAGAACTGCGCTACGTAAGCCATCTGGATATGATGCTTGTCTGGGAACGTACTTTTCGACGCGCCCGATTACCGCTGGCATTTTCACAGGGGTTTAACCCCCGTCCACGTTTTCACCTGGCTAGCGCATTACCACTGGGATTCACCTCGCTGTGCGAAGTCGCAGATGTCTGGCTGATCGAGACGCTTCCGCCGGATGAAGTGCAGGAACGCCTGCAACGAGCGGCGCCCCCGGGATTAACCCTTCAACAGGTGGAAATCGTTCCGCTTCACCTGCCTGCCCTGCAAACCATGGTGCTTGCCGCCGAATACCATATTGAGTTCCGCGAAGATGCCCCCTCCGACGTGGCTGATCGGATCGCTGGACTGCTGGAACAGCGTGAAATTATCCGCGTGAGGCGGGAAAAAACGTATGACCTCCGCCCTCTCATCGAAACCCTGACCCTGACAACCTCATCTGAAGGAGATAAGCCCATCCTGCTCATGCGTCTCTCAGCAAAGGAAAGTGCCACAGCCCGACCAGAAGAGGTGCTTCTTGCCCTGGGAATTGACCCCACCACCACTCGCATGGAGCGAACGCGCCTGATTTTTCAGGAACCCATCCCTGCACCATAACCTTCTTGTTTTGAATGGCTTTCTTTCAGCAGTTTTTCAGACCGTGCTATAATCCTTTTCAATGAATCTGGATATCAAGACAGGCGTGGTCGTTGCCTCGTTTACATTCCTGTTTCTGTCCTTTCTATCCTTCTGGACAGGGTGGAGAACGATTCAGGCAGGACGCCGCCTCACCTATTTCCAAAAGCGGCGCCAGCGTCTCAGTCAGGGATGGCGACTGGTTACATTTTCTTTCCTTTTTTTTGCCATGGCGGTGGTGATTAACCGCTTTGCCGAACCGGTGGCTTACCGGTACTTCCCCCCTACCCCAACCGTGACACTGACGCCAACCGTTACCCTGACCCCAACCATTACCCAGACCCCGACCATTACCCCCACACCCACCATTACCAATACCCCCTCTATCACAAACACACCGGCGATGCCACCTGCAGTGGAAACGCAGTTCCAGTCCACCATCACCCCGAATCCTTCAGCGGTGTTCAGTCCGCTGGTGTTTGCAACCAAACTGAACAAGAGTTTTCAGCCCGTGGATCCGGCAGATGTTTTTAAGAATCCGATCACGCAGATTTATGCTGTATTCAGTTACGATCAGATGACCGTTGGCTCCCAGTGGAGTGCGCTTTGGTATCGCGGTGGGGAACTGGTATGTTTCGAAACTCTGCCCTGGAATGGCGGTACTGGCGGCTTCGGGTATTCTGAGTGCATTGAGCCGGTAGGGGGATGGCTTCCAGGCGAATATGAGGTGCAAATTTTTGTCGGCACAGAATGGAAACGCTCCGGACGATTTACCGTGGAAGGGGAACCACCTACGCCGCCACCAACCCGGACACCTACCCGTACCCCCGTTCCTACTGCCACACCGGGTCCAAGTCCAACCCGTCCGTCGCCCACGCCTTCATTCACAGGGACGCCTACCCGCACACCCACTATTACGCTCACCCCAACGGTCACCAATACCCGCCGTCCAACGGATACGCGCTGGCCTACCGCCACGGTCACATCCACACCCCGCCCATAAGCGGGAAAGACAGGTGTTTTCGAGAACCTCGGCAGATTAGATTATGCGTTTATGGAAACTGGCAAGCGCCCGGGCAATTTGAGCGCCGATACGGGCGTTCTGTCTTAAGAGAGCCAGATTTGCCTGCAAACTGGTGCCACCGCTGAGTTCTGTCATTCGCGCCAGCAGGAATGGTGTGACCTCTGCGCCGTGTATCCCGCGCTGCTCACATTCCTGAACAGCCTGCTCAATCCAGATTTCCACTTGCGCTCTGGGAAGAGCAAATTCGGCGGGCGGAGGAACAACCACCAGAACTGCACTGATGTTTCCCGTTTCCCAGTGTGCCCGGGCAATTTTTACCACTTCTTCGGCTGTATCTACACGAATATCTACGTTTAAGCCGCTCTCGCGGGAATAAAAAGCGGGAAAATCATCGGTCTGGTAACCCAGCACAGGGACGCCCTGGGTTTCGAGCACTTCGCGCGTGGCGGGTAAATCCAGAATGGCTTTGGCGCCTGCACAAACCACCACAAGGGGAGAACGCCCCAGTTCGCTCAAATCAGCGCTGACATCAAAAGGTGCATGACGGTGCACTCCGCCAATTCCACCGGTGGCAAAAACACGAATTCCCAATTTCCGGGCAACCATCAACGTTCCTGCAACGGTCGTTCCGCCGCTTTCTCCCCGCGCCAGAGCAATGCCAAAATCTCTTGCGCTGATTTTTCGTACCCTCTCTTCCCGAGCCAGATTTTCCAGCACCTCCACAGAGACACCCACATGAACAATCCCCCGGAAGACCCCAATCGTTGCCGGGGTAGCACCCTGATCCCGCACTTCCTGTTCGAGAGCACACGCCAGTTCAAGGTTGGTGGGAAAAGGCAAGCCATGGGTGACGACAGCAGTCTCCAGCGCTACCAGGGGCGACTGCAGAGTGAGGGCTTGCTGAACAGAGGGAGAGACAAGAAAATTTTCCATGAATCAACCAATCAACTGATCGTAAAGGCTTTCCAGAGAGATGCCCGGATAAACTGGACCGGTATGTTTCAACACCATCGATGCGGCGGTGACGCCCAGACGGACACAATCATCCAGCGGAATATCATTGAGTAATCCAAACAGGGTTGTGGCTGTGAGCGCGTCTCCCGCGCCAGTGGGATCCACCACTTTTGTTCGAATGGCTGGGACATGCCCGCTGGTTTCGGAGGTGGCATAAACCACTCCAAAAGCCGCCAGCGCAATCAGCACCACCTCAACCCCCTGATTGATGAAGAAGCGCGAGACCTCCATTGCACTGGCTCGACCGGTCACATCAGGCGTATGGTTGGTCAGGACAGAAGCCTCTTTGCTATTGGTAGAAAGCAGGAAAAGATGCTTCAGGTATGGCAATAAACGCTCCGCCAGAACGACAGAGGTGGTATCGGCACACACCGGAACTTTGAGCCGCCGGGCTTGCTGGAAAAGCACTTTCAGGGTTTTGGGCGGCAGATTGGCATCCACAAAGATCAAACAGGAATCCTCAAACAGCGGTTCCAGTTCGCGAATATAAGTGGGCGTCAGGGCTTGAAGCACCTGCATATCCTCCAGCGCCATCTGCAGGGTACCATCCTGATCATACACCGCAAGGTAAGAGCCGGTATCATGCCCCTGTACATGGATACTGGGAGACACATCCACACCACAGGAGGCAGTATGCTCAAGCAAATCGGAACCAAAGGGGTCTTCTCCTACTGCTGTAGCCAGCCGCACAGGATGCCCTAAACGAGCCAGGTTCTCCGCCACGTTTCGGGCAACGCCCCCAAAGGAAAATCGAATACTTGCAGGTTTAGAAAGACGTTCGGTGACGGGTTCGGAAAGCACCCCCACCATATCTAACCCGGCGGCGCCAATTGCCAGCACCGGACGCGCAGCACGTTCTTGTAAACTTTCCAGAGACATATTTTGATTGTATTACAGAATCACCTGACAGAATTGATAACTTTTAGTTAACAACCCTGTAAGGAAATCTGGCATGATTCTCAGTATAATCCCAGTAGAGGGATATTCATGAGCGTTTCGAATCGTTCGATGTTTCAGGCTCTCTTACCCGGTGTGCTGTTAGGCCTTGTCGTGCTGTCAGGACTTGCCTTACTGGGCGATCTACAACATGTGAGTTCGACCATTCTGGAATTTAAAGTGAAATATTTTGGCATTGCGCTGGGATTTACCCTGTTGAATTATTCCCTCCGATTCATAAAGTGGCATTTTTATCTGAAACAGATTGGCGTTCATCGTCTGAGCCTGCTTACCAGTTTACGGATTTTCCTGGCAGGTTTTCCCCTGGCTGTCACCCCCGGAAAGGTAGGAGAAGTGCTGAAAGGGGTCTGGTTAATGCGGAAAACAGCAGTTCCTGTAGGACGGGGAATCTCAGTGGTCCTGGCAGAACGATTGAGCGATGGACTGGCAGTTTTTATCCTTTCGATGGTTGGTATTTTAGCCTTTCCTGAATACTGGGCAGGATTTGCCCTCATCCTTGCAGGGCTTTTAGGGGTGATGATCCTTTCGCAAATTCGCCCTGCCGCGCTGTGGGTCCTCGATCAGATTGAACGGGTGCATTTTCTGAAACGGTTTTCCCAGAGTATCCGCGAGTTTTATGAAGGGAGTTTTACATTGTTTCAGCCGGGGGCGGCTTTGCTGGCGGTCGGTCTGGGACTGATTTCCTGGCTTGGCGAAGGAATTGGTTTCTATTTCATCCTGATCGGGCTGGGAATGGAACCGAGCGCTCATTTGCTTCACACTGCCATTTTCATTCTGGCATTTTCCACAATCATTGGGGCGGTTTCGGCTCTGCCGGGTGGACTGGGCGCGGCAGAAATTTCCATTGCCGGATTGCTGACTCTTACACTCCACACCCCTCCTGAAATCGCCTCCACTGCTACCGTGTTAATTCGCCTGGCAACTCTGTGGTTCGGCGTTGCCCTGGGTGTGTTGACCTGGGGTTTTTCACCTGACTTAACCGGTCTGGAAATGGCAAAGAAGATCATCATCGAACCCAATACCCAGCCAGAAAAACTGCTAAAATAAACTCGTTGCAGTGAAATCATTCGTCAGGTAAAATCAAACCATGCCTCTCGCCGCGGGAACCCTCCTCAATCACCGCTATCGTATTGTGTCCATCCTTGGTCAAGGTGGAATGGGCGCAGTATATCGCGCAGTGGATGAGCATCTGGGGGTTCACGTAGCCGTAAAAGAAAATCTATTTCTCACCGAAGAATACAGCCGTCAATTTGAACGCGAAGCGCGCATTCTTGCTGGATTAAGACACCCGGGTCTGCCACACGTCACGGATTATTTTGTCTTGCCCGGACAGGGGCAGTATCTGGTCATGGATTACATTGAAGGGGAAGACCTGCGTCAGCGGATGGAACGCTCCGGGGTTTTACCCGAAAATGAAGTGATCCTGATTGGCATCTCCGTTTGTGAGGCACTCAATTACCTGCATACCCGCCATCAGCCAATCATTCATCGGGATCTAAAGCCCGGCAACATTAAAGTCACCCCCGAAGGTCAAGCCGTACTGGTTGATTTTGGGCTGGCAAAAATCATGGAAGGGAATCAGGTGACGATGACTGGCGCCCGCGCCATGACGCCAGGCTATTCTCCGCCTGAGCAGTACGGAACATCCCATACCGACGAGCGCAGTGACGTATATTCCCTTGGGGCTACCCTGTATGCGGCGCTAACCGGTTCTATTCCCGAAGATGGATTGAACCGTTTAACGGGAAAAGAACAGTTAACCGACATTCGTAAATTACGCCCAAAGATCAACCGCCGCCTTGCAGAAGTCATTGAAAAAGCGCTGGAAGTTGACCCGGATGATCGCTTTCAGAGCGCAGAGGAATTCCGTCAAGCCTTAATTGAATGCAGCGAAGTAGGGGCATTCTTTAAAGAACGCCCCACTATTTCTCCCCCTCCGCCTGAGTTGCTGGCACAGGAAATGGCTCAAAATGGTGGAAGTCAGCCCTCCACCAACGGAAAACAAAAATCTAAACGCAATTTCATGAAGCGTCGTCGTTTCCAACCGGCTATCCTGATACCAGTCTTTGTTCTGGCAATTGGCTTCTTCTATCTTCTGTTTACCATGCGCCCAGACCTGACGCGGAGTCTTTTTGCCGGTGTATATCCCGCTACACCTTTTGCCGGAACAGAAATTGCCTCTGCCACCCCGTCGCTGGAAATCGCTCAGGAAGGCACTCCCATTCCTGCCATGGAGCAAACGCCTCCTACCCGTGAAGCGCCTTCACCCGATCCCACTGCCACAGAAAATTTCATCCCGATCGTGCCGCCTACACCAACTGAGACGCCTACCCCCGTCTTCACCCCGACTGCCACTCCATTGGGCGGCGGCGCATCAGAAATTGCCTTTGTTTCCGAACGCACCGGGCAAATGCAGATCTGGATGATGAGCGTAGATGGGCAAAACCTGAGACAAATCACCAATATGCGCAACGGTGCCTGTCAACCAGCCTGGTCTCCAGACGGAACCAGACTGGCATTCATCTCCCCGTGTCCGGGAAAACGCGAAATTTACGAAGGCAGCGCCATTTATCTGCTCACACTGGATGGATCGGAGCCCGTTCCCCTTCCTTCCAGCCCTGAGGGAGATTTCGACCCCACATGGTCGCCGGATGGAAAGAAACTGGCATTCACATCCCTCCGCACGGGACGCCCCAGCATCTTTGTTATCGATTTGCAAACCCTGATTGCGCGGGAAATATCGGAATCTCGCTATTCGGACCTTCAGCCTGCCTGGTCCCCCATCAGCCGACAAATCGCCTTTGTCCGGCGCATCTCCAACAGTCAAATCTGGATTATGAGCGAAGATGGAGACAATCAGGTACGCTTCAGTCCGCCCGGAGATGTGACAAATTTCTTTCCAATTTGGTCCTGGGATGGGCAAGCCGTTCTCTACAATCAAATTGTGGGCGGTTCTAAGGTGCCAAGACTGGTGGGCATGCGCTACGAAGATCGAAAGAATCCTCGCGAGTTCCGTATCCCTGCCAGCGGCACAGTGGATATTGGACCGGTCGGCAGTTTCACCCTCTCACCGGACGGTTTCTGGGTTGTCTATGAAGGCTGGCCCGACGGTACCAACCACGATATTTATCTCATGACAATGAACGGCGCCACGAATATTCGGTTAACCACCGACCCGGCATTTGACTATTCCCCCGTTTGGCGGCCGGTTATTCGTTGAGGAATCTGTTCTGATATATATCCGCAAACAATGCGGGCGTTCCACCGGTATGCCAGAATAAAATCGTCTCTCCCGGACGGAAAAAGCCCTTCCGCGCCAGATCCATCAAACCTGCTGCCGCTCTTCCCGTATAAACCGGATCGAGCAATACCCCTTCCAGTTGAGCAAACAGGGTGATGGCTTCTTTTTCTGGCTCACCCATGATGCCGTAACCCTGCCCCAAATAATCAGCATTGACAAAAACTTCCTCAGGGCGAACGGGGATCTCTTTTCCAAGACGATCGGACGCTTCCCGCGCCAGAAACGCCACCACTTCTTTTAATTCCCGCTCCGGCTCATCGATGCTGATCCCCAGGATACGGCCATGAAAATGACGCCGGTGCGCACCCAATACCAGCCCCGCCTGTGTCCCCCCGGAGGAAGAGGCTACCACAATCCAATCAATCCGTTCCGATTGGGTTTGCTGGAGCATCTCATCGAAAGCGAGGGTATATGCCACTGCTCCTAACGCATTTGATGCCCCCAGCGGAATCAGATAGGGACGTTCTCCTTGCGCCCAGGATTCTCCAAAAACCTCATTCAGAGTTTCATTACGGGCTTCTTTGCTCGTCCAGATGATTTCTGCACCAAACAGGCGGTCTAAGAACAGGTTCCCCGAAGGGCGCGTCGGTGGTTCGCCATAAAGCACCAGTTTGCATCTCAAGCCCATCCGTGCTGCAAGCGCTGCCACCTGACGGCAATGATTGGACTGTACTGCGCCGACCGTAATCAAGGTACGTGCGCCTACGCTCTGGGCTTCCGCCAGCACCAGTTCTAACTTGCGAGTTTTATTCCCTCCAAAGGCAACACCGGTGAGGTCATCGCGCTTGATCAGAATGCGCAATCCGCCTAAATACGCCCCTAAACGCGGCAGAAACTCAACAGGAGTAGGTAAAGCCGCCAGTTTCAATCGGGGAATCATACAGAAACCTCCCGGCGTAATTGTCTGCGCGCACGCCAGCGCATCACATCCAGCAGGCGAGGAAGCACGTGGGTGAACAAGCGATACCCCAGAGGATACACCGGGAAATCCCATGCACCCAGGGTACGCACGACCTGAGCACCCAGTCCTTCTTTGAAGCGAAACACTCCCCACATGGGATCTGATTCATCAAACACTTCCGGCGCCCCCCATAAATCATATTCTTTCGCACCCAGACTTTTCGCCAGACGCATGGCTTCCCACTGAAGCAGATAATTGGGCATTTTTTCCCGATGAACCTCCCGGGACATGCCATAAAAATACCATGCCCGTCCGGCAAACACAAACAACACCAGTCCAGCAACAGGTTCTCCCTCCACTTCAGCAAGAAGAGGATAACACATCCTTTTCTCCATGAAGGTTGTCCACACCTGCCGGTAATAGTGTTCAGGGCGAATGATAAAACCATCCCGCACGGAAGTCTCCACATACATGCGATAGAGCAACCCCAGATCCTCTCCCGTGCACTGTCGAACGCTGACACCCTTGCGCTCGGCAAGGCGGAGGTTGTAGCGGGTTTTGGGTTTCATCCGCGCCAGCCAGCGGTCTTCATCCCCTGAGAGATCAAGTACCGCCGTATTGCGGAATTGAACTTGTTCTGCGGCAAACAGCCATCCACGGCTCTGCAGCAAAGACTGAACCCAGACACCGATGGAATGTTCCCGGGCATCTTCTTTGCCGGGTATACCCCACCCTAAAACAACTTCGGGATCCATCTTGAGAAATAGCGCTTTTTGGGCTTTTGCAAGGGCTTCCAGATCCGCAATCACCCGACATACCAGGGCTTCGTTCGACCAGTCCAGCAGAGGACCGCGCGGCACATACAAAAGACTGACCGGTAAGGGCACATTACGGAACCGGAGCCGTCTGCGCAATACCATCGCCGCCGCAACAACGTCTCCCTGTTCGGATTTCCACACTTGAGGAATTGATTCCCAGCCATAGGCAGATTTAATGTTCGCCCATTCCCGCGTTTGCAGGATGGACGCTCCCGGCAAAGAGGCAATCACCTCATTCCAGTTCTCCATGGAACTCATGCCCGGCGCTCCCGTTTTTCCCACCACCGATACAAAGGGAACAGAGGCTGCCAGAGAGGATATTCCCGTGTTGTGGCAGACCGGCGCACTACTCCCCCGAAACCCCGTTTGAAACGATATACTCCCCACAATCCATCCCGGCGAGTCTCAAACCGGGCTTCCAGAACCTCTTCGGCTTCATCCGGCACTCCCCACAGGTCATACCAGCGGCAGCCGCGGGATGCCGCCCAGCGCATGGCTTCCCACTGTAAAAGATAGGTGGGCATACGATTGCGCTCTTCATCCGTGGAAGCGCCATAAAAATACCATGCTCTTTCGCCGCGGGCAAAAACCATCAACCCCGCCAGAGGTTTGCCTTCGTAGGTTGCCATCAGCAGTTCTGCCATCCCGAGTGGATGAAACAACTCATAAGCGCGTTGATAGTAAGCGCGGGAATGCACGCCAAAGCCATCGCGCGCACCGGTCATGGTCATCATGCGGTAGAAACTGTCCACATCCCGTGAAGGCTGAACCAGCACCCCTTTTCGCTCTGCCAGCCGAATGTTGTACCGCGTCTTCTGCTTCATCCGAGCCAGCCAGTCGTCTTCACTTCCCTGGAGGTCAATGACAATCGTTCGGCGTGGTTGAACCGGAATGCCTTCCGGAACAAACCCGGGCATCTGCGGGGTAAGGATCTCCTCTTCTTCCTCCCAGGCATCCGGCTCGACTTTCAGAATGAGCGCGCGGCGTCTGCGGCAATAGGGAATGAGTTCCTTCCAGAGTGGAATCCAGTCGGTTCCCACTGGTCCGCGGGGGATGTACGCTACACTCAAGCCGGCAGGTAAGCGACGGAACAGGACCTGCGCGCCAGCGTTTCCCGAAATGAAATACACCGGTTCCCACCCAAATGCCGATTTAAGGGTTCCCCAGGCACTGGTCTGCAGGAGATGCGCCTGCGGATGAGCCTGTAAAAAATCATCCCACTGTGCAGAGGATACGATAGCCATCAGTAAATTGAGGTAAACTCCGTCGGCGGGGTACTGCGAATAGCGGCACCCGGTATGGTTTCATCCAGAAGGTTTATCAAAGTGTGGGTATCCCCTTCCTGAGCAAGCCGGAGAATCTGTTCAACCAGTCCACGCAGTTCCTCACCGCTTAATTCAGAGGTGTCCGGGTTGACACGGAAAATTTCCGGGTGTTCAGTCTTCTCAATGGGAACACCTTCATCCCACAGTTCTTCACTCAGTTTCTCGCCGGGGCG
>OGCI01002671.1_pt1 | contig 11242 bp, 15 predicted proteins | sample 1570021 | NCBI WGS metagenome assembly OGCI01 (sample SAMN06264664, study PRJEB24512) | hot springs metagenome | isolation source: Hot spring water | place: South Africa: Tshipise | collected 2015-06-21
TTGCGGTCCGGACGCGGCGCATAGCGGTAGGCGCTGGCGCTCATGCGCACCACCGCCAGCGATCGCCGCTCGCTCAGTCCCTTGCCCACCAGATGCCGCACCAGCTCGCGCCTGGCCGGTGCGGTCACCACTTTTTTCGCAGGGCGTCCTTGATCACGTCGTTCTCGAACACCTGCTCGGCCAGCAGCTTCTTCAGCCGGGTGTTCTCCGCCTCCAGCTCCTTGAGCCGTTTGGCCTCCGGCACGCTCATGCCGCCGAACTTGCTGCGCCACAGGTAGTACGAGGCTTCGCTGAAGCCGTGCCGGCGGCACAGGTCCTTGACCGGCAGGCCGGCCTCCGCCTCACGCAGGAAGCCGATGATCTGCTCTTCGGTAAAACGCTTCTTCACGTCCAATCTCCTTGTCGTTGGGGATTGGACTCCAGATCGCCGTGCTACTCAAAGGCGGGGGGACGTCGCCGGTTCAATCACCGGCACGAGAACCTGCAACCCTTGCTGTACAAGCTTCTCAAGCAGATCTCGATCCAGGAACTACGTCCAATTCTGGTCCGGAAAGGTTAGGAATTACCATGACGATTCACCTCCGATGGTCGGCTGGGCCTACATCTTTTCGATCAGCCCTCGCGAGATATCGAGCGTGTGAGGAATCGGCCCTGGGTCCTGGAACTGCAAGTCCACCTCGTCGATACCGAACCGCTCGCGCAGGACGGTGGCGATCGTGTCGCGGACGTTCGTCTGGTCCACATCGGGGACCGCCACCGTAAGGGTGGCGGCCAGGCCGATGCCGGTCGCAGATTGATACAGGCGCGGTGAGTCCACCGCCTTCACGCCGGAGTGGGCGAACATCGCCATGCGCACGGCTTCGATATCGACTTCGTGCATCTGCTTTCTCTCGCGGGCGTCAGACCTGCGCCTGCACCGTGCGATCCCGGTGCACCCAGCGATACAGGACTGGCAGCACCAGCAGCGTCAATGCGGTCGAGGATAGGATGCCGCCGATGACCACCGTCGCCAGTGGGCGTTGGACCTCCGAACCGGCGCCGACGTTGAAGGCCATCGGCAGGAAACCCAGCGAAGCCACCAGCGCGGTCATCAGCACCGGCCGCAACCGGCCCAGCGCGCCGTCGCGGACCGCGTTCTCGAGCGGATCGCCTTGCTCGCGCAGGCGACGGATGAAGGCGATCATGACCAGACCATTGAGCACCGCCACGCCGGACAAGGCGATGAAGCCGACGCCGGCGGAAATCGACAACGGAATCCCGCGCAAGGCCAGTGCGATGACGCCGCCGGTCAGCGCCAGTGGCACGCCGCTGAACACGATCGCCGCGTCCTTGGCCGAGCCGAAGGCCATGAAGAGCAGCGCAAAGATGATTGCCAGCGTGACCGGCACCACCACCGCCAGGCGCTGGCTCGCAGAGATCAACTGCTCGAACGTGCCGCCGTAGTCGATCCAGTAGCCCTCGGGCAGCTTCACATCCCGACCGATGCGTGTGCGTAGTTCCGCGACGAAACCGCCCAGGTCGCGTTCGCGCACGTTGGCGGTGATCACCACCCGGCGCTTGCCGTTCTCGCGGTTGATCTGGTTCGGTCCTCGCTGCACCTGCACCTTCGCCACTTCACGCAAGGGCACGGTGCGCGGACCGCCGCTGCGCCAGGCGGCTTCGCGGCTGGATTCGTCAGCGTTCGCGCTCTCGGGCAGCGGGATCGGCAAGTCCGCCAACACCGCCGGATCCTGGCGCAGCGACTCTGGCAAACGCACGACCAGCGCGAAGCGGCGATCGCCCTCGAACAGCTGGCCAGCGACCTCGCCGCCAATGGCCGTGGCAACGGTGTCCTGCACGTCGCCCGGGTTGAGGCCGTAGCGCGCCAGTGCGACGGGGTCCGGCGTGACGGCGAGCAGCGGCAATCCCGTGACCTGTTCGGCTTTCACGTCCTCGGCACCGGGCACTTGGCGCATCACGCGCTCGACCCGCGCGGCCAGTCGCGCCAGCTGACCGAGATCGTCGCCGTAGACCTTTACCGCCACGTCCGAGCGCACGCCGGAGATGAGCTCGTTGGTGCGCATCTGGATCGGCTGGGTGAACTCGTAGTTGCTGCCCGGGATCTCGCGGGCCGCGGTTTCCAGTTCCTCGATCAGTTCCGCCTTGGGCTTGCGCGGGTCCGGCCACTGGTCGCGCGGCTTGAGCATCAGGAAGGTGTCGGCCATCGACGGCGGCATCGGATCGGTGGCCACCTCGGCGGTGCCGATTTTGGAGAACACATTGGCCACTTCTGGGAACTGGGCCAGACGCTTCTCCAACGTCTCCTGCATCGCCACCGACTGCTCCAGACTGGTGCCTGGGATGCGCATCGCCTGCACGGTGATGTCGCCTTCGTCCAGGCTCGGCACGAACTCCGAGCCGAGACGCGTGGCCAATAGCCCGCAGGCGACCACCAGCACCGCGGCGCCGGTCAGCACCGCAACGCGGTGCCTTAACGCCCAGTCCAGCAATGGCGTGTAGCGGGCCCTCGACCGGCGCATCAGCCAGTTGTCGTGCTCCGCCACCCGGCCGCGCAGGAAGGTCGCAATCGCCGCCGGCACGAAGGTCAGCGACAGCATCATCGCGCCGGTCAACGCCAGCACCACGGTGATCGCCATCGGATGGAACATTTTTCCTTCCACGCCCGAGAGCGCGAAGATCGGCAGGTACACCGCAGCGATGATGCCCAGGCCGAACAGGCTGGGCCGGATCACTTCGGCAGTCGCCGAGGCGGTCAGGTCGAAACGCTCCTCGTCGCTGAGCTCGCGGCCGAGTGCGTGCTGCGCTTCACCGAAGCGGCGCAGGCAGTTCTCGATGATGATCACGGCGCCATCGACGATCAGGCCGAAATCGAGCGCGCCCAGGCTCATCAGGTTGCCCGACACGCCGCCGCGCACCATGCCGATGATGGTGAACAGCATCGCCAGCGGAATCACCGCGGCGGTGATCAGCGACGCACGAACATTCCCCAATAGCAGGAACAACACCAGGACTACCAGTAACGCGCCCTCGATCAGGTTCTTGGCGACGGTGCCGATGGTGCGGTCGACCAGCGCGGTACGGTCATAGACCGCCTTGGCACGTACGCCTGCCGGCAGGCTGGCATTGGCGGCCTCCAGCTTCTCGGCCGCGGCACGGGACACCTCGCGGCTGTTGGCGCCGAACAGCATGAAGGCGGTGCCGACCACGACCTCGTGACCGTTCTGCGTAGCTGCGCCGGTGCGCAGTTCCTTGCCTTCGCCGACCGTGGCGACATCGCGCACCCGAATCGGCACGCCTTCGCGCCGGTCCAGCACGATATTGCGGATCGCTTCCAGGTCCGCCAGTTGCCCAGGCACGCGCACCAGAAATTGCTGGCCGTTGCGCTCGATGTAGCCGGCACCGATGTTCTGGTTGTTGCGTGCGATCGCCTGCACTACGTCATGCAGGGTGAACCCCAACGCGACCAGTTGAGCCGGATCGGGCGTGATGTGGATCTGCCGCTCGAAGCCGCCGATGGTATTGACCTCGGTGACGCCGGGCGTGTTGCGCAGCTGCGGGCGGATCACCCAGTCCTGCAGGGTGCGCAGGTCGGTGGCCGTATACGGGGTTCCGTCCGGCTTGCGGGCATTCGGCTCAGCCTCCACGGTGTACATGAAGATCTCGCCAAGCCCCGTGGAGATCGGCCCCATCTCCGGGTCCAGGCCTTCGGGCAGTTGCGAGGCGATCTGCTGCAGCCGCTCGGCGACCTGTTGCCTGGCGAAGTACAGGTCCGTGCCGTCCGCAAAGACCACGGTGACCTGCGAGAGTCCGTAACGCGACAGCGAACGGGTGTAATCCAGCTTGGGCAGGCCGGCCATTGCCGTTTCGATCGGGAACGTGACGCGTTGTTCGGCTTCCAGCGGCGAGTAGCCCGGCGCCTGGGTATTGATCTGGACCTGTACGTTGGTGATGTCGGGCGTGGCATCGATCGGCAGATGCCGATAGCTCCATACGCCCAGCGCGATCAGCGCGACGGTGAGCACCAGCATCAGCCAGCGATGGCGGATGGAGAAGCGAATGAGGCGTTCGAGCATGGCGGGCCTCAGTGGTCTTCTTCAACGGTGGACTTTTCGATGTCCGCCTTGACCAGGAAGCTTTGCGCCACGACCACGCGCTCACCCGCCTTGAGCCCATCCAGTACTTCCACGCGCTCCGCATCACGGCGGCCCAGCTTCACTGGCCGGACGCGGTAGGTGTCGCCCTGCTGCACGTAGACCACGTCCTGGTCCTCGGCGGTCTGCAAGGCGGTGACGGGCACAACCAGCTTCGCCGGCGCTTGGTCCACGGTGACGCGGGCCTTTACCGCCGAGCCCGGACGCCACAGGCCATCGAGGTTGCGAATCGTTGCGCGCGCCACGGTGCTCTGGCTGGCGGTCGCAGTGCCCGGCAGCACGCGTTCGAGCGTCGTTTCGGCAGTAAGTCCGTCGCTCAAGCGCGTGACCCGCACCGGCACGCCAGCCGTGATGTGCTGAGCATCCGCACCGAAGATGTGCAGGTCCACCCATAGTTCCGACAGGTCCGCGATCTCGTACAGCACCGCGCTTTCGCTGGCCACCGTGCCGATCGATGCATTACGAGCGAGCACGACGCCGGAGATTGGCGCGGGGACCGTGTAAGTCGTGAGGCTAAGGTTGCTTTCGATGGTGGCCAACGGCTGCCCCGCACGCACGCGATCACCCACGTTGGCACGCAGTGAACGGATCGGACCGGGAAAGCGCGCCATGACCTTGGCGACGCGGCCTTCGACCGGTGTGAGCAGGCCCTGGACTTCGTGCTCGTCGGCGATGATGCCGGCTGCCGCCGGTGCGACACGAATGCCGGCGTCCTGGGCGACTTTCGCCGCGATGGTGGTGCGGTCGGGCGCCTCCTCGTGGCCTTCCTCTGCGGCGTGTGCTTCGCCTTCTTCGTGATCGGTTTCGTTGGACGGCTTCGCGCCGCCGCATGCGCTCAACAGAACGGCCAGCGTCAGTGCGCTGATCCAGTGTGTCCACTTCATGGGGTACCTCCCTGCGTCGCCTGTGCCGGTGCTGCCACGAACGGCGCACCGGTCAGGCGTTGGATTTCGATAAGGGCGCGCTGGGCTTCCAGCGCGGCGTCGAGTTGCTGTTTGCGGGCTGCGGTGCGTTCCGACTGCAGCTGCGCCCATTCCAGGTAGCTGATGGCGCCGGCGCGGTAGGCGCGTTCCGCCGCGGCTTCGGCTTTGGCGAGCTTGGGCAGCACGTCGGTGCCCAGCCGGTCCACCTCCAGCTGTGCCGTGAGGTAGCGCCCGTGCGCTTCGGCCAACGTCGAATACAGGGACAACCCTTTGGATTCGCGTTCGATTTCCAGTGCGGTGAGTTCCGCTTCGGCCGCGCGGATCTCCGGCTGCGCCCGGCGGCTCGCTCCCAACGGCATCGAGATACTGCCCACCAGCGCCATGTCGTCGGTCGCCTGCAAGCGGCGCACGCCCACTTCCCAGTCGAGGTCAGCCTTGGCGTCGGCACGCGCGAGCTGCAGGCGCGCCTCGCGGATCCGGCGCTCGCCGACGAACTGGGCCAGTTCCGGTGTCTGCTCCAGGGTGGAGGTGAGCTGGGCGAACGAAGCCACTTGGGGCAACGCTGTTGGATCGGCGGCTACAACGTCAAATGTCGGTGCTCGCTCGCCCCATAACGCCGCCAGGTGCTGCCGGGCCGCGGCGAAGCGTTGTTCGGCTCGTGCGCGGTCCAATTCCGCACGCGCCAAGGCCGCCTGCGCGGTGAGCACGACCGATTCGGGCGACGCGCCGGCCTGCAGGCGATGCCGCGCCCCGGCGACGGTGCGCTGCCGTTGCGCGATATCAAGCTCGGCGATGTCCCGTTGCCGCTGCGCCGCCACCATTGCCAGATAGCGACGTGCCACTTCGGCCAGCAGATCGAGCCGCCGTGCCTCACGCTCGACCGCGAGCGCATCGATGCGGCTTTGTGCCAGCGTACGGCGGGCGTCGAGCTTGCCGCCGCGTTCCAGGACCGAAGCCAGGCTCAGGGTGAGCTCGGCGCCGTCCAGGCCGCTGGCCTCGCCGGTGCCGAAGGCGTTCTCGACGCTCGCGCCGGCGACCCACGCCGGCCGTAGGGCCGCCCGCTCCAGGTCGGCGGACAGGATGTCCTGCCGCGCTCCGAAGAGGCGCAGATCGGGATGGGTCTGGGCGACGCGTGCAAACGCCTCGTCCAGGGAAAGTCGATCAGCCGCGTGCGCCGGCCATGCGATGGCGGACACAGCGACCAGCGCGGCCAACGCCGCAAGTCGCACAGACATGGAAACACTCCAATCGGAAAGGGCCAGAGACCCGGCACAACGCCGGCGAGTCGTCAGGCTGCGATCGGAGGTCGGAAAGGTGCGAGCCATCGCCCGCTGGGCACACGGCGCGACGCCGTCAGACTCGTGGGTTCGATGTGGCTGATTTGGGAGAAGACCACGGGCGCAGCGGCCGTCGGCACCGCGTGGCCGCAGCAATGGGCGAAGTGATGCACCACGTGCAAGGCGCCGGCCGTGTCGTCTTCACCGGCGGTCAGGGTTTCCTCGCTGCCATGCGTGCCGGCCACGTCATGGGTCAGTTCGTGCAATTCGCTGACCGAGCCCAGGATGGGTTGCACCACCAAGCCCAGCGCCAGGATCGCCAGCATCAGCCAGCGATGGGGGGCGAACCGGGCGCGGTGCAAGGTCATGCGGCGGGCGGCTTCGATGCGGCGCGGGCCCGGTGGGCATCGCCGAGAATCTCGATGGCTTCCTTGATCACGTACAAGCCAATCAAGGTGCCGATGACGTAGTCCGGGTACGGAGTGGCCAGCCAGAGGACCAATACGCCGGCCAGGATGACGCCGATGTTGGCCACGACATCCGCACGGGTGAACAACCACGTGGCGCGCAGGTGGACTTCACCGGCCTTCAGCGGAGCGAGCAGACGCAACACGGTGACGTTGACCACCAGCGACAGCAGGGCCGTGCCGATCATCCAGCCGCTGAGCGGCTCGGCACCATAGACGACGCGCCGGCCTACCTCCACCAGAACGCCGATACCGAGCACGAGCAGCACGCTGCCACTGAGCCAGGCCGCGTTCGCCTTGAATCGGGCGGTGCGCCCAATGGCCACCAGGCCGATCGCGTAGGCGGTGGCGTCGGACAGCATGTCCAGGGCGTCGGCCAGCAGGCCGGTCGACTGGGCGACCCAGCCGGCAAGGCCGCCGATCACCGCCATGACGGCATTGAGCACCAGGGCGATCTTCAGCACACGCCGTTCCTGCGCGTTCTTTGCCTCGTGGTGACAGCCGCAATCGCTCATCGGGTCCTCGTCGAACAGATGCCATCCGGCCAGGGTGGCAGCGGAATGCGGCGAAGGATATAGTCTGTAGCAGCTACGGAGTCAAGCATGTGAAGATCAGCGAAGCGGCAGCCGCCAGTGGCTGCCACCTGGAGACCATCCGCTACTACGAACGTGTCGGGCTGATGCCGCGGCCGACGCGAACCGGAAGCGGCTACCGCGCCTACGCGCCGGCCGATGTCGAGCGGCTGCGGTTCATCAGCCGCGGGCGCGAACTGGGTTTCAGCCTGGAGGAGATCCGCAGCCTGCTGCGCCTGAACGACGATCCGAAGCTGTCGTGCGGCGACGTCGATGCACTGGCGCGTGCACATCTGGCCGACATCCACCAGCGGATCGAGGCGCTGACCCGCATGGCCGGCGAGTTGGAGCGGGTGATCGCCCAGTGTGCCGGCGGCGAGCGCGGAACCTGCACCATTCTGGGGGCGCTGCGGCGCACAGATAACAATCCGACTCCGTGTGCGGATCCGGAGTGTCGTCCATGACTCTGGAACGGTACCTGGAGGCCGCCGAACGCAAAAACACGCAGCGCAGCTACGCCTCGGCGCTGCGCCACTTCGAAGTCGAATGGGGCGGGCATCTGCCAGCCACGCCGGACAGCGTGGCCCGCTACCTGGCCGACCACGCGGGTCAGCTCTCCACCAACACGCTGCGGCACCGCCTTGCGGCCTTGGCGGGCTGGCATCGCGAACACGGCTTCGTGGATCCGACGCGGGCGCCGCTGGTGCGCAAGGTACTCAAGGGTATCCAGACGCTGCATCCGTCGGTGGAGAAGCAGGCCGAACCGCTGCAGCTGACCCGGCTGGCGACACAAGTCCTTGACCGGCACACCGGCATCGCCTTGCTTGAGGATCGAGACGATCTGCGTCTCGCTGAACTTTGACTTCTTCATGGAACCTCCTGGCAGGGGAAACATGCCAGAAAGCTCTACTTCTGAGGTGTCCAGGGTCAGGGGGAGGTTACGCCAGCGCCAGGATCCGCGCCCGCAGTTCGACATTGCGGTCCGGACGCGGCGCATAGCGGTAGGCGCTGGCGCTCATGCGCACCACCGCCAGCGATCGCCGCTCGCTCAGCCCCTTGTCCACCAGATGCCGCACCAGCTCGCGCCGAGCCGGTGCGGTCACCACTTTTTTCGCAGGGCGTCCTTGATCACGTCGTTCTCGAACATCTGCTCGGCCAGCAGCTTCTTCAGCCGGGTGTTCTCCGCCTCGAGTTCCTTGAGCCGCTTGGCGTCGGGCACGCTCATGCCGCCGAACTTGCTGCGCCACAGGTAGTACGAGGCTTCGCTGAAGCCGTGCCGGCGGCACAGGTCCTTGACCGGCAGGCCGGCCTCCGCCTCACGCAGGAAGCCGATGATCTGCTCTTCGGTAAAACGCTTCTTCACGTCCAATCTCCTTGTCGTTGGGGATTGGACTCCAGATCGCCGTGCTACTCAAAGGCGGGGGGACGTCGGATTAAAGGTTTGCCGTTTGGTTCGTCGGTGCGACGCCTTATCGCATCAGCGCGGCTTCCGCCTCTCGACGTGCCACAAGCCCTGGCAAGGCGCGGCCTCCGCCGAACACCCACCGGCGTAGTTCTTGTCCCGCAGCAACCCAGTCACGCTGATTGACTCGCCGCCGCAGCGTCGACGTCTGCAACCGCCCCGCCCCGAGGTTGAACGTGAAGTCCACGATGGCAGCAAGCCTCCCCTCGGTCTCGGTGGCCAATACCGGGCAGTAGCGCAGCGTGGCGGCGAGCGCCATCTGCAGGTCGCGCGCAAGATAGACCTCGGCTTCGGCTTCGGTGATCGGCAAATGCGTCGCGTCGCAGAGATGTCCGTAGCCAATCGTCCAGTATCCTGCGGGGCAGATGTACGGGTGCGCGCGTCCCGGATCGGTCTTCGGCACTCGGTGGAAGCCCTCGAAGCGTTTGGCCAGGTCGATGGCCGCCTGGGGTACCGCGATCACGGCCGCACCCGGTCGAACACCCGGCCCAGGAACCAGAAGTTCAGGACGCCGGCCCACAGGGCCTGGTCGGCCTCGGTCCAGGCCGCCTGGATCGCCGGAATCCACTCGGCACCCGCATCGACGGCACCCACGAAGGCGGCGGTCTTGGCCGCGCAGTACAGCGCCATGAACCAGTAGGTGATCATCGGCCGCACGCTCGCCGACAGCGCATCGGCCCAGCGGGCGCCGGCGCGCTGGCCCTGCGCGGCGACCGCCTCGCGCAGGGTCTCGAGGGCGCCCACGTTCCAGGCGGCATCGGCCCCGGCGCCGATCTCGGCCATGCGCTGCGCACCGCGCAGCTTCTCGAACTCCAAGGCCTTGTCCTGCATGGCGAGTTCATGGCTGCGCTCGCCCTTGCGGTCGAACCATTTCAGGATCTCCGGCGCCAGACGGAAGGCCCCGCCCAGCAGCCCACCGAGCAGGGTCTCGATCATTGGCCACCTCCCATCAGCTTCAGCTTGATGGCGGCCCCGACCAGCAGTGCGGCGAGGATGGCGGTCGTGACCACCTTGATGGTGGTCTGCCACGCGGTGCGGCGCGCGTCGCGCCAGGCCTCCAGCAGATCGCGCAGCTCGCGGAGGTCGCGGGCGGCGTGGCCGTTTTGGCTACGGCCGCCCCTTCGGGGCTTCACATCGGCTTCGCCGATATGAGCCTTCGCCGCAACGGCGCTTCGCTTGTTGTCGAGGCCCAGGTGGGCCAGCACTCGCTCGGCCCCGCGCTCGGCGGCGCGGTCGAGCAGGTCTTCGAAGTCCTCGCGGCGCAAGAGCAGCGTGTTCTCCACGAGGGCGGGGTTGGCATCGGTGGTCATCGGGGGGTCTCCACACAACGAAGTTGCGGCGTAGGCTCATGTGGCGCAGCCACGTGACGCCGCAGCCAAACGACGAACCCGCCACGCGGGCGGGTTCGGGGGTGACGGATCGGGGTGCGGGGTCAGACGGGAGCGCCGGCGCTCCAACCGGTGGGCTTGTAGACGGCAAGTCTGTCCTCGGCGGCAATAAAGGCCAGCCAGCCGACCTTCGGGGCGTGGTACTCCCAGGCGCCGTCGATCCACAGCGCGATCTGGTCGGCCTTGCCGGCCCAGGCGCCGGTGGCACCGGCCGGCACGATGTAGCGATCGCCGTCGGTGGGGCTTGCGGGTGGCGTGGTCACGGTGCGGCTCGTCACCGACAGGCCCACGACAGCGCCCAGGCGCTTCAGGTTCGCGTCCATCCCGGTGTGCCAGCCGGACTCGCCCAGCGTCCAGCCGTAGGCGAGGCCCAGGTTCGGATCGAGCTGTGGCATGGGTTCAACTCCTCTCAAGGTGGGTCATCGCCCGCCGGTCAGGCAGAGCGCGGCGGTGGTGTTGGTTCGGGTGCTGCCGCCAGTGGCGACCGACGAGGGGCAGGTGCAACACGCTGCCCTGCCGGGCCACGAGGCGGGTGAGCAGCCAGTCGGCGCCGGCGTCGAGATCGGCGATGCGTGTCAGCACCGGATCGACGGCGCTTCGGCGCATCACGATCAGGCCGTGGACATGGCTGGCCGAGTGGGCGTGCTGGAAGGCGCTGTAGGCCAGCCGCCGCACGCCGAGGGGGCGGCCATCTTCGTCCATCAGCGCTTCGTCGGTGTAGGCGAGCACCGCCGAGGGACAGGCATCGAGCGCATCGGCCAGGTTCGCGAAGGCGTGGGCCTCGTAGCGGTCGTCGGGATCGACGAAGGACACGAGCGGCAAGGTCCCTCGCGCGAAACCCGACGCGCGGGCCTGCCCCACACGCCCCGGGAGGCCGGGCAGTAGGTGCAGGCGGATTGGCGCGCCGGCGAGGCTTGCGAGGCACTCCTCGCGCCAGTGCCCGGGCTCGTCGAGGGTGAGCAGGTGCACGTCGATGCGCGGCGGACTCATAGCTGCCCCCGC
>OGCI01002672.1_pt1 | contig 11241 bp, 16 predicted proteins | sample 1570021 | NCBI WGS metagenome assembly OGCI01 (sample SAMN06264664, study PRJEB24512) | hot springs metagenome | isolation source: Hot spring water | place: South Africa: Tshipise | collected 2015-06-21
CGCCCTTGATTTTTCGCCTGAAAACAAGTACTATTAGTAGCGACGGGATTATTTTGCCATGAGCCTGCAACGGCGCAGCGAGGTGATAGGGTGGATACACTCATCGTCATCGGCGTATTTACATTTGTCGCCATCCTGATAGTGGGTGTGACGCTGGCGCTCTCTCATGCCATCGCTCCGCGCCTGCCAACGCCTGTGAAGGGCGAGACCTACGAATGCGGTGCAGAAACCTTCTCCGATGCGTGGCGACAGATGAACCTTCACGTGTATATCTACGCCCTGCTCTTTGTGGTCTTCGACGTGGAGCTGGCGTTGCTCGCGCCGGTGGCGCTGGTGGCGAAGAGCCTGAACGCGCCGTGGCTGGTATTCGTGGAGGTAGCGCTGTTTATCCTGATTCTGGGAGCAGGACTGCTGTATGCGTGGCGAAGGGGGGCACTAACATGGGAGTGAAAGAACGCCTCGAGCAGGGACTGGTGAGAGTGCCCGGTGGCACCATCCTGATAGCGAAACTCGCCGACCTGATGGCGTGGGCGCGAAAGTCGTCCATGTGGTCACTCACCTTTGGGCTTTCGTGCTGTGCCATCGAGATGATGGCGACCGCCGCCTCCCGCTACGACCTCGATCGGTTCGGGATGTTCTTCCGCGCTACCCCGCGACAGGCTGACGTGATGATTGTGGCGGGATGGGTGTCGGTGAAGATGGCACCGTTCATCAAGCGCCTCTACGAGCAGATGCCGGAGCCCAAGTATGTGATTGCAATGGGCGGATGCGCCAGCGCGGGAGGTCCATATCGCGATTCCATCACCATCGTGAAAGGCGTGGACCAGTTCGTGCCGGTGGATGTGTATGTGTATGGCTGTCCGCCTCGCCCCGAGAACCTGATCCTGGGCATTCTGAAACTGCAGGAGCGCATCCGCGCGGAGCACCTCGCCGAAAAGAAAGGCTTGCCCCGCCCCGTGCGCGAACCGATTATCATCCCCGAATCGGGAGCGAGCGGATGAACGAAGCGTTGCAACACCTGCTGAAGCAGCTGGGCGAGGCGGTCTCCGAGTGGACGCAGGTCGGTGCAAACGAGGTGCGTCTGACGGTCTCCCCTGAACACTGGCGGGAGGTAGTACAGTTCCTGCACGACGATGCCCTGTGGCAGATGGACTACCCTGCCGACCTCACCGTGTGGGATACCGGCACGGGGTTCGGAGTATATCTGAGGCTGTGGTCCTCGGTGCACAACCATAACGTCATCGTCCTCACGTCCATCTCTCGCGAGCAGCCGCGCATCGCCTCGCTGGCGACGCTTTACCCCGGGTTGAACTGGCATGAGCGCGAGATGTACGACATGTATGGCGTGATTTTCGAGGGACATCCGAACCTGAAACGGATCCTCCTGCCCGACGACTGGGAAGGTTTTCCCTTCCGCAAAGATTACGTGGCGGAACCCAGTGGCGACCCGCTGCACGGACCGCAACCGGTGGATTGAGATGAGTATGCCCGTTTCGCCAGAGAAGCAGTCAACCCTGAGCACGGTAGATATCCTCTCGCAGGGTATGGTGATCAACGTCGGTCCACAGCACCCATCCACACATGGCGTGCTGCGGCTGATCCTGACGCTGGACGGTGAGCAGATTCTGCATTGCGAGCCGGTCATCGGCTATCTGCACCGTGGGCTGGAGAAGATGATGGAGCGCCGCCCCTATCGGCACAACGTCCCCTTCACCGACCGGCTGGACTACCTCGCGGCGCTGTCCAACAATCTGGGCATCTGTCAGTGCATCGAGCGTCTGGGTGGTGTGGAGGTGCCCGAGCGGGCGCAGTACATCCGGGTGCTGCTGATGGAGCTGCAGCGCATCGCCAGCCACCTGGTGTTTCTGGGCACCTTCGGCACCGATTTAGGCGCCACCACCATGTTCCTGTACGCCTTCCGCGAGCGCGAGCTGGTGCTGGATCTGCTGGAGGAGTGCACAGGTGCCCGGCTCACCTACAACTGGATACGGGTAGGTGGTGTGCCTGATGACCTGCCTGAAGGCTTCGGAGAGAAGGTGCTTGGCTTCGTGAAGACCTTCCGGCAGAGGCTGGAGGAGTACGACCAGCTGCTAACTCGCAACCGCATTTTCCGCTCGCGCACACAGGGCATCGGCATCCTGCCGAAGGAGCTGGCGCTGGCATACGGCACAAGCGGTCCGGTCATCCGCGCTTCAGGGATGGCGTACGACGTGCGCAAAGCGGCTCCTTATGAGGTGTACGACCGCGTGGAGTTCGACGTGCCCGTGCATGAACAGGGCGATGTGTGGGCGCGGTACCTGGTGCGCATGGAGGAGATGCGCCAGAGTATCCGCATCATCGAGCAGGTTCTGCGCGACATTCCGGACGGTCCCGTGCAGACCAAACTGCCGAAGGTTTTCAAGCCGCCCGCCGGCATCGCGTATTCGCGCATCGAGAGCCCGCGGGGCGAGCTGAGCTTCATGATGGTGAGCGATGGCAGTCCCAATCCCCTGCGTGTACACATCCGCGCACCTTCCTTTGTGAACCTGAGCGTTCTGCCAAGCCTGCTGGAGGGTACCAAAGTGGCGGACCTGGTAGCGATTCTGGGCAGTATCGACGTGGTGCTGGGAGAGATAGACCGGTGATCGAGGTGGTTGTGCAGTTCTTTCGGGATTATCCCCTGCTGTGGACTTTTGTGAAGGCGGTGGTGCTGGCGAGCTTCACCCTGCTGATCCCCCTGGCGGTCATCTGGGTGGAGCGCAAGGTGGCAGGATTCATCCAGAGCCGTCTGGGACCACTACATGTAGGACCGCAGGGAACGTTTCAGACGGTGGCGGACGCGCTGAAGCTGCTGCTGAAGGAGGACATCGTCCCCTCGGGTGCGGATAAACGCTTCTTCTACATCGCGCCGTATATCGCCTTCATCTCCACCGTGCTATCTTTCATGGTTCTGCCGTTCGCGCCCGGCTGGGTGGCGCTAGAGATGAACGTGGCGGTGCTATTCGTGATTGGTGTGTCGCTGTTCAATGTGGTCAGCATCCTGATGGCGGGCTGGTCGTCCAACAACAAATACTCCCTGCTGGGCGGGTTGCGGGCGGTGGCTCAGCTGCTCTCCTACGAGATTCCGATGGTGCTATCGGTGCTGGCGGTGGTGTTCTACACAGGTTCACTGAGCCTTACCGGTATCGTGGAGTATCAGGTAAAGCACGGCTGGCTCATCTGGCAGCCGCCCATCATGATTGCCGCGCTAATTTACTTCATCTGTGCGCTCGCGGAGATCAACCGCACTCCCTTCGACCTGCCCGAAGCGGAATCGGAGCTGGTCAGTGGTTTCAACACCGAGTATTCAGGCATGCGTTTTGCCTTCTTCTTCGCGTCCGAGTTCGCCAATAACTTCTTCATCACGGCGTTTGCGGCAGCGCTGTTCTTTGGCGGGTGGGACGGACCCATCCTGCCTCCTATCGTTTGGACGTTCCTGAAGGTCTTCGTGATGATTTTCGTCTTCATGTGGGTGCGCTGGACGCCTCCGCGCCTGCGCATCGACCAGATTCTGCGTTTCGCGTGGCAGTTTCTGGTGCCGGTAAGCCTGGTGAACCTGCTGTTCGCCATCGTGCTGGGGGTGAGGTAATAGATGCGAACACGACAACCGGCAACCGAGCAGTACAACCCTCTGGCGGTGTTCATCGAGGGGCTTTCCACGCTCTTCTACGGGATGCTGGTGACTTGGCGTAACTTCTGGCGCCCGAAGGTCACCGTGCGCTATCCCTACCAGCGCAAGCCTATGCCCCCACGCTACCGCGGGCTGTTCTACCTGAAGTGGAACGAGGAGAAGCAGAGGCTGAACTGTGTAGGCTGCACGCTGTGCGCACAAGCCTGCCCGACGGACGTCATCAGCATGGTGAAGCTGGGCAAGGGCACCAACGCGGGCGTCAGCGAGTTCACCATGGACCTGGGGCGCTGCCTGTTCTGCAATCTGTGTGTGGAGGCGTGTCCGTTCGATGCTATCTACATGGGACCGGCGTATGAGCTCGCCAGCGAGCGGCGGGACGCGGCGCTGTTCCGTATCGCAGACCTGGCGCAGGGCGGAGAGGAAGCGGTGCGCACAAACATCGAAACAGTACAGAGATTGATGGCGGAGGAAGAGAAGGCAAGACCGGCTGCAGGAGGACATGCGGGATGAGTGCGCTTCAACTGGCGATACTGGTGCTTTTGACCGCGATGACGGTCATCTCGGCGCTGATGGTGGTGTCAGTGCGCAACCTCATTCACGCCGGGTTCTGGTTACTGCCCTTCTTTCTGGGTATCGGCGGGTTCTACCTGATCCTTTCGCTGGAGTTCCTGTTTGCCCTGCAGCTGCTACTGTATGCGGGCGCCGTGATGGTGGTGGTGTTGTTCGCACTGATGCTGACCCGCGACGTGATGAACCCGCGCGTCCGCCAGACGAACCGCCTTGCCATCGCGGCGATTGCCGCCAGCGCCAGCATGATGGGTTTCCTCCTCATCGTCATCTACCGGCAGATGGGCGCGCTGACGGTCGTGCCGGGACAGGTGGATGCGGAAGCGATCACGCGGGAGCTGGGCAGGATGCTGTTAACAGACTACGTGTTGCCCTTCGAGCTCACGTCGGCGCTTCTGCTTAGCGCGATGCTGGGCGCTATCTTCCTCGCCCGCAACCCGAAGGTAGAACTGGAGGAGATGGAGGGATGATGCTCGAGAACTTGCCTCTGCCTTTCTTCGTGCTGTTGAGCACAGTGCTTTTCGCCATCGGGCTGTACGGGCTGATCTCGCGCCGCAACGCCATCGCGGTATTGATGTCCATTGAAATCGTGATGAACGCCGCCAACCTGAACTTTGTTGCCTTCTGGCGCTATCTGCACCCTGAGTCGCTGGAGGGAGTGGTGTTCGTGCTGGTGACCATCACGGTGGCAGCGGCAGAAGTAGCGGTGGGCATGGCGGTGGTTCTCTCCATCTACCGATTGCTCCACACGGTGAACGTGGACGAAGTGGCGCAGATGCGAGGGTAGTCCGCAGGTATGTTACCCCCTTCCGAACTGGCGCGCGAGGTGGTGCGACGGCTGGACGCCGTGCACAGTCGCCCACAATGGCACCAGAGAATGCCCCCTCTGGAGGAGCTGGTTGCCTGCATCCTCTCGCAACACACTTCGGACGCAAACTCGGGGCGCGCCTACGAACGCCTGCGTCAGCGTTTCCCCACGTGGGAAGCCGTGATGGAGGCGCCTACCGCCGAGGTGGAGGAGGCTATCCGTCCGGGAGGGCTGGCAAGCAGCAAGGCGCCGCGCATTCAGACGGTGCTGCGCGCCATCGCCGAGCACAACAGCGGAACGCTGTCGCTGGATTTTCTGAAGCGTATGGACACCGACTCCGCGCGACGCTACCTGCTGAGCCTGCCGGGCGTGGGTCCCAAAACCGCCGCCATCGTGCTGTGCTTTTCACTGGGCAGACCCGTCATCCCGGTGGATACGCACGTCTTCCGGGTGTCGTGGCGGCTGGGGTTCTACGACAGGAAAGTCGGCGAGGCGAAGGCGCACGACCTGCTGGAACAGGTGGTGCCGGAAGAGGATGTGTACGCTTTCCACGTGCACCTCATCCGGCACGGCAGAACGGTGTGTAAGGCGCAGCGCCCTCGATGCAGTGAATGCGTCCTGCGCGACATCTGCCGGTACGGTCAGTCCCTGCAGTAGCGCAGGCTACCGGGTGTCGAAGGTTTCCACTTCAGCACGGTACGGCAGGGAGGGTTGGGCGCCCAGCCGGGTCACCGACAGCGCCGCTACCCTCTGAGCGAACTGTACCGCCGTTTCAACGCCCTTGCCCTCTGCCATCGCCACTGCGAGTGCGCCTGCAAAGGCATCGCCGGCGGCGGTAGTGTCGATTGCCTGCACCGGGTAGGCGGGCATCCGGCGCATTCCCGAATCGTCCTGTATCAGCACGCCCTCGCTTCCCAGCGTGATGATGACCACCGGAACACCCAGCGACCGCAATGACTGCCCCAGCGCCTCCGGCGAGGCATAGGACGGCGCATTGCAGATGGTTTGCGCCTCGGTTTCGTTCGGCGTCAGCACGTTGACATAACGCAGGAGGTCTTCGGTGAGAGGCTGAGACGGCGCAGGAGCGGGGTTGAGGATGAGACGCTTGCCATGCTTGTGCGCCATTTCGGCGGCGCGGGTGACGGTGGGGATGGGCACCTCCAGCTGCGTCAACACCACGTCTGCCTTCGCAATGGCTTCTTCCGCGCGTTCCACGTCCTCAGGCGTGAGGCGAGTGTTTGCCCCCGGCGCCACCACAATGGCGTTTTGTCCCTCTGCATCCACTGCAATCAGCGCCACCCCGGAGGGGGTCTCCTCATCCTGTACGATGAACCGGCAGTCGATACCTTCCGCCTCATAGCCCTCCAGATTGTGGTGTCCGAACAGGTCGTTGCCCACGCGCGCCACGAAGGTCACATGCGCCCCGAGGCGTGCCGCTGCCACCGCCTGATTCGCCCCCTTGCCGCCGGGCACCATCACGAACTGCGAACCCACGACCGTCTCTCCCGGGCGCGGAATGCGCGGCGCCCGCACGACCATGTCCATATTGGCGCTACCAACCACCACTACCCGTGCCATCGGTGATACCTCCTGAGCATTGTTGTTGCGGTGTTCAGACCTCCCAGCCGGATTTCGGCTTGCGACGCACTCCCCCTCGCCGTGAGGTCTGATAGGCGTCGATCAGGCTGACAATGTATACCGAAGCCATAATTGCAGCCAGCCCCAGAAAGGCGCCTCCGCCCCGTTCAAGGTTCTGCACTCCCCATGACGAAAACGCCATCATCAGCAACAGCGCCGCCCAGAGCCCCATCAGCACGACGCCCTTGGCGCGGTCGTTCATCAGCCACTGCGCGAGCCCTGGGAAGACTATGGAGGCTGCAATCGCCAGCAACGGACTGGCGGGTTCGGCTGGCAGGTCTTCGGCGGAGATGCCCTGCTGTTTGAGCAGAGCGGCGGCATACTTGCGTTCAGCGGCGGCGTAGCGGGGCGAGTCGACTGGAGAGAGGTCACGCGCCTGTCGGTAGGAATGCACCGCCTGTTCGAGGCGACCGGTGCGCTCCTGAATGTCGCCGAGCAGTTCCAGAGCCTCGGCGTTGTCGGCGTCCAGCTCCAGCAGTTGCCTGCAGCGCTCTTCCGCACGCAACAGGTCGTTGCGCATCTGATAGACGTATGCTTCGCGCAGCAATTTCTCGATCTGCTCGCGACGGAGCTCGTCCTCATCCCGGGCAGGCATCGTCGCTCACCCCCGTTTGTCCAGCAGTGGCGCGTTGCGCCAGAACTCCTCCAGACCGTAGAACTCGCGCACCTCAGGCTGCATCACGTGCACCACCACATCCCCATAGTCCAGCAAGACCCACTCGCCGCGTACATAGCCTTCCAGTCGCACTTCGCGCTGTCCTGCTTGCTCCATAAACTCGATAATCTTATCCACGATGGCGCGCACCTGGATGTTGGAGCGCCCATTCATCAGCAAGAAATAGTCTGCCAGAATGGTCTTGCCGCGCAGGTCGATCTGCGAGATTTCCTCCGCTTTCACCTCCTCGGCGGCGTTCACGATGATGCGTATCTTCTCGTCTGCAGTCACGGCGTCTGACCTCCTCCTTCCGAAGTGCTCTCTAGCCGGGAGTTTTGCTCCAGCTCGTCCAGCGCGTGCATGACGCGCGTCTCGTCAGGGATGTAATAGCTGATGCCGTCGATGTTCTGAGGCGCCCCGGGCAAAACGCCCATGTAGATTCGTTCTGGCGGCAGGTCTTTTCCGAACCGCGCCAGACGCAGAACCTCGCGCGTGGTCATGTCGGTCTCCACCTGTTGCATGATCTGGCGCGTGAGCTCGGGCAGCTTGTCCAGCTCCTGCCACTGGAACATTCTGGACGCCAGCGCCTTCAGGAACTTCTGCTGTCGCTCGATGCGCCCTAAATCGCCCAAAGGGTCGTGGCGGAAGCGCACGTAATGCATTGCCTCTTCGCCATCCAGCAGGCGATAACCCTTTTTCAGGTGGATGTAGAGCCTCTGCTTGCGGTCCACGTAGTGCATGTCTTTCTCGATGTCCACCTCCACCCCGCCCAGCAGGTCGACGATGCGCGTGAACCCCTCCAGCCGAACCAGCACCACCCGGTCGATCTGGATGCCCATCAGCCCTTCCACTGCCTGTTTGGCGGTATTCAGTCCGCCCCACGCGTAGGCAGCGTTGATTTTGAAGGTGCGGTGCCCGGGAATATCGGCGCGTGTATCGCGCGGGATGGAAATGGCATACACCGCCCGGTTCTCAAAGTCCACCGTAGCCACGATGACGGTATCCGTGTTGCCCGACTCCTTGTCCACGCCCAGCGCCAGAATGCGCATTCGGGGCATCCCCTGAAACGAGGGGGTGACCAGTTCCTGCACCGTCACCGGCTTAGGTGCGTGCTGATTGTAGCCCAGCAATGCCCCCGTAATACCTGCCCCGGCAACCACACTCAAAGAGAGTAATCCCCAAAACACTCGGCGCAACCAGACAGCTGCACCCGCTGCTGGCTTAAAACTCATTCGGCTCCTCCAGTGGCTCGTTGCGATAGAGCTGATGCTTCAGAATGTACTGCACCACGCTGTCCGGGGTGAGGTAGCGAATGGAAGCCCCCCGTCGCACGCGGTTGCGGATGTCGGTGGCGGAGATGTCCAGTAGAGGCATCTCCATCACATACACCTGTCGGCAGAGGGTGTCGGGCAGGCGCAGGCTGGCGAGGTCGAAACCGGGACGCGACGCAGCGATGATATGCGCCAGCTGGCAGATGCGCTCCGGCTGTTTCCATGAGGTCATGTGCGCCAGCGAGTCCGCTCCCATGATCAGGAACAGCTCGTGATGCGGGCAGAGACTGCGCCACTGCTCCAGCGTGTCCACCGTGTAGGAGGTGCCTGCGCGGTCGATCTCGATGCGCGAGGTGCGAAAATAGGGGTTACTGGCGGTTGCGAGCAGGGTCATGGCAAAGCGATGCTCCGCCGACGACACCGCGTAGCTCTTCTTGTGGGGAGGCACCCCGCAGGGGACAAACACCACCTGCTCGAGCTCGAACCGCTGTCGCGCCTCCTCAGCGACGAACAGGTGGGCGTAGTGGATCGGGTCGAAGGTGCCGCCCATGATGCCCGTGCGCATGGTTACGTCCGCACCTGTCCGTCGCCGTATACCACGTACTTGGTGGTGGTGAGTTCGGGCAAGCCCATCGGGCCGCGGGCGTGCAGTTTCTGCGTGCTGATGCCGATTTCCGCGCCGAAACCGAACTCGTAACCGTCTGTGAAGCGGGTGGAAGCGTTCACATACACGCACGCCGCGTCCACCTCGCGCGTGAAGCGCCGTGCCGCCTCCAGACTGCGCGTGATGATGGCTTCCGAGTGGCGACTGCCGTAGTGGTTGATGTGGGCAATTGCCTCGTCGAGGCTATCCACCACCCTCACCGCCAGGATGAGCGCCAAATACTCGGTGTACCAGTCCTCTTCGGTGGCAGCAACCGCCCATGGCACCAGCTGGCGCGTTCGCTCACAACCCCGTATCTCCACACCAGCCGCCCTCAATCGCTCGGCAAAGGCAGGCAGGAACTCCACCGCCACGCCGGAATGCACCAGCAGGGTTTCCATCGCGTTGCACACCGAACATCTTTGCACCTTCGCATTGTACGCCACATCCGAAGCCATCTGCAGGTCGGCGTCCTCGTGCACGTAGGTGTGGCAGTTGCCCACGCCTGTCTCGATAACCGGCACGGTAGCGGTCTGCATCACCGTCTGGATTAAGCCTGCGCCGCCTCGCGGGATGATGCAGTCCACCAGCCCGTTCAGGCGCATCAGGTGGGTGGCTGCCTCGCGATCGGTGGTCTGCACCATTTGCACACAGTCAGTGGGGAGTCCCGCACCTGCTATGGCACGCACCAGGCTGTTCGTGATTGCCTGACTCGACTGGAACGCCTCGGAGCCTCCCCGAAGGATGACCGCATTGCCCGACTTGAGGCACAGCGCTGCAGCGTCGGCGGTGACGTTCGGGCGCGATTCATAAATGATGGCGATAACGCCCAGCGGCACGCGCACCTTCAGAATCTCCAGTCCGTTGGGTCGCTTCCAGCCCTGCACCACCTCGCCCACCGGGTCGGGCAGGGATGCGACCTGTCGGATGCCCTCTGCCATTGCCGCGATGCGCTTCTCGTTGAGCGTCAGGCGCTCCACCATCGCTTCCGAAAGACCGCGCTCACGGGCGTGCTGGATATCGCGCGCATTAGCGTCCAGAATCTCGGCACCATCGGCAATCAGCCCGTCCGCCATCGCCGTCAGCGCCGCGTTCTTCACCGCCGTGCTCGCCTGCGCCAGCGTCATCGCCGCCTGACGGGCTGCTCGTGCCTGCGCGGTTATCTGCTGTAACAGGTCACTCATTGTCGTCGTTCACCACCTGCCAGACTATTGAGATTGATTATAGATTACCACAAAACATCCTGCCGTGCGGGGGGTCGGGACACGAAGAGAGTTGTGCACCTGCTGGACAGGTGTATCGCATTCGTGAGGCAAATTGAACCGTCAGGCAACGGGCTACGCTTGCGGCAGGGCACTTGTCAGACGTTGTTCCATCCGACTCACCACCTCGCGCACCCGTTCGGGATCCACCTCTGCTGCAATCTGCGGGTAGCCCGCCTGTGTGAGCATTTCTGGCAGATGGTAGGACAGCTGTTTCAGCGTCCAGAGGATGGCATCCGACATGCCGTAGCCAGCCAGTTCGATTCGCTCGTCTCGTCCCAGAGGGTCGTAATGGTAGTGAGGCTGGTACTTGAAGCAATCAAAGCGCAGAATCTGACGCGGTCTGCCCTCTACCTCAGCGTATACACGGATGTCGTAACCCTCATCGCCGCCGAAATGCCGGTAGTGCATCGTCAGCCATACGTTGCCAGCTTGAAATCGCTCATCCAAGAATATCCCCCTCCCTCTGAATGTCGGCTTCGCCGATCCAGGTAGGCAGTATAAAGGGAGTTTATCACCAAGTCCTTGCCCGATGCAAGTATTCTTATCGGCATGGAAGCGATAGCCAAACGCTGGCTCACCAGGAGGTTCGCCCTCCATGTGTCTCGGGTGCCACATTCTGGAGGGCGAGGAACCCCCGCCGAGCCGTATCGTGTCATTGCGAGGAGCGTAGCGACGAAGCAATCTCCTGCGCTTCACGACAACACGAAGGGGATTGCTTCGCCTGCCTTGGGGGCAGGCTCGCAAT
>OGCI01002676.1_pt1 | contig 11218 bp, 9 predicted proteins | sample 1570021 | NCBI WGS metagenome assembly OGCI01 (sample SAMN06264664, study PRJEB24512) | hot springs metagenome | isolation source: Hot spring water | place: South Africa: Tshipise | collected 2015-06-21
ATCTCTTTTTCTACAAAAAAATGCAGAAAAAGAGATTTTTAAACGATTAATGGTCACAGTTATCTTTTTCTTTATGCTTTTTTCGTTTTTGTTCGTGAATGAGTTGAATTAAATCGCTAACATCTTCGAGTTTGAACTGAAGCAACATTTGGTTTTTCAGCACCGTCCGCAACGTCCGCTCGACGGAACGATTCACTTTTAATAAATCATGGAGCGTCTGAGCTTTTGTCCCGCTTGCACTTGTTGTGAGCGTACCTAGCACCGCTTGCAGTTTTTCCGCTTCCGCATTCATAATGTGCGCCAAGCTCAATTCTTCTAAAGCGATCGATGCAAGCAATAACGAAAGCACATCTTCTTCATCTAAATCGATATCCGGCTTAATGTTAGGAATGTTTGGGAATGACAATCAAATCATCTCCTTTTTCTCATGATAAGCCAGTATATGTGCTTTAACAGGAGATGATGCATTTGTCTACTTGTCCATAAGAAAATGATTCATTTCTTTCGCTGCTTCGCGTCCTTCATGAATCGCCCAAACAACAAGGCTTTGTCCACGTCTTGCATCACCTGCGACAAATACACCTTCAACATTCGTCTTGTATGCTTTACTAACTGTCTCGATTCCAAACTGTTGTAAAAGTTGCGGTTCTGGTCTTTCAAAACCAATAGCGATCAATACGAGATCACACGGCCATATTTTCTCTGTACCTGGAATTTCTTTAAATACAGCACGCCCTTGATCATCTATTATTTTTTCCATTTGGATCGTATGCAGTTCTTTTACTCTCCCTCTCTCATCACCAACGATTTTTTTCGTTTGAATACAATATTGACGCGGGTCATTGCCGAACTTCGCTTCCGCTTCTTCATATGCGTAGTCAACTGTAAATACAAGCGGGTATTGCGGCCATGGATTATCGTTTGTGCGCTTTTTTGGCAATGCCGGATGTTTGCCGAATTGCACAACGCTTTTACATTGTTGCCGCAATGCCGTCGCGACACAGTCAGCCCCTGTATCGCCACCACCGATTACGATGACATGTTTATGCTTGGCATCAATAAACGCTTCATCTTTTTCGTCGGTAAGTAGCCATTTTGTCGTCATTGTCAAGTAGTCCATCGCAAAATGAACGCCATCAAGCTCGCGTCCTTCCATCATAAGATCGCGTTGCTTTTGTGCTCCAATACAAAGCACAACCGCATCATATTGTTTGCGCAATTCATCCATCGCCAAATCTTTTCCGACTTCTATGTTTGTAACAAACGTAATTCCTTCTTTTTCAAGCAAGCGTACACGTCTCTCAACGACGGCTTTTCCAAGTTTCATATTCGGAATGCCGTACATCAACAAACCACCAATTCGATCCGCGCGCTCATACACAGTGACAAAATGACCAGCTTGATTTAGTTCATCTGCACAAGCTAACCCTGCAGGACCAGAGCCAATGACGGCCACCTTTTTTCCGGTTCTTTTTTTCGGAATGCGCGGTTGAACCCACCCTTCCTCAAACGCTTTGTCAATAATCGCTCGTTCAATTCCTTTAATCGCTACTGCTGGATCAGAAATCGCTACTGTACACGATCCTTCGCACGGCGCTGGGCAAACGCGTCCTGTAAATTCCGGGAAATTATTTGTCTTCACTAACCGTTCAAACGCCTCTTTCCATCTTCCACGATACACAAGGTCGTTCCATTCTGGAATGAGATTATGAATCGGACAGCCAGATGTCAAGCCTTGAAGCTCTATGCCCATATGACAAAATGGCGTACCGCAATCCATACATCGCGCACCTTGTCTCGCTAACGTGTCGGTTGAAAATGGATCAGTATATTCTTTCCAATTATTTAGACGGGAAAGAGGATGACGTTTTTTTTCTTCTTCCCGCGCATATTCGATAAAGCCTGTTGCTTTTCCCATCATTCTCCCCCTTTCACCTATTTCGGAAGCGTTCGCTTATTTCGCGACCGCTTCCACCACTTTTACACCTTTTTTGTTTACAACTGTTTCAAACGCCTCAAATACCGCTTCATCATGTGATAAACCACGCCGCTTCATCGCCTCAATTGTTTCAATCATCAATTTATAGTTTTTCGGGATCACTTTGACGATCCGTTTGACTACATCGTCCCAATTCGCGAGCACATATGCTGCCTTTGGACTTTCTGTATATTTGTAATGTTTCACAATCATTTCGCGCACATCGCTTCTTTCTTTTTCATCGACTAAGGACTCAAATAAAACGAGTTCACGGTTCGCATTTTTTTGCCACGTATCATCGTAAGCGAATACGTAAGCTACACCACCAGACATTCCAGCAGCGAAATTTTTTCCGACCGATCCGAGAATGACGACGCGCCCTCCGGTCATATACTCACAGCCATGATCCCCTACTCCTTCAACGACCGCATGGACGCCGCTATTTCGAACACAAAAACGCTCGCCAGCGCGACCGCGAATATACGCTTCACCGCTCGTCGCTCCATAAAAAGCCACATTTCCGATAATCACTTGATCGCTACATGCAAACGTTGCTTCGTGCGGCGGACGAATAATGACTTTGCCCCCCGATAAACCTTTTCCGACGTAATCATTGGCATCGCCAATTAACGTCATCGTCATTCCTTTTGGTACGAACGCCGCAAAACTTTGCCCAGCGGAACCGTGAAAACATAACTGAATCGTATCTTCTGCAAGCCCTTCTTCACCGTACCGTTTCGATATTTCGCTGCCGACAATCGTGCCAACTGTACGATGAACGTTTTGGATGGCAACTTGCAATTGTACCGGCTCTTTTTGTTCAATTGCCCGCTTGACGGCTGGCAAAATGACCGTATCATCAAGCGTTCGATCAAGATGAAGGTTTTGTGGTTTAGAAAACGTTCGCGCTCCTTCCACTTGATACAATAAACGCGACAAATCTAAATGTTTCGCTTTCCAATGTTGCTTAGCGCGTTCGCTCACTTTTAATACATCGACACGCCCGATCATCTCTTCCATTGTCCGAAAACCGAGCTGCGCCATGATTTCACGTACTTCCTGAGCGATAAAATACATGAAATTGACGATATGCTCCGGCTTGCCTGTAAATTTCGCACGCAGTTCTGGATTTTGTGTTGCAACCCCGACTGGACAAGTATCTAAATGACAAACGCGCATCATGACACACCCTAAAACGACGAGCGGAGCTGTCGCAAATCCAAACTCTTCCGCACCAAATAACGCTGCCATGACGACATCGCGGCCTGTCATCAATTTTCCGTCTGTTTCTAGTACGACGCGATCGCGCAACCCGTTTAACATGAGCGTTTGGTGCGTCTCAGCTAAACCGAGCTCCCACGGAAGCCCTGCGTGTTTAATGCTCGTTTTCGGCGAAGCCCCTGTACCTCCGTCATATCCGCTAATAACAATAACATCAGCGCCCCCTTTTGCCACTCCGGCCGCAATCGTACCGACACCTGATTTGGCGACAAGCTTCACGCTAATTCGGGCATGACGATTCGCATTTTTTAAGTCGTAAATGAGCTGCGCTAAATCTTCAATAGAATAAATATCATGATGCGGCGGCGGCGAAATGAGCTCTACCCCTGGCGTAGATCCGCGCACTTTTCCGATCCATGGATATACTTTGTTTGCAGGAAGCTGCCCCCCTTCTCCTGGTTTTGCCCCTTGCGCCATTTTTATTTGCAACTCATCAGCATGAACTAAATAGTGACTTTTCACACCAAAACGGCCGGAAGCAACTTGTTTGATCGCACTGCGACGAAGATCACCATGTTCATCTCTCACGTAGCGACGCGGGTCTTCACCACCTTCTCCGCTATTACTTTTTCCACCGATGCGGTTCATCGCAATGGCGAGCGCTTCATGCGCCTCTTCGCTTAATGAGCCGTACGACATCGCCCCTGTTTTAAATCGGCGCACAATCGCTTCTACCGGCTCGACTTCCTCGATCGGAACAGGCTTACGCGTATGATCAAAATCGAACAAATTGCGTAAAAATGTCATTTGTTCTTCATTTGCCATATTGGAATATTGCTTAAATAACTCATAGTCATTTTTTCGACATGCCCATTGTAACGTGTGAATCGTTTTCGGATTAAACGCATGATGCTCACCATTTTTACGCCATTGCAGTTCGCTCCCTGACTCTAAAGTATGATCATAAGACGTTTGGAACGTTTGGAACGCTTGCATATGTCGCATTTTTGCTTCTTGTGCAATTTCGTTTAAGCCGATCCCGCCAATTTGTGACGCTGTTCCTGTAAAATATCGTTCAATAACATCATTGCCAATACCGACTGCTTCAAAAATTTGCGCACCGCGATAGCTTTGCACTGTTGAAATGCCCATTTTTGACATCACTTTGACAACGCCATCTGTCGCTGCCTTTTTATACGTTTCGACCGCATGTTCATATGTGGACGCGATCACCCCGTTTTCGACCGCTTCACGAATCGTCGCAAAAGCTACATATGGATGAATTGCATCCGCTCCGTAACCGATTAACGCAGCGAAATGATGTACTTCGCGCGCTTCCCCACTTTCAACAATTAAACTCACTTTCGTGCGCGTCCCTTTCCGCACGAGATGTTGATGCACCGCGCTGACTGCCAAAAGAACAGGCATGGCTATGCGCTGCTCATTCATTGAGCGATCGGATAAAACAATTAACGTCACACCATTAGCAATAGCTTCATCTACCGCTTGACATAATTCATCTAACGCTTCTTTTAAATCATTTGTAAAAACAGTAGACAATGTAACGCATAAAAATTCGCGGTACGGATTCATTCGCAATGCTTGTAATTGCTTGTTCGTGACAATTGGGGAATGCAAGCGAATGCGCCGCGCAGACGACTCATCTGGATGCAACACATCTCCTTCTTTTCCGAGCCACGTGACAGTGGATGTGACAACATATTCACGAATCGCATCAATCGGCGGGTTCGTTACTTGAGCGAACAGTTGCTTGAAATAATTGAATAAACTTTGCGGACGTTCGGATAATACAGCTAGCGGCGTATCGTTGCCCATTGCTCCGGTTGGGTCTTTTCCTTCCGTCGCCATCGGAATGATCGTTTTTTCAACATCTTCATACGTATACCCAAACGCTTTCTGCCATGTGATAAGATTGTCAAACGGCTGTTCCTCATCTCCCGCAAACTGCTCGTCAAGTTGTTCAATAGAAACAGTTTGTTCGTTCACCCATTGACGATACGGCCGTTCATTGGCGATTCGCGTTTTTATTTCTTCATCAGAAATGATTCGCCCTTCTTCTAAATCAATAAAAAGCATTTTTCCCGGGCTTAATCGCTCTTTATATAAAATTTGTTCCGGAGCTACATCAACAACTCCGACTTCCGATGAAAAAATAATATAGTCATCTTTTGTGACATAGTAACGAGCTGGACGAAGACCGTTGCGGTCAAGAATACCGCCAATTTGCTTGCCATTTGTGAATACGATTGCTGTTGGACCGTCCCACGGCTCCATCAGACAGCTGTGATATTCATAAAACGCCTTTTTATGTTCATCCATCTCTTTATCCCAATACCACGGTTCTGGGATCAACATCATCGCTGTTTCAGCAAGCGACTTTCCGGCTAAAACGAAAAACTCAAACGCGTTATCGAGCATGGAAGAGTCGCTTCCGTTCGTATCTAAAATCGGGAGTACTTTTTGTAAATCTTCTCCAAACAACGGGGAGGAAAACTGCTTCTCACGCGCCATCATCCAATGAATATTTCCGCGCAACGTATTAATCTCCCCGTTATGAATTAAATAACGATTCGGATGCGCTCGCTCCCAACTCGGAAACGTATTTGTGCTAAAGCGCGAATGAACGAGCGCAAACGCCGAACGAAATCGTTCATCTTGTAAGTCCATGTAAAAAGCATCCAATTGCTCTGGGGTCACCAACCCTTTGTAAACAATCGTGCGACTAGATAGACTCGCAAAATAATATTCATTGTTTTGCACGAACTTTTCCGCCCGTTTTCGAATGACGTATAACTTCCGTTCAAACTGTTGGTCATCAACGATATCATCGCTCGCTGCGATAAAAAGCTGCCGAATATACGGACGGCTTTGTTTTGCTAATATTCCGAGTTTTTCGACACAAACAGGCACGTCACGCCATCCGAGCACCGTTTGCTCTTCTTCACGAACGATTTCATCTATTTGGCGTTCGAACATCGTTCTTGTTTGTTCATCATGTTCAAAAAAGAAAATCATTCCGACCCCATAACGCCCTTTAGTCGGAAGTGAAAATGGACAAACGGAACGAAAATAATCGTCCGGAATTTGTACCATGATTCCCGCACCATCACCCGTTTGCGGATCGCTCCCTTGCCCTCCGCGATGTTCCAATTGCCGCAACATATGAAGGCCTTGTTGAACAATATGATGGGATGCTTCTCCTTTTAAGTGGGCATACAATCCAATTCCACATGCATCATGCTCAAATTGCGGACAGTACAATCCTTGAGCTTTCGGTAATCCTCTCATTTCAATCCCCCATTCCGTCGTCGTGTATGTTATGTATAATTGTAGGTTTCAATAATGATATAAACAATATATAATTTAGATAACATTTATCTCATTTTGAGAACGATAGAAAGAGGCGGGGGAAATGGAATTAAGGCAATTGATTTATTTTACAGAAGTGGCTAAAAGGGAACATGTGTCGGAAGCTGCTGAAGCATTGCATGTCGCCCAGTCCGCGGTCAGCCGCCAAATCGCCAATTTAGAGGATGAACTCGGAGTGAAGCTATTTGAACGAGAAGGGAGGAATGTGAAACTAACTCCGATTGGTCGTCACTTTTTACAACATATTGAGTTAGCATTAAAAGCGATTGATTATGCGAAACAACAAATTGAAGAGTATTTAGATCCGGAACGCGGAACAATTAAAATTGGTTTTCCAACAAGTCTAGCGAGCTATACGATGCCGATGGTTATTTCGTCATTTAAACAACAACATCCACACATTTCTTTTCACTTACGTCAAGGGTCATATAAATTTTTAATTGAGGCAGTAAAAAAACGAGAAATTGATTTAGCTTTTTTAGGCCCCGTTCCAACAGAAGAAAAAGGCGTTCAAGGAGATATTTTATTTACGGAGTCATTCGCTGCGCTCATTCCGACAGATCATCCACTTAACCAAAAACGAAGCATCGCGCTAAGTGAATTGCGACACGAACCATTTGTCATGTTTCCTCAAGGATTTATTTTGCGCAAAATAGTCGAAGATGCTTGTAAACAAGCCGGCTTTTCTCCAATCATTTCGTCGGAGGGAGAAGATTTGGACGCGATCAAAGGACTCGTTTCGGCCGGTATCGGTGTCACTTTATTACCAGAAAGCACGTTTTACGAAACAACCCCGCGCTATACGGTGAAAGTGCCAATTGACCTCCCACTCGTCCGACGCAATGTCGGGATCATTTTACCTAAGTGTGATCTCCCACCATCTGTTCATGTATTTTATCAATTCGTGAAACAATTTTTCGCGATGTTAGATCGATATCAGTAAGCCAGCCTATACCACGCCGGCTTACTGTCCTTATACAGATAAATCAATGCCAACAACGCCAACGACATGCCCGTCTTGAACGATCGGCGCTGAAATGGTTAAACACGGACGCTTCGTTAACGCAGATGTATACACCGAAGAAACGTATATATTCCCTTTTGCAGCTTCAACAAACCACGGACGAGCTTTGGCATTTACAAGTCCCGCAGGAGGATTCGAATAAATGAACGTACCGTCCATCCGATTCGACCAAACAGCTTCTACATTTTCATTTATGTTTAAAAATTCATTTAAGTATGCCTCATGTTCACTTGTTTGTAAACGAGCAAGCGGATAAGAGCGTAAAAACAATGTAAGCTTTTCTTTCATTTGTTCAATCACATGTAGATCAACGAAAGTTGCCGTTACACGTTCATCGTTTTTTATAATTGTTTGCAACTCGTTCGATGTTTTTTCAATCGCTTCGTTCACTTGTAGCACCTGTTTCACATTTTCATGTTGTACATCCATATGTTTTGCGACTTCATAGGCATGATTTTTATTTTCTTGCACCATCGAAGAAATATATTCAAGCAAAGCCGAAATTTCTTGCACACTCGCTGTCTGTTCGTCGACCGATTGCGACGAATCGTGTGCCATTGCTGTCATATGATGAAGTCTTTCTTTAAAATCAGACAAGACAGAGAAAATGTGATTCATTTCATTTGATCCGTTGTCAATTTGCTCTGTCTCTGACTTGACCATATGCATGGTGGAGGCGATCTCAGATTGAATAGATGATAAAATGTCTCGCGTTTGCTCTACGGCAGCTGACGTTTGGTTAGCTAATTTCCCAACTTCGTTTGCAACGACCGAAAACCCTTTCCCATGTTCCCCCGCACGCGCGGATTCAATGTTCGCATTGAGCGCTAAAATACTCGTTCGCTGCGAGATAGAAGCGATCGTCGAAAGAATGTGATGAATTTCTTGCGAACGCTCTACTAACAACTCCATTTGACGAAGAAGCGCATAATGACCTGTTCGCAAATCATCCATTTCACGTTGAAGGTTTTTTAAAGAGTGTAGCGAGCGGATCAGTTCGTTATAAGATGCTTCACTGTCTGCATGAATGCGCTGAGAAACGTCTGAAATTTTTAATGCCGATCGTTCAATCATTTTCATCTTCTCTTCTACTTGAGCTGTATAAATTACCGTTTTTTCCAAGCGGTCAATTAATTGGACTGTGCTCTGTTGCGTTGCGCTTGATGTTTCATCTAGCGAAGAAGCGGCTAATTTCATTTGCTCAACAACTGCCTTTAGCTGATCAGCCGCTACTTCAATTTGATTGATCGCCACGCTCTGCTTCGTTTCTTTCATCTCTTCTGCTTCTAATCTTTTTCTCAGCAAAAACATATTCAGTCCTCCTTGTGTTATATTTTATAACATCAATATAACACATAAAGTTAGCTAAATAAACATTTTTATTAATATTCAGAAAAATATAATGTTACAATCCATCTCTCCTTAATAAATTTGTAACGTACGCTGGACTTTTATGTTAATATGGGAAAGAAACGAATATAAATCATTGGAAACGATACAAATAAAAGGAGATGCTACTATGGAGTATAAACTGGAGACCATCGATTTTGAGCTAACTATTGTAGGGAAGGGATATGAAGTAAAAACAAACGAAGCATTTCAAATCATCCCATCGCTTTGGGAATATGCCAACAAAGATGGATTGATGCAAAAGTTGATCGATTTATCATGGGAACAACCAAAATGTAAACTTGAAGGATTGTTAGGTGTTTGCGGAACAACATCGGCGATAACAGATGAGAAATTTACTTATTTTATGGGCATACGTTACGATAAAGAAGTTCCGAACGATATGCAACGTATAACAATTACACACGACACATGGGCGGTCATCCCCAATGTAGATGAAGCATGGAAACGACTACATTCCGAATGGCTTCCTGCTTCTCGTTATGAACTTGCCCATGTCCCTTTAATTGAATGCTATTATCCGCCAAAGCATCATCCGGAAAATGAACTATGGATTCCAATTAAACAGAAATAAATACAAATGAAAGAACGCCAACGCATGCCAAAGGAGCACATATCGCTGGAGACTCCTTTGGCACATGCACATAATCAAAAATACAAATGTGCAAAGCCGATCACACTTGCTACCGTCAATGGACTAAGCAAGGTAGATAAAAATACGGCTTGAGCGGCGTATGCTGGATGATGATTGTATTCTAATGCATACAATGCTGTATTTCGCGAGCAAGGATATGCACTAGCAATAAGCAACGCTTGAGCTGTAATTCCTTCCATATGTAAAAGTAAAATGATCAAAAAAGCAATGAAGGGCGATAAGATTAGGCGACTACAAATCGTTATAAACATAAGACGCGGAATACGTTTCACATCCATATATGCAAGTTGAGCACCTAGCGTCACCAAGGCAATTGTTAAAAAAGCATCAGCTACATGTTCAAGGGGGCGCCAAATAAATGCTGGAACGGAAATATCGAAAAACTTCCAAATAACAGCGAGAACGAGTGCATAAATAATCGGATTTTTTAACATGTCACGTGTTATTTTCTGCCTATTTTCACTCGCCGAAATAAATTGAAACACGCCGTATGTGTTCGTTAAAAAGTTTTGGAAAATCGTTACAACAATTTGAATCGACATCCCTAACGGTTCATGGCGAAATACGAGCTGGCTAACCGGGATGCCGAAATTGCCGGAGTTATTAAGCACGATTGTGTTTTGAAATGTTGCTCCTAGGCTACGGTCAAGCTTTAGCCATTTCGCCATGACAGCGCTAAGCGCAATGAGCGTGCCATTTTGTAAAACAAGAAAGAAAAGAACGTGAAACAACACCTCGCTTTTCATATCGCTTTTATACACGTTCACAAACCCAACAGCTGGAAGCAAAAAATACGTCGTCATTTTCGACAACGTATTCATATCAAAATGAAACAACCGATGCAAATAAGCCCCTGCGCCAATCAATAAAAACAACGGCAAAATAACATCGACAACAATGCGAATGAAAATGCCCAATGAACGTCCTCATTGAATTTTTTTTGAATATATACTATAATTTACTTGTATATAATTTCTCATCATAACAAGAGGAGGTAATAAAATGGGGGATTTCATTTTCCAACTAGCGTCAATATTAGGAATTTTATTTTTTGTAACATTATTCCTATTTCTTATTAAAAATTTATTTAAGGGATCGAATAAGGAGAAAAGTTGAGAAATTTTCTTGCTCTTCCATCTTAACATGTATAAGTTTACTTTAAATTGACTAAGGAAAATTTTAACATCGTGATCATGATTCAAATGCATAAAACTCTTTATTTTGTTTAATTACAGTTAAAGTAGGGAGGGATTTTTATGAAAAAGTTAATCCAACTTCTATCATTAGGTAGTGTTCTCGTATTAGGGTTTGCAAATGTCAATATAGTCAAAGCAGATGTGGTTGAAACCAAATCAGTAGAACAACAAAACATGTTACGGTATAGTCAAGAAGATTATGAACTTATTAAACAAAAGCAAGTTGAAAAAGGAGTTGAGCCCGAAAAAGCAGACGAGCTAATTAATAAACTGTAGATGAGCATTTTTCATTACATTAATTTCCATCCCTAAAAGACAAACAGGGTACCCCTTAGGCGACATGG
>OGCI01002677.1_pt1 | contig 11200 bp, 9 predicted proteins | sample 1570021 | NCBI WGS metagenome assembly OGCI01 (sample SAMN06264664, study PRJEB24512) | hot springs metagenome | isolation source: Hot spring water | place: South Africa: Tshipise | collected 2015-06-21
GGCGCCCTGCAGGATCGTGACGCGGTCGGCCCACGGGGCGGTGTTGCGCCGCGCGAGCTCGGCCATGTCGGGGTTGTACTCGTACCACGGGTTGGCATCGCTCCAGCCGGGTTTGAGGGCGGGCGGGACAAACACCGTGGCAACCTCAGAACCTTCGGGGTAGTAGTTGTCCACGATCTTCTTGCGGTCGATTGCCATGGCGAACGCCTGGCGCACCTTTTCATTGTTGAACGGCGCCAGATCCACGTTGAAGCCAATGTAGAAGATGTTCAACGGGTCGCGCGGAATCAGTTGCAGGTTCGAATCGGCTTCGATGGTGGCGAAATCTTCCGGCGCGGGGTTGTCAATCCCATCCACCTGACCGGATTGCAGTTCCAGCAGGCGCTGAGCCGACTGCTCAGACCAGCGGAAGATCAGGGTCTGGTATTTGGGTTTCTCGCCCCAGTACTCGGGGTTGGCTTCGAAGGTGATGCTGTCCCCGCGCACCCAGGATTTGAGTTTGAAGGGACCCGTGCCGACCGGCGCGTCGGACATCTTAATCGAGTCGCCCCCCACCTGAGCCAGATAGTCGCTATCCACGATGGCAAACACATTGAACGCCACCTTGGAGGGGAACGCTGGATCCGGATAGCACAGGGTGAACTTCACCGTCTGCGCATCCACGGCTTCGATGGACTTGAGTTCGCCACCGTAATCGCAGTTGGGGGCTTCGACTTTCATACCCTCAAAAGCGGGGGCGGTAGGCTGTTCCGGCGCCTGTGTAGCGGTAGGCTGTTCCGGAACTTTGGTCGGTTCCTGCTGTGCAGGGGGCTGAGTGGGCGCTTCGGTGGGTTTGGGTTGGCATGCCGCCAGCGCCAGACTCAAAACGACCAGCAAAGCCACAAAGGTAAACAATGAACGCTTGAACACAATCTCCTCCTTTGGCAAAGGTTGGATTTGGATTTTGTTATCCCGAAAGGGCATCGGGAAAAACAACACAGGAATGAACGGGCAACCACCTCCTCAAATGGTCCATGGATTGGAAATCCTGTGGGGATAAAGGTCATTATAAACAATCCCCATGATTTGTCAATTCTTCCAAAAGAAAAAAATCCCCATGGCATTCTCAAAGTCGAAAACGGCTAAACCGCCCCCTGCCAGCATGAAAAAACTTTCATGTGCCTGTCCCATCCCCCGGAAGCCGGTATGCTGGTATCATTCTTCATCGTCAGATGAAGGTCCGCTTCAGGAGGGTTACCCATGGCTCCATCCACCCATGCCGCGCTTCCGCGCACGGCAGAAACCGCCTTCTACACCGCCGTGTGGGAAATTACCCGCCAGATTCCCCCGGGAAAGGTGTTCCCCTACGGCAAAATTGCCGCTTACATCCCCTGCCCGCCGGAGGTCTCGCCTGACCTGTACCGCGTGCACCGCGCCCGCTGGGCAGGACAGGCCATAGCCGTCTGCCCCGATGACGTGCCGTGGCACCGCGTCCCCGCCGCGGATGGACGCCTCATCATCGTGGGCAAGAGCCGCGAGGAACAGCGCCGCCGCCTCGAAGCCGAGGGGGTTGCCTTTGACGCCAGAGGCAGGGTGAAGATGTCACTGCACCTGTGGGAAGGTCCCGATCCAGCCTGGCTGGAAGAACACGGCTTCCTGCGCGCGCCCGATCAGCGCTGAATGCGCGCCTCTGCCGAGCCATCGGGTCTGGCGGTGACCTGCGCATCGCCCCGCACCAGCCTGCCCTGATAAGCCAACTCGCCCGCCTGAACCTCCCACCCGCTCAACACAAAGGGGAAGACCGGCAAAATGCCAATCCATTCCCCGTTGTAACGGCGCACAATGTGCACATGCCTGCCGGTGGCTGCGCCGCCCTCGCAGGAAGGATGCCCCAGCCAGTCGTTGACCTGCACGCGGGTTCCCACCGGTAAGCGCCCCTCATCGGCAAGATGCAGGTAGAGCAGTGTCCAGCCGGTTTGCTCGCGACCGTCCCCGTCGGTATCCAGCACCAGCGCGCCGCGCTCCGAGCGCGCCACCACCCCCGCGGCGCTGGCAGTCGCCCAGTGACTGGACGTGGAACACCCTTTGGGTTGTTCCACTGGCGCAAAATCCACCGCTCCGCGCGGACTGCCCAGTCCCCAGGCAACATGCGGACCGCCCGTAAAACTCCAGGCTTCGCCTTCCGGAAAAGGCAGTTCCCAGAGCGGTTCGTTCAGCGCCTCGCGGGCGGGCAGATGCGGCTCGTAAGGCAGGGCATTTTCCCAGGGACTGCCAAACAGGCGCGTGTACACTGCCAGCAAGCCCTCTGCGCCGTAAAGGCTCTCGGACCAGCGCGATCCATCGCGGGTGAACTTTGCCCCCAGATTCTGCACCGCCACCGAACCGGCATTGAGGAACGGGCTGGGCAGGTAGGCAGTACCATCGGCAAACTCGATGTGGTCCAGCGTGCCGCTCCGCCAGCCGTAGTAGCCCATAGTCAGAAAGCGGGTGGAGAGCAGCCATTCGCGGTACAGCCCCACGTGCGAAGGGGCATCGAATCCCAGCGGATGATCCGTGTTGACCGCGGCAGGCTCGCCCAGCACCCAGCCGGAGCGCCATTCCAGCACCGCCAGCAGCAGGCGCGGGTTAATGGACGTCTCCAGCGCCACCCGCCGCACAATTTGCCCACCGGTGAGCGTCTCGCCCTCCACCGTCTCGCTGTAGCGGCTGAGGAACCCCTGAGTCTGCGCCACCCACGCTTCCACATCAAAATCTGCCGAAGGCGGACCGTACACCACCTCGCTGTCGGGGAAGAGCGCCGTCCCGCTCAGCGTCTGAGAGAAGAACACCGGCACCTGTATCTCCAGCCCTGCGGGCAGGAGCGCCTCCGCTTCCAGGGGTTGTGGGGTGAGGAGAGACGTGGTGGAATCCAGACGAAACCGCCGCCGGATGACATCCAGGGTATCGCCGGGCTGGGTGAAGTACGGGAAGTTCTCGCCGTTGCCTGAGTAGGTATCCAGCGGAAGCGGCGGGGTGAAATGCTGCGGGATCCGCAGTCCGCGGAAAGCCTGCGCCGGCAGAGGGGTGCTGACAGGGGCATCTGGCGGCTGTGCGCCCTCCGCAGGAGGAGGTAAATCCGCGGCCGGAGCGGAAGTCTCCTGCGGCGCGGTGGGCAGGTTGCACGCCAGCGCGGGCAGGGCAAACAGGAAGAAAACGGTCAGCGCCAGACGGATTGACAGGCGGGCGTTCATCTCAACGCGATATGGCGAGGGCTTCCAGCGTCATTCCCTGCGCCTGAACCAGATACACCGGAATCCATGCCAGAGCGGCAATGTCGAGGAAGATGTCCTTGCGCTGGGGAGTCAGGGTGATTTCGGTGATTTCGGCGGCGGCTTTCGCCCAGCGTTCCTGCGCCTCGCGCAGGGCTTCTTCTTTCTGCTTTTGCAGGTCTTCGTACTCATCCTGCAGGGTGTCCAGGGCTTTCTCGGCGGCTTCCAGTTCGGCTTTGGCTTTGGCGGTCATGCGCCCTTTGGAAAGCGCGCTGGAGATACTGCGCTTGCGCCCGCCAAACAATCCCAGCACCAGTTCGGCGCCGCTTCCCAGTTCTTCTATGCGTCGTCTGCCCACCTCATCTTCGTACTTTTTGACAATGGTCTGCTGACGCTCCACCCGCCGCGCCAGATTTTCCAGTTTGCTGCGGAAGGTGCTCTCAATTTTCTGGGTTTCCTCTTTCAGCGCCCGCCTTGCGGCTTCGTCGCATTTGGAGCGAAAGGTCGCCATGGTATCGTCGGCATCGCCGTACAGTTTCAGGGTTTCATTCGCCAACAGGCGCAGACTGCTGCGCCGGTAGAGCCAGTCCAGAAAATCCTTTTGCGCCGCCGCAAGGGTGCGGGGGTTGGCAAACGCCGCGGGTAGCGGCTCAAAGCGCGCATCGGGCAGGGGTTGAGGATCCAGTTTCCGCGGGTCAAAAGGCGTACGCAGGCAGGCTTCCCAGTCAATGCGCCCGTTGGCGGCATCCTGCACCAGACAGGCTACCTGCTGGACGGTATCCACGCTGTACCGGCGGTTGAGGTAGCGCACCTCTGCCTGGAAAAGCAGAGCGGGGCGGTAGAACAACCCTTCGGGACGGGCAGGACCGCTGAAAGCGCCGCCGCGCTGTGCCAGCGCCTGGCTCAGGGTGAGTTCGGTGGGCAGGAATACCACCGGCACGCCTGCCGGCGGAGGCGGCGGAGTACGGGTCAGCGTACTGAAGGCGCCCGCTGAAGGCGCCCCTGCCGCGGCAACCGGCGCGGAGCCTGCCGCAGGGACAGCGGCAGGCGCGGTGGTGGTGACGTTCACCGCGGCGCCTTCCGGCGCAGAACCCAGCGCCTTCAACCCGCTTAACTGCGCGCGGGTGAGCGGACCGGCAAGGTAGTTAAGACACCAGCGGGTGGAGAAAATCTGCGCCCCGCCGCGGTGATGCACATTGTGAAGCAGGAACGTGCGCGGCTTCAGCGCCGAAATCAGGCGGGCATACCCGGCGCGGTCCACCCCGCCCTCGATGGCTTGCAAGCCGTCCAGCAGGCGTTCCCTGTCCTGCTCGGTTTGCAGGCGCCCGATGAACCACGTACCGGCGTTCGAAAGCCCCTTGTAGTCCACATCCACCGGATTCTGGGTTGCCAGCAACAGCCCCAGCCCGAAGGCGCGCGCCTGTTTAAGCAGGCGCAACAGCACCGGGCGCGAGGGCGGATTGGCAATGGGCGGCAGGTAGCCGAAGATTTCATCGAACGCCAGCAGGGCGCGCAGTCCACTGCTGCCGCGCTGGGAGCGCATCCACGACTCCACATTTGCCAGCAGGAGGGTGACAAAGAACATGCGCTCGGCTTCGCTGAGGTGCGCCAGATAGAAAATGCTCATGCGCGGGCGTCCCTCGGGGGTGTACAGGAAGGACTGCGGATCAATGGACTGTCCGCGCGTCCATGCCTGGAAAGAGGGCGCGGCAAGGAAGTTGTTTAACAGCACCGCCAGATCGAAACGGTCCTTCTCCGGGAAAAAGCGGTCCACCGGAAAAGCGCCCAGGCGCTCGAAAGGCGGCGTCTGCACCTGCATAATCAATTCGCTCAAATCCAGGGCAACGCCTTTGCTCCACGCCGATTCGATCAGATTGGAGAGCAGAATGTGCTCCCGCGAACGCAGGGGGTCGAGGTCTTTCAAACCCACCAGCCCCAGCAGGGCGGTAACGGTGGCGGCAATGCGCTCGCGCAGAACCTCGCCGTGTTCCTCAAAGGTCAGCCCGGCGGGGGGCGCAAACGACGAGAGCAGATTGACCGGTTCGGCGACGGTGGAACCGGGGGAGTACACCACGTAATCCACGGCTTGCTGAAGTGCCAGCAGGTGATCGCGCCCCAGCCCCCAGCCGCTCAAGCCCTCGCGCCACTTTGCCGCCGTCGCCGCCGCCAGTTCGGCAACGCTCTGATTCTGCCGGCGGGCGGTTTCCGGGTCAATCCACGGCTCAAAGTCTTCCGGGCGCAGATCGGGGAAGTGCAGGAGCAGGTTGGTCAGGTCGCCCTTGGGGTCAATGACGATGGCAGGAATGCCGTGCAGGGCGGCTTCTTCCAGAATGCCGATCATCAAACCGGTCTTGCCGGAACCGGTCATCCCGACAATCACGCCGTGAGTGGTCAGGTCATCGGGATCGTAGGTGACGGGTTGGGGTTCACCCCCTTCAGCGGCAAGCGTACGCCCAAGGAAAAAAGGGGAAGGTTTCATGCGGGTTCCTCTCCTGCCAGCCAGAATACCACAAAGGTTTGAAAAAATGATAAATCAAATCGGCTTTTGGCGCAACTGCCCCGCGGCGCGCATACCCCCCGATGATTTCCTCATCCCCAGCCCTTGCAGTAGAGGACAAAGGGGAGATGCCGGGGTAAGGGTTCTGGTTCACCTCTGAGAAAATCCCCGCAAGTTTCTGCAATAGGGTGAAAAATCCGGAGAAATCTAATAAAATAAGTGTAAAATAAAGGTACACGGTTGTATTTTCCCCGGAGGCGGAAGATGGAACATCTGAAAGAACCTTTAATTGAGTTGATTCGGCTGGCGGCAACCAACCTGCCCCCCGATGTGGAAAAATCGCTCCGGCAGGCGCTGGAGCGCGAGGAACCCGGCTCGGCGGCATACGGCGCACTGGAAACCATCCTGAAAAACGTGGAACTCTCCCGCAGGCGCTCCACCCCCATCTGTCAGGATACCGGCACGCCCATCTTTTACGTGTACCACCCCGAAGGCTGGTCCACCCGCAAACTGCGCCAGGTGATTCAGGAAGCGGTGGCAGAAGCCACCCGCCGGTCTTACCTGCGTCCCAATTCGGTGGATTCGCTGACCGACAAAAACACTGGCAACAACCTCGGCGATGACCACTTCCCCACCATTCACTTTGAAGAGGTGGACGGCGATACCCTCACCGTGGACCTGATGCTCAAAGGCGGCGGGTGTGAGAACGTCGGCGCGCAGTACTCCCTGCCTGCCCGCGTGGGCGGCGGCGTGCCTGCCGGGCGCGATCTGGAAGGTGTGCGCCGGGCGGTGCTGGATGCCGTTCAGAAAGCCCAGGGACAGGGCTGTTCGCCGGGCATCCTCGGGGTTGCCATCGGCGGTGACCGCGGCTCTGCCTACTATGCTTCAAAAGAGGTGCTCTTCCGAAAGATGGACGAACCCAACCCCGATCCGCAACTGGCGGAGATGGAAGAACGCATCACCGAAGAAGCCAACCAGCTGGGCATCGGTCCCATGGGGTTTGGCGGCAATACCACCGTGCTGGGGACGAAGATCACCGGTTTGCACCGCCTGCCCGCCAGTTATTTCGTCACCATCTCGTACATGTGCTGGGCGTACCGCCGCCGCAGAATGATCTGGAAAGACGGTCAGGTGACGTACGAATAAGAATGGAGGTTGCCATGCGCAAAGTGCAGATTCCCATCTCAGATGACGTGGTGCGCTCGCTGGAAGTCGGCGACCCTATCACCCTTTCGGGGGTCATGGTCACTGCCCGCGATGCGGCTCACAAATGGCTGATGGACACCTTCATCACCCATAAACGCGAACCGCAGGGCGATGATCTGGAAGTGTACGAAGCCCTCAAGAAACTGCTCAACGGCGGGGTGATTTACCACTGTGGTCCGGTGGTGAGCCAGACGGAAACCGGCGAGTACCGCTTCGTGGCGGCGGGTCCAACCACCAGCATCCGCGAGGAACCCTATCAGGGCGACATCATGCGCCATTTCAACGTCAAGGGCGTCATCGGCAAGGGCGGAATGGGTGCCAAAACCCTGCAAGCCTGCCAGGAAGTGCCGGGGTTGTACCTGCACGCAGTGGGCGGCGCCGCCTCGTGGCTGGCGCAGACGGTGAAGCGCGTGCTGGGCGTGTACAAACTGGAATTCGGCGCCCCCGAAGCCTTCTGGGTCATTGAGGTCGAGGACTTCCCCGTGGTGGTGACCATGGATGCAGGCGGCAACAGCCTGCACGCCGAAATCGAAGCCCGCTCGGCAAAAGTGCTGGAAGACCTGCTCAGCGAAGAAACATCCTGAGACGCTTCAGGGCTGATTCTGCTCCCGCCAGCCGATTCAAAGCAAATCCCTGCCCATCGTTCGCCCAATGGGTGAGGGTGGTTTGATTTTAAGCGCCTGCCCTTTCCGGACCAGGCTTTATCGTGCAGGTTGAGGGGTTCTGGTATCCGGGGTGGATGAAGCAGGCATTAAGAAGGGCTTGACTTCAAGGGGTAGGTATATATTTTTTTACAGGATTACTTCGAATAACCATAACATCCTTTTTGGAACTGGCTATCCAGTAAAAAGGCAGGATATTTGAAATCCGTATAATGAATAGTTAGTCTTTGGTATAATTGGTAGAATAGATAAAAGGAGGCTGATATGGTTCAAATTGGCAAACTTACCCGTGTCCCATTGCGCGAAGTGTGGAACCACGAAGCCCGCAACTTTAGCCGCTGGCTAGCCAAAAACCTTGACTATCTGGAAAAGTGTACCGGATTGTCTCTCTCATTGGTCGAAACAGAAGCGTCCATTGGTGATTTTGCTGTAGACATCTTGGCGGAAGACCGCGATGGGAATCTCGTGGTGATCGAAAACCAGCTGGAGCGCACAGACCATGATCACTTGGGCAAATTGATCACCTATATGTCCAATCACGAGGCCAAGACAGCCATTTGGGTAACCAGTCAGCCCAGACCAGAGCACGAAAAGGCTGTACACTGGCTCAATGAGATGCTTCCGGCCGATACTGCTTTTTATCTGATTCAGGTAGAAGCAGTTCGGATTGACGACTCTCCCTCTGCCCCACTTTTCACCGTGATCGCTGGACCTAGTCCCGAAAGTCGTCAAATTGGCGCTCAGCGCAAAGAACTGGCTGAACGGCATATTTTGCGGCTGGAGTTTTGGGAAAAACTGTTGGAAAAAGTCCGTCAGCGCTCCGCACTTTTTTCAAACATTTCTCCCTCGAAGGAACATTGGATTAGCACTGGCGCTGGAAGAGCTGGCCTCACATGGGCTTATGTAGTTCTCAAAGACCATGGCCGGGTGGAACTTTACATTGACACACAAGATAGTGAGCGTAACAAGGTTATCTTTGATTTTCTAGCCCAACGTAAAGAAGCCATAGAGCAAGCCTTTGGGGCACCCCTGGAATGGCAACGATTGGAAGAGAAGCGCGCCGCGCGTATCTGTTATTATATTCATGGTCACGGCGGCCTCCGCAACCGCGAAGGTTGGGACAAATTGCAGGATTCGATGATCGATGCCATGGTTCGTCTGGAGAAGGCGTGCAAACCTCATATCGAGAAACTGCCTTGAGGAATCTCTGTAATCGCTGTAAGAATCTTGCCAAGACAGCCTTTCTGTAGAAGCCTAACCTGCAACTGGAGCAAGCAACGTCAACGATTGGGCGGACAAGAAAAGCAGTACCGGTACTGTGGGAAAGAATCAATGCCGGGAACTTTGTAAACATTCACCCGCAAACAGGGTGGCTGGACAGTTGTGATGTGCTATCCGGGTAAGTGATAGTCTCAAGACGGCGGATGACACTTTCCGGGTGAATGTGGTGCGGGCGCGGGTGTTTCCACCTCTTGTCTTGAAAAGCAGCCCATAAGGGTGGTGGAAAAAGAGCGCTATCTCCGTGTGCGCTTCTGGTGGGCAGTCAATGACCTGGTGCGCAAAAATGCAAAAGCGCAGATTCCCGCAGAATACCTCGAGAAGTTACACGAAAATCTCACCCGACTATCCGACCTTTTAGATGAAAAGAAACCCGATGAGAGGATTATGAAAGCCGAGATAGCTAGGGAAACGGGAAACTTTGCGCAGGCAATGCGTTTGTTAGAAAACGTTCCTCCAGAATACAACTGGGTTGTTAATCCCATCATGGTATTATCGAAAAAACAGGACCATGCGGTGGCGTAGTTGTACCCTGAGCCATAAAAGGCGGGCTAACCCCTCGTTCCAGCCCACTGCGCCGCCGAAGACGCCTCAGGGCTGATTCTGCTCCCGCCAAAGCCGTGAATCGGGGAAGAAGAGCGGTTGTCCAAACTCGTCCACACCAAAGCGGGCAATCCTTTGCTGAACGGGGACGGAAATCAGCCAGTCCACAAAGGTCTCTGCCCACTCCACCTGAATATCCGCCCCCCGGGCAGGACTGACCACAATTGCCCCATAGGGGTTGCGCAATCCTTCCTCTTTTTCCCGTAAAATCACCAGTTGCAGTCCGTTTTGCTGACGGCGCAGGAAGGTGGCGCGGTCGCTGAGGGTGTAGGCGCGTTGTTCTTCGGCAAGGGTGAGCACTTCGCCCATGCCCTGCCCCGCCGAGAAGTACCAGTCCTCGCCCTGCGGGTGGATACCGGCTTGCTCCCACAAAGCCTGCTCACGGACATGGGTGCCGGAGGAATCGCCGCGGGAGATGAAGAATGCCCGGCTCCAGGCAATGCGCTGGAAGGCTTCGGTCATGGAAGCGGCGCCGCGCGCCTCTGCGGGATCTTCCGCCGGTCCAACCAGCACAAAATCGTTGAACATTACGTCCTCGCGGCGCACCCCGTACCCAGCCGCCATAAACGCCTGCTCCCGCTCGAAATCGTGCACCAGCAAGACATCGGCATTGCCATCCTCGCCCAGTTTCAGGGCTTGCCCCGTGCCAGTGGCAATCACATCCACCCGGACAGGATAGGCTTCCTCAAAGACCGGGATGAGCATATCCAGCAGTCCCGAATCCTGCGTTGAGGTCGTGGTGGCAAGGCGCAAATGCGGCAATGCAGAAGGTCTCTGGCAGGCGCTGAGCGCCAGAAGTGCAAGGAGGAAGAAGAACGCCCGTTTCAGCACACCCATTCTCCATGAATAAAAGCGCGGGTGCGGGCGTCGCCGGGCGACTCAAAAAAGGTATGGGTATCCCGCACCTCGATCAACTTGCCGTCCAGCAGGAGCGCAGTGCGGTGTGCCAGCCGGCGCGCCTGAAAGACGTTGTGGGTAACGATCACCAGCGTCATGCCGTACTGACGGTTCAGACGCTGGATGAGATCTTCAATGAGGCGCACGTTGTAGGGATCGAGATTGGCGGTAGGCTCATCCAGCAAAAGCACCTCTGGTTGAAGGACAATGGCGCGCGCCAGAGCAGTTCGCTGAATCTCCCCGCCGGAGAGGGTGCGGGCGCGCACATGTGCCATCCTGTCCATGCCCACCTCGCGCAGGGCTTGCTCCACCCGCGAATGGTGGTCGCGCTCGCCGCGCAGGCGCAACCCATACATCACATTGGCACGCACGCTGTCATGGAGCAACACCGGACGCTGAAACACCATCGTCACCCGCCGCCGCAGAGAAAGCGGCATTTCGGCGGTCAAGGGGGTGAAGGGGTAGTTCTCAAAAAGGATTTGCCCGCGGGCAGGGGATTCGAGAAACGCCAGCAGGCGCAGAAGCGTGCTTTTTCCCGCTCCGCTGGGACCAACCACCGCCAGAATCTCGCCCCTGTAGATGTCCAGTTCCGGCACATCCAGCACCGTGCGATTCTGATAGATTTGCTGAAGACCTTCCACCCGATACAGAATGTCCATAGGATTTCAGTCGTTCTGCCAGCGGTCCTGCAAGATAAAAAGCAACGCGTTCACCACAAAAGCCATGCCCAGCAAAATCAGGCTGAGCGACAGTGCCGCCTCAAAGTTACCCTGACGCGTTTCCAGAACGATGGCGGTGGTGAGTACGCGGGTGCGTCCAGCGATATTGCC
>OGCI01002678.1_pt1 | contig 11190 bp, 10 predicted proteins | sample 1570021 | NCBI WGS metagenome assembly OGCI01 (sample SAMN06264664, study PRJEB24512) | hot springs metagenome | isolation source: Hot spring water | place: South Africa: Tshipise | collected 2015-06-21
AATTCTTCCTTTACTTTGCCCTGCAAGCCATGCTTCAAGGCACGCTCCTGCTTTACGCTCCCACCATCCCGCTGGAAATTCATGAACGGTTGCCGTTCGTCTCCTTCGTCCCCGATCTTCAGACGGCGCTTAACGTGGCAAAACAACGCTTCCCCGAAAAAGCCCATGTGCTGGTCTTCCCTCAGGGGGGAATGACCTATCCAATTCTTCCCGGGTAAGGGTATTGCTACTGGTAAAAGGTCTTTCAGGCGGGGTGAAAAGTCTTATCCCGCCTGAAGTTTTGATGATCGGCTAAACCATGCTGTACGGGCTTCTGGGAACGAACTCCACCACCACCGGACAGTGATCGCTGTACTCCAGCCATTCTGCTGAGGCACCCACCTCCACCCGTTTAAGGCGTCGAATCCAGCGCGCCGGGAAAAATACATAATCAATATGCCCTGCCTGTTCGGCTTTACGCCCCCGAAAAAAAGTGGGGGTCTTCTCCATGCCAGTCTTCTCTCCGGTGGCAAAATGGTAGGCACTGACCAGCCCCAGCGTTTGCAGGTTCGCCGCCAGAACGGCATGATTGCCAATCCGTCCCCGGGGAGTGGAACGTTGATTGCTGTTGAAATCTCCCAGAATGACCGTATCGGCAGAAAGAATGAACTCCCGGTACACCCCCAGCGCCCGGTAAGCCTGCCCGCTGTATGCCAGCCGCCAGTCGGCATGCTTCATTGTCCAGACGGCTATGAGATGAAAAGGGATCGGGGTTTTCACCTCAACCGGAATGGCATAGTGAATGGTGGGATCAAACATTTCGCTGACCTGAAACGACACTCCCGTCCATGAGAAGATTCCGACCCCCCGGGTGGGCTTTTCGCCATACCAGGTTGCACTTATCGGCGCATTTCCCTGCTTCCAGGGAATGCGCTCAAGGCTCTCGCATTCCTGCACCACCGCCACATCGGGACGGAGAGCGGCAAGAGCCGGGTATTTCTTGCGAAACGCCCCCTGACAGTTCCAGGTAACCAGTTTCATCAAGGGCGATTATACCGGTTTTGCTTTTTTTCAGGCACAGGTGAGAAATATTCCCCATATCTATCTCTTAAATTTTGTGCTATTATGATAAAGTAAATCAATTTTATTTATGTTTTCAGCCTTTTCTGAAGGTGAGAAAACAGCCAAGCCGCATAATGGAGGTGCTGGATGGTTGAAGAATTGAACAAAAGTAAATACCGGACGCTCCGCGTCCACGTGCGATTCCCGGATCGAGCAGAAGGTGACAAGACCCCGCCGATCCGGGTTTATTTGTTTGACTCGCAGGGAGCCCTCGCCGACAGTCAGCCTCTCAGTGAAGAAACGGTGAGTTTACGCATCCTGCCCGAACAGAACTACCGTCTGTACGTAGGTCCTGATTTACTGGGAGGTGAAAAAACCCCACCCCATGATTTGCTTTCTCAACTGGTCAAAGCCAGAGCCGTTTTACAGGATGTCATTGCCCCACTGAAGCCTTCTCTCATAGACATTGCCATCTCCAAAGCCATCTTTCGTTGCTGGTGGAAATACTGTGTGGTTGTGCGGGGAAACGTGCGCAAGCAACTCAGTGCGGGAAACTATACCACCATCTGCAAAGGCACAGTCAAAATCTACGAGGTAGATTTCCTGTGCTATATTCAACGCCTGCCCTTCCCCGAACTGGAGAAACTACGCGATGACCTGCTGGATCTGTTGCGGCCGCGTCCGTTCCCGCCCATTCCCGAACCATTTCCCTTCCCCATCCCCGAGCCTCAACCACCCATCCCGCCGATACCCGGACCCGGTCCCGACCCGGTGCCATTCCAGCGCATATCGCTGATTTCTCAGCCCGCAGCGGAAAGCGCACTGTCCAGCACAACCATGATGAAGGCTTCGGCAAATCTTTCAGAAGTAACCTCTCAACTTGCGGTTTTGAAAGGCGATGCCCTTCAACAGGCATTGGTTTCGAACAAGGCAATTCTGGCGCCATACCTTTGCCTCCTCCTGCCGGATTTCTGGTACTGCCTCAGACTGCTGGCAGAAGTGCCCATCCAATCTGATGGATCTTTTTACAAGGAATTGTGCTTCTGGTGCCCTTCGGACATCCCCGACCTGTACTTCCGGGTGACTCAAAACATCGGCGGTGTGGAGAAGACCGTTTACAGCCCGCCGATTTCGTGTAACACCTACTGGAACTACAACGGCACCCCGCCCATTCAAATCACCGTCACTGACCCCGAAGCGGTTGCCTGCCTGGAAGAACCCGACCGTCCTATCCCCGGCGATGAACTGTACGTCTGGCCCACCGCCATTGGCAACATTGACCTGCGCAACATCACCGACCTGGAAGGCAACCCTGCGGTCAGCACAGCCACCACCGGACTGGTCAATGGCACTACCCCCTGGGCGGGAACGCTGGCGTTGCAAATGGTGTTCGATCCACGTCTGAAGACCCACAGCAACGTGCGGTATTATCGCTGGTCTTACAAGTTTGAGGGCGACCCGGATTTCACCCCCATCCGCACAACGGTCACCCACCGCTACATGGTGGTGACCTATGCGCCGCTCACCATTCACCTGGTTCCTGTCACCCTGGGACCCAAAAAGGTCAACGCGACTGATCATCTCTTCGAGGTACCCGATGCCCATCCGGGAGACGGCTGGGTGAACATCAATGACCCGATAGACCGCCCCTTTGCTTACTTTGACAGCACCGGAAATCACCTGCCACCCTTTACCTATATTGACAGCGTCTCCGTGCCACGCCGCACAGGACTGGTGACCTTAATGCTGGAAATGTTTGACGCTAACGGCAATCTGGTATCCTGCTCCAACCTTGGCGGAAGCGGTCCGTTTAAGTTTGTCCTGCCCGACCTGACCACCCCGGACAAATACACCAGCGTCCTGACAGCCAACAACATTACCCCACAGGGTCAGTTGATATTCCGCGTACGGGTGGACAACAATGACACCATTGCACAACTGTCCAACGTGCGCACGCCTGCCGGAACGGCTGATTCCTGCGGCTTCCTGCGCTTCAATGCACTGACCGATCCGGTCAGCGTGGACTACGTGGCTCGCCACCCCAATTCCTTCCTGACATGGTCTTTGAGCATTTCACGCGGTTTGTGCGGTGGAGTAGCCTCCACCAGCGGGTCGGGTAGTTCGCCTGCTCTCCCGCCGCCTCCAACCGCCACCTTTGCCAACGCGGCATCGTACCTGTTGCGCAACCTTGGCGGCAGTTGCGCCGCCTGTAATGATGGCGCGGCGTTTGCCGTCAACCTCTTTACCTATGCCACTGCTACTGACGGGTACGGGCGTCAATCGCAATATGACCGTCACGCCGCCATCGCCTTTGCGCTCATGAAGAGTTAACAAAAAAAACCGATCAACGTGAAGCGACAGTCCTGTAAACAGGCAGGCTGTCGCTTTGCATTCCGGTAAGAGGAGGAGATGATGAGTAATGAAGGGGATATCTATAAATATGAAAGGGGTAATGTTAAAATGGCTCAGCCTCCCGGACATAGGAGGCTGAGCGTTCCGAAGGAGAGAGGAAAATTGGCTTAACTGGCTGGAGGTTCTTCTCCCTGAGAAGGCACAGGCGGTTCAACTGCTGGCTGAGATGACGATCCCGGAGAACCATTTCTGGATGAAGCCGGTTTGCGTTTCCCCAGCAAATACCCGGCGAGGAAGACTGCCGCGGTGACCAGCGCGAAAACCAGCAGACGGGAAGCAAATTGCAGTACACCCAGCCCAAAGGGGAGCGGACTGCCATGGAATCCGCCCTCACGACCGCCGCGGGGGCGCACACCATTCCCATCAGGAACGCCATCAAAGCGTCGGAATTCATCGCCATCCCAGCCACGCATGCGGTATCCTTCCTGCAGAGCAGGGCGCCCTGCCCGGAGCATTGAACCTGCCCAACCGCGATTAACGACCCAGATCACTGCACCTGCGATGACGATGATAGATGCCAGCACCACTAAAATTTTTCCAACCCATTTCAAGACTTTCATGTTTTTTACCTCCTGTTGTAAGTTATGATTTCCGAACCCGTTCCACTTCCACCATCACCGGTTGCGCCTGCGGGGTTGTGCCACGAAGACGCAGTGAGGCAATGGGCGAAACGATATACCGCTTGAACATGGAGACCACCCATTTCCAGTTGAGCGCAAAATGCAAAGCAGTCAGCCATAACACCAGATCTGCCGAGAGCGAATGCAGGATACGCCAGTCCTGATTTTCAATGACGGATACTCCCAGGGCAGGGAAAACCACCCGTGAGATCATCAGTCCACTGACCATCACCGTGACCATTGCCACGAGCAAAAGCGCATCCACCACAAATTTCAGCCGTGAGATATGGAAGAGTTTGCGGAAGAAGGTCTTCAGCACCCCAATCACCCAGTCCCAGTGAAGCAACATATGCACAATCAAAGTGCCCGCCAGCGCCACAGAAAGCCACTCATGAATCTCCAGTCCGGTGACCTCAGGTTCCAGTGCCATAAGGAAAGCGGCAAAAATTCCGGCATCAAGGATAAAGTTAGTTTTGTTCATTGTTTACACTCCTGAATTTTTTATCTGGTTCTGGCTCATCATACAGGCTGAAGATTTAAATTTCATTTAGAACCGATTCAGATTCAAGCAATTCTGGATAAAAACTCTCTTAATCTCTTTGGCAAGATCACCCCCCGGCAGCGCGGGTTTCCAGAAGTTGAATCAGTGGGTCCAGAAACAACCGATTCATCCCCAAACCGCGGCGCTGTGCCATGCGCGTGGGATCGGGTGTAATTTGCTGTCTACCCTCTCCCATCGTTCCCGGCGGCGCCCCGGCACCACCCAAACCGCCCTCCGGCGGTATGCCGCCCGCTCCTCCCGGAAAACCACCGCTACTTTGAACGCGCTGGGCAACGCGGGTGGCCATTTGATCCTGTGTCAATGTCCCGTTTTCTCCCATGGGAGCATTGAAAGAGATACCATATTGCTCCATTAAGGCGCGGAAATCGTCCTGTGTGAGACTCATCGCCTGAATCTGTTGAATCTGTTCTGCAGTCAGGACTTCCTGAATCTGCTCATAGAGTGCCTGAATCTCTTCCGAAGAGGCAGTATCGCTACTGCTGAGCGTTTTCACCGCTTTCCATAAAGGGAGCAATGTCTGGGCTTGCTCAGCGGTGACTGCCCACCGGGTTCCTTCCAGTTTCAGAATTCCAACCGCCAGACGCGTTTCTAAAGACATCTGGGCTGCGTTTTCGTTCCCTGCGGCAAGCGGTGTTTCCATAGCGCTAGACGGTTCCGATGCCCCCCCTGTCGTCGAACAGGCACTCAAGGCAATCTGCAAAGCCAGAACCAAACCCAACCAGACAAACCATTTTTTCGACATTTTTCCTCCAGAGATACAGTTATTCATGGCGCAAGGCTACAATGGGATCCAGATCGGCAGCCTGCTTTGCAGGCAGAAAACCAAAGAAAACACCCACCAGCGCCGCAGACAGGAATGAGAATCCAATCGAGTAAGGCAAAACCACCGTGCGCATCCCGCCCAAGCGTTCGAACAGATAGGCACCGCCGATACCTGCCAGAATTCCCAGCAACCCGCCTACCAGGCTGAGCAACAAGGCTTCCATGAGAAACTGCACCTGAATATCCGCAGGCGCCGCGCCTACTGCCTGACGTAAGCCGATTTCCCTGGTGCGCTCGGTGACGCTGACCAGCATGATATTCATAATGCCAATCCCGCCGACAATCAGCGAGACGCCGGCAACCCACGCCAGCAGGGTGCGGAACGATTCTGTAGTGGATTCCTGCGTGGCGATGATGTCCGCCTGAGTACGGATGGTAAAGTCCAGAGAGTCCAGCGTGACTCCATGGCGGTTTGCCAGCAAGAGAGTTATCTGTTCAATTACTTTATCCATGTCGGCATCCGGGTCCACGGATACAATGATCTGGCGCACGCGATCGCCCATGATCCGGGCAAACTGCGCTGGCATGAACTTTTTGAACACCAGAGTAATGGGTACGTAAATCTGCTGGTCAAAATCCACCCCGGCAACCAGCCCTTTTTCCGCCATCACCCCAATGACAGTCAGTTTGATGGAATTAACCGATACCGTCTGCCCAATGGGATCAGTTTCGCCAAAAAGTTCTCCGGCAACCGTTTTTCCCAACACCACCACCTTGGAGGCACGCTCCAGTTCCGTATCGTTGTAAAATCTGCCCTGTTCCACCCGCACATCGCGGACGGTTGGGAAGTCCGGCGTGGCACCGACCATCATGACATCTTCCAGCGAGGTGTTTTCATACTTGACCGTCACACTGGTCTGCTGTTCTACCGTCACCCCAGCCACACCAGAGATCCGTTCTCGAATAGCCGTCATATCCTCATATACCAGTCCGCCGCGCATGGTTTGAGGTCCGCCGGTAGGACCACCCCGGCTGAAGGCTGAAGAAATAAACACCAGATTGCTCCCCAGACCATTAATGGCTTCAGAGATGGCGGCTTCTGTACCGGCGCTGATGGCAACCATGACAATCACCGCTGCCACACCAATGATGACCCCCAGCATGGTGAGGAAAGAGCGCAGTTTGTTTGCCATCAAACTGTCCCAGGCAATCTTGAGCACTTCGCCGAATATCATGATGACCTCCCTTCACCGGAAGCAAGGCTTTGAGTTTCCCGATGATGACCATTTTTGCGATCTGAGGCTAATTTCCCGTCGCGAATCATCAGCACTCTCCGGGCATGGCGCGCCATATCGGGTTCGTGGGTGACCATGACAATGGTGCGTCCGCGTGAATTCAGGTTGATGAGTAACTGGATGATTTCCTCACTGGCATGGCTATCCAGATTTCCTGTGGGTTCATCCGCCAGAATGAGCAGAGGATCATTGATCAGCGCCCGCGCAATGGCAACCCGTTGTTGCTGACCACCCGATAACTGATTGGGGTAATGATGAGCCCGGTCCGCCAGTCCCACGCTTTCCAAAACGGCAAGGGCTTTTTCTTTCCTTTCGGTATGGCTCAAACGCTCTTCTCGCCGGTACAGCAAAGGCAGGAGAACATTTTCCAGGGCTGTGAGGCGGGGAAGCAGATTGTAAGACTGAAACACAAACCCCAGTTGCCGGCTGCGAATTTCCGCCAGTTGCGCGCGTTTATAGCCACTGACATCCTCACCTGCCAGAATGTACTGTCCCCTGGTCGGGCGGTCCAGGCAGGCAAGGATATTGAGCAAGGTACTCTTCCCGGAACCGCTTGGTCCCATGATGGCAACAAACTCCCCGGAATCGATGGTCAGGTCAATCCCATCCAGCGCAACCACCTGGTTTTCGCCCGAACCGTAAATTTTGACCAGTTGAACAGTCTGGATAATCGGCACGGACTCGCTCATCATTTCGTCTCCACAGTACCGGTGGTTACCACTTCACCCACTGCGATTCCCTCAAGGATCTGAGCATAGGTGGCGTCTTTAATCCCAACCTTCACAACCCGCAAGCGGGGTTTGCCGTCTGTCCCAACCACAAAGACACCGTAGTTGCCATCTCCCAGATCGCGCAGGGCTTCCACAGGAACCAGCACCGCGTCATCCGCGCGGGCAGCGATGATATCCACAGCAGCGTTTAAACCTGCCAGCAGGGGCTGGTTCAAGGTGACCTTGCTCAAATCCAGCGCCACAACCCCTTTCAGCACTTTGTAACCACCTTCGGTGACCAGACTGGGGGAAACCTGCTGAACCGTACCCGGGAAGGTTATGTCTGGCAGGGCATCAAAAATCACTTCAGCAGGATATCCCACTGCCACTTTATCCATATCGGTCTCATCCACAGCAAATTCCACCAGCGGATGGAACAGGTCAATCAGGGTGATGAACGTGCCCGTACCTGCCGGGTCTCCCACTTCACCAGCCACCGAAAGCACCGTACCTGCAAATGGCGCCCGCAGGATTGCTCCTTCGTAGTTCTTTTTCGCCTGCTCGTAGGCAACCTGTGCATTGAGCACCTTACTTTCTGCCTGTGCCAGGGTCGTGGGGTCTATGCCACTGTTGGCTTCCAGTGTTGCCAGTGTGACTCTGGCTTTTTCCAGATTACTCTTAGCAATGACGTATTCCGCCTGTGAAGCGGTGATCTCGTAATCGTAATATCCTGAGCAGTAACGGTAATTGGCATAAGCCTGATCCATGCTTTGTCTGGCTGGTAAAACGCGGGTCAGGTAATCCGCCCCACTGGATTTAAGATCTTCATATCGTTCTTTGGCTTTGAGATAACTATCGTAATAAGCCGTCGTGGTTTCCTCGGAACAGCGGCTCTGTCCCGACTGTTTGAGCGATGCCTGCGCCGTTTGCAAAGCCTTCTCCGCATCCGAAACTGCCAGACGCGCTTTCGCCAGGTTTTCTTCTCCGCTGGCTTTGAGCGTTTCCAGTTCCTGCCGGGCAAGCAAAAGGGTCACCTCGGCAGATTTCATTACCGCTTCCAGCGAGGTGCGGTCTGCCAGTTCAGCCAGCACCTGTCCCTCTTCCACCTGCTGTCCCACAGAGACGTAAACTGCTCCCACAGTCCCACTGACCGGGAAAGACAGTTCGGCAGTTTTTCCAGCGGTGAGGATTCCGGTACCCGAAGCCGAAACCACCAGACTTCCCCGGCGTGCCTGCGCTGTCTGTGTCTGCGGGGTAGCGGCGGCGCTGGCGGTTTGCGTACGGGGCACCCAAACAGCAAAATAGCCCCACCCTGCCAGAACCAGTACAATCACGATAATCAACCCGATGACGAACGGTGGAAGGCGCTTCTTCCCTTGAGACGTGGTTTTCATGGTCATTCCCTTTTCTCAGATTGCGAAATTTCGCCCTCATCATAGCGAGAAGAGATTTAGAATGGATTTAGAAAAAATGAATTTTTGATGTATAAGAAAGGGGAGAAACTTGTTCAGATCTAAACCGCTTCTAAACCAGATTTAAATTTTCGTGTGGTATCTTCGGGACTGACCAAGATTCATGTACAGGAAGGAACAGAATGAGCAAGACCATTTTGGTTGTGGATGACCAGTCCAGCGTACGGCAACTGCTTCAGGAATATCTGACCGAACAGGGATATCGGGTGCTCACCACTACCGATGGTCAGAGTGCTCTGTATCTGGCACGCCACGAAAACCCTGATTTAATCCTGCTGGATATCATGATGCCGCGCATGGACGGATATCAATTTCTGCGACAATTTCGACAGGAACGCCAGACCCCAGTGATCATTATCACCGCGCGCGAAGAAGAAACGGACGCGGTGCTGGGGCTGGATCTCGGCGCGGATGATTACATCATCAAACCCTTCCGCATGCGCGAACTGGCGGCACGCATCCGTGCGATTCTTCGCCGGGGAGAGGAACGTCCCGAACGGCAGGAGACCCTGCGAGCAGGGGATATTGTTCTGGATGAAAGCACCCACACCGTGACGGTAAAAGATCAGCCTGTGTCCCTCACCCCGATTGAATTTGACCTGCTGGCAACCCTGATGCGCTCTCCGGGTAGAGTGTACACCCGTGCCGAACTGGTGGAAATCCTTGCCGACAGTGGATTTGCAGGCATTGATACCACGCTCAACGTTCACGTGCGCAACTTACGCCTTAAGATCGAGCCAGACCCCAAAAATCCCCGTTACATCGAAACCATCTTTGGGGTGGGTTACCGCTTTCGCAAACAACAGGACTGATGCACCATGATGCGTTCGCTTTACTGGAAACTCTCTCTGGCAATCCTTCTGGCAGCGTTTACCACTGCCGGGCTGTTCGCTATTTTCATCCGCGTGACCAGCGCTGACCGGTTAATGCAGTTTGTCATTGACCAGCAACGCACCAAACTGGTGCAGTCGCTGAGCGAGTACTATCAAACTCATGGCTCATGGAAAGACATTCGCCAGAACTGGGGCAATGTGGAACGCCAAACCCTGCCCGAAGAATGGCAACACCCCATCGGCGAGGGGGAAAATCGCGACCCGCTGCCCCCTCAAGTCCGGGAACGTCGGGGATTATTCAGCCTGGCAGATTCCAGCGGGTACGTGCTGGTTTCTGGCGCTCCGGGATATCCAGAAGGCATCCTGCTCGATGAGCAGATGCTGAAGGAAGGCACTCCAATTACCGTGAATGGACAGACGGTGGGCATTCTTCTCTCTCCTCAACGGCTGGTCAATTTTCGTCCGGAAGAAGCCCGCTTTCTCAACCGCGTCAATCAGGCACTGGTAATCGGCGGGGCTGGCGCGTTGCTGATTGCCCTGATCATCGGCGTGTTCCTGGCGCGCACATTGACCCGTCCCATCAAAGATCTGACCCTTGCCGCCACCCGTATGGCGCAGGGGGAACTGGAACAGCAGGTGCAGGTACGTTCCAGGGACGAAATCGGGCAACTGGCACAGGCCTTTAATTTAATGAGCCAGCAAATCGCCCGCGCCAATCAACTGCGCCGACAGATGACCGCAGACATTGCCCATGACCTGCGCACCCCGTTGACAGTCATTGCCGGGTACATCGAATCCATGCGAGACGGCGTCCTGCAACCCACTCCCCAGCGGCTGGACCTGATTTATCAGGAAATCGAGCGTTTGCAGAAGATGGTCAACGACCTGCGGATGCTCTCACAAGCCGATGCGGGGGAACTCAACCTGCACCCACAGCCGGTTCAACCGGTTGCCCTGCTGGAACGCGCGGCGCAACTGTTTCAACACCATGCCAGCCAGGCAGGCATTACCCTCAAGGTGGATGTCCATGAACATACCGATTCCATTCTGGTAGATGAAGACCGCATGATGCAGGTACTGGACAATCTCATCAGCAATGCCTTGCGCTACACTCCTTCTGGGGGGGAAGTGACCCTGCGCGCCAGACAGGACGGCAAACGGGTGCTCTTGCAGGTTGCCGATACCGGTTCCGGGATTCCTGCGGAAGAACTGCCACACATCTTCGAACGCTTTCATCGCGTAGATCCATCCCGGCACAGCGAAAGCGGGGGAAGTGGACTGGGGCTTGCCATCGTGCGGGCGCTGGTTGAAGCACAGGGCGGCAGGGTGAGTGCAGAGTCGGAACCGGGGAAAGGCACCACCATTTCTGTCGAATTTCCCGCTCTGGATTGAGGGCTGAGCCTGTGGTATGATGAGCCGCAAAAGCATTGAGGATTCTTCATGGGCGAAATTGCGGCACTGCTGACATCGGTTTTCTGGGCTT
>OGCI01002680.1_pt1 | contig 11180 bp, 10 predicted proteins | sample 1570021 | NCBI WGS metagenome assembly OGCI01 (sample SAMN06264664, study PRJEB24512) | hot springs metagenome | isolation source: Hot spring water | place: South Africa: Tshipise | collected 2015-06-21
GCTCTCCACCGCGTACGCGCGTGGGCAATATGCCGGCACGGGAGGTGGTGTGCCACTGGTCGGCTTGATTTCCCTGGTGGTCCCCGATCACAACAACATCTTCGACCTCAACAAGTACGCCCTGGAGTGGAATCCGACGTTCCTATATTTGTACTGCGGGCTGGCGGGCCTGGGATTCGCGTTGGTCGGATTGGCGGCATCGCGCTCACGTTATCGCACGCCTCTGGCGCTTCTCACGCTGCTGGCGGCTCTGTGGATGCTGGGAGAAAGCACGCCCGTTGCGCGCATGTTGTTTTCCCTGTTACCCACAGCTTTGAAGTCGCCGCTGTACGCCGAATTCGCGATGGTCGCCTTTCAGCTCGGAATGGCGATCCTGGCGGCTCTGGGTGCCGAACGGGTCCTTGCCGGGCGGCCTGCCTGGGTGGCGGCTGCCGTGGTGGTGCTCACGGCGGCTGACTTGACGGCCGCAGGATCAGGACGGGTGATGAACACCTTTTCCCTGAACGATGATCCGGGCGTCACCGCAGCCCAGTTTGAAGGCAGCGCAGAGACGCTTCGACAGATGCGGGCCTTGGTGAACCAGACGGTTCCTCCAGCGCGCTTGGAAGTCTATCGTGACTCAACCCGCTGGGTCAGCAGCGCACCGGTGACCGGCATCCCGACGGCCAGCGGCAACGACCCGTTAGCGCCCGCCCGCACGTTGGACGTTCGGCGACTGTTCGGCCAAGGTCAGCCTTGGTTGCGCTACTGGGAGCTGGCGGATCTGGATTCACCCTTGCTCGATCTGCTGAACGTGCGTTACCTGGTGACTTGGGCACCCTCGGCTGAAGCGGCGCTGGAGCATCCCAAGTGGACCCGGGTCGCTGACCTGCCGGGCCATCAAGTCTACGAGAACCGCCGGGCGCTGCCGCGTTTTTTCCTGGTGAACCGCGTCCGGGAGGCGCGCGACAGGCAAGAGGCGCTGGCCCGGCTGCGATCCGTGGCGTTCGATCCGCACCGCGAAGCGGTTATTGAGGGCACCCTCAGACAGCCGCTCGATCCTAGCTCCGCGGGCCGGGTGCGCGTCGTGGCCTACGGCTCGCGCGAAATCCTGTTGGAATCCGAGACGTCGGGGCCGGCCTTCCTGGTCAGCTCCGAAGCGTACTATCCGGGATGGCGTGCTTGGGTGGATGGAAGGCCCGCAGAGATCATCGTGACGAACGTAGCCTTCCGTGGCCTTCCCTTGCCCGCGGGACGGCATCGGGTGAGAATGCGCTTTCAGCCTATGGTGCTGTGGTATGGCCTTGTGATCAGCCTGCTTGCGGCTATGATGCTGGGGCCGGCTGTGCGGCGATAAAATGCGCGAGTGCGGACCGGCGTCATGCGGGTCCCTGTCAGACATGTCAGAGGGGAGGAGGCGTCATGCAAGAGGTGCGTGTAGGTTTGATCGGCTCCGGCTTCGTGAGTGCCATTCACTATGAGGCCCTTCAGCGGGTCCCCGGCGCCGCGGTGATCGCCGTAGCTTCACCGCATCACGCCGGGGCGTTTGCGGCCCGGCGCGGCATTCCTCACTCGTTCTCTGATTACCGGCGGATGCTGGAAATGAAGGACCTCGACATGGTGGTGCTCGGATTGCCGAACGACCTGCACTGCGAGGCGACGCTGGAGGCCGCTTCCGCAGGCAAGCACGTAGTCTGCGAGAAGCCGCTGGCCATGAACCTGGAGGAGGCCGACCGGATGATCGAGGCCTGCCGCAACGCGGGCGTGAAGCTGATGTACGCCGAAGAGCTGTGCTTTGCCCCCAAATATGTACGGTTGAAGCAGCTTGTCGAGGAAGGTGCGCTGGGCCGCGTCTATCTCATCAAGCAGAGTGAGAAACACGACGGGCCGCATGCACCCTGGTTTTGGGATGTACGCCGCTCGGGCGGCGGCGTGACCTTCGACATGGGTTGCCACGCCATCGAATTCTTTCGCTGGATGCTCGGCAAACCCGCAGCGCTCGATGTCTACGCCCAGATGGACACTTACGTCCATAACGACAAAACCGCCGGCGACGACAACAGCTTGCTGATCGTCAACTTTGCAGGCGGCGTCACCGGGCTGGCCGAGGAGAGCTGGGCCAAGCCGGGCGGCATGGACGACCGTGCAGAGGTGTACGGTTCGGAGGGCGTAGCGTATGCCGACCTGCTCCGCGGCAGCTCCATCCTCACCTACAGCCGACGGGGTTACGGGTACGCTGTCGAGAAAGCCGGCTCGAGGCGAGGCTGGTCCTTCACCATGTACGAGGAAATCTGGAACTACGGCTTTCCGCAGGAATTCGACCACTTCGTGGATTGCGTAGCGAACGACCGCAACCCCCTGGAGACAGGTGAAGACGGGCGCGCGGTGCTTGAAATTCTGATGGCCGCCTACGAATCGGCCCGCTCGGGGCGGCGTGTGCCGTTGCCGTTCTCAACCCCGGCACGCTCGCCCATCCAACTGTGGAAGCCGCAGTGATCTCTGATCGGTGCACGATGCAGCAATCCCGCAGCAGCCCAAAATTGTTCCGGGCCCAGCGTCCCGATGTGGGAGCCTTGAATCGTGTCGTCAGTCTCGGCTTCCCAAAGGCGGGCTTGGGAAGTCCCGAGCGCTGTGCTCGCCCGAATCCGGGAACGCTTCAAGCTCGCAGCAGCCCCGGGGCGGACCGGCAGGTCTGCCGTGACGTAGCCACTGTTGTGCAAATTCTCCCGCCAAAGCGTTTCTTGCCAGGCCAGCTGGAGCATCCGATAGCCCCCAGCTTGCCGCAGCAGTGCAAGATGAGAAAGCGCGCGGCATGGGGCATCGGGCCCCGGTCGTCAGCGGGCCCGCGGACGAGCCGGGGGGAGGAAGGCGCCAGTCAATCTGGAGTCGGATGATGATCACCACCCTGGCGGTATTTTTGTGTCTTGCCCCGACGGCCGACCTCGCGGCTTTCGTGCGCGTTAGCCCGCGAGACGCCCGCTACCTGGAACTCTCTGACGGTTCCTTTTACCCGCCCATTGGCCTGAATCTGATCGGGCCCCGGCATGAAGTTGGCGACGCAGAAGGCGGGTTGCGCGCCATGGAGCGGTGGATCAGCAAACTCGCCGCTCAAGGCGGGAATTTCATACGCGTCTGGTTGAGTCATCCCTTTTGGGATGTCGAGCACGAGCGCAGCGGCTTCTATGATGTCCACAAGGCACAACGCATTAACCGCTTACTGGAAATCTGCCGGCGGCATGGGGTGCGGGTGAAGTTTACCCTGGAGCATTTCCGCACCATAGGAGAGCCGACGCGGCAAAGCTGGGCCGACAAACCCATCCATCATGTCAGCCGCGGGGGGCCCGCGCACTCGATCGCCGATTTCTTCGACGGCCAAGCGGCGCGCGAGCAATTCCGCAAGAAAATTCGCTGGTACGCGGAACGCTACGCCGCGGAGCCGGCGATTTTCGGCTGGGAGCTGTGGAATGAGATCAATGCGGTCCGAGGCGGCGATTTCATGGCGTGGACCGAGGTCATGCTGCCCTCGCTGCACGAGGCATTCCCGCGTCATCTGGCGATGCAAAGCCTTGGCAGCTTTGACCGAGCCGAGCTTCGCGAGCTTTACCACCGCCATAGCACCTTGCCTGGAAACGATTTGGCCCAGGTGCATCGGTATTTGGATCTGGGCGCCGAGCTGGAGGTTTGCCACGGGCCGGTGGACGTTCTGGCGGCGGACGCGGTGCGCGATCTTCTGAGCTGCCGGCCCGGGCGTCCCGTGCTCCTGGCCGAGTCCGGCGCCGTCGAGCCGCGCCACACCGGTCCTTTTCGGCTCTACCGGGAGGACCGCGCGGGCATCATCTTGCACGATGTCCTGTTCGCTCCCTTTTTCGCCGGGGCGGCGGGTCCGGGCCACATCTGGCATTGGGACGTCTATGTGGACGCCAACGATCTCTGGTGGCACTTCGGACGCTTCGCGGAGGCCATCCGCGGCCTGGACCCGGCAGGAGAACATTTTCAAGCTTTGATGCTGGAGCACCCGCGCTTGCGGATTTACGTGCTCAGCGGAGAACGCACGTTGCTGGCATGGTGTCGCGACCGGCAGAACACTTGGCGCACTGAACTGGAAAACAAGCAACCTCCCCAGAAGTTGCGCGGCTTGGAAGTGGACCTCCGGCCCTTATTGGGCGGGCGCCGGGGCCTCTTGGTGCGCTTCTACGATCCGTGGAACAACCGCTGGCGCGGCGGACGCCTGCGCGGCACCCTACTCCGACTGCCGGAGTTTTCGCGTTCGATCGTGTTTCGCATCGAACGCTAGCCCGCCTGCGCGGCGTTGTTAACAGGGGAGAGGCTGCCTGGCGGCTTCTCGACCTGCGGGGTGGAATTCCCGCCGGAGAAAGCCCAGCATCCTGCTACTGCAATCCGCAAAGTCCGGCTCCAGAGAGCGGCCATCGGCTTTGCTGCGGAAGTTCAGCGTCACCTCGTCGCCCACCGGGTTCACTGGTGGACCGGGTGCGCACACCGCCACGCGTGCTTCACCCAGCACGGCGGGGTGCCCAGATCCGTCCTCGCAGCACCGGGCCGTAAAACCCGGAAGCTGCTTCACGGGTAGACCCAGAGTTTGCCGTGCTGCAGCTCCTGGTTGCACACGCCCGGAGCGCGCACGGTCAGCGCTGGGCGGAACTGGCGCGGATCGGCGGTGTTGTCGGCAAACAAGTCGTAGTGGCAGGGAACCGCGACCTTGGGTTGAAGTGCCGCGGCCAGCCCCGCCGCTTCCCAGTGGCTAAGATTGCCGAAGCCGCCGTTGATGCAAGTGATCAACACGTCGGGCCGGCATCGCGGGGCGTCAGCCAGCAAAGGGTGCCAGGCGCTGTCGCCGGTCAAGTACACCGTGGGCCCCTCACTGAACCGAATCACATAGCCGAGGTGGTTGAAGTCGGTCGAGTCAGTGGGCAGAGCGAAGGTCGCGCGAAGCACAAGCTCCTGAAACCGAAATTCGGCGTCCGGCCACATCATCGTGATGCGATCCTCGGGGATGCCTTGGGCGCAGAAGGTCGCGCAACTCGGCGGCGGTCCGCTGAATTGCGTTGTGTGTCGGCGAGTCAAACGACGTAGAGTGGTCGGATGAGTGTGATCTCCATGATTGTGGGTGCACGCAAAGATATGCACACCCAAGCCTTCCGGCTCGATCAGCGCAGGGGTGCGCCGCCGAGAGCCAGGTGGCTCTCCAAGGCTGCGCAGCTATCAGTGAGGTAGAGGTCCACACCGACCGTGACTCCCGCAGGGGACTTGAACATGTAACCCATTTGGCCGAGCCACCAAACGGCGACGGTACCCGGCGGCGGACGGAAGGCATGAATTTCTTCCATCCGAGAGGAGGCCATCGCCCTGCTCACATGATGGCGGTGGGCGGCGCCGGCTCGTCGGCGCGGCCGGCATTGGCCAGAGGCACGCGGATCATCACAAAGGCCAGCAGGGCTAGCACCGCCAAACCGGACAGGAACGGCGGTTCGGCCATGACGACCGGCAGCGAGTACTCAAAGAAACGGAAGGTCGCCACCATCAGGCCCATCAAGGCTTCGCCCGCGATCAGGCCGGCGGCGGTGAGCACGCCCGCATTCTCCACGCGCGCTTTCTGCGCTTCATTGAAGCCCCGCCCGTCGCGCAGACGATCGGTTGCCCAGCGAATCAGGCCCCCGACAAAAATGGCAAATGTTGTTTCGAGCGGCAGATACATCCCCACCGCAAAAAGCATCGGGCTCCGGGCGCCCACCAGAATCAGCGTGAACCCCATGAGCATGCCGACCACGATGAGAGGCCAGGCCATCTGCCCGCCTACGATGCCCTGCGAAAGCATCGCCATCAGTCCGGCCTGAGGAGCGGGCAGAGCCTTGTCGCCGAAACCCACGCCTCCCGCGTTGATATTGCCCACATGCAGCACCAGTAGCGGAAAGTACAGCAGCAGGCTGGCCACCGCCACGCCGATGAAATCCCCGATTTGCATGTAGCGCGGTGTGCCGCCTAACAGGTGGCCGACCTTCAGGTCTTGGAGCATCTCACCGGCCACCGCCGACGAGACGCAGACCACCGTGGCCACCCCGAGCACGGCCGCCACGCCGCTGGCGCCTGAGACGCCGATGGCCACCATCAGCAGGGCCGCCACGATGAGCGTGGAAAGGGTCAGGCCCGAAATCGGGTTGTTGGAGGAGCCGATCATGCCCACCAGGTTGCCCGAGACGGCCGCGAAGAAAAAGCCGAGCACGATCATGACGGCCGCGGCCAGCAGCCCTCCGGACAACACGCCCGACAGATAGGTGTAGAGCAGAATCATGCACAGGAAGGCAAGTCCCAGGCCCGCGAACGTGGTTCGGGCGCTCAGGTCGCGATCCAGGCGGCCGGTGGCCTGGGCCTGCGCCCCGGCTTTCTTCAGATCCGAGACGGCGCGGCTCATGCCCGCCGCCAGATTCTTGCGCATGCGGAAGAGCGTGAAGCCCGCGCCGACCAGCATGCCGCCCACGGCGATGGGCCGCACGATGAAGCGCCACACCGCACCGGCCAGCCCGGCCCAGGACTCCTCGCCTGCGCCCGCCGGCAAAGTCTTGCTGAGCTCAGGTCCCAAGAAGAAAATCAGTAGCGGCACCAGCAAGCCCCAAGCCAGCACACCGCCCGAGAAGTTCAAGGCCGCCAGGCGAGGACCGATGATGTAGCCGACACCCAGGTAGGCCGGACTGATGGCGGGGGCCGAGAAGGTGGTCAGTCCACCAGCAGCCAGCGTGCGAGCCTCGGCGGTCGTCCCCAGCGGCACCAAACTCTTACCGATCTGCCCGACGCGCACCAGGAAGTCCTTGCCGGCGGCAAAAACATGGATCACCCCGAGGAAGTAAACTGCCGCCCCCAGCCCCATGTTGGAGAACAGCAGCCGCGCGGCCTGCGCGCCCCGTTGACCCGCTTTGTGGATCTCGGCCGCAGCCCGGGATTCCGGGAACGGCAGCTCGGGATCGCGCACCATCACCCGCCGCAGCAGCACCACGAACAAAATGCCCAGGAAGGCACCGACCAGCATCAGCACGCTGGATTTCCAATAGGCCTCTCGAGTGTCGAAGCGCGCCCACGTTCCCGTGATCACGAAAGCAGGGATGGTGAATATGGCGCCCGCCGCCACGGATTCGCCGATCGAGCCGACCGTCCGCGCGATGTTTTCTTCCAGAATGGAGCCGCGGCGGAGCCTCAGGATGGCCATGGAAATCACCGCCGCCGGATAAGTCGCCGCGATGGTCATACCGGCCCGCAATCCCAGGTATGCGTTGGCGGCGCCGAGCAGCAACGTCATGACGAGACCCAACAGCACCGCCCGAAAGGTGAACTCGGTCATGCTCACCGTCTCGGGAACGAAGGGGCGAAACTCCTTGTCGGTCGGGGCAGAAGGTTTGGTCGGTTCCTGCATCGGCGCTATCTTAACAAACGGGCGGATGGGGGTGGATGGAGGACGCCTGTTCTCATCGCCTGAGCGGGGCTTCCACCCAAGGTGGCGTGGCCTGGATGAGTCGTCCTAACTCAGGCTCCAGGCGCTCCAAAGCCTGCTTCATTTCCCAAGCCACGCGGCGGTAGCTGAAGTGGCCCTTGACGCTGGTGCGCAAGCGGCAGACGTAATCGGCCTCGGCGAAATCCATCTTGAAAAGGAAACGGGAGCGGACGGCGAAGGGCAACAGGTAGTGTCGGCCCGGGGCGGGAAGCGAGGCGGCGGTTTGCAGCGCACTCCGGATCGCGGACCGGTATTCCTGCTCTAGCCCCGCCTCCACCACAGGGGGCGGCGTCTCGTAACCGAGATCCCAGGTGAAATCCTGCCGGGCCTGGTGGCAGCGCCGGTGGCGGTGCAAATCCCGCCAAGCGCCGATGTCCATCACCAGGTCGAAGACGTAGGGCGCGCTGCGAAAGGCCCGCGGCAGCTCGTCGCGTTCGCCGCGGGTGCGCACCGCCAAATCCAGCACCTCGCGGCGGACGGCAGGGCTCCACTCTAAAGCCCACTCATACAACTCGCGGAACGGGCGCTCGGTCACCGGATACAGCAGCGTGGCCACGGCTTCTGCCACGGGGTCGGTAGGCCGCAGCAAGTCTACCGGCGGCGATGAAGTCGATCGCGGGGGGGGCAGATTCTCACAGGCCCATAGCCGCAGGTCGTCCCGGACCTGGGCCAGGTAGGAGTCGCGTCGTACAAATTGAGCCAGGGTCGGCGCCAGCGGCTCGTGCCACACGCGATCCCTGAAGCTGCAATCCGGGGGCGCAGCGCAGGCTTGAGCCATCTCCTCAGCCAACTCGCGCAACTCAGCGTACTCGGAGGCCTTCAGGCGGCGGATTTGTTTTTCCAGAGTGCGAATGCTGGTGATCTGCCCCACGTTGGTGGGCACACCCAGCACGAGCAGGTAGCGCGCCACATCGAAAGCGCGCGCCGCGATGCTCCGCCGGTAGGCCTCCGCAGGCATTTCCACGGGGCGGGGGTGGCGCTCGCTCAGCACGGCCTTCATCGCTTCGTGGAGGCGCCCGTAGGCCTCCAGCAAGCGCGCGACGGCGCTACGGTACAAGGCCGCCTGCTCGGAACTGAATTCCGGGGGCACGATCAGACCAGCGCATGAGAAGTCCTGGTAGCGCGAGGAACGCGCCTGGCCGTCCCACAGCGGTTCGTCTTGGATCTCCGTAGCTGCCAGTTCGGAGATTCCTTCAAAGCACAGGGCCACGTGACCCAGGTCCGCGATCGAGGCGTGGCCGTACTGAAAGTAGTAGTGCTCGAGGAAGCGTCGGGAATCGTGTCGGCTGACCCACTCCAGCGACTGGCGGATGGAATCCGGTGAGCGGCTATAGCGCGCCAGCGCGTAGGCGCAGGATTCCGGCGCCATCGGTGCTAGCGTCAGAACCCGCTTGGGCTTGTCCACCACGCTATGATACTAATCCAGTGCGAGTGAGAATCAAACGCCTCGATCCGGCGGCTTTCTTGCCGGAGTACGCCCATGGCCCCCTGGAAGACGCAGGCATGGACTTGCGTGCCCTCGAGGACACGTTACTGCTGCCGGCCGTGCCGGCCGCCGTGCGCACAGGATTGGCGATCGAGCTGCCTGCCGGCTACGAGGCGCAAATCCGGCCGCGCAGCGGGCTGGCCCTCAATCACCGCATCACGCTGCCGAACAGCCCGGCCACCATAGATCCCGGATATCGCGGCGAGATCCGCGTGATCCTTTTGAATCTCGGGCACGAGCCTTACCTGGTTCGCCGCGCTGATCGGATCGCGCAGATGGTCGTCGCGCGCTACGAAACCGTGGAGTGGGAAGAGGGCGAACTGGGCTCCAGCCAACGCGGCGCAGCGGGCTTGGGGTCCTCCGGTCGGTGACCCGCATCCAGCCGCGTGCTTTCTCTGCGTCAACGCGATCGCACAAACCGGGGGCAGGCCTTGCGCAGCTTTTCGACTTTCGGCAGCGCCCGTGCCACTACGTAGGGGTGATCCGGGTTTCGTACAACGAAGTCCTGATGATACTCCTCGGCCGGGTAGAACCCTTGGAAGGCTTCCAGGCGCGTTACGATCTTGCCCGAAAACACGCGCGCTTCCTCAAGCCGGGCGATATACGCCTCTGCGATGCGCTTTTGCTCCTGGTCCTGGTAAAAGATTGCGGAGCGGTACTGCGGGCCGACATCGGGTCCCTGCCGGTTCAGTTGCGTGGGATCGTGCGCCACTTCGAAGAAGATGCGCAAGAGCTGACCGTAGGTGATCACCGAGGCGTCATAGCTGATCCGGATCGCTTCGGCATGGCCCGTCAGGCCGGTGGATACTGTGCGATAATCGGCGCTCTCACGAGTGCCGCCTGAGTAGCCCGCGACCACCTCCACTACGCCCTCCACCTGCTCGAAGACGGCCTCCGTGCACCAAAAACAGCCTCCGGCCAGAACCGCGTGCTTGAGCACCCGAGCCTTTGCCAGTTGCTCGCCTATCGGCGGATCGGGGAAGGCTGGCAACTCACTGCTGAGGCGAGCAATGAGCAAAGCAGGCAACACAGTGGATAGCATCCCGCTCCCTCCTACGCTTTTCAGATGCACCAAGCCGCCCCTGGTTGCACACGAGGGGACCAGGCGGGACGGTGATCATCTCGCGCCCAGCCTACGCTCGCGAGGAGGTGCCACGACAGGGATATCGCTCGTGACAGCTCGTGGGGAGAAGCCTCGGCGGAGCGCTCACGCTCTAACCTGAGTGGCAGACGACCAGCTCTGAAGCGATCCTGCGGATTTGGTGGACGGCATGGGATTCGAACCCACGACCCCGGCGTTGCGAACGCCGTGCTCTCCCAGCTGAGCTAGCCGCCCACCCGCGTGTCATCCCTTATGTTACTACAGTTGCGTGGCGAGCGCTGCCGGCCGCCGCGTCACCCCGCGGTACAATGACACAGGGATGGTGGATGCCAAATTGCTCAAGAAGATGCAGAGGGAGTGGGATGAGCGGGCCCGTCGCAACGCTCGTTACTATGTGAACACCGCGCGGACCGACTGGACCGACGAAGACTTTTTCCGCTCCGGCGAGCAAACCGTCGCCGAGGAGATCTTGACCGACATGATCAACATCTGCCAGGGTAAGGATCCCCGGCAGATGCGCGTCCTGGAGATCGGCTGCGGCGCCGGACGGGTCACCCGGGCCTTGGCCAGGCTCTTCGGCGAAGTGCACGGCGTGGACATTAGCGGAGAGATGGTGGCGCGCGCGCGCGAGGCCCTGCGGGACTTTCCCAACGCCTTTGTTTACCAGAACAACGGCATGGACCTTTCGGTTCTGCCGTCGGGGCTGATCTTCGACTTCGCCTTTTCCTCCATTGTCTTCCAGCACATCCCGAGCCGTGAAATCATCGAGAACTACGTGCGGGAGGTCAACCGCGTGCTCCGCCCGGGAGCGCTGTTCAAGTTCCAGGTGCAGGGAGACACTTCCGTTTGCTCCCGTCCTGACGACACCTGGCTCGGCGTCCCTATCTCCGAGCACGAGGCTGTCGAGATGGCCTTGCGCTGCGGCTTCGAACCTCGCTACCGCCACGGCGTCGGTCAGCAGTATTTCTGGCTTTGGTATTTCAAGACCGGCGATCCTCAGCCGGTCGCGGAAGCCGACTGAAGCGTGTCAGTGCCGGGCTCACTGGCCTCAGCCGTCGCCTGTGCCTGCTGCTTGCGCTGGGCCCAGTAGCGCTTCATGCGCTCGGAAACCTGGC
>OGCI01002681.1_pt1 | contig 11172 bp, 11 predicted proteins | sample 1570021 | NCBI WGS metagenome assembly OGCI01 (sample SAMN06264664, study PRJEB24512) | hot springs metagenome | isolation source: Hot spring water | place: South Africa: Tshipise | collected 2015-06-21
GGTTCGGTGTGATTTTGTACCCAACGCCTGTACCCTCGTCAGGAGGGGATGGGGGGTGAGGGCTACATCGTATTTTCGAACCCCCTCAACCGATTCTGCCTATGCTATGGGAACATAGGGTAAAATTCGCTTAAACGAAAAATCGTCTTGGAATGAAAAAGGATGGACGAATGGCAGGAGATAGATAAACTGGTGCTCCAACTGCGCTCTTTTGACGCAATAACTGAACTTGATCGTGGGGATTATGAACATCTCGAGGATCAGCTGTTTCAACGACTTAGTCCGCATGTCCGATTCTGGGTCGCCAAGTATTTGAGGGGTTCCCCTCAATTGATAGAAGACGCCAAACAGGAAGCGCTACACAACATCTTCAAGGGGCTGGGAACTTACGACCCTAACCGAGGAAGTTTCCAACTCTGGGCTTTCCAGGTTACTATTAACGCGGTTAAACGCTTCTTGCATAGTGAGTACCGTCGCAACGGATGGGAGATACCTGCCTCCGTCTTGCAAGACCCTTATGACGAGGAGGAAATCGCTTTCCTTGATCAAGTGTCCGACCCAAGCCCTTTGGTTGATGTGATCCTCGCTAACAAACAAATCTTAGACACTATTTTTGAAATTGCGCGCACCGAGCTCAACGAAGAGGAGTTTCTGGCTTGGAAAGCCTGGGGGAATGAAACTCCTTACGAGCGGATTGCCCAGATTTTAGACATTCGACCAGACCACGCACGCCAACTTGTCCACCGTGCCCGACGAAAAGTTTCTGCAGGGATAATGCTTCACCCCAGGGTACTCAGCAATGAATCTATCGAGTCTGCCTTGAAACGATGTATGGACTCAACATATCCCCTGACCGACGAAGAGCTGAATGTCTTTCGCCAGTGCGTTTTAGATAGCCCCCGACGCACTCGCCCGCCCTATCGGAAAACGGAAGTCTTTCGAGCAGCCTCTATGAAAGTGCTGGTACATGTAACAATCGGTTGATCTGGTCTGTCATTCCGTATCACAATGAGAGTCTCCCCATGTTTGCTGAACCCTGTAGGGGATTCTGTCGTCAAGAGGTATAATCTACTTACTGACGGGTCAGGAGATATAAAATGAGAGCGTGGCTGAGTTCCGGGCTGTTGTTGGGTGCGCTGAGTGTCTCGTCCACTCTGTGGTTGGGTGAACCGCCCCAAAGTGCGCAACCCCAAAAGAGCGTGAGTCAGAAGCACCGCGTGTTGACCGAAGCACCCAAAAGTGCTAATCTCAACCGAAAAGTTGCCAACATCCAGTTCCAAGACATTCAAGGGCGTCGTTATTCGCTGGAACAACTCACTCAAAAGGGACCTGTGGTGTTTATCTTCACAGGAGCGAGGTGTCCCGTTGCCCAGCGCTATGCCGTGCGCCTCAACCAAATGGATGCCCGCTATACCTCCAAAGGTGTCCAGATGTTCATCGTCTATCCCAACTATGATGACGATTTGGACGCCATTCGCAAGAATGTTCGCGAACTGGGCTACAAGTTCCCCGTGGTGACCGACCCTGACGGGATGCTGGCACGCCATCTGGGCGCCACGATGACCCCGCAAGCCGTGCTTGTGGACAAGCGCGGTGTCCTCCGCTATCGGGGTGCGATAGACGACAATCGCTACGAGACTCGTGTGCGCCAGCACTACCTGCGGGATGCGCTTGACGCCGTAATTGCCAACAAGCCTGTCAAGGTCGCCTCGGCAGAGACCTTCGGATGTACCATCCACTTCCGCTCGGAAGCGGTAGAGGCGTCGCCGGTGACCTACGCCAAGCACATCGCCCCGATTATGCAGGAATATTGTCAGCCGTGCCACCGCCCCGGCGAGGTTGCTCCGTTCCCACTGATGACCTACCGCGATGCCTTCACTTGGCGCAAAGAGGTTGTCAAGTATGTCCAATCGCGCCAGATGCCCCCGTGGAAGCCTGAGCCGGGCTACGGCGAGTTCCAGCACGGACGACGGCTGAGCGATGAGCAGATTGCGCTGATTGCCAAGTGGGTGGAGAGCGGTGCGCCGATGGGCAACACCAAAGACCTGCCTCCGCCACGCCAGTTCACAAGCGGATGGGCGCTGGGTGAACCCGACATCGTGTACGAGATGCCCGAAGAGTACGAACTGGGTCCCACAGGCGAAGATGAGTACCGCCATTTTGTGATTCCGACCAACTTCGACAGCGATGTGTTCGTGCGGGCGATTGATATTCAGCCGGGCAACCGCAACATTGTCCACCATGTGATTGTGTACGAGGACACTTCGGGCACGGCGCGCCGATTGGATGAACAAGACCCTGCGCCGGGCTACGCTGCGTTCGGCTGGCCCGGTTTCGTGCCTGCAGGGATGCTGGGAGGATGGGCACCTGGCACTACGGCTATCCAACTGCCTGAAGGCACAGGCTATCGTCTCAAGAAAGGCGCCGATGTGGTGCTACAGATTCACTACTACCGCACAGGCAAGCCCGAGCGCGACCGTACGCGGATTGGTATCTATTTGGAGAAGTCACCCAACCCCAAGCCGGTAGGCATCGCTTGGATTATCAACCCGCTGTTCCGCATTCCAGCGGGCGCTGAGCGTCACGAGGTGCGTGCGATGTGGATTGCCCCGCGCGATGTGGATGTGGTCGCGATTACGCCCCACATGCACCTGATTGGGCGCGAGATGAAGGTGGACGCCTACACACCCGACGGCAAGACCATTCCCCTCGTCTGGATAAAGGACTGGGATTTCAAGTGGCAAGATACCTATCACTACAAATCGCCCGTGAGGCTCCCTCGTGGCACGCGGGTGGAGGTGCGCGCCTTCTACGACAACTCGGCGAACAACCCCAACAACCCCAATAACCCTCCCAAAATGATCGGCTGGGGTGAGCGCACCACCGACGAGATGTGTTTGGTGTTCCTGCATGTGATCGGTGAAGAGGGCACAGGCTTTCGTGGGGGCGGTCGACGCTTCCAGAACTCCCAGTCCCAAAGAGGCTCTAATTGAACGCAACCGGGTAGGACGCCATCCTACCCGGTCAAATCATCAGACACGCACGCACCTTATTTGAAGTAAACAATCTGTCGTTGTGCCATCTCGTTCGCTGGGTCGCGACGCAGAACCTCTTCCAGTTCTCGCTTCGCTTCGGGTTCGTAGCCCAGCATCGAGTAGGTCAACGCCAGATCCAGCCGTGGTTGTACCGCTTCGGGATTGAGACGAACCGAGGTCTCCAGTTCTTGTATCGACTCGTCAAACATGCCTGTGAAGCAGTAAACTAACCCCAGCTGATGGTGGGCTTCTGACGACAGCGGATTAATCGCCAGAGCCTGTTTCAGCAGTTGCTCTGCATCCTCGTAGCGCCCTTCATTTTTGAGCGCAATCGCTTGTTGTACTAACATGCTTGGGTCGCCCATGTCTCGTGCCTACCTCCTATTGCTTGTATCTTATAATCATTAGATGAGAGCTCCTGATTGCACGAGTGCGACTCTCTACGAGGGGCAAACTTGGGCTTGCTCCCCTTGCAGGCTATTATACCCCAAAAATCAGTGGTCTCCTGCCAGTCAGCGGCGGAGTTGGCGGGCTTTTGGGAACAGCAATTTCCTCATAAGCTCACGGCATACCCACCCACCAGAAGGTATTCAACCCTGTTCGAGTTCAGCAACCTCAAAAACTCTTTGAAGTCGTTCGGTAGGGTCATAACCATAAGCGATTTGGCGCATCTGCTCCAGCGCCCTGAGACGCTCCTCTGGAGAGAGCGACCACCAGTACTCGCGGTCGCGCTGGTCTGCTTCCTCCAAAGGTACTACCTCAAAGACAGTTTTATCAATTTGATGTGGCTCTTGCATTTAGTGTCTCCACCTGTAGTCCTTACTCAAACTATACCCTGTAGCGGGTGTTTGAAAAATTGTGGCACGGGCATCCTGACCCTAGGCCAAGCGAGCAAGCCACGAGGTGGGTGCAGGGACTGACAAGGGTACACTGGTTGAGTTCAGTCTTCCAAAACGCCCGCCCACCTTCAGACGCAAGTAGGTAGCCCTGAGCAGGGAGCTTCGCTTCCGCCTGAACGCCCCACCTTGTCACCCTGAGCGCAGCGAAGGGTCTCTGCTTAGCATGGCACTGAGATTCTTCGCTTCGCTCAGAATGACAATAGGAGGGTGAGGGGGCTAACGAACGGGCGTCAAGGGGGGGCGGGTTGGCATGATTTTGAACACAAGGGATGTACCCTTGTCAGGGGTGCGGGGCAAGATGTGTCCGCTGGGAACGCAGGCGTCTCGTCTGCACACTCGGTGAGAGCCTCTTGGGCAAGGATGCCCAAGCCACGCAGTGTAGCACGGGCATCCTGCCCGTGTAGCAATCACGCAAGCCACGAGGTAGGGTAGGAAGTGTCCGCTGGGAACGCAGGCGTCTCGCCTGCCTTACTTGAGCCTTTTGGACAAGGATGTCCAAGCCACAATAGGAAAACCAACACTCAGGCAGAACAAAAAGAACGGAGGCAACGATGGCTATTCGGATAGGCTTTGTAGGAACAGGCGGGATTGCAAACGCCCATTTTGACGCACTCAGCCAGGTAGAAGGAGTTCAGCTGGTCGCTTTCTGCGATGTGGACAAGGCACGCGCTGAGTCGGCGGCAGGGCGATCCGGCGGGCAAGCATTTGATGACTTCAAAGTAATGCTCAACGAGGTGCCGATGGACGCGCTGTATGTGTGTGTACCTCCCCATGCCCACGAGGGAGCCGAGGAACTCGCCGCTGAGAAGGGGATCCACCTATTTGTGGAGAAACCCGTCGCCCGCACTTTGGAACGCGCCCGCGCGATTGAAAGTGCTATCCAAAAGTCCGGCATTCTCAGCATGGTCGGCTACCACTTTCGCTATATGAAGACCACCCAACAGGCGAAGGAAAAACTGCAGGGGCAATCGGTCGTGATGGCGAAAGGTGCGTGGGATGGCGATATGCCCGGCGTGAGTTGGTGGCGCCAGCACACCCTTTCGGGCGGACAGATTGTGGAGCAGACCACACACATCGTGGACTTGGCGCGCTATCTGGTTGGCGAGGTGGAGGAGGTGTTCGCCCACTTTGCCCATCACCCCGACCTAATGCCCCATTCGGGGGGCGATGTCAGCTCAGCAGGCGTGGTGAACCTCAAGTTCGTCAACGGTGCAGTCGGCGTGATTAGCAACACTTGCGTCCTGCGCGTGCCGGGCGAGGTGGGGATTCGGGTCTACACGCCCCACCTGCGCGTGGATGTGTTCCACAACGCTTCACACCTCTACGAGCCGAACCTTCGCGTTGAGCACTCCACCCGTGAGAACCCCTATCTCAACGAGGCGCGGATGTTCGTCCAAGCCATTCGTGAACGCAATCAAAGCCTCATCTCGGCAGACTACAGCGAGGGCGTGCGCTCTTTAGCGATTTCGCTCGCGGCGGACGAATCGGCACGAACGGGCGAGCCGGTGCGCTTGGTATAATTGCCTTGATGCTCTTAGCGATCGATGTCGGCAACACGCACACTGTGATGGGTGTGCGTGTCGACTCTGTATGGCGTTCGTGGCGTATCCACACGAACCCTGCCCGTACCGAAGACGAGCATTTCGTTATCCTGCGCAACCTGTTGGAGGCGGAGGGCTATAATGCGCCCTTGCATGGGGTAGTGCTCTGCTCGGTGGTGCCGACGGTGGAAGAGACACTGGTACGAATGAGCCGAAGCCTGCTCAAGATGGAACCGCTCGTGGTATCGCCCCACACTGTGAGCTGGCTCCCGATTGACTACGAGCCTCCCAGCGCGGTGGGCGCAGACCGTCTGGCGAATGCCGTTGGCGGAATCGCTCACTATGGCACGCCGCTGATTGTGGTGGACTTCGGCACGGCGACCACTTTGGACGCCATCACCCACGAGGGAACCTATCTGGGCGGGGCAATCCTGTCTGGCGTGGAGCTGGCGCTGGAGGCACTGGCAGGGCGCACTGCCCGACTCCCTCGGATTGCGCTCAATCAGCCTCCTGAGCCTATCGGACGCACAACTGCCGACAGTTTGCGTAGCGGGGTTCTGCTCGGCTCGGTGGGTGCAATCGAGTACCTGATTGCCCGCTTCCGCGAGCGGTTGGGTGCTACCACGCGCGCCGTCGCCACGGGTGGATTAGCGGAGCGGATTGCCCCCCTCTGCCCTTCCATTCAACATACAGACCCACTCCTTACCTTAGAGGGGCTGCGAATTATCTGGGAACGCAATCAGGAGGCACTATGAACAACGATATGCAAGAGGTCTGGAAACTGGTTCGGGAGAAGGTCAAAGCGAAAGTGACGGGGCGCACGCTCTACCAAGCGCTAGACCGCCTCACGATGGTCACGATGGAGGGCGAAACGGTGGTGCTGGGTCTACCCAGCGACTCGATACAGTTCGTGGGGCATATCAACAACCCGACCGTGCGCAATCTGATTGAGCAGTACTTGTCCGAAGCGTATGGCTTTCGCCCCCAGATTATCTTAATAGAAGGCACGACCCTGAGCGACTGGCAACTACACCTGCGCAAGCAAGAGGAACTGCGCCGTCTGTCTGAGCAGGGGACGCGCAAGCGCGAGCAAGAGACCCGCACCTACCATACTTGGGATGGGCTGTATGAGCAGTTGGGGCGCAAGTTCGCCGAGACACCCGGACGGAGCCTCGCTATCAACCGCGCCCGCTACCTGCAAGAGGCTATCCAGATGGTGCGTGAGGCGCTCACCCGCATTCCCGTAGAAAGCGAAGCGGACGAACGCCAGCTCAACCGCGTGATTGAACGCGTCGCGAACAACGCCGAAGCGCCCTCCGTGCTGGTCGCATGGCTCATCCTCTCCGATAAAAGCGATGAAAGTTAAACGACGAGAACGAACCCTGATTGGCATTCTGTTTGCAGTGATTTTGGTGGCTGTGTTGGCGCTCATTCGTTCCCAGCCGTGGGGACGCTTGGACATCCGCCTTCTAAAGCCCAGCACAACCGACTGGATTGTCGCCGTGCAACTGCGCGACCCCACCAACGGCGACCTGGTGGTCATTCTGCCCGATGGCACTCTGCAGAAACTCACCGACGATGAGGCGGACGACCGCTCGCCTGATTGGGCGCCTGATGGCAAGAAAATCGTGTTTTCGTCCAATCGGCGCGACAATGTGTATCAACTCTGGACGATAGACCCCGACGGCAAAAACCTGAGCCAACTGACAATCGGCGGGGGCGCAAAACTGGCACCGCGCTACGACCGCGACGGCGAACATATCTTGCATGTGGCGCAGGGCTTGGTCACCGAGATTGATCGAAAAGGGGTTCACGCCAGCCAGCTCATCCCACTGCCTTCCCAAATGACCCAAGTGCGGGAGCAGTACGACCAGATTGCCTTCCGCTACGCACGGCGTTTGGAAGAGAACCTGATTGTCGCTATCCAGCGCGTGGACGACGGGGAACAGTTGGTGGTTCAAGACCTCAACATGGCACAGTCCACCTTCGCCCTGCCTGTGATTGCGCTCGCCGAGCATGTGGATGTGGACTGGGCACCCGATCGCTTGTTGATTGCGATGGCGGTCGTGCATTTGCTGGCAAACCCCGAAACAGGTGAGCGCGTGGGCGGAGTGTTCCGAATAGACCTCACGGAAGGGCTTCAGAACCTCGGCGTGCAACCACTTTGGGTCTCGCCCGACAGTTCCGAAGGAGCGATGGAGGTCGCCTGGTCGCCCGACGGCTCACGGATTGCCTTCGTCATGGTAGACCGACGCAAAGACGGTACGCTGAAGCGCAAAGGATTGTATGTGGCGCCCGAGCGGGGCGGTGTACCGACCGAAATCGTTGCGGGCGAGGTGTACGAGCCTTCTTGGTCGCGCAACGGGGAGAGCCTTGTGTTCAGTATGGGCAAGGAAGGGGCACGCCAAATCTACACCGTGCGTGTGGACGGAAGTGAGCTCAAAGCACTAACCGAAGAGGGTGACTACATCAGCCCGTGCTGGTCGCCTGCGCAATAAGTGGAGTGCAATCGCGCAAAAGGTGTGAGGGAGGGACTGCCCAAGCGCTCCTCGGGTTCCCGCGTCGTCCAAGTAGTTTTGCGAGTTTTTCGGCGAGCGCTCTTAACATCCCCTTGACATTCGCAAGAGTTGGGTATAATAGCGTATCCCAAGATGGCGACGCACAAATCGCCGTCGCCGTAGGGAAGAAACTGATGAGGAGGATCGATTACAGAATGAATCGTAAGGGCTTTACGCTGATTGAGCTGCTGGTGGTGATTGCGATTATCGCCATTTTGGCGGCTATCTTGTTCCCTGTGTTTGCGCAGGCACGCGAAAGCGCACGCCAAACCAGCTGTACGAACAACCAGAAGCAGATTGCGACCAGTGTGCTGATGTATATTCAGGACTATGACGAGACTTTCCCCATGAGCGCCTACTTCACCACCCAGAACTTAGTGGCGATCTACGATGTATTGGCGCCCTACATCAAGAACACGGATATCTTTGTCTGTCCCAGCTACCGCCCTGGTATTGACTGGCCCCAGCGTGTTCAGGCGGCAAACTCTCCGCGCCCTGCACTGGGTACCTTCCGCTATGTGGGCTATATCCCCAACCTCGGACTGTTCGCCGAGAACTTCTGCGGACTCAACATCCAGAAGCGCACGCCCGTTACCAAGATTGCTGCGGTTGAGTCGCCTGTCAACACGATTATGCTGTTTGACGGCTACCTGAAGAACAACGCTGCGCTGGAGTACTTCAACTTCTTGGCTTTTGCTCGCCACAAAGAGGGTGTGGTCATTAACTTCGCGGACGGACACGCGAAGTGGTTCCGCTGGAACGGTATCAAGAACATCGCGCCTCGCGAGCAGTTCCCCACCCCTGCGACTGCCTACAACGGTCAGGCGACTCGCGTGGGTGCCAACAACTTCTACTACAACTGGCGTGAGAACCCCGGTGAGGGCTTGATTGCGACCGAGGCAGGGCTACAAGCCGTGACCAGCACCCCCAGCGGTGTGAACGGTCCTTACAACGACCTGCACGGCGTGCCAGGCACTGGCATCACCGACTCGGAAGACACCGGCTGTTAAGATAACCCTTAGTTCAGTCTCCTACGCCCCCTCTAAGGAGGGGGCTTGTTTTTTCAACAATAGCCCCATCCTGTGTGTTAGCAAGGGTTTCTGTTTAGGGGTTTAGAGATTCTTCGCTTCGCTCAGAATGACAAAAGAGTGCGACTGAATGACAACCCCTACCCTGTCACCCTGAGCGAAGCGAAGGGTCTGCGCATACGGTTCCGCCAGGATTCTTCGCTTCGCTCAGAATGACAAGAAAGGACGCGGAACGCCCAAAAGGGCGAAGATAGGGATACAGTCGCCTTCGAACTGCAGAATGCCCATGCCACGAATTGTTACGCCACCTCACGCAGGGCGCGCTCAATCTCTGCCAGCTGGGTGCTTAGGCGCGCATCGTAGGTGCCGTGGTCGGTCTCAATCACGCAAGTGCCCTGCTCCACCCGGCGGTCTTCCACAATCTCTATCTGGGGCACTTCGTCCAGGACCGCCAACAGCTCAGTACGATGTTGGCGCACCTGGCTCAGGTCGAGCGGGTTCACCCGAACACGCACCTCCCCGAAGGTCTTGATGCGCTTGAGCGTCTCACGCACCATCTGAAGCGCATGCTCCGGATGCAGGCGCAGTTCCTCTTTGACCACCTTGCGCACCGTCTCTAAAGCGAGTTCCAACATCCCCTGCTCTGCCTGGTGCAAATAGGCTTCGGACTGTTGGCGTAGCCTTTCCAGGAACTCCTGCACCTCCGCTTGGAGCCTTTGGAGGGTGCTGAGCAGTGCCTGTTGTGCCTCTTGCTCGGCACGCCGTTGGGCTTCAGCATAGCCTTGCTCGTAGCCCTGTCGGTAGCCTTCTCGGCGCGCCGTTTCGCAGAGTTGCTCTGCCTCTTGGATTGCTCTTAGGCGTATCGCATCTGCCTCCTGCTGGACTGCTTGCAGGTCAATCGGTTCGGGTTCCGGCGCTGGGGGACGATATTCGGGAAACACGGCGGGTTTCGGTTCCGCGGGGTGGCTGGAACTCACAACTGGTGCCCGCAATGGCTGTAAGTCGGGCGGGAGGGTATGGATGTCCTCCCGCTGAAGCTCGCTCAGTTGGGGGAAGGGAGTCTGGCTGGGCATTTTAGATCATCATCTCCTCTTCGCCACCACGCGAGATGACAATCTCGCCCGCCTCTTCCAACCGTCGCACGATACTGACAACCTTCTGCTGAGCCTCTTCCACTTGGCGCACGCGCACTGGACCCATGAACTCCAGCTCCTCTTTGAGCATATTCACAGCGCGCTCGGACATGTTGCGGAAGATTTTCTCTTTGAGGGCGTCGCTCGCACCTTTGAGCGCCAGCGCCAACTCCTTCATATCCACCTCTTTGAGAATCTGCTGGATAGCGCGGTCGTCCAGTTGGAGCAGGTCTTCGAAGGTGAACATCAGCTTACGTATCTCGTCCGCCAGTTCGGGGTTGTTATCGGTCAGGTAGTCAAAGATGGTGCGTTCGGTGTTGCGGTCAACCAGTTGCAGAATCTCCACGAGGGGTTTGACCCCGCCTGCGGCGGTGAGCTCTTGGCTGGCGATGCTGGAGAGTTTGCGCTGAAGCACATTCTCCACGCGCCGTATCACTTCGGGGGGCGTACTGCCCATCGTGGCGAGACGCTCAGCGACCTCTGGGCGCAGTTCGGGAGGCAGGTTGCCCAACACCGCCGCCGCGACCTGAGGCTCTAAGTAGGCTAACACCAGCGCAATCGTTTGGGGATGCTCGTCCTGCAGGAAGGTACTCAACTGGGATGGATGGACATTTTTGATGGAGTCGAAGGGCAACATCTGAAGCGTGCGAGTGAGCCGTTCCAAAATTTCAGCCGCCTTTTCGGAACCGTAGGCGCGTTCCAGCATCATGCGTGCGTGGTCTAACCCACCTTCCAACGCCAGATTCTGCGCCAGACAGAGCTCGTAGAACTCTCGGATGACGCTTTGGCGCACCTCGGCAGGGATACTGCCCAAGCGAGCAATCTCGAGGCTAATCTGTTCCACCTCCGATTCGTTGAGATGGGTCAGCACTTTCGCGGCGACTTCGGTGCCCATCGCCACGAGGATGACCGCCGCCTTCTGCTTGCCCGTAAGTTTCTTTTCTGCAGGCTTCAACATCGCTGTCTCCGTTATTTCAT
>OGCI01002682.1_pt1 | contig 11161 bp, 5 predicted proteins | sample 1570021 | NCBI WGS metagenome assembly OGCI01 (sample SAMN06264664, study PRJEB24512) | hot springs metagenome | isolation source: Hot spring water | place: South Africa: Tshipise | collected 2015-06-21
GTCTCCAGCGCCAACCAGCACCGGCTTCAGCCAACCTATCTGGACGGTCCCGCCGACCTCATCGTGGAAATCATCAGCCCCGAAAGCCGCGCCCGCGACCGCGGCGAGAAGTTCTACGAGTATGAGTCCGCCGGGGTTCGCGAGTACTGGCTCATCGACCCCGAGCGCAAGCAGGCGGAGTTTTACCAGCTGAGGGACGACGGTGTGTATCGTGCCGTGCTGATTGGTTCAGAGGGTGTTTACCGAAGCAAGGTGCTGGATGGGCTGTGGCTGATGGTCGAATGGTTGTGGCAACAGCCAAAGCCCACCATGGTGGACGTGCTGAAGCAGTGGGGCGCGCTGTAGCGCCTATTCCACCGTCACGCCAAGTTCCTCGCCGATGAGCCGACGCACCTCGTTGGGGTTGGCGCGCCCGCGACTGAGCTTCATCACCTGACCCACGAGGAACTGAAGGGTCTGCATCTTGCCGTTGCGCACCTTCTCAGCAGCGTCGGGGTTCTCCTCAATTGCCTGCCGCACCCATGCGATCAGCTGGTCGGCGTCGCTCACCTGCGTCAACCCCTTTGCCTGCACCACCTGCGAAGGCTCCGCACCGGTCTGGAACACTTCCTCCAGTACCTGCTTCGCCACACTGCCCGTGATGGTGCCCTTCTGCACCAGCGCAATCAGGTCGCGCAGGTCTCTGGGGGTGACCTTGCACTCGCGGACGCTCTCGATACCGGCAGCGTTGATCAGGCGCGCCAGGTCACCGTTCATCCAGTTCGCCGCCGCCTTCGGTTCGGCGCCCAGCGCTACCACCTCCTCGAAGTAGTCGGCGGTGCAGCGGTCTTCCACCAGCAGGGTGGCGTCGTACTCGGGCAGGGCATACTGCTCGATGAAGCGCTGTCGTTTCGTTAGAGGCAGTTCGGGCAGGGAAGCACGCACCTGCTCGATCCACTCCTCGCTGAACTGCACCGGCACGAGGTCCGGTTCGGGGAAGTAGCGATAGTCCTGCTCGTACTCCTTCGTGCGCATAGAGAAGCTCTCGCCGCGTTCGTCGTTCCAGCCGCGTGTTTCCTGCACCACCTTCCCGCCCGACTCCAGCACGGCGATATGGCGCTGAATCTCATACTCGATGCCTCGTTGCACCGCACGGAACGAGTTGAGGTTCTTCAGCTCCGTCTTCACGCCAAAGGTGTCGCCTCCTCCTGGGCGCACCGACAGGTTCGGTTCACAGCGCAGGCTCCCCTGCTCCATGCGTCCATCACAAACGCCCAGATAGACCAGCACACTGCGCAGGGTCTCCAGATAGGCGCGCGCCTCCTCGGCAGAGTGCATATCGGGCGGGAACTCGGTCACAATCTCCATCAGCGGCACACCGCTGCGATTGTAGTCCACCGCACTCTCACCGGTAGGCAGGTGGAACAGCTTGCCGGTGTCCTCCTCCAGATGTACCCGGCGGATATGCACCCGCACGATACGCCCGTTCGCCGGCACATCCAGCCATCCCCGCTTGCCGATAGGCGTGTCGCCATACTGTGAGATCTGATAGTTCTTGGGCAGGTCGGGATAGAAATAGTTCTTGCGATGAAAGATAGAGGTCATCGATATCTCGCAGTTGAGCGCCAGCGCCGTGCGCAGCACCATCTCCACTGCCTTGCGGTTCATCACAGGGAGGGAGCCGGGCATTCCGGTGCACACGGGACAACAGCGCGTGTTAGGCTCGCCACCAAAGGCGTTCACACAGGAACAGAACATCTTGCTATCCGTTAACAGCTCGGCATGAACCTCCATACCGATGCAGGCTTCCCACTCCGCCATGAACAGACCTCCGTGCCTTCGTCTCGCTCCTATTGTATCAGAAATGGACAGACGTGGGGTAGGGCGCGCAGTGCTGCGTTCACCTGGCAGGGAACTACCTCCCTCACCGCGAATCCCTCTGCACAATCTCTTGCTTCTGGGATCGGCATAGAATGAGCATCTCACGGTCGCATCCGATTGTGGCGGTGATCCTGGCGGCAGGTCGCGGCACACGCATGGGAGCCTCGCACCTGCCCAAGGTATGCTTCCCCATTGCGGGTGTGCCCGCCATCGCACGCGCCGTGCAGACGTATGTGAACTGTGGAATCGATACGCACTGCGTGGTGGTGGGCGCTGGATCGGAAGCCATTATGCAGGTGCTCAAGAACCTGCCGGGGCATCGTCTCTACGCACACCAGCCCGAACCGCGAGGCACGGGGCACGCCACGCGCGTGGCGGTAGACCTTCTACGATCGCTGGGCTACGAGGGCGACGTGCTGGTGGTGGCGGGCGACAAGCTGATCGAGGAGCCTTTCCTCGCGCGGCTGATCGATACGTTCTACAGCACCCGAAGCGACCTCGCCTTCGCCGTGGGTGATGTGCACGATTTCCCTACCTCCGGTCGCGTGGTGCGCGACGAGAGTGGACAGGTGCGTGCGATTGTGGAGGTGTTCGACCTGGCGCGGGTGCAGGCTTTGCGCACTCTGCGACAATCCGCGCCGCTTCCCGCAGCAGAGGCGAAGAAGATCGTCGCTCGCATCTTTCCCGACGGGCGCAAGGCGGCACGGGCGCTGGGAAGCCTTGGGGAGGCGATAGAGCGCGGCGAGATGCTCACAGCTGACGTCATCCCTCCCTGCGAGGGCGTTCAGGCGGCAGGCACGCTGGTACCCCTCCAACAGATCGAGCAAGCTCGAGAGGCAAACCTTTCCGTGTATCTGTTTCGTGCGCCGGTGCTGTATGCCGCTCTGCAGAACCTGCAGGTGGACAACGCGCAGGGCGAGGAGTACCTCACCGACCTGATTGCCATTCTCGCCGGTCATGGGAAGACTATCCAGGCTGTTCGGGTTGCCTACCCGGAAGAGGCAATGGCATTCAACACCCCGCAGGAGCTGCAGGCTATCGAACACTACCTTCTGTCCCATCGCCCTCTGAGCGTGGTGGAACCCACCCGGCGCGCCCTCGCGGTGAGCCAGTGGCTGCGCGCTATCGAGACGCGCGATACCCAGCTGATGTCCCAGCTTCGCCAGACGTACGGAGGGGACGAAGGGCTGGCGGAGGAGAAGCGACTGCGGTTGCTCTCCCTGCTGTCCCTGCATATTGCCCGGTTTGGCGACCAGCCAGTGGCGATCGCGCGTGCGCCCAGCCGCGTGAACATCATGGGAAGGCATATCGACCACCAGGGCGGTCACGTGAACATGATCGCCATCCATCGGGACGTGCACGTGGTGGTGGGTCTGCGTGGAGACCGTCAGGTGCAGTTGCAGAATCTGAACGCACTCTCCTTCCCGCCGCGCGAGTTCCGGTTAGACGATTTGCTGAGGGGCTACCAGCCGGGCGCATGGGTGGAGTTCGTGAACAGCGCTGGCGTTCTGGAGCAGGCGGCACAGGCGCGTGGTGACTGGTCGCAGTACGTGAAGGCGGTGTGCGCACGTCTTCAGGCTCACCTTGCCGATTATCTCCTGCCCGGCTTCAACCTGACAGCCGACGGCAATGTGCCCATTGGAGCGGGGCTGAGCTCCTCGTCCGCGCTGGTGGTGGCAAGCATGGAGGCGCTGCTTCACCTGAACGGCTACGCGCTGCCGCCAGAGCAGTTTGTGGAGCTGTGCGGGGAGGCAGAGTGGTACGTGGGCACGCGCGGAGGAGCAGGCGACCACGCGGCAATGAAGTTCGCCCAGCGCGACGCGGTGGTCAGCATGAGCTTCTTTCCGTTCCGGGTCGTGCGCACTTCCCGATTCCCGAACGGATATCGTCTGCTGGTGTGTCACTCGCACCAGGAGGCGAAGAAGACCACTGGCGCCCGCGATCAGTTCAACCACCGCGTCGCCTGTTATCATCTGGGGCGAGAGTGGCTGAAACATACCTTCCCCCATCTTGCCCCGCGCATCGGACACCTGCGAGATGTGAATACCGACCGGCTGGGCATCTCTCTCGCCGAGCTGTACCGCCTGCTGACGCACCTGCCGGAGGAGATCGAGCGCGACCGTCTGCTGGAACGCCTTCCCGCCGAGCGTGTCACCCCCTATTTCAGCAGTCACGACGAGAAACTGAACCGCTATCCCCTGCGACCGGTGGTGCTGTTCGGACTGGCAGAGTGCGAGCGCAGTCGGCGCACGGCGCAGCTGCTGGAGGAAGGACAGATGGAGACCTTCGGCGAGTGGATGAACCGCTCACACGACGGTGACCGCATCGCCCGCTGGAGCGACGACGGCGCGCAGTATGTGCCCTTCAGCGCGGACTGCTCGGATGAGGAACTTCAGCAGCTCGCGCAACAGGCAGACCGCTACGCTCCCTCTGCCGAACTGGTGCTGCAATCCGGTGCCTACGCCTGCAGCACGCCGGAGATCGACTGGATGGTGGACACCGCACTGCAGGTGCCCGGAGTGCTGGGCGCGCAGATACTGGGTGCAGGGCTGGGAGGCTGTGTGCTGGTGCTGGTGCGTGACGAGGCGTGTGACGCCGTACAGCGCGCCCTCACCGAACGATACTACGCACCGCGCTCTCTGGAACCCGAGATGTTCCTTTGCACGCCGATGGCAGGAAGCGGTGTGCTGGAGCTGTAACACCGCATGGGCGTGCTGTCACTCGCCGCGAATCCAGTCGATCTGCGCTTGCGTGTCGGGAGCGTTACCGGGGTCTAACCGAATGGCGATAATGGTCTGCCCGCGCCAGCGCGGATGCTCGCCAACCGGTATCACCACCTCATGCCACTCGCCGTCCATCGGCACGGTGAAGTTCAGCACACGCGCCTCGCTGAAATCGGGCTCTTCCTGCGTGCCCCAGTAAAACTGCCATGCACCGCTACCCTGCCCGCGCACACGAAGCCGGATACCCCTGACGCTGTCCGGAGCAAGCCGGCACGACCACCGTATCATATACGGGTCGCTGTCGGTGGAGCGCGTGGTCAGAGCGCCGCCCACCACCTCCAGCGGGGCGAGGTGATTCGCCGCAACCCAGCCTTCGCTGTCCCGGTTGAACTCGAAGTTCAGCTGTGTCTTCACCTCGGGAAGTGGCGGCGCCGATACAGGGCGATAACCCTCAATGTGCACGCTCACCCGTTCGCCTGCAGGGCACCACACCGCAAGCGCCCGACTTTCTGTCGAGTAGCCCCAGCAGGCTGTGCGAACATCGAAGCGGGCGAAACGCTCCACACGGGGCACAGGTTGACCATTTACGCGTACCGCTGTCGGCTCCGCAACGGCTGAGACCAGCAGCTGACCGCTTTCACCTGGTGGGTTCCGCAACTCCACGCGCAAGACCCCGCCCGATTCGCTGACCTGCAGGAACTCGGCGCTGCTGGTGAGCCGCACATTGTCCGACCTTCTCACTGTTCGTGGCTCCTCCTCCCGCCCCATCCAGTGGTACACGTTCTTCAGTATCTGGCGCGGACTGAAGTCCCATGCCGCGCGGAAGTCGCGGATGGTGTGGTAGCTGTCGGGCCAGAGCGCAAGGTTCTCGCCGGAGGTAGACTGCTGGTACATGGCGCACCGTGTAACGCCGGTCGCCACCTGCTTCCACAAAGGAGGCGCTTCCGGGTCTGCCTCGCACAGTTTGAACAGGGCGTACGCATACCGCAAGCCGTTCCACTGCACGATATGACCGAACCAGCTATACTGATGCCACGTCGCGCCAAAGACCGGTATCGAGCCGTAGCGCATCCACGGTTTGCCTTCAGCGTTCCAGACGTAGATGAACGGTAGTCCTGCCCATGCCCATCGGCGCGCCTCGGCAAGCCATCGACGGTCGCCGCTGTACCAGAACGCCTCCACATAAGCGTCGATGGCGTCGGCCGCAGCGAGGATGTCGGGCGTGTGCACAGGCACCTCCCACACCTGCGCAGCACGGGGCACCACGAAGCGCCTCATCGCTTCCAGCGCTCTGACCCCTGCACGGTAGGCATGGGGATTGCCCGAGATGCGTGCGTAGCGCAAAACCTCATAGGCGTTGCGTGCGATGGTCCCCAGTTCTACTGCGTCGGGCGGACCGAGCTCGTGGTAGTCCATCCCCTTGAACACGCCGGCATCACGGCGGTCGGCGTTGAAGCCCCACGAGCCATCGGTATTCTGTGTCTGGATGAGCGCCATGGCACGCAGACGCAGATACGCAAGCGAGCTCAGGGCGTCGCCGTACTCAAAAGCGAGATCGTCCGCCTGAGGCGCGTCGATGCGGGGAAGGGTCTTGCCGAGCATCTCCTGCCAGCGCGGGCGCTCGGGGTGGTTCGGCACGATGAGCAACGCTTTCATCAGGTCGTACACATGGTCGGCGCGGACGGAAGGCTGGCGCCAGATGTCCGGTCCGCCAAGGAACGGCAACCAGCTCTCACTTTCTGACAACCACAACGAATCCATGTATGCCTTCATACTCCACGCTACCTGCGTTTCATCCGTTCCCTGCGGGGCAGGCAACACCGGGTCTGGGCGGAAGTATCGGAACCACTCACGCACGACGTGGAGCAGGTCGGTCTGCGGAGCGGCAATGACCACTAGCGCATTGAGCCGGAGAGCAAACTGCCGGTTCAGGCGGATGGGTCGCTGAGCCACCAGCTGATTCTCACCCAGCCCGGCAGGCACGCTGGGAGCCATCAGCCCCAGCCGGTGAGACGCGGTACCTTTGAGCCTGTCTGGCACGGCAAACACCGGCTGAGGAATGGCGTGCTCGCTGAGCCATCGGTCGCGCACATCCCACATCAGCCCCACGAGCGCCGACGGGGTCTTCACCGCCATCAGGGGTATCGTCACCTTGTTCGGGTGAGGTACGAAGCGAAGGCGGTCGGGGTGGTCACGCACGATGTCCAGGTCACTGCTGCTCACCTCGTCGCCCTCCAGCCACTCCAGTCCCGGCAGAAGCGCCTCGCTTTTCGCGTCAGCCGTGTCGCCATCCCCCACCAGCAACAGGGGTCCCTCGTACGCCAGCACGTCGCGCGGCTGGTCTACCCGGCAGATGACGCTGAGACGCAGAGTGCTGGAGTTCACCGGCTGCGCGTTCACGCTGAAAGTCCAGCGTCCCCCTGCCCTGTCACGCACGCTTCCCGACAACGAACGGCTGGCGCGCTCCACTTCGTAGCGGGCAAATATCCTCTGCACGGAACCGTCTGGAAGACGAACCACCACACAGCCAAGGTGTGGCATCCGCGCAATCAGTCGCTTACTAAGGCGCAGTTCACCCATCGTTCGGTTGGAACCGCTTCGAACCCACAGCATCCCGCCAGCGTGCCGTGCCGGCTTGGTGAGGGCATCGGTAATGATGAGCGTGCTCGCAGCGGTGTCGGACGCTCCCTGCGCTGTACGCAGGGCGACCTTTACCTGCCACTCGCCGGGCATCCGCCCCGTCCGAATCGGGATGGACACCGTGCGACGACCGCCCGGCAGGACGGGACGAACCCGCACGCTCGCACTTCCGACAAGCGCCATTGCCCCACGCTGAGCGGGAAGGCTCAACTGCACCCGCACGTCTTCCGCCACTGCCGTGCCCCGGTTCCACACCGTCACCAGCACGTCTGCTCGCTGACCCGGCGCCACCATCGCCGGTCGCATCAGGGCGCTGAGCAGTTCCACACGCGGAGCCAGCCGAAAACTCTCCTCCGCCGTCTCCGTACCATCACCAGCCTCCAGGCGCAGGACGGCGGGTTTCAGCATACCCTCCAGCCTCCAGCGATACACGATACCGCTTTCCGGAGACAGAACGGTTGGCGCAGGAGCCAGCGATGGGGTCGCTTTCAGAGTGGGAGGTGTGATGAGGGCGACTCGAGCGGGCTGAGACGGACTGTCGCCGTAGTTGGCGAGGGTGGCGGTGAACATCCCTGCTCTGCCCGGCTGCACGGTGTCGGGGTAGAAATGCATCTTCTCGAAGCGCAGGAGCGCCCCCACACGCTCCACGTACTCCATGTCGTCAATGATCAGGGTGGCTGGCGCACCGGTGAGCCGAACACCCACGTGTACCCACTTCACCTTCGGGTTAGCGGTGAAATCGTAAGGTAGTTTACCCTGATGCCACTTTCCATCGCCAGCATGGCTGAGCGGAATCTGATAGGAAGCACGCGAAGAACCTGTGTCCTCGAAGGGGCGCGCGCTCATCGGGATGACCACCACACTGACCGATGCGCCCGGCGAGGCAGACACCAGCCTGTACGAGAACACCACCCCGCCCTTCCGCTCGGCAAGCATCCTGCCCTGCTGACCACTGTCTGCCGACCACAGGCGGTTCAGACCGATCTCCGGTGGGACATTACTCCCTGCAGGACGCTCCAGACGCAGGGCATACTTGCCGGTGCGCGCCTCGGTGGTTACCTGCACCGTCGTGCCCAGATACTCCCAGTCTACGGCTCTGCCCTGCGCATCCAGTACCTCAAAGCCGCCGTTGGTGATGGGGTTCGCCCACGTCGGGACAGCATACCAGAGGACAACCACTGCGTATAGAAACGCCACCGCAAGCCTCATACCACACCTCCCATACTCTTCCCACGCTTACGGTTCTATCACCGCACTGCGCCTCCTGCCACGCACTCAGGGCGTGCATGATACCACTTGTGACAGAGCGCACAGGGCGTGTATAATGACGTGTAAACCGAACCCGAAAACAATGGGTGGGAAGAAGGTATGGCACTCACGCGGCGAGTTCTGGTAACGGGAGGGGCAGGATTCATCGGGAGCCACTTCGCCCGGCATCTGCTGAGCAGCTACCCCGACTACAGAGTAACGGTACTGGACGCTCTCACCTACGCCGGCAGTCTATCCAACATTGCCGACCTCATGGAAAACCCCAACTTCGCTTTCTATCACGGCGACGTGCGCGATGCCGTGGTGATGCGAAACCTCGTGCGAAACCACGACTGGGTGGTGAACTTCGCAGCGGAAACGCACGTGGATCGCTCCATCCTGAACCCGGGCAGTTTCCTGCAGACCGATGTGTATGGCGCCTACGTGCTTCTGGAGGCGTGTCGGGAATACGGCGGAAAACGGTTCCTGCAGGTTTCCACCGACGAGGTCTACGGCGAGGTGCTGGAGGGGTTTGCCGACGAGAACGCCCCCCTGCGACCGCGAAGCCCTTACTCCGCCAGCAAGGCATCAGCGGAACTGCTGGTGATGGCATACCACCAGACCTACGGACTGGATGTGGTCATCACGCGCGGCTCCAACACCTACGGTCCAAATCAGTATCCCGAGAAGATGATACCGCTGTTCGTGACCAACGCGCTGGAAGACCGCCCTCTTCCCCTCTATGGCGACGGCACGCAGGTTCGCGACTGGATTTATGTGCTGGACCACTGCACCGCAATCGATACCGTTCTGCATCATGGCGCTACAGGTATGGTATATAATGTGGGAGCGGGCAACCTGTTGAAAAACCGGGCGGTTGCCGAAAAGATACTGGAGCTCCTGGGCAAGCCTGCGTCGCTGATACAGAGCGTGACGGACCGTCCCGGGCACGACCGTCGCTACGCTGTGGACACCTCCAGGTTGCGCGCGATGGGCTGGGAGCCGCGCTGGGCTTTCGAGACCGGTCTCAAGCAGACCATAGACTGGTATCGCTCGCATCGCCAGTGGTGGCAGGAGATCAAAGGCAAGGGAGAGTATCAGCAGTTTACCCGTCAATGGTACCATGAGCGTGGAGGTTTGGCTCCCTCGCAGGAGGTGCACTCAGGAGCAGTGAAGGAGGATTGACCGATGCAACAGCTTCAACAGCGCATTCAGTCCCGAACCGCCAAGGTGGGCGTCATCGGCTTGGGTTACGTGGGGTTGCCAATGGCAGTCGGAGCGGCGGCGGCTGGCTATCCGGTCATCGGCTTCGACATTGACCGGTGCAAGATAGACGCCATCGCCAACGGGGAACGATACATCGACGACGTGGAACCCGACGAGTGGAAGCTCGTCATCGAGAACGGTAAACTGATTGCTGCCACCGACTTCGTGCGCCTGCGCGAGTGCGACGTGGTGCTGATGTGCGTCCCGACCCCCATCGACCGCGCCAAAGAACCCGACATGAGCGCCGTGGAAGCGGCAAGCGACTCCATCGCGCGTGCCCTTCGTGCCGAGCAGATGATTATCGTGGAGAGCACCACCTACCCCGGAACCACTGTCGAGCTGGTCAAACCGCGTCTGGAGGCAACGGGGCTTCGAGCCGGCATCGATTTCGCTCTGGTCTTCTCGCCCGAGCGCATCGACCCCGGCAACAAGCGTTTCAAACTGCGCCAGGTGCCCAAAGTGGTAGGCGGACTCACCGAGCGCTGCACACAGCTGGCGGTGGAGTTCTACAGCGCGTTCATCGACCAGCTGGTGCCGGTCTCCTCGCCCACCGCAGCCGAGATGACCAAGATCTACGAGAACGTGTTCCGCAGCGTGAACATCGCCCTCGTCAACGAGCTGGCTCTGCTGTGCAACCGGATGGGGCTGAACGTGTGGGAAGTGATCGATGCCGCGTCCACCAAGCCCTACGGTTTCATGACCTTCTACCCCGGTCCCGGTCTGGGTGGGCACTGCATCCCGGTAGACCCCTACTATCTGGCTTGGAAGGCGCGACACTACGACTTCCATGTGAAATTCGTGGAGCTATCGGCAACCATCAACGACAGTATGCCCTACTACGTGTGCTCGCGGGTGAACGATGCGCTCAATTCGCACTTCAAGAGCGTCAACGGCTCCGACATACTCATTCTGGGAGTCACCTACAAGCGCGACGTTGCTGACCTGCGCGAGTCACCGGCGCTGAAGATTATCGAAATCCTGCACCAGCGTGGGGCGAAGGTGAGCTACCACGACCCATACATTCCCACCCTGCACGTGCACGACCACGTGGACCTGCATCTGCAGAGCCAAACCCTCAGCGCAGAACGTCTGCAGGCGGCAGACTGTGTGGTGGTGGTCGCCGACCACAGCAGTTACGACTGGACGATGATTGCCGAGAACGCGAAGCTGATTGTGGACACACGCAACGCGCTGAAGGCGCATCCAGCTCCACACATCTGGAAGCTGTAGGCGTTTGCACGTGGTACGTCACTGATGAACTACCGCTGCGTCTGGTGCCTCGGACAGGAGCCAGCGCGCACCTTTACAGCGCGGGAGAGGCTCTTCGGGATGCCGGGCGAATTCGAATACCACGAGTGTGCCCGGTGTCGCTCCCTGCAGATTGCCCGCCCACCCGAAGACCTCCCGAGCTACTACCCTCCCGA
>OGCI01002683.1_pt1 | contig 11151 bp, 8 predicted proteins | sample 1570021 | NCBI WGS metagenome assembly OGCI01 (sample SAMN06264664, study PRJEB24512) | hot springs metagenome | isolation source: Hot spring water | place: South Africa: Tshipise | collected 2015-06-21
AGTATCAAAACCAATTTTAGTATAAACATTTTTTGGATATTTCTTGGCTAACTCTTTAAGTTGATTTTCGTATAAATCATGACCTTGACCTAAAAAAACAAATTGACAACCAAATTTAATCAACTTATCAGCAACTTGATAAATTAATTCTGAACCTTTTTGATCAGTTAAACGACCGATAAAGCCGAGAAGGGGGGAGTGGCTAATTGTTAAATTGCTAAATTGTTGAAGGTCTTTTTTATTCTCTATTTTTTTCTTAAGGGTCCTCAACGAATAATTAACTTTAATTTCTTTATCTTTTTCTGGTGAAAATATTTCATAATCAACACCGTTTAAAATACCAAATAAATCGTTTTTTCTCTGTTTCAATGTCTCCTCTAAACCTTCACCAAATTCTTTTGTTAAAATTTCTTTAACATAAGAAGGACTAACTGTATTAATTAAATCAGCATTTAAGATTCCTTGCTGGATTAAATTTAAATCAACTTGTTCCAGTCCAAATCTTATTTTTAAAGAGGGAGATTCATCTCCTTTTAAACCTAAAAAATTAAAAATTTCTTGAGCATTCCATCTTCCCTGGTTAGCTAAATTATGAATTGTCAATAAAGTTTTTAATTTTTTGTTTTTTATTTTTAATTTTAGCAAGAGTGGAACTATTGCGACATGCCAATCCTGACAATGAATAATCTCTGGTAACCAATTAATAACTGGAAAAATTTCTAAAAGAGCTTGAGAAAAAAATAAAAAACGTTCAATCTCGGCAAATTTTTCAACAAAAGCACTTTTTTCAAAATAGATACCGCCACCGGTTAAATAATTTCTATTTTCAATTAAATAAACAAGCACCTCCGAGTCAGGAATTTTTGTTTGATAAATTTTTATCGGTTCATTAACTTGACCAAATTTGACTTTTGTTTCGCTTAAAAAATTAAAATGATACCTTTTCTCATCAATTATATCATAACGCGGTAGGACAACTCGAATGTCAACACCTATTTTTTTTATCGCTTTTGGTAAGGCACCAGCGACATCACCTAGACCACCAACCTTAGCAATTGGTGTCAGTTCTGAGGTAGCAAATAAAATTTTCATAAATTAGTTATTAGTTGATTGGTTATTAGTTTCGGTTTATTAGTTATCAGTCAATTTTTAATAAAAACCAGTAACTAAACAACTAAAACTAAAAACTAATAACCAAAAACTATTCTTAAAAATGAATTCAAAGGAAAAATTAGAAGCGGTTTAGAAAGACATTTTTTATTCTCTTTAGAACTTTTCTATCTATTCCAACCTTAAAATATTGCCAAAGACCTCTAACAGGAAATCTCCATTCTTCTGGCAAATCACCATGATAATCAGAACCAATAGTAGTTAAAAATTTTAACTCTCTAGCGATTTTTTGATAATGTTCGATATTTTGCCAATTATGATGAGCAGAAATTGCTTCAATGCCTTGCAGGCCCTTCTTTTTTAAAATTGGAAAAAGCCAATCGTCCCGCCAAGAAAGTTGTTGAGAAGGATGGGCAAGAACAACAATCCCACCAGTTTTCTTTATCAATTTCACTGCCTTCTCAAAAGATATTTCTGAGGAAGGTAAAATACTTTTTCCATTTTTAAAAAAATATTTTTTAAAAATTTCCGGCAAGGTCAAAATTTGATTCTTCTTTAACCTAAAATCTTTTTTTATTTTCTGCCAATTTTTTCCTTTTTTTAAAAAATTTACTAACCAGCTAAAACCAATATCTTTTGAGGGGGTGTTAAAAACCTTATCTCTATCTAATTTAAATCCCTGTTTTTGTAATTCTAAAATACATTTTTCAACATTTCCTTTTCTCTCAGCTTGCATTTTCTCCAAAACTAAGTTCAATTCTTTATTTTGCCAATCAAGACAATAGCCTAAAAGATGAAGGGAATAATTTTTAAATTTAGTATTTATTTCTATCCCGGAAATGACTTTAATTTTGTATTTCTTTCCAAATTTTATGGCTTCTTTTATTCCATCAACTACCTGATGATCGGTAATAGAAATAATAGAAAAACCAAATTTTTTAGCTTTTTTAACTAATTCTTCAGGCGAATAGATTCCATCTGAATAGTAAGAGTGAAGATGTAAATCAATGTATTTCATATCGCTTCGTTCCTCCTACGAATTACGAATCTTATACAAATGTACGAATTTGTATATTTGTACTTAATTTGTAATTTGTAGTAGGTTAAGTTCTTTTTCAGCTAAATTAAGACTTTTTTTGACCGCCAAAAATTTATCTTTTTTTGGCCAGATAATAAAAGACAAAATTCCTGCCATCTGTAAGAAGTTTCTAACTTTAAAGAAAGTTATTCTTATTTTTTCCTCATTTTTTATTTTCTTTCTAAAATAATTTTTTAAGAATAAATTTTCAATCTTTCTTTCATAAAAATAATAGTCTGGTGGTTGATAATATTCAAGCATTGATTTGCTTTGAGCCAAAAATCGAGCCAGATCATCTAAAGGGTCATAAAACTGAGCATCACCGAAATCAATAATTTTTACTTTTTTATCAGTTAAAATAATATTGCCAAAATGAAGGTCACCATGAATAAGGGAGAAATCTTCTGGTTTAGGAAAAATTTTTTTATTTTTTTCTCTAAATTTTATTAAAGGATAATAGATTTTTTTGAATCTTTTTAAAAATTTTGGCGCGCATTTTTTGATTAGAAAAAGCCAATGACGATGCTCCTTGTTCTCTTCTTTTTTATTTTTAATCGGTAAGATTTTTTTAATCTTTAAGGAGTGGAATTTCTTAAGAAATAAAGCAACTTCTGGAATAACTTTAAAAATTTTTTTTATCTTCTTTTGGATCAAAAGGTCTTGAGGGCATAATCCCTTAACTTCTTCATACAAGACTAAATTAAATCGAGGAAGATAATCTAAAACTTTAGGAATTTTTTTAAAACCATTTCTTTCTAAAATTTTTGCCGCTATAAACCATCTTTTTGGATTATCATGCAAGGTGTTAGCTTTGGCTAAAATATTTTTTTTCTTTTTATATTTTCCAAAATTTAAAACTAATCTATATCTTAGAGTAAAATTTCGAAATTTCCCTAAAAAATTTCTCAAGATTTCAACTTGTAGATCATCAATTTTTTTAACTCCTGGATAATATTTCTTTACTCTTTTGGCCAAAAGATTTCTAACAAAATCAGGTTCAATCAATCTTTTAATTTTTACTTTTTTCTTTAGATTAATGAGCATTTTTTTCTTTAAAACCAGTGATTTTAAATTTAAAAGCAAAATATTGATGATAGGAAATTACGACTTCTTTGTCTTTTTTGAAAAATTTTTCTCGCCAACCAGCCGGCTCAGTCAAAATGGCTAGATGAATTTTTTTACTTTTATTTTTATCTTGGTTTTTTAAAAAACCTAAAAACCAGTTAAGAAAACTATCGGTAGTAAGAGTAATTTTTATTTTTTTATTTTTGACCAGATATTGAAATTGATTTTTATTTCCATAAATTCCTTCTTTTGGAAAACAAGCGCCAGAAAAACTATTCCAACCATCGTTTAAATAAAATTTAATTTCTCGACTAGGAAATTCACAGAGATAAAAATTACCTTTCTTATCTTGACTAAAACCTAAAGGACCTAATTTTTTCTCAAAAAAGGCTTTTTTAATCAATTTTTTTAACTCTTCTGACTGTTCTTTTAAAAATTTTTCTTTAGAAAAATTTTTAAAAGCTTCTTTAACTAAAGAAGAAAACTCATCAAAAGAGTGTTCATAAAATCCTTTAAGGGAGGGTAATTGCCGAGTAATTCTTAAATCGTCAACAACATGTAAAATATCATAGATATCAGTTCCTTCTTTTAATTTACAGATTGCATCTCGCCACTTAATTGCTTTTTCAAATTCTAAATTTTCAATCGCTTTTTTCATCTCGTCTTCAAATTCTAAAATAATCAGATTATACCACTCAGTTAGTGCTCTTTTTTTAAAAGGCACCTTTTGAGCTGTTTTATAAAACCAACGATAGATTTCTCTAATTTTTCCTGTTCTTTGCCAGTCAAAGGCAATTTTTAAAATTTCTTGATAATATTTTTCTGCTTTTTGTTGTGCTTTTTTATCTGGCAAAGAAAAAATAATCTCTTTTAAATTATAAGCGCCCTGTTCAATCATTTCTAAACTCCACCAAGGTTGAGCACTGGCCCACCAATATTGATCAGAAGAAATAGCCTGATCTAGTTTTTCTCTTAATTTTTGATAAATTGTTAAATTTTTGTTTTTTTCAATTTCATCAATAACAAAATAAGTGAATTCCCACTGCAATTTATGAATCGGATTATCTGGATGCTGCCATAAAATAAAAGGATGGGTAGCAACAATTTTTTTTTCTTTTTTCAGCCAGAAATCCTGTTCTTCCGAAGACCAAGTACAGGCTCGAGGAGTAATTTCTTCTCTACTTTTAAATTTTTCTAAAATCTCTGAAACTTTTACTTTTTTAATTGATTTATCTTCAAAAATTTTTTCTAAAAATTTTTCTAAACCTGGCCGATGGTGACCAAAGGTTTCTGCATCCATAATGGTTAATAAATATCGATTTTTTTTAAAATCATCGCTAAGTTCTTCTTTTAAAGATTCAATATTTCTAATAATAGCCGAAAGGATTAAAACACTTATTCTTTTATCACGAAAAATAACATAAAAATCTTTAAGGTTTGAAATTTGATAAACTTTTTCAAAATTTGGTTTAATTGGTAAAGCAAGTTCTTCAGCTAAGATATATTTAAAACCTAACTTTTTAGCTATTTTCGCTGTTTTAAAATCATAAGCTAATTCTGGCGAAAAAAATCCTTTTGGTTGATAAAATTTACCGAAATATTTCTGACTTATTTCATTATTGATTAAAATCTGCCGCTCGATTTCTGACTCAGGTAAAAGTGGTAAAAAAGCATGATAGGCAGCGGTGCCAGTAAATTCTATTTGTCCACGCTGAGCCAAAAATTTAAAATCGTTAATTACATCCTGATAGCCATTTTTTTCTAAAAGTTCTAAAAGACCGGCATTAGAATTAACTGTGAGGTTGGCTTTTTGATTTTTCTTCAAAATCTCTAAGATTCTCCGATAACTTTCATTAACCACTCGCTCTAAAATATCTTTTTGTTGAAAATGCGGCTGATAAAAATGTAAAAAGATTGACCAAAACATAAATTAGAAATTTACTCGCTTCACTCACGAAACTGATTGAAATTCATTGTCACTTCTAATGGTTTCTACTTATTTCAGTCCAAAGGATTATATTTCGTCCTGATTTATCGGGACACGTGTCTATTTATTTCAAAACTTATTTAATTATTTTCCCGCCAAAATATCTTATTGGTTCGTCTTTTAAATAAGCGTTTTTTAATTTTTCGACATAGCTAGAATTTTGCCAAATTTGAGCTACTGAGATTATTTTTTCCTTTAACCTTTTTCCAAATTGGATAGTTTTTTGATCTAAATTTTTTAAAGTCTTTAAAACTTCAACTAATTTTTCTGCACCCTCAGTGATTATTTCTATTGACCACCAGGGCGTCGCTGAAGCCCACCAGTACTGGCAGGAATTAAGAGCTTTATCTAAAAGAATTCTTGCTTTTTTATAATTTGCATTTTTTCTGTTTTTTCCAATTATTTTAACGATAAATTTTGTTAAAGCCCATTGTAATTGATGAATCTTGTTTTGAGGATGGAACCAAAGAGGATAGGTAATAGCTTCTTTCATCTCTCTTTCTCGAGATGACCAACTAGAAGTCAAAGGTTCAATTGTTTCCTGTTTTTGATAAATTTTTAATAATTCTGAGATAGTAAGAGTTTTAATTTTTTTAAGAAGAATCTCGAAAATTCTTTCTGTTCCTGGTTTATGATGGCCTAAATTTTCACCATCAAAAGCAGTAATTAAAAAATTATTAGAACGATTATCATTTTTAAAAGCTCGCCAAAATTTTTCCTCTGAATCAAGCCAACCAGTATAAAAAATATCAGAAAGACCACGATTGCGAAAAATAACCTTTAATTTTAGATCCTTAATTAGATATCTCTTTTCAAAATTTACTTTGCCTATCTTTCCAGTGTAAGCAATTTCATCTAAAATCAGCCATTGATAACCTAATGACTCAATAATCCTGGCGGTTTTTTTATCATAAACCAGTTCTGGTAGAAAAAACCCTTTTGGTCGTGGTCGCCAAACTTTTTTAAAATATTTTTGATTTAAATTCTCATTCAGCTTAATTTGACGAATAACTTCGGATTTTGGCAAAACTGGTAGAATTGGATGGTATTTAGCTGAACCAGTCAATTCAATTTGTCTATTTTCGGCTAATTTTTTTATTCTGGCCAGAATTTCTTGAAAATTATACTCAACTAAAAGTTCGGTTAAGCTGGCAGAAATATTTAAAGTAATTTTTGCTTTTTTATTTTTTTCTAAAATTTCAAGAATCGGTAAATAAGACTCTTTGACAACTCTTTCTAAAATCTCTTTTTTCTGCCAAGGCGGCTGATAGAAATGGAGAAAAGGAGACCAATACATAGAAAATTTCTAATTTTTCTCAATAGCTTTTTTATATAATTCTAAATATTTTCTAGCCGGTAAATCCCAGGAGAAGACCTGTTGCATTGCTTTTTTAACCAATCTCCGCCATTCTTCTTTATATTTAAACGATTCAATAGCCCGAACAATGGCAATCAAAAGATCCTTTTCATCCCAATAAGAAAAAACAAAACCATTACCCCTTTTTCTAATCGGATCCCAGTCTTCTATTGTTTCTGATAATCCGCCTACTTTTCTGACAATAGGAATTGAGCCGTATCTTAAAGATTTTAATTGAGAAATACCACAAGGCTCAAAACGGGAAGGTAATAAGAATAAGTCGCTGGCAGCATCGATTTTTGATTCCCAAGATTCAGAAAATGGTTTTAGATAAACAAGTTTTCTTGGATGTCTCTCTGCCTCTTTGGCAAAATATTTTTCATATTCTTTTTTGCCAGAACCAACCATAATAATCTGACAATTCATTCTTAAAAGCGACGGTAAAAGTTTAATAATTAGATCGAAACCTTTTTGTTCAGTCAAACGATGAGCCATGCCAATTAAAGGAGTTTCTGAATTTTCCTCTAAGCCTAACTCTTTTTGGAGAGCAAGTTTATTTTTTATTTTTTTATCTAAAGAATGCCAATCATAATTAAAATAAATATTTTTATCAAATCTCGGATTATGAACTGAGTAATCAATGCCATTAATAATTCCATATAAATCTTTTTTTCTCAACTGGAGATATTTTTCCAAACCTTCGCCAAATTCTGGAGTTAAGATCTCTATTGCATATCTTTCGCTGACAGTATTAATTAAATCAGCGAACAAGATTCCTCTTTTTAAGAAATTGATAAGATTCCATTTCTCGTCTCTTATATTTGGTAAAGGACTTCTACCATCATCCCTTTTTTCAGGGGGGACAACCCTTACTCTTAATCCATGAGCGCCCTGATAAGCCATGTTATGAATAGTGAAAAGAGTAGAAATTTTTTTATCTTTAAAAAAAAATTTATTTTTAATTAAAAATGGAATTAAGCCGGTATGCCAATCATGACAATGAATAATATCTGGCTGGAGATTTAATTTTTCAATAAAAAATAAAGTTGCCCAACAAAAAAAATAAAAAGCCTGAGCATCATTTTTATAATCATAAATTTTTTCTCTTTCTGAAAAAAAATTTTGCTCCGAAATTAGAAAAATATTTAAAGGTCTTGGTAATCTTTTGATAATTTTTATTTGATAAAGAAATGTTTTGAAGGTCTTTTCTTCAATTTTTATCTCCTCTTCTAAAATTTTTTGAAAATTTTCTCCTTCAGGAGAAGAGATAAATCCATAATAAGGTAAAAAACAGAAAACTTCTTGTTTTTTTCTGACTAATTCTTTTGGTAAATGAAGAGCAACATCGCCAAGACCACCGCTCTTGGCAAAAGGGACCATTTCAGCTGAAACGGAAATTATCTTTAATCTTTTAGCCATAAATTATTTAATAAAACCAAGATATTTACTAGCGATAACAAACATGGCATGCGACCAGGCTAAAGGATAAATGCCAACCCGAAAATCTTCAAAAATTTGTTCAGGAATAAAATAATTAAATTTCTTTACTCTTTTTATGACCCAATAATAATATTTTAAGGCCTTTTTCTTATTTTTTCTTAAAACCCAGTAGATAGCCAACCAAAAATTTAAAATTGGCCAAGCACCACCTCCTTCCCAGGCTGAACCTTCAGAATCAAAATAATCAAATTGAAAGCGATGAACGCCCCCTTTTTCAACTAAGTTTTCTTCTATTTTTCTAACCGTCTTAACAATTCTTTTATCATCAGGAGAAAATATCTCAAACGGCCAAACTAAACCTAAATTTGAAGCGTCAATATTTAGATCCAAAACCTTACCAACGCTTCTTAAAAAATATCCCCTCTTTTTATCATAGGCTTCTTCTATTTCTTTTAGCATCTGAGAAGCAGTTTCTCGCCAGATCGGATTTGAAATAATTTTATCTGCTAAAAAAAGCCCTTTAGCGCAGCTGGCTAAAGAATAGGTAAAATTATTTTCCATGGTCGTAGTTGTTTTTCTTATCACTTCTTCCCAGATATCAATTGAGTGAAGAGAAAAATGGGTTTTATCCCAGACATTACAGATGCCGTTGGCCAATCTTTCAATTAATTCTTTAAATTTTAAGGCTTTTTTTAAATTATCCTGATAAAAAAAATGAATTGCTAAAAGAGTTGCACCCATTTGATCTGGCTGAAAAATTTTTCCCATACTACCAAACCGACCATTAGTGGCATAGTTAGCGTAAAGTAATGAATTTCTCTTAAAATCTTGTGGCCTTTCTAAAAGCCAAGAGAAATATTTTTCCGGAATTTTTTTGAAGGACAAAATTTTTGCCGCCAGGCAAATAAAAGCAGCATCCCTTGGCCAAACCCAGCGATAATTTCCTGCTTCACGAGGATAATATAAATGATCAGTATTAGCGGCAACAATCGCTCCATTTTCTAAAGCGCAATCTTTAATTACTAGTTTACTTGTTTCAATTAATTTTTTAATTTCTGAAGAAATCATTTTATTTTCTTAATCTAAGAAATTTAGCCCCGCAAATTGCTAAAGCCAAGGCATCAGCTGCATCATCAGGTTTTGGTATTTTCTTAAGCCTGAGAAGAAACTGAACCATTTTTTGAATCTGTTTTTTTGAGGCTCGACCATAATTGGTTAAAGTCATTTTAACTTGTAAAGGCGTTAAAGAAAGAAAATGGCTATTTCCTTGGTTGATGGCAAGAATTATCACTCCTCTTGCTTCGCCAACCTTCATTGCTGTTTTAGCATTCTTATCAAAAAACAGTTCTTCAACAACGCAAAGATTAGGCTTATATTTCTTAATAATTTTTTTAAAATTTTGATAAATTTTTTTAAGTCGAAGAGGAATTGGCGTTCTGGTCGAAGTAGTAAAACAACCATATTCGATAAGTTTGAGATTATTTTTATTCTTTTTAATTAAACCGAAGCCGGTCCGTGCCAAACCAGGGTCAATACCTAAGATTACCATATTCATTAATCTTACGAATATTATCACGAATTACTACTAATTCGTGTATATTAGAAATAGAATTTGTATAATTGGTGGTTTTTTACTCAATATTTGTATAATAATCATTAATATCTGAGTCATTGTCTAATTCAGAACAAAGAGCCTCAATTTTTTTCTGAGTTTCTTGACTAATTTTAATTGGATTTTTAGCAAACCACTCAATTTCTGCATAATCAACTTTTACCCCTTGTTTTTCTAAACCTTCTTTTACTTTTTGTAAATCTTCGAGTTTAGTAAAAATGGCTAATTCGTCTTTTTCTTCGCGAATATCTTCGGCACCAAGATCAATAACTCTTAGTTCAAAGTCTTCTAAATTTGGAACTTGTTCTTTGAAGTTTAAAATTCGGATAATACCTCTTCTTTTAAATAATCTTAAAACCGAGTTTTTCTCACCTAGTCGCGCTTCATAGCGATTAAGAATTCGGCGTAAATTAGCCAGAGTTCGATTTTTGTTATCAGTTAAGGCTTCAACAACTATTGCCCCTCCTTCCTGAGCAAAAACTTCATAAATCACTTCTTCTATTTGTTCGCCCTTAATTTTTCTAGCTCCTCTTTGAACTGCTCTTTCAATATTTTCTTTGGGCATATTGGCTTGTTTTGCTTTTTCAATAGCCAATCTTAATTTAAAATTTGTTCTTTCATCTTCGCCCTCTCTAGCGGCTATGGTAATTAATTGAGTTAACTTACTAAAAAGACTACTCTTTTTTGCATCAAGAACTCCTTTAAAATGTTTAAGTTTTGCCCATTTCGAATGCCCACTCATACCAGTAAAATTATACCAGAAATTTCTCTCATTGACAATTAGACACTTCTTAGTAATTTGATAGAATAATTTGTATATGAGTGCTTTGGATAATTTAGAAAAAATCAAAGAAATTGACCAACAAAATCTTTCTAAAATTATGAAAGATCTTCCCTATCAATTAGAAAAGGTTTGGCAAGAAAGAGAGAAAATCAAATTAAAGATAGACAAGAAAAAAATAAAAAATCTTGTTTTAGTTGGGATGGGTTGTGATCGCTTAACGGCTGAATTAATAAAAAAAATAATGAATCAAAAATCAACAATCCCTGTTGAGACAATTAGTGATTATCAAATTCCAAATTTTGTTAATGAGGAGACATTAATCATTTTTTTAAGTTATTCAGGCAACACCTTAGAAGTAATTGAGACAATAAAAACTGCCTTAACAAAAAAAACAAATATTTTCGCTATCAGTGGTGGAGGTGAATTAAACAAAATTATTGAAAAATATAATTTACCTCATTATCAATTTAAGAGTAGGGGACCGTCGCGGGCTAATCTTGGCTATTTGTTTTGCCCAATTTTAATTTTATTATCAAAATTAGAACTAATCAAATTTGAAAAAAAAGAATTTTTTAATTTATTAAAATTATTAATTGAATTCAATAAATTAAATAGCCCTAAAGAGAAAACTGAAAGAAATGTGGCTAAATATCTAGCCTATCAAATTTATGACCGAGTCCCATTTATTGTTGGGGCTCAACATTTAACGCCAATAGCT
>OGCI01002685.1_pt1 | contig 11146 bp, 11 predicted proteins | sample 1570021 | NCBI WGS metagenome assembly OGCI01 (sample SAMN06264664, study PRJEB24512) | hot springs metagenome | isolation source: Hot spring water | place: South Africa: Tshipise | collected 2015-06-21
AGAGACTTATTGATTGGCGAGTCGCGCCCTGCGCTTATTCAACAAATGGGGCGTGCGCTCACTGTGCGTCGCAAGCCAAAGCCGAACAGTGCCAAACAACCTGCGACCACTTCGGGGGAGAAATAAGCGATGGGCTGGCGCTCAAATCTCGTGGAGAAGCTCGGTTCGCTGATTACGGCAGTCCTGCTGGTGCTGTATGTACAGTCCCAACTCCATCCGATTATAGAACAGACCTACGAGATACCGATTGAGATGCTCAACGCGCCCCCCAACTACGAGGTGAGCCTTGTGTCAGGCAATCGGGTGCGGGTGACGGTGCGGGGGATGCGCGAAGCGGTGGAGACCACCTCTGCCAACCAAATCCGTGCCACGATTGACCTGCGCAACGCCCGCCCAGGCGAGAACAGTCTCCCGATACGCTTGCAGTACCCAACGGAGTGGGAGCGCAGCTTGACCATCACCGCCGAGCGCCAACGCGCACGGGTCAGCTTGGAACAGCGCCTCACACGCCAAATGTCGATCCGAGTGGTGTTGAGTGGAACACCCGACCTGCAAGAGGTGTTAGCCGAAGCCATCCCCGAGCCGGGCAGTGTGCGCATCACGGGACCTGCGTCGGCAGTCCATCGCGTGCGAGCCGTTCAAGTGAGTTTTGATATGACGGGACTGCAAGGCGATATGGAGGTTGACGCCGTGCCGACCCCCGTGAGTGCGGAGGGCGAGCCTGTGTTGAACCTTCAGGTGAACCCTGCTCAGGTGCGCCTCAAGCTTAATCTCGTGCCCCAGCCCACTTCCAAGACGGTGCCGATAAGCCCGCGCTTGGGCGACCTGCCACGCTTCCCCTACCGTGTGGTCTGGTTCTCGGTCGAGCCGGTGGCAGTGCAGTTGCGCGGTAGCCCTGCACGCTTAGCCGACATCAGCGTGCTGGAGACCCAGCCGATTTCCCTGCGTAACTTCACCCAAGACGCTCAGGTACGCGTGGCGCTCAAAGTGCCGCCGGGGGTGGAGGTCGTCGGAAGCCGAGAGGTCACCGTGCAAGTACGCATCACGCGCGAGGAGCAGCCTGCCCCGCCTCAACCTTCCGAGCCGAAGCCACCCACTGACAAGGAAACCGAAAAACCCGCTCCCGATGAGAAGGAGGGCAATTGAGATGGCGCAAGTCTACACCGATGCTGACGCTCCTTTGGAACCGCTTTTGAGGCGCACGGTCACCATCATCGGCTACGGCTCACAGGGGCACGCCCAAGCCCAGAACCTGCGCGATAGTGGGGTGCAAGTGATTGTGGGGGCGCGTGCAGGCACATCGTGGGAGCGCGCCGAACGCGATGGCTTTGCTGTGATGCCCGTCCCTGAGGCGGTCAGGCAGGCACAGTTCATCGTACTGCTTGTGAACGACGAGCATCAGCCCGCGCTCTATCAGGAGCAGATTGAACCGAATCTCACCGCAGGCAAGGCGCTCTGCTTTGCGCACGGGTTCAATATTCATTTTGGGCAGATTGTGCCCCCCAGCGAGGTGGATGTGGTGATGGTCTCGCCGAAGGCGGTCGGTCCGCAACTGCGTCGGCTGTATGTGGCGGGACAGGGCGCACCTTGCTTGATTGCGGTTCATCAAGACCACACGGGCGAGGCGAAGCCGTTGGCGTTGGCGTACGCGCGGGCGTTGGGCGGCACACGCGCGGGGGTCTACGAGACGACCTTCGCCCAAGAATGTACCGCCGACCTGTTTGGCGAGCAGGCGGTGCTGTGTGGGGGTGTGCCCGCGCTCGTGCGCGCTGCGTTTGAGACCCTCGTGGAGGCAGGCTATCCCCCTGAAGTTGCCTACTTTGAGTGTCTGCACGAACTGAAGCTCATCACCGACCTCATCTACGAGGCGGGGATTGCAGGCATGATGTTTGCCATTTCCGACACGGCGCAGTACGGAGCGATGACGCGCGGGGCACGCGTGATTGATGACCATGTGCGGGCGAACTTGCGCCAGATACTGGAAGAGATACAGACGGGTCAGTTCGCTCGGGAGTGGATTTTGGAGAATATGGCAGGGCGCCCTGTGTTCACAGCGTTGGAGCGCAACCAAGCAGAACATCCTATAGAGGCGGTCGGGGAAGCCGTGCGAGCGCGGATGCAGTTCAAGCCTTTGAAGCCTTCTTCGGACTAATTTGATTCAGGTTCTTGTAAAATTGTAAACCACTTCTCGCCATTAATGCGGTAGGCATAAAAGTGAGAGTCTAATGTAAACAACTCGGTTGTACCAGTGGACTCTGCTAATGCTACCATAGTGGCATCGGCAAAGTCCATGGGTATATCTTGATACTGCTTCATTAATTCGTAGATTCTTATCATCTCTTGTTCTGAGGGGCAGTGAACAATCAATTTTCTCTGAACCCACATTTGCCAGAGATTGTGCTGAGCCTTAAAGCCTCCATTTTTGTACAGAAAGTAAATTGCTTCAACAAAGCAAGCCAGAGTTGTCAGGAGAGGCTCTGCAGGTAATTTTGAGGCAATACGCATACACTTTTGATGCGCAGTATCTGACTTGCTCAAGAGTGCTATTAGAGGACCAGCATCACACAGTATCATCGTTGTCGTTTGCGGGTCTTGATGCCTTATTCTTTCTACTTGACTCTGATGGAGTGTCGACGATTGTCTTGGAACGCTCATCTGTTTCGCTTCTTCGTGAGTGCTTCTCTAAAACAATTGCTGAAAAAGACTCGTCAACTCTCTCTGCCGTATCGGGACATTCTAGGCTTAGACTGCCAACGAAATCGCCTAAGAATTCAATCAAATTCTTAGGCTCCACCTCGTGGGGATCGAGCACAATCACGCGCACATGCTTACCAGAAAGCGTCTCGTGATGTGCCAGTATCTCTTCCCAAGTGCCTTCAAGGATACGAGTTGCCATTGCCTCACTTACGATTATACCCTCGATGCCTACGAAGTTGCATCAACATTCCTTATTGCTTCACCCCTTCCCCGTGTTGTTCTCTCCTTGTTGGTGACGCTCAGCGCGCAGGCGGTTTTCAAACTGTGCCAGCTCCCGAACGCGCAGGGTGAGGCGGGGATGTAAAGCAGTCAGCTCAAGGAGCCAAGTGCGCAATCGGGGCAACTGCTGTTCCTGCTCCATAAAGGCTTGGGAGTCTAAGTGGCGAGTCAGCGTCTCGCTCCGACAAGCCATCGCCGTCAGCGCTCGTTTTGCAGCGTCAAAATCGCCACATAGCACCGCACCCAGTCGGTCAGCGCTCAGCTCACATGCTCGGCTGTACGCCGCCCCGATGAACGGGATGACTCGCACAGGCAAAAGAAAAATCAGCTTTGCTGGCGATAGATGCCCCAAAAGATGATGCGCCAGCTCGTGCCCAATTACGAACGCCAACTCTTTCTCCGACTTGCTTTTCATGAGCACATCCACGAGGTCGCCTTCCAGAATGATAACGCGCAGTTTGAGCAAGCGAGCGGCTAAAGCGTTCAACCCGCCCTCTCTGCCCATAATGAACACATCGGGAGGGTGCTTGAAGTTAGCCCGTTGAGCCATCGCTTGAACCATCTGGTGAATAGAGCCTAACTGCTTCTCGCTCACTCGCACCGAGTTGCCATAGAAAAGGGTCGGATACTTCAGGATTGCCCACAACCCAATCAGCCCTGCGATTAGGTATTCACCACCCCAGTCTCCCGACAGCAGGTTGATGGGGCGTTCTTGGAGAAGGTCTGAGACCACCACTATCGGGGCGATTAGAGCAGTAGGGAATAGCCCACACCAGAGAAACACAGCGATAATTGCACTCAAGGTCAGATAGAGCGGTTCTTTCTCGTGTCTATAGCGCTGGGGGTCTATTGGAACCCCCTCCGGTTCGCTATTTGGGCTATCATTTGGCTCTATGGGCGTTTCACTCTCGTTGCCCAAACGAGAGGTCGCTGAGTGCTCAAGTTCGTCGGGACTCCGCATGCCGACATCGCCCCACAGCATTAGCAACTGGACAAAGTTGAAAAGAGGGGCTTTCGCCCCTCAATCCGGACGCGAATAGGTCTGAGGTCAATCCCTTCACAGCGGGCGCGAGTACTCCGAAAGAATCTCGCGGAACTGGGCGGTGAGGCGGAGCGCTTCCTCATAGGGGCGTTGCCACACATTGCGCCCGAAAATCATCCCAATCGCACCCGCTTCCATCGACAGGCGCACTTTCTGGAGCACATCGGCGTCGTTGCCCTTCTCGCCACCCGACAGCAGGACAGGGGTCTGCACTGCCGATGCGATCACACGATGAATGCGCTGTTCGTCGCTTTCCTCCAGCTCGTTGTAGGGCTTGGGGTGTTTCTCACGCTTTTCGGGCGGAGCCAGCTTGGGGAAGTTAATCTTGACGATATCGGCGCCTAGCTCGGCAGCGGTGCGTGCTGCGTAGTCCACCGCCCACAGGCTATCGCGTCCACCCTTTGCCTCCACCGCCTCGCCACGCGGATAGGCCCACACAATCAGGGGCATACCGTACTTCTCGGCGTCTTCGCGCACCTGCATAAACTGGCGGAAGTCCTCATCTTGGCGGGGCGAACCGACATAGAGCGTGTAGCCTACTGCATCGGCACCCAAACGAACCGCATCGACCACGCTGGAGTTCTGGGGCGAGAGCGCCTGAGCGTCCGAAGGCACTTCGGTCTTGCCGTTCAACTTAAGAATCAGCGGAATGCGCCCTGCGAACTTCGCGATATACTTCTCAGCAATCCCGTATTGAAAGGCGACTGCACTGAAGCCCGCTTCTATCGCCAGCTCGCAGATGTAGGCGGGGTCTCCAGAAGGCGGGTAGGGGAAAAAGTCGCGAGGACCGTGTTCCAGCCCTTGATCGTAGGGAAGCACCATCAGGGTACCGTTTTTTAGACCCGATTCGTACATCATGCGGTACAGGCGCGTGCGCTTGCCCGTGCTAAGATGGGTCAAATCGGCTAAGCCAATCCTTTTTACCGGTGTTGTGGTCACCATCGTTGTATCACCTCGCTGGCGGGATTATACCTGCTTTAGGGACTGCTGGCAGGGTCGCTGGTGGGCGACTCAGGTTGCGGTTGAACGGTGATTGTGACCTTCGCGGTTACCGTGCGTCCTTCTGAGTCGTAAGCCGTAAGCGTGTAGGTCGTGGTGGCGGTAGGCGTGACGCTGATTTCACCCTGCTGGGCGTTCACCGTGCCTACGCCTTGGTCAATCTGCACGCGCACGGCATTCAACACTTCCCAACGCAGGGTTGTGGTCTCGCCTGCGGTAATCAGGTCAGGCTTCGCCTCGAACAGCAGTATCTTCGCGTTGGAGGGGTCAATCACCTCCACGCGCACCCGCTTGCTCACCATTTGACCCTGAGCGTTGCGGGCAATCAGCTCATACTCGGTCGTGCGGGAGGGACGATGCTCAAAGCCGGGCAGGGCGGGATCTAACTTCTGCCCCCCAGGAGGCGTCAGGATGAGCTCGGTCGCATCGCTGACCTGCCATCGGAGCAGTACCGATTCGCCCCGCTTGATTTGGGTTGGTTCCGCCCAAAAGCGCACGATGGTCGGAGGCAGTGCGGGTGGGGCGTTCTCCACAATCACGACCACCTCGCGCGCCTGCTCGCCATACCGATTGCGTGCAATCAGGCGATAGGTGGTGGTCGTTGTAGGCTGAACCTGGAGCGAGCGCTGTTGGGCGGGGTCAAACTCACCCAGCGCAGGTTCCAACAGCACCTTCTCGGCGTTCTGCACGCGCCAGCGCAGTTGAATCGTCTGTCCCGCTGTAATTTGGGCTGGCTCGGCAACAAACTCGTCAATCTGAACGGGCTGAGGGCGCGTGTACGACCAGATCGCTCCAATCAAGAGCAGGAGCAGAATGAACACCAGCACGACAGGGCTGACCAACCCACGCCGCTCTAACTGTGCCTGCACCGTTGAGGAGCGCAGGGGGTCATCCACACTGCGGGCGGTGGCGTTGAAACTGTAGAGGGTGGGGTTGGCAATCAGGGGCAGCTGGCGCGGTTGGGCATACAACATCACGGTGCGCGACTCGCCTGGCGCCAAGTTCACGCGCTCGTGTTCCCACTCGAAGGCGAGGCTGTCCTCGGGGTCGGAAGCATTCAGTTGGAGCAGGTGTTCGGTGTTGCCCTGATTGCTGATGGTGAGCTCGTAGGGGGCTTGCTTGCGCCACGGGGTCGCAAAGTTTCGGCGCGGAGCGATGTCCAACATCAGCATGCTGTAGGGGCGGATAACTAAACTCGCCTGAGCGGTGCTGGAGCCACCATTCTCCACCGAGCGCGCCCGCACCAGAATAGGGTAAGTGCCCGCTCGGCTTTCGGTACGGCGGGGTGGGCGGATGAGAATCCGTTCCTGAACCTCTTCGCCAGGCGCCACTTGAAACGAAGGGATGGGGATGGCACACCATTCGGTATCAATGCCCTCCACCTCTAAGGCAACTTGATCGGGCTGGTCGCCTTCGTTGCTCACAAAGGCAACAATCTGGGCAGACCCGCCCGGTTCTACCTGCACCTCGTCCTGCCCCAACCTGACGCGAATTGCCATTCGGATTTATTGTACCTGATGGGAAGTGGGTCAGAGAGAAGCCATCAGCCGAGCGCATGTTCCGCGCTCGTGTCCGCCAGCACCTCCGTCAGAAACTTGGCAGGCAGGGGCGTTAGTGTCATTTCAAACACTGCCTGCGCATGGGCGATCGCTATCGGTTTGACCGCCTCCACCTCAATGGAGCGTCCCAATAGTCGGCTGATGGAGGTGACTCCGCGGTCGGCGATCCCGCACGGCACAATCATCTGAAACAGGCGCAGGTCGTTGCATACATTCAGCGCAAAGCCGTGCATACTGACCCACTTGGCGACCTTGATGCCAATCGCAGCGACCTTCTCCGCGCCGACCCACGCGCCCGTGAAGTTCGGCACGCGATGCGCCTCCAGCCCGAACTCGCCGAGCGTGCGTATTAAGACCTCCTCCAAGTTGCGTAGGAACTTGTGCAGGTCGCGCCCGTGAAGGCGCACATCAAAAATCGGGTAGCCCACCAGTTGCCCTGGATTATGACAGGTCACATCGCCGCCTCGGTCGGTGGGGCACACTTCTATGCCCTGCTTCTCATAAAACTCGCTCGTGAACAGCAGATGATTCGGATGGAACGCTTTGCCTATTGTGATGACGGGCGGGTGCTCCAACAAGAGCAGGATATCGGGCACACGGTTCGCCACTCGCGCTCGGTGGAGCGCCCGCTGGAGTTCAAAAGCGGGTCGATAGCCTATCTGACCGAGGTCAACAACCCAGCCCATTCGGTTCATTTCTGTTCGGAGGCGCGTTGGATCGCTTGTTCAATCAATGGCTTGAGCGCGGAGGTCGGCACCAAGAACAGCGCACGGTCGTTACTGCCGAAGTTGCTTCGGAAGCCGAAGTCGGTTTCCTCATCGTCCAAGCCGTGTGAAAGGGGAACCATCACGCCGATTGCTTCCCCACCCATCGTGTAGACAGGCAATCCCAGCTCGGTGATGTTGCCCTCCAGCAGGAAGGCGCGACGCGGTTTGCTGACCTCGCTGATAACCCGCCCTGTTGAAAAGTAAGGCGCATAGTCATAGCCACGCGGGAGCCGAGAAATTGTCACCAGCTCACTCCCGATGGTCGGATTGACCTCCTTGAACTCAATCGGGGTCAGTTTGCGCTCGCCGAGGTCGCGTACTTTGATGAAGGCAATCGCCAGCTGCGAGTCGATGGCGACGAGAGTTGCATCGTTCTCCTCCGTCTCCTGTCCAAAAATAACTTTGAAGCTTTGAGGCGTGACAGTGAAGTTCACTTCGTCGCCTTGAATGCCCGCCAGCTGTTTGAAGCTTTCGGACGAGAGCAGGACGCCAGACAGCATAATCAACCCGTCTGAAGTGATGACCGCTCCCTGCAGAGTAAACTTACTTTCCTCCGTTTGGGTTTCGCCTTCGGCTTTGATTTCAAACTTGGCGACGATACGCACCGTCACGATGTTCGGCGCAACTTTTTGCACGAGCTGAGCATAACTGTTGGTCTGGGTGGTGCCCGCAGGAGCCTGTTGAGCGAAGGTAAGCGATACTGTGCCCAGAAGAGCGAGCAGATTTACAGCGATTCTTCTCATGACTTTAGCATACCCGATAGGTATCCCCAACGAACCCCGCTCAGGCACCAGTTGATGAGGCACACCGCTCGAAAAAAAATGAGCGACGCTGTCGAAAGGAGGATCAAAGCCCAGCGCCGCTGATATCTTATAATTCGCCCTGTGGAACTCCTCTTGCAGAGGAGTTCCACCCTTAATAGACTCAAAAGCCCGCCAAAACCGGACAGCGCACGGGTAGAATTTCGGGGAATTCTGGGGAATTTCGGGCGATGACTATCCTCCAACGGATATTGGACGACAAGAGAAGCGAGGTGGAGAGGCGCAAGCAGGCGGTTCCCGAAGGGGAGTTGCGTGCTCGGCTGAATGACTTGCCCCCCACCCGCGGGTTCCTAAACGCCCTCCGCACCACCCAGAACCCGATTGCGCTAATAGCCGAAGTGAAACGCGCCTCGCCCAGCAAAGGCATCATCCAACCGAACTTTGACCCTGTGGCAACCGCCCAACAGTACTATCAAGGGGGTGCGGACGCGCTCAGCGTGCTGACAGACGAACCCTACTTCGGGGGCAATCTGGAATACCTCGCCCTAATCCGCCACGAGGTGCCCCTGCCCCTGTTGCGCAAGGACTTCATCATAGACTCATACCAGATTTACGAAAGCCGAGTGGCGGGCGCCGATGCGATTTTGTTGATTGTGTCGGCAATTCCGAACCCTGACACACTTTGCGCGTGGCGCGAACTCGCCCAATCGCTGGGGCTGGACGCCCTCGTGGAGGTTCACGACGAAACCGAGCTGGACCTTGCGCTCCAATCGGGGGCTACGCTGATTGGGGTGAACAACCGCGACCTGCGCACCTTCCACACCACGCTGGAGACGACCTTCCGCCTGCTCCCACGGTTCCCCGAAGGTGTGATGCGCGTGAGCGAGAGCGGGATAGAGACCGCCGAGCAGGTACGCGCCCTCTGGCAAGCGGGGGTGAACGCTCTGCTGGTCGGTGAGACGCTGATGCGCGCCCAGACGCCCGCCGAGACCATCCGCCAGTGGATGAACGCTTGCCAATGACCCTCACCCTCATCCACACCAACGATGTGCATAACCGCTGGAGCGCCGAGTTCGTAGCGAGGCTACGCGCCCTCAAAACCGCTCACAGTGCCCTACTTTTGGATGCGGGCGACTGTATCCGCTCTGGCAACTTGGGCATTCCGCTTGCTCCCGAAAGCGCTTGGCGATGGATGGCAGAGGCGGGCTACGATGCGATCACGCTGGGTAATCGGGAGTTCCACATCACCCCGGTCGGCTTTCAGGCAAAGCTAAAGGGCGCGCCGTGTCCCGTGCTGTGCGCCAACCTGCGTCCCAAACCGCCCGACGCGCCCCTTCCCGTCCAACCCTATTGGCAGACAGTTCACTTGGGCATACGCATCAGTGTGCTGGGGCTGACTGTGCCGATGGTCACCCCGCGCATGAAAAGCGCCCTGCTCAGCGCGTATCTGTTTGACCCGCCGATTGAGACCGCCCGCAAGTGGGTTGCCGAACTGCGTCCCCAATCGGACTTGCTGATAGCGCTCACGCATCTGGGCTCCAAGACCGACCGCCAACTGGCTGAAGCCTGCCCCGAACTGGATTTGATAGTGGGCGGACACTCCCACACGCCAATCCTGCCCCCGGAGCGCATCGGCGCGGTCTGGCTGACCCAAGCGGTGCCGTTTGGCAGGGGGTTCGGTCTACTCCACCTACGCCGTACTCCTGAAGGCTGGCAGTGTGAAGTCCCCCCTGAGGTATCCTAATGGCAGGAGGTTGCTAAGGATGTTCAACTTTACACACCACAACCCTACGAAACTGATTTTTGGCAAAGGTACTATCCCCAAACTGGCAGGGGAAATCCCATCCGATGCCTGCATTCTGCTCACCTACGGCCAGGGCAGTATCAAGCAGAACGGCGTCTACGACCAAGTGATGCAGGCGCTGGCAGGACGCACGGTGCTGGAGTACGGAGGGATAGAACCGAACCCCCAATACGATACGCTGATGCCCGCTGTGGAGCTGGCACGACGCGAAAAGGTGGATTTCCTGCTGGCGGTCGGAGGCGGTTCGGTGGTGGATGGCACGAAGTTCATCGCCGCATCGATACCGTTTGAGGGCGACCCGTGGGACATCGTGGCGAAGCGCGCCCCGCTTCAGTCCGCAGTGCCGATCGGGGTGGTGTTGACCTTGCCCGGCACTGGCTCCGAGATGAACATGTGGTCGGTTATCAGTCGCGATTCGGCGAGAGCGAAGCTCCCCTTCGGCTCCCCGCTGGTCTACCCGCGCTTCTCCATCTTAGACCCCGAAACGACCTATAGTCTCCCTTGGCGCCAAACGGCGAACGGGATTGTGGACACCTTCACCCATGTGATGGAGCAATACGCCACCTATCCTGCCGACGCGCCCCTGCAAGACCGCATGGCGGAAGCCATTCTGCTGACCCTGATAGAGGAAGCCCCCAAAGTGCTGGAAAACCCGCATCACTACGCTGCGCGGGCGAACCTGATGTGGTGCGCCACGGTGGCACTCAACGAGACCATCGGAGTGGGTGTGCCTCAGGACTGGTCCACTCACGCCATTGGACACGAGCTGACCGCCCTGTACGGGATCGACCACGCGCGCACGCTGGCGATTGTCTTGCCCGCTGTGTTGGATTTCAAGCGCGAGCCGAAGCGTGCGAAACTGCTCCAGTATGCCGAGCGAGTCTGGGGCATCCGTGAGGGGGATGAGAATGCCCGCATTGACGAGGCTATTGAGCGCACACGCGGTTTCTTTGAGGGGCTGGGGCTGCCTACGCGCCTCTCTGCCTACGGGTTAGGGCGCGAGTGCTTCAGTGAGGTTGCCTCGCTGTTCGCCCAGCACAACCCGAACCCCGTCGGTGAGCACGAGGACATCACTGCCGAGCATATCCCCGCTATTTTGGAGCGCAGTCTGTGAACGGAGGGGGAGAGAAAAATAACCTCACCCCCGACCCCCTCTCCGTTTAGAGGGTGCGTCATTGAAACAACCTCTCCCTAACCCTCCCCCTAAGAGGGTGTGTCATGGAAACCTCACGACGCAC
>OGCI01002686.1_pt1 | contig 11142 bp, 9 predicted proteins | sample 1570021 | NCBI WGS metagenome assembly OGCI01 (sample SAMN06264664, study PRJEB24512) | hot springs metagenome | isolation source: Hot spring water | place: South Africa: Tshipise | collected 2015-06-21
GTCCGGCTGAACGTGCAGGATGTGGACTTTCGACAACGCACAGTGCGCATTACGGGCAAACGGCGCAAACAACGCATCGTGCCCTTCGGCGAACCGGCGTTGCACGCGCTGTTGCAATACATGACGGTGCGCGACAACTTCCTGCGCAATGCGCCGCTTGCACAGCGCGATGAGCGAGCGCTCTTTTTGAACTATCAAGGGACGCGAATCACAACACGCTCGGTCGGACGCATGGTCGATAAGTACATCGAACTGTGCGCTGGCATTCACAACATCAGTCCGCACTCGCTGCGCCATACCTTTGCGACGCACCTGCTCGACAACGGGGCGGACTTGCGCGACATTCAAGAGCTGCTCGGCCATGCGCGCCTTTCGACCACGCAGATCTACACGCACGTCTCCATGGAGAAGCTGATCGAGATCTACGACAAGTCGCACCCGAAATCCTGATCCGCCGGAGGGGCGACCGGGGCACAAACCAGCGACGCTAGAGCGACGGCGTCTCTTGACCCGCTTCCATGATGGCTTGGCAAGCGGCATCGAACCGAGCGGTCGGCAGCGCTTCGAGGCGGCGCTCGTCGATCGGCCGGCCGCACCGTTCGCAGATCCCGTACGTCCCTTCATCGATGCGGCGCAAGGCGTCTTCGATTTCGGCGACCAATTGCGACTCGCGTTCACTCAAACGGTATTCGATCTCTTGATTGACGTCGAGCAGCGACATGTCGGCGGCATCTTTGACGCCATCGTCCGCCTCGGCCATCTGGCGCGCGTCCTGCTGGTTGTCGTTGATGTGGGCCAAGTGGCGCTCGCGTTCGGCGAGCAGTTTGCGTCGGAAGTGTTCGAGCTTTTGGGCGTCCATGGGCAACCTCCCTCGTACGTCGTGCTGAAACGAGCAGGGATTATAGCCCGAAGCTTGCGCCGAGAGCGACCGACGAAGCGAAAAAGACGAAGGCTGCGCGTCAGTCCAGCGCAGCCTTCGGGCGAGAAGCGAGTTGCGTGCAACGAGCAGCCGGCACTTACTTGGTCGCGCCTGCTCGTTAGAAGTTCCATTTGAGTCCGGCCTGCACCAGACGAGGGCTGCCGGGCAGAATACCGCGCGTGCGGTCCACGATGTAGAGTCGGTCGAAAAGGTTTTTGGTCGTGACGAAAAGGGTCGTGCGCCAAGATTCCACCCGATAGTTGACGGTCGCGTTCCAGACGACGTAGCTCGGGATGATGCCGCGTTGGCCGTCGGGCGTCGGATCGATTGTGTTCAAATCGTCGCCGAACTGCCGCCCGACGTAGGTCGCTTCGAGCATGGCGTCGAGTCCGCGCGGGTGGGCCAGCCCGATCACTGCATCAAGCGTGTGTTCTGGCGCGTAGGGAAGTCGGTTGCCGCTGACGCTCACGCGCGTAAAACCGCTGATGCTGCTGAAGCGCGCGCCCGTGAAGCGTGCCACCGGCAAGTACGTGTAGGCGACGCGCAGGTAGAGATTGGTGGTCCGGTCGAGCAACGGGGCCGAGTCGATGCGGCTCGTAAGCTCGATCCCTTGGTGGAGTGTGGTTCCACCGTTGGTCAGCGTCGCGCCGATGCCGCCGGCGACGCTGGCCGGAACGATTTGGTTCTCATAATCCATGCGGAAGAGGGTCGCGTCGAAGCGTAGGCCACGTCTGGGCGTCGAACGTAGGCCCAACTCGTAATTCCAACTGAGCTCCGGATCGAGATCGACGACGCCGCCCGTTGAATTGTTGATGATGTCTTCGGTGCGCGGTGGAGCAAAGCCGCGATGGACGCCCGCGAAGAGAGTGAGCGCGGCAGATGGGCTAAACGACAGACCCAGACCGGGAACCAATTGCGTCAGCGACGTGCGGCCCGTGACGCCGGCACCGTTGTTAGCTAAACGGTTGGTCCGTAGATAGCGGACGTGCTCGATGCGCAAGCCGGGCGTGACGGCAACCGGGCCGAAGATGAAGCGGTTCTGCACGAAGCCGGAGTAGGCCTGATTGCGCCGCAAGTTGTCTTCCACCGTGGCGCCCGAGCGGGCCATGGGCGTGTCGCCATTGATCTGTAGGCGATTCTGGTCTTCAAAATGAGCGCGCAGGCCGAAGTCCAGCTCGTTGCGCACCTTGGCCAACGAAAAGTTGGCGCGCAAGCGCGGTTCGACGCCGAAGTTATAGTAGCGGCGCAGACGCCCCTCGTTACCGCACGTCGTGAGCAGATCGGCCATGCTCAAGCAGTCGGGGTCGCCCGTGCGTGTTGCCGGGTTGAACAAGCGATTGGGACGTTGGGCGGAGTTGCTCGATTGCCGCCACCAGTGGCGACGGAAGTAAGAGCCGTAAAGGCTCGTGGTCAAAGTCAGATCCGGGCTGAAGACGTAAGCGTGAGTGGCCGACGCGCCGACGCGGTGACCGTCGAAGTGATCGTTGCGGAAAGGATTGCCGCGCGGGTCGGCGCGATATTCGTCTTCGCGCAACCCGGAGTAGGTGACTCGCGAGTCCTCGCCGTAGTAGTTGGCTTTAAGCGTCAGCGCTTGTCGCGCGCCAAAGGTCGAAACCGATTTGAAGTTGACATCGTTCAGCCCGGAACGTGTGTTCGCGCGCGCGCCTTCGCCCTGTTTGCGCATCAAGTCGAAGAGCAGCCCCGTGTTTTTCCATGTACCGCCGAAGTTGAAGTGGCCGTTGAAGTAGTCGCGATTACCGCCCGTGAGCGACAAGTAACCAGCCGGCGCTACCGGCGGGTTCGGCGTGATGTAGTTGATGACGCCGCCGACGGTGACTGGGCCGTAGAGTATCTGGCCTGAACCTTTGAGCACTTCCACGCTTTCGAATCGGTCCACCGGTGGATGGTAGTAAGAAGCGTTGTCGCCGTAGGGCGCGTAGGTGAAGGGGATACCGTCTTCGAGCAGCAGGACTTTGGTTGAGCGCGTCGGGTTGAGACCGCGAATGCCGATGTTGGGGCGCAGGCCGAACCCTTCCTCGTCACGCACGTTGAGGCCGGCGACGCGGCGCAGAACGTCGCTGAAGGTGAACGGACGAATCGTCTCCAGGGTCTTGGCGTCGATGGTCTCCACAGAACCGGGCGTACGCGCAACCTCTTCGGGCGTCTCGGTTAGGTGGGCGGAGCCGACGACGACCACCTCGGCGATGGCCGCCGGTTCGAGCACGAGGTCGAGCCGCAGGTCGGCGCCCGACAGTGTCGCGCGAGCGGTCGCGGGCGCGAACCCGGCGGCGCGCGCCGTGACGGAGTAGTCTCCAGCTGGAAGGCGGAAGAAGCGGAAGGTGCCGGTCGCGTCGGTGGTGGTGGTGCGCGTCCAGCGGGAGTCTGCCGGTTGAAGCGCAATGGACGCGCCGGCGACGGCCGCGCCGTTGCGATCGGTGACGAGGCCGTAGATGGTGGATTGGGCGCGCGCCGCGAGCGGCAGCAGTAGGAGCAACGAGCAGAGCAGTGCAGGGCGGACCACAGCGTCTTTGCCTCCGGTTACGGTTCGTTCAACAATGAAATTGAAAATCGTTTTCAGTTAGAGGGCGATGATATTCCCGTCCCCCAGCGAAAGTCAAGCGCACCAGCCCTGGACTCTCGCGTGATCAAACGAATCGGTCTCTGAAATGTAGTCGCGGCGAAGGTCAAGGGCCAGATACGGCGCGAGCACCACGTAAGAAGACTCGAGCGAACGGGTGAGCAATGGCCAAAGAACAGAGGAGCAAAAGAACGCGCAGCAAGTTTAGAGAGACAACACAGCTTGAAACACGTCACGCCGCAATTACGGAGCGTTGGTGCCTCGCGCCGCGAGTTTGGAGCGCCAGCACAGCTTGAAACAGCTTTTTCAGGAAGACTGGTTCGTTATGAACCTCGCCGCGCTCTGGGCGAGTGAGACGGCGCGTCGCGAAGATGCGACGACTCTAGTCGGGGAAGATGCGATAACCTCTCCTCTTTTTTAGGTTGACGTCTTTCGAAACGGACCTCGAGCCGTGCGTCGAATCTTCGCCGCCTTTCTTGCGCTCACGGCGCTCACCGAGCGGAGACTGCCCGCGCAGCTTGTTCAAGCGCGTTCGATGAACTATAGTTTGCGCACCCCCCCTGTTGACTATCCCCTTTTGGCGCTCCCTTTATGATAGAGATAAGGAGCGATCGAACATGAAACAAGGGCAAGAACGCGAACCGGAAAGCAGGCCCGAGCCAGTGGGCGAATCCGGCGGAACTCGCGCGCACGCTCGGCATTGGTGGCGCGGGTCGGTTTGTGTCCGGTGGATACTACAAGCAGCAGGGAGTGACGGCTCGCTAACGCATGGCCCTCAACAAGTAGGCCGCGACTAAATCCGGAAGAGCTGAACGAAGGTTGACGACGTGGCCGAAGTCGGTTCGACGAGGCGGGTGCCCGCTTCGTCCGCTCTTCCCAAGGGCTCGAGCGTGTTTTCCCGTTCGAGCGGACCCTGATCAAGCTCTAGATCAATGGAGGTAGAGACAAAATGACGAGCATAGTGAGGCGATCTTTGGTTTGGTTTTTATCGGTGGCGCTTGTTGCGCCCTTGTGCGCGGCGCAGACGCGCCCGCGCGCGACGCAGCCGAGCAAGGAGATGAACGAGGCGGTGAAAAGAGCGGCGAGCGCGTCGCGCGTGCTCGAGCAGATCATGGCCGTGCCCGACAGAGCGATTCCGCGCGAGTTGCTCGAACGAGCGCAGGCGATCGCCGTCTTTCCGGATGTGTTGCGGGCGGCTTTCGTCTTCGGCGGGCGCGGCGGCAAGGGCGTCATCAGCCGACGGCTCGCTGACGGCAGTTGGAGCGCGCCAGCCTTCTTCACGCTCGGCGGCGGTAGCTTCGGCGCACAGATCGGCGCCTCCAAAACCGATCTCGTGCTGCTCATCATGAACGAGGCCGGACTGCAAGGGTTGTTGAAGGATAAGGTCACGCTCGGCGGCGATGTCAGCATCGCTGCTGGACCGGTGGGAAGAAGCGCGAGCGCTTCGACCAACGTCACGCTCGATGCCGGCATACTCTCCTACTCGCGCTCCAAAGGCGCCTTCATCGGCGCAGCTTTGGAAGGTGCCGTGATCAATCCAGACAACGATTTGAATCAGGCGGTTTATGGACTCAAGGCGAGAGATGTTTTGTCGGGGACGCGGGCCATCGAGATGAAGAAGCTGCCGCGCGGGCTGCAGCTCTTTCCGCAGACGGTGGCGCGTTACGCGCGCTAGTTCAGCGCGTCGCGGGGGGCACGGCGCTGCGGAAGGCGAGATAGAGTTGCGTGAGGCGATCTGCCGACGCCGGATCGCTGCGCGCCAGCAAGGTGATGATCTCGTCGCGTTCGGCAAGAACGGGGCGCAGCGCGGCTGCTTGCTCGGCCGAAATGGCGGCGTCTTGTTGCCGGTCCATTTCGGCGCGCACCGCCGTGAAGAAGTTGCTCGCCGCGCGGCGCGCTTGCTCGTACTCGCCGCGCCGCGCATCGATCACCGCTGAGGCCAGTTCGTTCTGCATCACGGCGAGGCGCAAGCTCTTTTGCGTCTCGCCGAGTTGGCGGCGGCGCTCGCGCGCCGAGAGCCACATGGGAACGAAACCGAGCAGAAAAGCGACGACGAGCGTTGTTGCATAGAGGGCTGCTCGTTTCCAACCGGATAAGTTCTGCATCATCAGCCTCCCCGACGTTTTATTGAATACGGTGGCAGTGCCTTGCCTCTGACCGAACGAAAGGGCATCGAGAGCGCGTTCGGATGCCACCGCGCCTCCGTTGCAGACGGGTGCTTCGCTGCAGTGCTGGACCAGTGCGCAGCGTCTGCGGCGCCGTTTCGGTCGCTCGTTGGCATTTAAAGCCGCGCGGCGGCGGCTGTCAAGGTGCGATCTGAAAGGTTCGTCGGGGCCATCGGCGGCGGAAGTTTTGCTCTCTCGCGTTGAGGTGCTACAATCTCGTCGCTTCGGCGCATCGCTTGGAACGCAGAGTTCGCTTCTCGCCGCGGATGAAAAGAGTTGGTCGCCCCGAGATGAAACAACCGAGCGCGCCTATCACGGAATCACCAGCCGATTCGGCGCTCGCGCGCTTGATGCGTTATCTTGCGCGCACGGGCCGTGTGGTGGATCGCGAGCGCATCACGGCGCTGACGCCCGATGCTTCCGTGCGTGCCTATTTTCGCCTCCCGTGGTGCGGAGGCACGGCGGTGGTCGCCGTCTATCCCGAGCCGTTCGATCCCGACGCGCACCCTTTTCTCGATGTGACGCGCCTTTTCACCGAAGCGGGGCTACCTGTGCCGCAAGTGATCGCCGTCGATGGCGACGCGGGCATCATCGTGCAAGAAGATTTGGGCGACCGTCAACTACGCGCCGTGCTCGAGGCTGCATCCGACGAGGAGCGCGAGCAGCGCCTCGAAGAGGCGATCGAATTGATCGCGCGCATTCAAGCGGCGACTACACTGGCCGCGGCGCGCAACTCCGTTTGCAGTCGCGTCGCTTTCGACGAAGCGAAGCTCTTTTGGGAGTTGGAGTTCTTCTGCCAACACTATTTCGGTAGCTTGCGCGGTGAGGAACTGAAAACCGACGAAGAACGCCGGTTCAAGGACGAACTGGCGGAACTAGCCCGCGAGCTGGCCCAGCGCCCGCGCGTGCTCTGCCACCGCGATTTTCACGTTTCGAACCTGATGGTCGATCGTCAGGGACGTTTGCGCATCATCGATCATCAAGACGCGCGCATGGGGCCGGCGAGCTACGATCTGGTTTCGCTCCTGCTGGACCGGCAGCAGGCGCCGCCCTCTTTGGCGGAGTTGCGCGAGCGGCGGCTCTTCTTTCTCGAAGCGCGCGCCGCGCGCGGGTTGCCGTTCATCGACCCAGACGAGTTCGCGCGCGAGTTTCGCTTGACCACGGTGCAGCGTGGGTTGAAAGCGGTCGGCACCTTCTCTTGCCAGACGGCGGTCTACGGGCGCGGCAAAGCTTACGCCCGTTTCATCCGCCCGACGCTCGAGATCGTCTTGCAAGCGCTCGAGTGGTTAGAGCGTTTTCCCGAGATCCGGCGGCAGATCGCCGCGCGCATCGCCGACCCGATCGCTGCGGAAGTAATTTGACGCTCAGTCGAGGGAGAAAAATGGGTAGTTCGTTGCTCTTTTCCAAGCCGCAGGTGCGCGTCGCCGATCTACGGCACCACGTCGGCGAAGAGGTCACGGTCAAGGGCTGGCTCTACAACGCGCGTTCGAGCGGAAAGATCCTCTTCCCGCAGGTGCGCGATGGAAGCGGCATCGTTCAGTGCGTGGTCGTCAAGAGCGCCGTGCGGCCCGAAGTGTGGGAGACACTGGACCGCTTGGGCCAAGAATCGTCGCTCGTCGTGCGCGGGCGCGTCCGCGAAGACGCGCGCGCGCCGGGCGGCTACGAGATCGACGTCGTGGACGCCGAAGTGGTGCAAGCGGCCACCGGCTACCCGATCACACCCAAAGAGCACGGCATCGAATTTCTGCTCGACCACCGGCACCTGTGGATCCGCTCGCGCCGCCAGCACGCCATCTTGCGCGTGCGCCACACGGTGGTGCGCGCCGTGCGCGATTTCCTCGACAGCGAGGGATTCATCCTGTGCGACGCGCCGATTCTGACGCCGGCGGCGTGCGAAGGGACGACCACGCTCTTCGAGGTCAACTACTTCGAGGACGAAAAGGCCTATCTGACGCAATCGGGCCAGCTCTACAACGAGGCGACAGCGGCTGCGTTCGGCCGCGTCTATTGTTTCGGCCCAACGTTTCGCGCTGAGAAATCGAAGACGCGCCGCCACTTGACCGAATTCTGGATGGTCGAACCAGAGATGGCCTACGCGACCATCGACGACGTGATGGAGCTGAGCGAGCGCTTCCTGACAGCGATCGTCGCGCGCGTGCTCGACGAGCGGCGCGAGGAGCTGAAGACGCTAGAGCGCGACACGACGCCGCTCGAACGGATCGCGCCGCCTTTTCCGCGTCTTCACTACGACGAGGCCGTGCGCCTGTTGCAGCAGGGCTACGAAAGCGGCGCGCTCGCGACGCGCTTCGAGTGGGGCGGCGATTTCGGCGCGCCCGATGAGACGTACCTCTCGCAGCAGTTCGACCGCCCCGTGATGGTCCACCGTTTTCCGGCGGCGGTGAAGGCCTTCTACATGGCGCGCGACCCTGAACGGCCCGAGCTGGCGCTCGGCGTCGACGTGCTCGCGCCCGAAGGCTACGGCGAGATCATCGGTGGCGGCGAGCGTGCTACGTCGCTCGAGTTTCTCGAAGAGCAGATACGCGCGCACGATCTCCCGCGCGACGCCTTCGAGTGGTATCTTGACCTGCGCCGCTACGGCAGTGTGCCGCACGCTGGCTTCGGCATGGGCATCGAACGCTGCGTTGCGTGGCTGTGCGGCGTCGAGCACGTGCGCGAGACGATCCCGTTCCCGCGTATGCTCTACCGTTTGCGTCCGTAAGTAGCATGGAAGAGCGTTTGCGATCGGAGTTCAACCAGTGGGCGCGTGCAGGCAGCGCCGAGCGGATGGAGCGCGGCCATCTGCCGGTCGGCTTGCAAGCGCTCGCGCGGCTGGGCCTTCACCGCGCGGCGCGCGCTCTCGATCTCGGTTGCGGCTCGGGGTGGGCCACGCGCTGGATGGCCGCACGGGCCACGGACGGGTTCGCCGTCGGCGTCGATCTTTCGGACGAGATGGTGCGTCTTGCGCTTCGGCGCAGCGTCGACTTTCGCAACGCCTACTTTTGCGCCGCCAACGCCGAACGCCTGCCTTTTGCCGACCAGCGGTTCAGTCACGCCTTCTCGATGGAATCGCTTTACTACTACGCCGACATCGCGACCGCGCTGCGCGAGTTATGTCGCGTGCTCGTGCCAGGGGCGCGCGTCGTCGTGGTGGTCGACCTCTTCCGCGAGAACCGCGCCACGCACGGTTGGGTTGAGCGGTTGAACGTCCCGGTTCACCTGCTTGGCATCGGCGATTACCACCGCTTGTTCGCCGCGGCCGGTTTCGTCGAGATCAACGATGAACGCCTCTACGATCCGACGCCGGTGAACGAGGAGTATCCGACGCGCTGGTTTGCGTCGCGCGCCGACTACTTGAGCTACCGGGCCGAAGGGTCGCTGTTGATCACGGCACGCAAGCCTTGTCACGAAAGGATGAGTTGATGGTGCAGCCGATCATTACCATCTTCGGTGGTTCCAAGTGCACGGAGAGCGCGCCCGAATACGCGCAAGCCGAGCGCATCGGCGAGTTGTTGGCCGAGCGTGGTTTCACCATCTGCACTGGCGGCTACCTCGGCGTGATGGAAGCAGCTAGCCGCGGCGCGCGTCGCCGCGGCGGGCGCGTGCTCGGCATCGTGATGACGCAGTTCACCGCCGAGCCGAACAAGTACTTGACCGACAAGGTGGCCACGGCCCACTTCTACGAACGGCTTCAGCACTTGATCACGCGCTCGGTCGGTTTCATCGCGCTGCGCGGCGGCATGGGGACGGTGACCGAAGTCGCGCTCGTGTGGAACAAGCTCTTGACGCGCGTCATCGAGCCGCGCCCACTGGTGCTGCTGGGCCAGTGCTGGCGTCGCGTGGTGGATTGCTGGCGCGAAAATCTGGTGGTGAGCGACGAGGACGTGCAGTTGCTCGACTTCGCCGACACGCCGGAACAAGCGGTGGAGATCATCTTGAACAGATCGCGAGGGGTGAACCTATGACCTGCGCTCGGTGTGGCGCCCCGGTGGTGGAAGGGGCGCGTTTCTGCGGTGTTTGCGGCGCGTCCGTAGCGGTAGCCAACGCGGCGGCTGGCGAGATCAATCTCGACGCGGATGGCCGTGGCAGCGGCCTCGGTTACAGCTATGAGATACTTCATCAGCCCGCGTTCGCGCTGGCCGTGGTGCGGCTCGAACCGGAGCAGTCCATTCTCGCCGAAGCGGGCGCCATGGTCGCGATGTCGGCCAACGTCGAACTTCAGTCGCAGATGAAGGGCGGTCTGCTCGGCGCGCTCAAGCGTGCCGTCGCTGGCGAGTCGGCCTTCATCTCGACCTTCACGGCGCGCGGCGGTCCGGGCGAGGTGGCGCTGGCCCCGGGCGCGCCGGGCGACATCGCCGCCATCGAGATGCGCGAGCAGACGTTCTTCGTCCAATCGAGTTCTTACCTTGCTGGCGATGCATCGTTGGCGGTGAACACGCGCTGGGGCGGCGCGCGCTCGTTCTTCAGCGGCGAAGGGCTGTTCATTCTCCAAGTGCAGGGAAGCGGTCTGTTGCTTGTCTCTTCTTACGGCGCGATCCACCGCAAGCGGCTTGGGCCGAACGAGCGCTACGTCGTTGACACGGGCCACCTGGTCGCGTGGGAGGGGACCATGCAATACACTCTGCGCAAGGCTGCGGCGGGTTTCTTCCGCAGCTTCGTCAGCGGCGAAGGCATCGTCGCTGAGTTCGCTGGACCAGGTGAGTTGCTGATTCAAACGCGCAACCTCGCCGCGCTCGCCGGATTGCTGAAGCCTTTCTTCCCGTCGCAGTCGTCTGGCGGAAGCGTCTTTGGCGGGTTGGATGTTTGAAGCGCCGGAGTCGGGTCATCCGGTGGAGCGAAGAGAGATGGTCACGGCAAGCACGAACCTCGGGGGGACAACGGCGAGGCGCGTCGCCATTCTCGGCGTGCCGCTCAATTTTGGCGGGAGCTTGGCCGGCGTGGAACTCGGCCCGGCGGCGTTGCGCATCGCCCGCTTGGGCGACCGGATCGCACGCCTCGGCTACGATGTGCGCGATCTGGGCGACCTGCGCATCATGCCGCCCGCGCGAGCGGCCTCGCCCGATGATCGGGCCAAGTACCTGCGCGAAATCAGCGCCGTTTGCGAAGAGGTCGCCGCCGAAGTGCGGAGCATCCTGCGCGCCAGCGAGTTTCCGATCATCCTCGGCGGAGATCACTCCATCGCCGCTGGCAGCGTGGCTGGCGTCGCCTCGTTCTTTCACGAACAGGACAAGGCGCTGGGCCTCATCTGGTTGGATGCCCACGCCGACATGAACACGCCCGAGACCACGCCGACGGGCAACGTGCACGGCATGCCGCTGGCCGCGCTCTTCGGTCACGGAGCGCGCGAACTGACGCACGTTGCCGGCTACGCGCCCAAGCTCGACCCGCGCTTTTGCGCTCACGTCGGCGCGCGCGATGTCGATCCCGGCGAACGCGAGTTGATCCGGCGGCTCGGCGTGCGCTTCTTCACCATGCGTGAAATA
>OGCI01002688.1_pt1 | contig 11132 bp, 3 predicted proteins | sample 1570021 | NCBI WGS metagenome assembly OGCI01 (sample SAMN06264664, study PRJEB24512) | hot springs metagenome | isolation source: Hot spring water | place: South Africa: Tshipise | collected 2015-06-21
CCGAAGCTTCTAAGGGTGATGAAATAACAATTAAACTTCCTTCACTGGTTAGAAGAAATGATAAAGTTTATATTATAAAGAATATCAACTCTTAAATTAAATTTCAGGGGATATCTATTTCAACAAAAACTTTTTCAGATTGTCCGCCGAAAGATGTCATAACAGCAACTGAATAGTAGTATTTTGTTTTAACAGAAATTGCCTTATCAGAATAATTTCTTACACTGTTATCAACTGATTTTAATTCAAACATATTATTCCGATCTTTCCCTCGATAAATAACAAACCAATATTTTTCCTTTGGAGAATTATTATACTCCCAATTTAGGATAACAGTTGAATTTTTCTCATCATACCTAGCAATTAAATTACTTACAGGATTTCTTTTCCCGATATCATAAGGTCTACCACTAACTGGAAATGACATTGCTGACTCAAGTCGTGAGCTATCGACAGTAACTATTGTATAATCATATGTAACTGACTTTTCAACATTATAATCTACAAAACTTGCTTTATCTCTTGATAAAGAATCAATTTGTCTCCATAAAGATTCACCTTGCTTACGTCTGAATAACTTCTGATATGCTACATCCTCGCTTGGGCTTGCTATCCATTCAAGTGTGATGCTTGAATCAGTAACAAATACATTGCTAAATTCAGCTGCTAAAGGTCGAATCATATCTGGCCGTTTCAGTGCGAGAATAGGAGAAAGTTCGGAGTGTTGATATCTTGTATTCACGGCAGCTATTCTGTAGTAAACATATCGCGAAAGGGTGTTTATATTAATTGTGTCAATAAAAACAGTATCTGTCCATACTTCACCGGTGAGTTGTTGAAATTCGTGGTTTGGATCATTTGCGCGTAGTATTCTATAACCAAATAAATTCCACTCATTACCCATATTCCACTTTAATGTTACCACACAATTTGAATCAATTGTCCCAGATAGACCTTTAGGAATTGAAGGAGGCATTGTATCAATCAATATGACCATTTGTGGTAAAGAGAAGGCTACATTTCCCGCAGTATCAACAGCTCCCACTAAATAATAAACCTCCTCTTGCTGGGAAACATTATCAATATATTTAAAAACATTTTTAGCTAATGGCTTAGGAGTTAAAGGTTGGAAATTGTAAAGCGGATTATTACTTCTGGTGATTATGAATCCAGCCATATCATCACTGATTTCAATCATTTTCCAGTTTAGTAATATTTCATTATGACTAATTTGTCTGGGTTTGTCTAGTACAGGAGCTTGTGGTGCAGTCAGATCTTTTGAATATGCTATTATCTCTGCTGGTTGGCTTAATTCACCAAAAGGAGTTACGCCAAAAATTTTGTAAGAATAATTTTTATAATTGATTGTTGTTGTATCAATAAATGAAGGTTGTGTTTCATCATTTGCTTCATTTGATGTAGCCATAACAAGTGGCATCTGATTTAATTTTTTATAATTAATACCATCATCAGAGCGATAGACATAATACCCCGAAAATTTGTTGTGAGGATAATCTTTCCATTTCAATTTGATATTAGCATCCCCGCTTTCAAATGTAAGCTCAGCGGGCGGCAGAATTTTATCTGCTGATTTAACATCAACAATAACATATGCGGTATCGAAAGAATATTCATTCATTTTTTCAGCTATATAAATTCTGTAAACATAAGATTTCCCTTCCTGAACATTTTTATCAACCCATCTGAGACCCATTGCCTCTGCGGTTGTTGGATCATTATCCGCAGCAAAGAGTGCAAATGCATATCTGTTTGAAAGTTCGTCTGCGGCGTTCTTTAGGGCGTTAAGATTTTTCTCATCAAGAGCCTTAGGAATAAACAACTTTCCATAAATTGCCTGAGATGCGATTGCGGAAAAAACATTATCTTCAGATACTTTTAATTTCCATTCATCTATGGATAAAGGTTTGAGGGGAATGGTATTCAATCTTTCAAAATCTCCCGGCTCGAAAGGTTTTTCCAGACTTAATTCAACCTTTTCTACGTTGTAACCAATTTTATTTGCTATAACCCATCCACCAGGAGTTGACGGTGCCCATCTTAGCACAACCGAATCCTTATCCGGTTTAGCTATAAGTATTATTTCAGCTTTACCGATAGCATATTCCGAAGCACTATTAATTTGTGAAAAAAGAGAATTCGATAACGAAAAAATTAACAAGATTATTAGTGAATTTTTCAATTTAAAGTCTTTCATCTGAATTCCTCCATATAATCAATATTCATTAGAATGATATATTATATTGTAAACTTCCATAAGTTTCCTGATAACTTTTAGTTAACTGACTGTCAGCTCTGTAATTATTATTCGATAGTGTAAAACCTATTGATCCGTACTTACCAAGGTTGTAATTAGAATTAAGAATAAAAAAAATCTGACTGTCATTTACTGTTGTTTTAATAAAATTAATTCCAGCTCCAAGAGAAACACTTAATTTGTTATCAAATAATCTTTTCCCAATATTTTCAGAAATACTCGTTATCTTCGTTGTTACGAAAGTAGTGATAGACCTGTTATGCAAAATAGATGTAGTAAAATTCCAAGACGTCGGTAATGATATTGAATGTATGGTGTTTAACGAATGTGTTTTGTTATCAGAGAATTGAGAAGAAATAACATTTTTATCAATAGAGTTCTGATGTGCATAATTAAAGTTCAGTGTATTTCTTCCTCCGAAAGCATCAAATAGAAAACGAGGGGAAATTATAATCGAGTTAAAAATATTTGAAAGTTTAAGTGTATCATTATTATGTTTTGATATAATCTGATTATTGTTATAGTTAATATCAAATCCAAACAATTGACTAATCTGCCAGTTAACATTTAGAGACCCTGTGAATCGGTTTGTAGTTGCAACTCTGTTATTTCTCAGATTATTATATCTTATTCCTGCCTGTGCCCGTATATTTAATTTGTTGTTCAACAATTTAACCGAAGGTGAGAGCGAAAATTCCATAAGATCGTTTGGTATAAGTGAGTAACCCAGAGAATAGAAACCAGGTCCTATCCACTGTCCGTTAAATCGCAGTGACCATAAATTCGATGGTTTAAAATTTATCTGCAGTTTTACTGCACCATCAATCCTCGAGGAAATATTGGGAGTAAAAAGAAACTCGGGAAAATCAATAACAGAAATTCTTTCAGCTGAAATATTGCTGGAGTATGCAGATAATGCAACCTCTCCTAATAAATTCAACTCTTCAATTATCTTAAAACCTAAACGCAAAGAACCAACAAGGTTTTCAGCAGGATTTAGAGTAAGCGAATCCTTTTTAATTGATGAACTATCATCTTTTGCGTGAAATAAATTCAGCGAAAAGAAAGCGACAGATTCATTGCCATATCCGATAGAAGCCGCATAAACATTTTGTTTGTAAGTACCACCGAAAGATTGTATTTCATTCGATTCAGTTGCTGCTCTGCTTCTTCCATAGAGAAATTTTAATTTGAAATTGCCCGGTGTAAGTTCAATACCTCCTCCAAGCAATCTCAAATCGCCGAATGTGTAATCAGAAATTCTTGAGTTGAAGTATCCGGCGTGTAAAGTCAACCAGTTTGAAATTTTTGGACTTACTCCGAATTGGTTGAACGGTTGTTGAAATTTTCTTTCCTGTGTTGAAATATAAAGTTCGAAAGGTAATTGAATTTGATCGTATATAGTAACAGTTGTCCGTAAAATTCCACGGGCTACATTAGCTGGTTGTCTTCTGTCAATTCCGCTGGATGAATAAAAATTATCGCTAAGGTTTATTGAACCACCAACTTTTATATAATTACCTAATCCCTGTGCAGTCAATATCTCTGAGAATAATAGAATAACAAAAATTAATCTGAAAGAATAAAAAATATCATCAAATGTTTGAATCAAATGAATTTTTTTCTTTAGTCCGAAATTTCTATTACAAAAAATTTGCATAATCATTCCCCTTCTGCCATCGTTAAATTTTAATACACAAACCATTTGTTATAAGTGGGAGTTGGATCATCCGGGCCTCTGCAACCCCAATAATTGTATAAAAACTTTAAAGGATAGTTTCCTCTGAACATCATTTGATAGTTTCTGTTAGAAATCTGATTAAGTCGTGATCTCTCTGATGCACTTAAACCCGATAAAGGATTCGCCAACAATGAAACAGCCCTAAGTTTGAGATTTACAAAGTCTTGAGGAATAATAATACCGTGATTATATTTAATTGAAAGTGGAGGAACATACATCTGCAAAACTCCCGTCTGAATTTGAAGCAGATTTCCAGCACCAACCTGAGAAGTTCCTGAATAAATCATTTGAGTAATATCAGTAACATTTGGAGGCGATGTGGCATAGTTAACCTCAGATAATTTAGTTGTCAATAAACCCAGAAAAGAATTTTCGAACGCAACAGTTCCAGACCATAAATTTCTGCTTCTCATCCATTGAATCTGATCATAAATATTCGGATTAGTAAATGTATTATGCCAACCAGCTGATCTTTCACCTGCAGTTACTTTGATTAAAGGTCCTATTTGGTAAATATTTCCAGATCTCTGATAAGTATGAGGGTTGAAATCATAATAATCAAATCTTTCTATCCCGTTGTATTTTGCAATCTGGTATTCAAAAAAACCAACCGGCTGAGGAATTTCCGTTGAAGAATAATTATAAGATGAAAGTTTTGATTCGAGATTATTAAACTGACTTGTTTTAAAGTAAAATGCATAAAGAAGTTTTTCGCCAGCCTTCACTCTCGATGCTGAAATAGTTCTCTGAGATAAATACAGGTTCGCATTTGGATTGTTAAAAAGAACTCGCTCTCTAATAGTTAAAAGTGACGGTTGTCCAATTCCTGTTTCTGGGTTTAAAAGTGGTATCCCTCCCGGTCCGATTTGGATAGAGGTTTGTTTTATTTCTTTTTTTATTATTTGTACAAAATAGGCTTTGTTATTTGTCAAATCGGGTATCTGAAAATGAATTGATTTTGAAGCTGAATTATATGTAAATGGAACATCAAATGGCTGCATATTTAGATCAATAGGAATAAATCTGGTAATCAATTCGAGGTTATAACCCACTCGAGGAATAAATAGATCGGGTTGTCCTGCCATAAGTTGAACAATACCCTTTCGGCATTCATTCTGGAGAAAATAATTTTGACCATTGAAAGGATAGCTGTATGCCACATTACTTTGAGGAATATAATCCGGTGCATTACCAGTCGTAAAATTAGTTTCAACTAATTGTTCGATAATTGTTCCATCATTTTTTCTTGCCGGTTGCCAGTTTCCGGAAATATATTCTTCACCATAGGCAGCTGCTTTAAATCTGAATTGAGTTGCTGAGCCAAGAACATTATGAGGACTGAAGTATGCTGAGTGTTTGTCTTGCGAAATAATCATATTTCCTGCAATAGATGCATTATCATTCTTTCTTTCTACGCTAAGGGGTCTGAGTTTAATTCTAAAAATTCTTACCCTTGAAGGTTGAGATGATGTTGGCATTTCCTGAAGTTCAAAAGGGGTATCAACTTTAAAGTTCATGGCAACTTGAGGTTCTGTAAATACATCTACATTGTTTGAACCATTAACCGGATTAATATCTGAGATAAGATCAATTCTTGAAAGAGGATTTTCAATAATCGGGAGACATTCTTCTCCAAGTTTGAATTCAAAATTACAATTACCTTTAACTGCTCCATCAAGAATATTATATCTGCCACCAACAACACCTTTCATCCACGTCGGGTTTGGTCCACCCCCATTAAGAGCAGCACCAACAGCAAGATTGAGGATTTCATAATCACCTTCTGTAAACCATAAATCTACATGCAAACCAATTGAAGCATTAACATATGCGTAAATCTGACCGATTGCATACCAGCCATTAATTCCGATTGATCCGCTTCTACCTTCACATGTTGTTCCCGTTCCATAGTTTAGTAAAGCCAAATCAAATCCACCAATGAATCTCGCCTGTCCATAATAGATGAGATAAGTTTTTCTACCGGTATTTATGTCTAACTGAGCTCCAAAAGCAAAGCCATTTCCTTGTTGAATTGCTTCGTTTCTCGGTTGAGTTGTAAATGTTGGGAATAGTGATTGAATTTCAGATGGAAGTGCCGGTGGTGCCGGTAAATTTTTGCCCACCATCAAATATCCATTTACATTAAGCCAACTCGCAAGATTTAGTGATATGTGGTTATCTGGCTCACCAACTTTGATAAACCATATATCAGGAGCAAAATGAAGAACCATTTGTCCACCGCCAGATAGTGGAGAGGCATTTATACTAACATTAAATACTCCGTGAAAAGTACGTGTTGGTACATTGTACTCCATATTTACATTTGCACGAACTTTCGCATCAGGTCTTTTAGTAATACTACAAAGCATAAATCCATCACCTGTAATTGAGATACGACTTATACCACCATTAGAAAGGAATTCCCCTTCAAGTGATAGATCTCCATTGAATGCCTCAGCGGAAGGATGAGTGCCCATAATAACAGTGGCTCTAAATCCAAAACCAATATTCTGATTAGGTATATAGCTATAACCCGAGTTCGTTCTACCGGGTATAGATGAAGTATCAGTGGGATTCGGTGGTAAAGAAAGATTTGTATTTCCGGATTTACTCATATGATACCAGGCACCACCTCCAAAACCATATATTCCAACTCCTGAAAATACTTGTATTCCGTTTGCCATCAGGGCTTTAGCATCAACATACCAATATCTGAAATTATTAACTGACCCGAATTGTGCAGTAGCTGATACAGAAAATTGATTCACGAATACTGCTTCAACAGCTCCTCTAAATCCATTTCCATAAGTTGGATCAGAATTGTAGAGTTGAACGGAACCATTTATCCGAACTGAACCAAGATCTGCATTAATAGAGATACCTTCAAGTTCAACCCCATCGAAAATAAATGATAGAGGACCATCAACTGATACCTGCCTTGCCCAAACACTTAGAGTAGTATTTCCACTAATTGCATTTGCACCTGGCTGAAGATTTATTCCTAAAGTAAACTTCATACCAATTGCAAACTGACCATTATTTTCACGATGAACAAAACTCACATTATTAATGGTAACTGGAAATCCAGACACACTGTGTTGAGGGCTGGCAAAATCCCAAGTCCCCTGTATGTAATATGGTTTTTCAGTAGTTAAGCCCCAGTTTTCAAATGTAATTCCGGATAAACCTATATCAGATAATTTTCCAGTTGAACCAGTCCAATTATAACTTCCGCTTAGAACAGCTCGTGCAACAAATTTTCCTGAAGTGTCAGTTATTTCAATTTTTGAAGTTGGGTATAGACTTAGTTTAGAAGTCCAGCTGGTGGAAATTGTATCAGAGGGGACAATTAAAAATTGATATTTGAGGTTTGTAGAATCTATATATCTCGAAAGCGTACCTGAATAAGTAAGTGTTGAATCGAATATTGGAACTTTAATTTTACCATTAAGAGTACCGTACTGCAAAGAACTACTAATAAACTTAAGTCTCAAAGTATCTATGCTAGCGCCCCAGCTTCCAAAATTTACTTTCGGATACTGATATATATTTGCTGAAATAATATCAGCGGTAAATCCAGTTCTATCAATTATCAGATTATCAACCAACAAATTTGGGTTTTGATTTTCAAATGTTTTGATTTTATCAGGAAGAATTAATGTTGCTCTTCTAATAAAGAAGCCCTTCCATTCATTATTTGTAGTGCCCGAGTAGTTAGCTGGGAAAGAAATTGTTTCAGGATTTCTAGTAGTTGAATAATCAAAAACCATATCATGAACGAGAAGTTTAAATCCAGGTGCCGAAGTAATTTCACATTCTTCAAGATTTGCTGAAGCCATCCATTGCCATCCATTACCACTTTTTTCAGCTCTTGTCGTAAATTTTGCTTTAACTAATCTTGTAGTATCTAGGCCAGTTGAAGATTTTAACCAAGATGGCGGAAATTCAACCTCTGCAGAAATAAACAGATCTTTAAAGCCATTGCAATCCCAAGTTGCATAAGTCCCTGGATCGGTAGCAGTTGGAGCTTTAAATAAAAAACTCCAACTACCTTCATTTCGATAGCCAAAATCCTGTGCGAGATAAAGTGTTCCCTGTCCACTTCCTGCAATTCCGTTCTTATGAAAACAAATATTTTTTGCACCCAATCCAAACCCGACATCAGGACCGAGCTCAGGTATTTCAACATACATCGCAGCATTGAGAACTGCCTGAGTCGGAGTAAATTTCATTCCGATAATTGCAAGAACAACTTTATGTCCATTATATTCCCGGTCAAAACCAATTGGTAATCCAACTGGATTGTTTCCTGCAAATCCACTTACTAATCTTCCTAAACTACCGGAATATTCGTGAATGGCTTTGAATTTCAACTTATCTTCGGCAAAACTTAATGCCTGACCTTCAAAATCATTACCTTCAGAGGATTGATAAGGAGCACCGTCCACTATTTTGGCAAAAACTTCTCCGTCAAAAACCTGATTATCAGTATTAACTTTTAATCCGTTAAATTCTACAAGAATCGGAGCCCGCAAATATGGAACATCAATCTCACCCTCACCTCTTAGTGAAGAACCATTACCAGAAACATTCCTCAATTTAAGGTCAAACTTTCCGATTTTAATTACGGTATCTTTTGCAAAAGTTGAGGTGGATATAGTTGTGTTTGTAGGTAGAGCTGATATGCATTCGCCGGGACAGGCACCAGAATCTGAGGCAATTTCATTAGAAATTGAAAAGATTCCATCATTGGTTACAACAAATGCTGAGTCACATTTCATCCCATCAACACGAATTGAATCTTTATTAAAGTTTAATGAAAAATTCCACAGATAATGTTTACCAGTATCTGCAGCAAATGTTACAGTTGATGTATCTCTATTTATAAAATTTAAATCGTACCTTGTAAACCCGCTCATATCTGTTGTATATGCAAAAAGCTTTCCATCATCACTCCCAGAGAAAGTAGTATCTAATAAAGGAGTTTTGCTCTTAACATCTTCGGGCATTTCGGACCTTGATTGCATTGACCATATTTTTATCCGCCCGCCCGTAATAGCACTTTTTCTTATCTGAGGTTTAATCGAAACAGAAAATCTTGGCTTTGTGTTTGTAATCGTTGCAAATCTTTCTGGTATCTGAACATTCATTTCGAAGCAACTGATTGATGTAACAGGTTTGATTTTTATTTTTCTTACATCACTTGTAAAGTAGGGTTCATCTGATAAGGTAAGATATTTTAATCTCCAGTAAAAATTGCCAGTATCATTTATAGATGGAAAAGATTTTGAAATTTCATTAAATAAACTGTCACAATTTTGTCCTATAGAATATTGTCCTGAATATGGTAAACTATAGAGTTGAGAAATATATATTGAATCGAAAGAACTTTGTCTGGCAACTTCGACTTTGAATTTTGCTTTTGCACTTGTTGAAGATCCAAAAGCATGAAAACCGCTGGTCTGTAATACATCAACAAAGTTAAAATTAAGCTGATTGGGTTGAGGTATTTGCCAATTGATTTTTACATCAGTTCCGATAGTAAATGTCGAATCATTTGAAGGACTTTTTATTTCCGGTTTCTTTAATCCACAAACAAATGATAATTGAGGAGTTGAAAGTGAAATACTTTCGCCGCTGCTTTTTATAATATTTGCTGAAACATTCCAATAATATTTGCTACCTTCCTCAAGATTTCTCATCCAGCTAACAACATTTCTCGAATCATCTACATTAACAATCAACATAGAGGCTTTGTCATCGGAGTTCAATCCCTGACTATTCTTTGGTCCTGAAGGAAAATTCAGATTTCGCTCAAGGATTTGTTCAGCCGGACTTCCATCTCTTCTGAATCTTAAAGTAAAGTTTACGTTTCTGATATCATCTGAATATGGTGTGAATTTTACAATCAGATAAGGTGGAATCCACGGAACAGTGTCATTATCAACTGGATAAATCGAAACTAATTCCATTGATGTTGGCTGAGCTGAACTGAATCTGAAAGTACCTAATTCACTTTTTCCATCGTTCCTTGTTGCCGGTAAATTAAACTGATTAAATGCCTGCACCTGCCATACAAATCCAACTGCATCAGGAAAATAGTTGAATGGTAAATCAGAAGGAAGATAAATGTATGATGTATTCTGAATATTACTTTTTTCTAACAAAACCGGATTGTTATCAATTGCAGTTCTTGGTGTTTGACCAGTGAATAACGGACAAATTTTTACTTTGTAATTGATATTTGTTCCTAATGGTAAGTTGGCTACCGGTGTCCATAAAAAATTTGGAAATGGGTTGTTGACCAATTCATTATCAATTGGTGAAATAAGCGTCGGTGGATCGGGAATCATTATGAAAAAGTTTGTACATACTTCTCCTGTTGAGGAAATATTATTACCATTGGAATCAAATAATCTTACACAAAACTGATAATCACCTTCAGGAATTGAATTAGTGACTGCTGCGATGTTTCTTATATTCTGATCAAAACTTACAGCATTCACATTAAAAATCTGTGAACCATTATAAATTACATTTGAAGGTCCTTGAGGAATATTGAATCTCGGAAGAGCAGGGTCATGATCGTTTGTCTGCGCAACGATTACATTTTGCTCATTGATTATACTAAACGAAATATAGCTGTTTGGATAATCTTTTGCTGACTGATTATTTATAATTATCTGAACTATTGAAGGATTTGTTTGCCATTCTGAGAGACTTAGTGGAATTGGAGTGCGAAGAATTACACTTAGATTTACTTGAGAATGAAGAAAAGAACAATATAAAAATATTAGTAATAATACTTTTTTCATTTTATTTCACCCCTGTGATGAATGAAAATTAAGTTTTATCTTAACAAAGAACAATCGCATAATTGTTTATTTTTGTGTGTTAAAAGTATGATTATAGTTAAAAATATTCAATCATGCTTGATAAGAGTAAATTGTTTAGTGATATATCTCAAAAAATTTAAGGTTTTTACTTGGCAGAACTTATATTACTTCTGATTGGGGGGCTTATTGCTTTATTTGTCGGAGGCGAACTTCTTGTGCGGGGTTCATCTTCTTTGGCAATAAGTGTAGGATTAACTCCATTAGTAGTCGGTTTAACTGT
>OGCI01002689.1_pt1 | contig 11126 bp, 9 predicted proteins | sample 1570021 | NCBI WGS metagenome assembly OGCI01 (sample SAMN06264664, study PRJEB24512) | hot springs metagenome | isolation source: Hot spring water | place: South Africa: Tshipise | collected 2015-06-21
TCTATTATCCACACATTTGCAGGGCGCAGGGTCGGACCGGGGGTATTGAACCGTGCCCGTTTGCTCTTCGCAGTGATCTGGATTCTGCTAACCCACTGGATTCTACAGGGAACCCCCTTTCCCTTTCACGCCACACCCGAGCGATGGTTCTGGCTGGGGCTTTCTGGCGTGGTGGGGCTGGTGCTGGGAGACTGGTTCCTGTTCTATTCTTACGTCACCATCGGCGCCCGGATGGGTACACTCATCATGGCAAGCGTCCCTATGCTCAGCGCCGTGCTGGCATGGATTTTCCTCGGCGAGACGCTTACGCCCGCCGAAATTTTCGGCATGGTGCTGGTTGTAGCGGGAATCTCCATGGTGATTCTGGACCGCACCAATGGCAATACCCATCTGCCACGGCGGGCATACTGGCTGGGGGTACTGGCAGGGTTTGGCGGCGCACTGGGACAGGCGGGCAACCTCATCCTTGCCAAACCGGGTCTGGCGGGCGATTTTCCTTCCATTTCAGGGGTAGCAATTCGCATGGTCACCGCCACAGTTGTTCTATGGGGGATAACCTTCATAAAGAAAGAGGTGCGCCCTACCCTTGACGCCTTGAAAGATCGGCGTGCCCTGGGACTCATTCTGCTGGGCAGCATGATTGGACCATTTGCCGGGGTGTGGCTTTCCATGGTAGCCATCCAGAACACACTGGTAGGAATTGCCTCTACTTTGATGGCGCTAAGTCCGGTGATTCTTCTGCCGCTCTCACGCTGGTTCTTCCATGAAAGCATTTCCTGGCGGGCGATTGCCGGAACCTTCATCTGCATGGCGGGCACAGCGGCGTTATTTTTGTTATAATTGCCTCTCGTGCATACACAACCTTCAGAGATTGTATTTTCTTCTACCCAGGAAGTCATTGTATATACGCGTCCGCGGGGAAATCCCGGCGCCGACTGGCAGGAACTGGACCGCGGTCCAGGCGTATTCCGCATTCCAGCAGGTCACGAGGTCATGCTTCGACTGCGCAATGTGGACGATGATGACCTGAAGACTCTGGTACGGGAAACAGCCGAATGTCCTGCCATTACCTTCCTGCATCTTGCAGAAAACCGCAAAATCACCGATGAAGGACTGCGCATCCTGCAGGCATTCCGCTTTCTCTCCGGTTTGAACCTGAGTTCCTGCGACCTGACTGATCAGGGGCTGAAAGCGTTGAGCGCATTCCCGCGCCTTTCCCACTTAAATTTATCCTTTTGCAACCGCCTGACCGATGCCGGGCTGAAACATCTGCGCGCTCTGCCCAACCTGAATTACCTGGACCTGCAGGGCTGTTTGAAAATCACCCACGGAGGCATTGCCCGCCTGGGAAGGCGTGACCTGACCATTCACAGATGAACAAAAACCCATCTTATCCTGAGCCTTACGATCCATTAGCCGAAACCCAACCTGCTCCCACCCTCGACTTCGACCCGTTAGCGGCATACCAGCCGATTCGTATCCCGAAAGAAGCGCCGCCCAGGAAAGTTCGCCCCAGAAAATCGCGCGGCTGCTTCGGGTGTGTGAGCCTGCTGGTAATCCTGCTGGTGGTGATCACCAGCGCCATGGTGTTCTTTGCCTTTTTACCCGGCAAAACCCGCGTGCTGATTCTGGGTATTGACCTGAACAGCGACCGCGCCCCCAGAGGAAGTTTTGTGGGGCGGAGCGATACCATCGTCATCCTGCAAGCCGACCCGCTCAAACCGCAGGTCAGCATGCTGTCCATTCCCCGGGATTTATGGGTGGCAATCCCCGGAGTGGGGGAAAACCGCATCAACACCGCCCACTTTTTCGCCGAAGCCAGCCAGGAAGGAAGCGGCGCGCAAGCCGCCATCCAGACCATCGAAGCCAATTTTGGTCTGCGCATTCCCTATTACGTGCGCCTGCGCTTTGAGGGCTTTTCTCAAATTGTGGATGCAATGGGCGGAGTGGACATCACCCTTGAAGAACCCATGGGGGGGCTGGATGCCGGCAAACACCACCTCAACGGCGAAGAAGCGCTGGCATTTGCCCGCAGCCGAAAAGGCGCAGATGACTTCTTCCGGATGCAACAGGGACAGATGGTCGTTGTGGCAGCCATGAAGAAAATGCTCAACCCGCTGACCTGGTGGCGTCTGCCGGTCATTGTTCCGGCTTTCTTCAGCGCGGTAGATACCAATTTACCCGTCTGGCAAATGCCGCGCATCGGCCTTGCCGTACTGCGGGTAGGGGTGGATCACCTGGATCACCGCACCATTACACGAGAAATGGTGCAGCCCTTTGTCACCGAGGGAGGAGCCCAGGTACTGTTACCCCGCTGGGAAGTCATTTTACCGCTGGTCCAGGAAATGTTCGGCATCCCCTAGACTTGCGAAAGAACGCTTAATCCTGCCCGCAGCAAATCCGAGCCCAGGTCTGGTCATCTACCAGCGTAACCACGCGGAACGACTCGGCATACAGCATTTCTTTGCCTTTTGCCCGTTCCGCCGCCCACTGACGGATCATCTCAGCGGGATCCCAGTCACCCATCTGGCTTTTGTGGGCACGCAGGGCTTCAATTTTTACTTCGATGGTCTCAGTAATGTCCACATACAGATTGGCATGATCCCAGGTCGTCGCATACACCTTGCGCACTTTATGGGCTTTGAAGCCCTCTTCGCGCTCAATCTCCTGAAAGAGGTGCGGTTGTCCGGCAGCGGGGAAAACCGCTTCCAGCGCTGCTAGCGAAGCCGCGCGATGATCGGGGTGATTGATGTACTCTTCTCCCGCCCAGACCACCGTGGGATCCCCCGTCACCACCACTTCCGGGCGAAAACGGCGAATTTCCCGCACCAGTTTTTTGCGCAGTTCCAGCGTGGGTTGCAGCATTCCATCGGGTTCGCGCAGGAAAACAATTTCTTTCACACCGGTAATTTCCGCCGCTTTTCGGGCTTCTTCTTCTCGAATCGCCGCAGCCTGTTCGCGGGTCAGGCTTAAATCGGCAATACCAACATCTCCGCTGGTGCAAAGCACATAACAAATGCGCGTCCCGGCGCGCGCCCAGCGTGCCATTGTTCCCGCACAACTGAATTCAATATCATCGGGGTGTGCGACAATCACCATCGCACTTTCCGGTACATAAAACGCTGAACCTGCCATGTTGCTTCAAAGCCTCCTGTTGTGAAACTGGCATTCATTCTACTCTGCCAAAAAAGAAATTGCAAACTTCAGGCTTTGACAGATTGGCTTTTCAGGAACAGGTTGAGTAAGATTAACACAGGCGGGAAACTTCTCCTGTAAGGAAATAGCCATGACAATTTCCAAATCGTTTTTACGAGAACTGATACACGGGCTTTCCAGCGCCCTTACCCTTGAAGAACTGGACAGCATCCTCCAACAGGAACTGAACCGCTCGCTGAACGATTTTGCCCCCGGACGCACCCCCAGAGAGATTCTGGTCAGCCTGATTCTCACCGCTGAGGAGGAAGGCTGGCTTCCTCTCCTGATCAGCGCCGCCCGCCGATCCCATCCCTACCACCCTGCCCTGGTTGACATTTCGCGCCGCTTCGGGCTGTCTCCCACCGTTACCATTCAGCACAGCGCCAGTACGCCCCGCCCGGCGTCCCGCCAGCGACTGGAGAAAATTTTACGCAATAACCTGCCTTTTCTCGACCCCGCCCGCTGGCGCGAACAAATGGCCCGGGTTGAACAGCAGGTGTGCCGGATTGAAATTGACCTCAACCCGCGGGGAACGGGCTTCCTCATTGCCCCCGAATGGGTGATGACGGCTTACCACGTCGTTCAGGAAATCCATGAAGGGAAAATCTCACCCCGGCAGGTACGGGTGCGCTTTCAGCATTTGCTTCCTCCCCATCAGGCGGTGCCTGCGGCAGGAGATGAATTTGCGCTCAGTAAGGACTGGCTGGTAGACTGGAGCCCGCCCTCACCGGCTGAAGAGGTAGATGCAGAAGAGCCCCTCCCCACTCCCGAGGAAATGGACTACGCCATTCTGCAACTGGCCCAACCGGCAGGGCTTTTGCCGGTTTCCTCCGCCGTTGTCTCTTCACCCCCGCGAGGATGGATTTCTTTACCCGTCGCCTTCCCCGTTGTGAACGAAGCAGACCCTTTGCTCATTGTCCAGCACCCCCTTGGCGCGCCGTTGAAAATTGCTCTGGATACCCAGGGAATTCTGGGATGGAATGTCAACCGCACTCGCCTGCTGTACCGCACCAACACACAGGCTGGCTCTTCCGGCTCACCCTGTTTTACCCTCGACTGGCAGATCATTGCCCTGCATCAACGCCGGTTGAACGGTGCCAATCAGGGCTGTTCCCTTGAAGCAATTGCCCGGCTGTTACAGGAACGCAACATCTCCCTGCCCGAAAGTCTTGACTGAATCTTGAGCCGTCCCAGCCCTCTAACCCGAGAAAACAGGATACAATGACCGTATTTCCATGGAGGTCAAAATGGACGACTCCGCGCTTGCACGTTTATCAGCAGAACAACTTGCCGGGCTTTCGGATGAGCAGAAAGCCATCTTCTGTACGCTTACACCCGACGATCAGGACTTTTTTGCCCGCACCTTTTCCCCAAACGATTTGCCCGGTGCACTGACCCGCAAAGGTGAAATCATGAACCGCCACGCCGAAGAACGAAAGCGCCTGGCTGAGATGCTCGAAGCCCTGCGGAAAGGCGCCCGGGAACATAAACCGGTGGAAGATGAAGCCGAAGGAGCGCTCACCGCGCTGGCGGCGGGGGTGCTGGGAGCAGGTGCAGTTGCCGCAGTAGCCACCGAGGGTTCGGCATCATATCAGGGGGTGGAACCAGATGACCTGATCGCCCCCCTGCAGGCAGAGTTCAACGGGCGCGGCAGTCTGATAACCTTCAGCGGCGATGCCAGCAACCTGACCGGCACCATCAGCCTGCTGACCAACGCAGGCGCCATCCCGGCAATGACCATTCAACTTGTGCGTACCCCCACCGGATGCGATGTAAAGATCAACGACCTCACCCGTCCCGGCATGATTGAAATCGTGAAACAAGGGGGGAAACGTCTGCTGGGACTGGCAGGCGCGGGTCTCTCTCTCCTGCGGGGAGACGTGCGCGGCGCGGATGACCTGTTCGAAAAAGCCAGCCGTGCCCTTTCTGAAGGCGCCGGACTGGCGGAAATTGCCGGTCACCTGCAGTTGAAAGAACGCGCCTGGAAGGTCATCCGCCAGGCTGCGGAAGCGCTGGAAGCGGCTTATCTCAAGCAAAAGCAAGCCGAACGCGCCGAACAACTGGCGCTGGAACGCGCCTGGGATGCCTATTATGCCTGTTCGACCTGCAGTGTTCCCTTTGGTGACGACGATACTGAATGCCGGGTATGTGGAAGCGCTCGACCGGCTCCTCCATCTCAACCCGACCCGCGAAGAAAATAATTTTATTCTTTCCCCTTTCAGGGAGAAGCCGTACGCTGGAAATTCCCCCGCCCGGTTCCCCACAGAATGCGGGCTCCGGCGGTTCCCGGCAAATCGTACACCACCACGCCAGAGTGAGCGGTCATCAAAATTACTTCCAGATCGGGATCAGAATCCACGCTGGCAAGGGTAGGCGCAGCTAACGCCCCGTTCCAGTTGGCATTGAACGGAGCCGGTAGCGATACCTCAAAGAGAGCCGTACCTTCAAAACTGACCATGTGCAGTTTTCCGGTGCGATTGGAACCCTTTGCCGCCCACGAGGCGAACAACACCTCGGCTTTTCCATCGAGATCCAGATCGGCTACCACCGGTTCGCTGGCAAAGCGCAGAACCCCTTCTGAGGGTTGATAAACCTCAAAGGGCCAGTTACCATGTTCGGTTTTGTCCAGCCAGAACGCATGCACACGACCATCATACGACGCAAAGAGAATTTCTTTCACCCCGTCTCCATCCAGGTCTGCAACCACAGGATTGGGTTCAGCGCTTTCGATGACGTTATAGTCTTCCGCAATCGGCGCCCCCGTATCCAGCGGATTGGAGCGCCAATCCCATACGCCCACACGGAATCGTGATCGGTCGGCGTTAAAGATAAACGGGGCAACATAACGGCTCTGATAGGGAGATTTGGAACAATCATACATGTTGCCTGCCACAACCACTTCACGAATGCCATCGCCGTTCACATCGGCAATGGTAGCGGGTCCATCGGCAAAGTTGGCACGGTAACTCTCGGCACGAACGCCATCACATGCTCCCCAGCCTCGTTTTTCCACATCTAGGTTTTCCCACACCCCCACCTTTCCCCAGCCCTTACCGGGATAATCGGCGTTACTGGCAGGTAATTGATTACCGCTGGCATCATAAGCATTGATGTAATGCACATCCGAAGGCACAACCACCTCAAGCGCGCTGTTGCCGGTGAAATTTCCTGCCGCAGCGTTGGCGTTATATACCCCCCACGCATACCCGCTGTCATTGCTCAGTTGAGGCCAGTTGGCACGGAGCTGTCCGCTGGCGTTAAAAACCCAGGTATTCACCGCGCTCCCGTATGCACGGGTAGCCAGAATTTCCATGGGACTGCCGTTGCCGTCCAGATCTGCCACCAGCAATCCGCGCCACTCACTCGTGTGAGGTTTTTGATACCAGCCGGGCTTAAAGCGCCCCTGCAGTGTGTATACCGATACTACCCCACCGGAGTGGGCAGTGATGATTTCCTGCATACCATCACGATCCACGTCCGCAACGGCAATGCCAGGCCAGGTGCGTCCAACGTTGCTCACCCCATCAAACCCTTCGGTGACATCATGCCCGGAACGGGTTTTCCAGAGGATTGCGCCGGTCTCTCCATCTATTGCCCAGATGGAGTAGGCAGAAGCCACAATATCCAGCCTGCCATCCCCATTGACATCCACCACGGCAGGCGAGGAATACCAGCCGGTTTCACACCAGGAGGAATAACACCCCAGGCGTTCAAACTTTAACACCGGCGCAGACAAGCCCCGACTCACCAGCGGAAGATACAGCGTCGTTCCACCCCCGTTTTGCCCCTTAGCCAGGCCTGACAGGAAAAAAAGCAGAAGCAAACCGGTTCCCAGCACTCCCCATCTGCCAAAACGCCGCAAGGATTGATTCATACGTCCGCTTCTTCCAGTCCAATGATAGAAAAGCGCACACTCACATCGCGCAACGCCTCAAAGGTCAAACAGGTGGGAGGAAGCCCATAAGCCTGCCTCACCCGCTCGAACAAGCCCAGGTAACTTTCCGCCACCCGCGCTTCCCAGCGCAGCCCCAGAACGCTGGCAATGGCGTGAATTTTCTCTGCATTTTCACCCTCAATTTCCACGAAATTGCCAAAAGGCATCTCGTCCAGCACCACATGCGCATCATTCAGGCGATAGGTAGTGCGATACTTCTCATACATTGTGCTCACCCGGTACCCCAGCGCTTCCAGAAGACGACGCGCCGCCTCAAAATCGCTCACCTCTACCTCGATTTCCTGGCGAACACTGACTTCCTGCCCGGGCTGAGCCGCGCCTTTATACGTCAGGATGGCACGACTATCCCGCCGCAAACGGAGCACGCGCCGCTCACGAGTCAATGTGCCTTCAGGGGTGTCAAACCGCAGATTGACCTCGTGCACGCGCGGCGCTTCCAGAACGGCACCCGCCTGTTCCAGACGTTTACGCACCGTTTCGAGGGAGCGTATTGGAAATTTGGCTTCGACCTCTTGTTCCACCGGCTTAACCTTTTCTCGGGAAAAATTATTTTGCATCCTGTTAAATGGCTGGTTTTCTTTGATTGTATCTATTTCTGGAATGGAGAGATGAGAAATTTATCTACGAAAACGAGATAAAATTGCCGGGATCATCTCTAACACAAAAGCCGCGTAAAGCAACCCGACCAGGGTCAACACGACAAGAAAACCCAGATTTAAGAGGGCTTCCCCCGAGCGGGAGAAGAACAACACATCCACCCAGTAAAGCCCCGCCCAGAGGACAATCTCGAAAAAGGCTATACGAAACCAGCGGGGCTTGCCCGACAACGTCAATCCTGCCGCGCTCAGGACTAACAGCGCCCATATCACACCAGTGACCAGCAAATATTCCCAGCCGGGCTGAGCGCTGTATCGAATCAGGAAGTCTCGATCCGTCCATGCCCAGATGGCGCGCCCAATGCTTGCCCATGCCAGCCCAAGCAGAATCAGGGTTAAAGCGAACCTGTGGATGCGCATTCCACAACCTCTCGTCGAGGACATCTTTTCACCTCCCATCAGGGCAAAGTTCCCCATTCCAGTTCCCACAGGTGCACATGTCCATCAGCAGAGTCGCTGGCATTCCACAGTTCCACCTGCAACATCGAAACTGACAGAGGATTTTCGAGCGGAAGGGTCACCATGCGTGGGAGAGGATCTTCCGGAAAATCCTGCTCCACCACCCGGGGAGACTCTTCCTGCGTATGCCACAGGCTCAAACGCACCCGACTGGGTGTACCGCCAATCCGAAGGCTGACCTGTTCAATGCGTTGAGGAACCGCGAAGGCAATTTTCAGAGTCAATGGGTTAATTCCCGCGGTGCGAATCAGTGTCGAGGGGTTGCGGTCGAATATATGCCGGAGTTCTCCCATATCCAGGCGGGTATGCGAAACCCGCAGGAGCATGCCATCAACCTCCAGCGATTCCTCGACTGGTTTCCTTCGCTCCGCCTGTTCCTGCGCCAGAAGTTCCTGAAAATTCGGGGCATAGCGCAGACGGACAAAGTAAAACCCCGGCGAACCGTCCGGATAGGGAAGTTCCTGTTCCACCTGAACTTCTGAAAAGTACCGGCGGGGTAGTTCGAGGTATTCCTGCGCCGTCATGACGAAGACCGTTTTTTCCGGGATAAATGGGCGGTAGGTTTCGGTATATGCCAGATAAGAATTGATTTCCAATGGTGGCGGGTCCTGGGGCAGGAAAAAGCGAGCCAGCACATCCGTACCATTTGCCCAGGTGGGAGTCAGCACAACCTTCAAATCGGGTTCGCGTTTTAAGCGGGTCTGGATTTCCGCAAACACCTGTCGAGCGCCGTACTGCACTCCATTCAAACCATAATCCCGGGCCCAAAAAGCGCCATGAGTGAGGGCATCGTTGAGCATTGAGACATTCCCTGCCGCCAGCGCCAGGTAGATCAGTACCAGCAAACCATTCCCCCGAATCGGCACCGGGATGTGATCCATTCGCCGGTTGATGGCGTCAAGAATCTGTTCCAGCCCCAGCGCAGTGAACAATGTCAGAGGAATCACCATGCACAGCACCCGGGTAATCCCTTCTCCAACCAGCACTGCCCCCAGAGGGGACACCAGCCACGCCAGGAACACCGTGCGCGCGCGCGTGTCTCCACGAAACATCTGGAATACCCCCCAGACAAAACCCATCACCGTGAAAGGCGCAAGCAGGCGCGGAAAATGCCCGTAGTCTTTCATCACATGACGGATGATGTCAAAACGAGGCTCTCCCCACCAGTAAGCCGGGCTGAGCAGATTTAGGTAAATCTCCCCGGCGCGGCGCAGTTTGTCCAGCAGGGGTAAATCTGCCACCCAGTAAGACCCCAGAATCTCCAGATGTTGATTCAACCCGGCAGGGTGGAGCATCAAAAAACGGATAAAAGGGATGAGCCACACTGCCGCTACCGCCGCACTGATGAGCGTAACGCGCGGAGTCCGCCAGTGCCAGCGCCAGTCCAGAACCACCAGCAGGACCGACATCACCGCTATGGTCAGGCGCATGGGAGCATAGGCGTAAAACGTCAATGCTGCAAAGGTGACTGCCCACGGGAGCAAAGCCGGATGATCCTGTAAATACCACAGGTAACAAGCCAGAAAAGCCGCAAAGAAGGTGGTCGCCAGCGCGGTCTCAAAGGCAGTGCGGGAATGCAAAAACCAGGCCGGTGTGAGGGAAAGAATCAGCACCGCCAGCCAGGGGATACGGCTGGCAAACACCTTTTGCATGGTCAGTCCAACTGCCAGCGCGGCGAGGAGCGTCACTACCGCCGCCGTTGCGCGGGTCACCTCAACGGAACGGGGAAACAACAACGTGGGAATAACCTGTAAGTAAACCGATACACTCAGGTTGTACTGCCCACCATTGGGGAAGTAAGTGGGCAGAAATTCGCCGGTGTATCCATGAAAGCCATCGCGAATCAAGTCCGAAGCCAGCATGGTCTGAATGGCTTCATCAGAAAAGAAGTACACCGGAAATTGCGCCAGACCGGTCAACCGCACTGCCAGGTAGATTGCCAGTGCCAGCCAGAAGGCAACTGCCGGGAGAATGGTACGCCAGCGTCCTTCCTCCTTTGAGAAGGTGGCTTCATGCCGTTCCAGGACTTCATCTTCCTCGGAACGAATTTCCACCACCAGATTCCCGGATTCCGCCAGTACCCGAACCCGCTTTGCTCCGGCAGGTAAAGGCAAATCCACTTGCAAGGGAGTTCGTCGGCGCAGGATGGACATCTTCGCCTTCAAAAGGATGGATCAGGTACCCCAATCGCGCAGGTAGAGGAAGTCGTATCCCACCGTGCGGTTGCTCAATTTGGCGATGGGTGGGAGCATGCGTTTAAACTGGTTTTTGCGAACCCGTTCGACCACCGTATGAACAAAGCGGGTCTCAAACCCGGCTTCGATGCATTCCTGCGGGGTATAGCGTTCATCCACCAGCAGGTAAAGCAATTTATCCACCTCGGCATAAGTAAAGCCCAGTTCGCCCTCATCGGTTTGTCCCGCCCATAAATCTGCAGATGGGGGTTTCTGGATGATCACATCCGGAACACCCAGAGCGCGTGCCAGTTGTCGCACCTGGGTTTTGTAGAGATCGCCAATCGGGTTCAATGCACAGGCAGAATCTCCATAGAGAGTGGTGTAACCCAGAAGGATTTCCGTCTTGTTGCCTGTGCCTACTGCCAGCCCGTTGAACGCCGCCGTCTGATCGTAGAGGACAATCATACGCATACGCGCCATGATGTTGCCCTTGCGCAGGGAGTCCATCTCCGGAAAATGGGCAATGAGCGGGTCAACCATTTCGGTAATTTCAAAGGTGTGAGACTGCACCCCCGTGGCTTCAATGACCATTCGGGCATGCTCAAGCGATTCTGGCGAAGAGGTGCGATAGGGCAGACACAGCGCCAGCACGTTCTGCGGGCCCAGCGCTTCTGCGGCAAGGAA
>OGCI01002690.1_pt1 | contig 11113 bp, 9 predicted proteins | sample 1570021 | NCBI WGS metagenome assembly OGCI01 (sample SAMN06264664, study PRJEB24512) | hot springs metagenome | isolation source: Hot spring water | place: South Africa: Tshipise | collected 2015-06-21
AGCCAGCCGCGTTCATCGACGAACTTGCGCAGATCGCGGACGACGACATCGTGAATGATGCCGCGCTTGAACGGCGCTGCCTCAGGCTTGAACACCGCTTGTCACCCCCCTTTCGCTTCTCACTTCCTTGTCGCCCAGATCCAGTTTGTTCGCCCCGGTCTGGGCCACCAAGTTCGATGCGCGCAGCAGGCTATCGAACGTTCCGGCATCAGTCCACCAGCCTTCAAGCTCATCCCACGTCATCTCGCCGCGTTCGATGTAGATGTTGTTGACGTCCGTGATCTCCAGCTCGCCGCGCGCCGAAGGCTTCAGCGTTTTGATGATGTTGAAAACGTCGGCGTCGTACATGTATATGCCGATCACGGCGTAATCCGATTTCGGCTCTTTCGGCTTCTCTTCGATGCGCACGATGCGCGGCCCATCCAGTTCGGGCACCCCGAAACGCTGCGGGTCGGGTACCTTTTTGAGCAAGATCTTCGCTCCGCTGCCCTGGTGCCGGAAAGCGCGCACCGCGCGACAGATATTCCCCTCGATGATGTTGTCGCCCAAGACAACACAAACGGGATCACCATCGGCGAAATCTTCCGCCAGCGACAGGGCTTCGGCAATCCCGCCTTCGCCTTCCTGATAAGTGTAGTTGAGATGTTTGAGGCCGAACGCTTTGCCATTGCCGAGCAGCTTGAGAAAATCCCCGGCTGAATTCCCGCCCGTCACGATCAGGATATCTGTGATCCCGGCGTTGACGAGCGTTTGAATCGGGTAATAGATCATCGGCTGATTATAAACCGGCAACAAGTGCTTGTTCGTCACTTTCGTGAGCGGATAAAGCCGCGTGCCCAATCCGCCTGCAAGAACCACTCCTTTCACCGTCCTTTCCTCCAATTAGCGAAACTCTTTCAATCGAAGATTAGAAATTTCGCATCTTACGGCAGAAAAGCCCCGCGCGCCAACATGAGCGCGGCGATCACGGGGCAGCGTACAACCAGACCGCATCGCGCTCAAGGGAAGCGAAGAATCCGCCGCTTTGCTTCAGACGTTGCCACTCCTCTTCCGTATAAACGAGCACGTCCGCCGGCACTGGCAGTTCAAGCGTGTCCCATTCCGCAGCCCGTCTTTCGAAAGGTTGCTGCGAATCTCGCACGATGATGATCAGATCAAGGTCGCTCCCGACTCCCCAATCGCCGCGAGCGTAAGAGCCGAAGTAACCTATGCGCAAAACGTCTTTACGCTGCGCGGCCACCTTCTCGGCCCATAATTGCACCGCCCGCTCGACGGTCGCCTTATCGGGCCATTTGAAGACGGACGAACTCAACGATCTCACCGGCATAGCGGATCGCCTCCTCGCTCTGCAACGAACCGTAATGCTCGAAAGGAGCCCCTTCCGAATGGCTGTTCGGGTAACGCGGCGGAATATAGAAGCCATCCAGCACGCGCCCCTTTTCGATCAAGTCCGACGGAACGGAAATCGTCTCCGGCAGATCACGCAACAGCCTCGCAATGACATGTCCCCGTGCTTCCTGACTCACAAAACCTCTAGGCGCGAATGCTTTCATCGCCATTTCAGCCATCTCATACCGAACGACCGATCCCAGAATGTCACCATAACTTCAATCGATGAATCTTTCGAACCACAACTCCAGCATCAGCAACGTCCACAGTTGATGTGACCAGTCGCGCTGACCATTTACGTGTTCGGTGACGAGGCGATTGATCGCTTCGGGTTTGAACAACCCGCGCCGCATCGCCCGTTCGCAAAGAAGCGTCGATTCGAGGAACGGGCGTAATCGGCCGCGGAACCAATGGCTCAACGGCACTCCGAACCCCATCTTTCGCCGGTGGAGATTCTCTTCCGGCAACAGCCGCCCCAACACGCGCTTCAACAGATACTTCGTCGTCAATCGGCGCAGCTTGAACTCTTCCGGCAAACTGGCGGCGAATTCGATTACGTGATGGTCCAGAAAAGGCGAACGCGCCTCCAACGAAACCGCCATCGTCGCAATGTCAACCTTGACCAGCAGATCATTAGGCAGATAGGTCATCGTATCAGCGAAGAGAGCAGCGTCAACAACCCCGGCGCCATTGACGCGGCGAAACCACGGCGCGATGAAATCGCTCGAAGGCCGAGAGGCGACTTCGCGACGGAACCCTTCAGAATAAAGCGCTTCCTTGGCCTTTGAGTCGAACACGCTCACCCAACGCATGTACCTGTCCACGGTCGGCAGGGAAGCGGCTTCGAGAAAGCGTTTGAGATCGCGCGCCCGACTGCGCCTTCTCTCCGGCACAGGGAAGAGATTCACCGCGGGCTCGATCATGCCTTGACGAATGGCCTGCGGAATTCGGCTGTAGGCTTCCGCAAGACGCATGGCGGCATACCGTTCGTAACCGGCGAAACATTCATCTCCGCCATCGCCGTTGAGCGCGACGGTCACGTGACGCCGCGTCTCGCGCGCAACATAGTAGGTCGGGATCGCCGAAGAATCGGCGTAAGGTTCGCCGTAGTGTTCGATCAAAGTCGGCAAAACTTCCAGAGCGTCCGGTCGCACGACGAATTCATGGTGGTCCGCTCCAACATGTCGGGCGACGCGCCGCGCATGCTCCAGCTCGCTGAAATCCTGCTCTTCGAACCCGATGGAGAAGGTCTTCACCGGCTCGCTCGCTTCTTCGCTCATCAGGGCGACGACGGCGCTCGAATCTATGCCGCCCGAAAGAAAAGCGCCGAGCGGCACTTCGGAGATTAGTCGCACGCGAACGGCTTCGCGCAAGATCTCGATGGCGCGTTCGCCCGCCTCTTCTTCTGTGATCTTCTGTTTCTTCGCGAAATCCGGTTGCCAATAGCGCTCGAGCTTTACTTCGCCATCGCGCGTGAAGCGCAAAGTGTGCGCCGGTTCGAGCTTTTTGATCGCGCGGTAAGCCGTCAACGGCGCAGGCACGCACATGAACGAGAGATAGTGATGGATCGCTTCGAAGTTGATATCCCGGCTGATCTCCGGGTGCAGCAGGAGCGCCTTGAATTCGGAAGCGAAGATCAGCTTGCCGCCGACCTGCGCGTAGAGGAGAGGCTTTTTGCCGACGCGATCGCGCGCGAGAAAAAGCTCTTGCTTGTTCTCATCCCAGATGGCGAAGGCGAACATTCCACGCAGATGCTTCGGGCAATCCGCGCCGTATTGCTCATATGCGTGAACGATCGCCTCCGTATCGCTGTTGGTATAAAATCGGTGGCCCAGCTTTTCGAGATGCGCGCGTAGTTCGCGATAATTGTAGATCTCGCCGTTGAAGATGATCCAGACGGTTCGATCCTCGTTGTGGATCGGTTGTTGTCCGCCTCTGAGATCGATGATGGCAAGCCGACGCATCGCCAGCCCGACGCCTTCGCGCACGTACCTTCCCTCTTCGTCCGGGCCGCGATGGCGGATCGCGTCGCACATGCGCGCAAGCGTTTGCTCATCTATCGCGCGCTTCCGGGGATCGACGATGCCAACAATGCCACACATTTTCCTTCTGAATACTACTTTGAAAGATTTAGCCTCTTGATCGCATCGACCATTTTCGTCGCCACCGAACCGCTACCGTGACGTCTCGCTGCCGCTTGAGTATTTTCTTTGCAAAGCCCGTCGCGCTGCGCGTCGCGCCATGATCGCTTCTCTGGCTCGTTCCGCCGCGCGGTCGCGCTCCTCTGCTTTCTCCTTGAGGAAGATGAAGCCGACGGCGGCGAAGATGAAGTAGAAGACGAGCAGTTGCGCCCGCTGTCGGTAAGCGGTTCCGACGTTACCTTGAAAGACCGAATAGGCAAGCGTCAACATCGTCGTGAAAATCAGTATCGGCAACGTTTGCCGCAACCTGTATCGGATCGTGAACCATCCACCTAGCAGAACTAGCGGAAAGGCCAACCACCAAACGACCATCTCCGGCAAAGTGATGATCTGACGCGGGCCTCCGACCTGCCAAGGGAATGGGGCGAAAAGCAGATAGACGAGTCCGATGGGGATGACGCTGATCGCGCCGGAAGTCGTCGAGACGTCAACGTCGGCGGCAAACCCTGAGCGAGCTGAACGAGCAAGGTCTTCACGGCTTCGCTGCACAGCCTCGAGGCTTCCGAAAGTCTCCACCTGTTGGCTGGCCTGTCGTAGCACTCCGAGATAGGTCATCGCCAATCCGATGCAGACGATGACAGCAAATTGCCGCACGATGCTTTTGCCATCGAGTTCGCGCATGCCGACGATGAAGGATCCGGCGATAGCTGCGACCAACATGTAGAATATGTAGAACCGCAAACTGAACACACTAAACAGCGCGACGATGAGCACGATGAGGTATTTAACGCTCCAACGCTCACCAAGCTTCAAAGTCGCTAGCATAGCCAAAGAGAGCGCGAGGACCACGGGAGCATCCTTCAAGCCTTGCGATGACCACAGGATGATCGAAGGGAAGAACGCGACAGCGAAGGCAGCAAGCCGGGCGACGCGTATGTTTCGGAAGATATGATAGGCACACAGATAGATGACGGCAGCCGTCGCCGAGCCGATGATGGCGTTGATGAACTGAATGGCGAGCGGGTTTCGCCCAATGATGGCATATACGGCGGCGACGAGGTACAACATGCCCCAGCCGCCGCCTGCGCTGAAGCGATCTATTTCAGGTTTAAACTGGATCTCACCTTGCCACAAACGCAGTAACGCATACCCGAACTCGTCATAGGTTAGTGCGTCACCTCCAAAGAACTCTTGTAAATTAGCAACAAAGATGATACTACCTATCACAACCCGGACAATGATTCCGGCGACGAAGAGCTGCAATAAGAATCTTCTATCCGTTTCGCTTCGATATATCAGATAACCGCCTACTAGCGCCGCCACGGTTACAGCAATCAGCGCCGTTGGACCTGCCTGTGGGATCAGGAACGAAACGACGACGTATGAAACGAGCGAGAGTAGCGCTAACAGTCCATTCATTCAAACGGGCCCCGTGATTTTATTTCTGAATTCAGCAATCCTCTTCTCGATTTTTTGAATCCCACAGCACACCAGTACGGAAAGTCTTTGCTGAACGCTATTCGATCAAGTCCGGCCTGCTCTAGCATCTCTCTGATCTGGGTCGCAGTATATCTCTTCTCTATTTTCGTTCCGAAACGATCCAGTGCATCAGTCTTCATAAAATAGAAACTCCGATGCCGGTATCCAGATAATGGCAAATTATCTACTTTGCAGCCCAACTTCTCCATGGCGAGTGCAAACTTGGCCAGAGGATAGTAAATCAAACATGCGATCCCCTGTGTTACCCAGCACTTAACTTCAAATGGGAGCTTCGAAACAAGACGTCGCAGCGCATCCGTGCAACGCCAAAGCCAGCGAAACCAGAACGGCCGATTATCAAAGGCGTAATAAAGATAGATCAAGAATGGTGCTCCTGGTTTCAGTTTAGCAACACAACACGCTACACCTGCTGCGGTATCAGGAACATGGTGCAAAACGCCCAAGGAGTAACCGAAGTCGAATGAGTCATCGGCAAAAGGCAAACCATCAACAGATGCATTTACGAACAAACAATTGTCAGCCCCATTCAAATTCCGCCTCGCTACCTTGAGAGCTTCTATGCTTGCATCTATGCAATAAAGCTTGCCCACCTTCTCCGCCGCCAACTTCGCCCAGCGACCGCTACCACATCCAAGATCAAATCCAATTGCTCGCTCAGGTAAAGATTCCCAAGGGAAGATCTTGAAGTATCGATTGAACTCTTTTTCAAGTTCTTCGCTGCTCAACTCGGCTTGGTCAAAGCGCCGCCACTCACGACCAAAATCCTCTACCACTCGTGCGTCATAGTTTTTCGCTTGTCTCGCTTTCATGACAAACGCTCTCGACGGCTCAAGCGTCTCGGTCTCGGATAACTAAATTATTTTCCAGAACCAGCGCATCGAAGGCCGCGTTTCGGAACGTATTGATCGCGTCTTCGGGGCGACAAACTATCGGCTCCTGAATGTTGAAAGAAGTGTTCAGCAACACAGGTACGCCCGTTATCTTGCTGAACTCTTTGATCAACTGCCAGTAACGAGGATTGGTCCTTCGACTGACTGTCTGTGGACGCGCCGTCCCGTCGATATGAACCACGGCGGGGATGTGATCCTTGTATTCTTCAGCAACGCTCAGAACTGTGACCATGAAAGGATCGAAATGTGGGCGGCCAAAGACGTCTTTTGCCACTTCTTCCAACATCGATGGAGCGAGCGGACGAAACCACTCTCGAAGCTTTACCTTCTTGTTTAGTGTCTCCCGCATGTCACTGCGGCGTGGGTCAGCTAAAAAGCTTCTATTACCGAGGGCACGAGGACCGAACTCCATGCGCCCCTGAAACCAACCGATGATTGCACCATCGGCGAGCATGCGAGCAACACGCGGAAGTAGTTCCTCATCTGACAGAGTTTCGAATTTCAACCCGGCGGCGCGCAAAGCTTTAGCACATTCTTGCGAGCTGAACGCCGGACCGTAGTAAGCATGTTCCATCACGAAAGAACGAGGTCGCCCCAACTTCTGATGATAAACCAAGTAAGCGGCTCCCAAAGAGCATCCAGCATCACCAGCTGCCGGTTGAATGAAGAAACTTTTAAAGGGCGACTCGAGCATGATGCGCCCATTCATTACGGAGTTGAATGCCACACCGCCAGCAAGACACAAGTTCTCTTCTCCGGTCATCCTGTGTAATCCTTCAACTAAGTGAAGAACCGTATCTTCCAACACCTGCTGTGCGCTCGCGGCAATGTTTTGATGACGCTGTGTGATCTTCTCTCCTGGATGGCGGGGCGGACCGAGTTCACGTACGATCTCTTCGCTGAATTGATACTTTTTCGCTAGATGATGATCCAGCACACGAATGTTGACCCGAAAATCATGATGACCGTTCACTGAAAGCACGTTCTTCGCAAAGAACTCGTAATACTCTGGCTCCCCATAAGCTGCTAGCCCCATCACCTTCCACTCATCCCCAGCGAACATGTCGAACCCTAGAAAATTGGTTACTGCTGAGTAAAATTGCCCAAGAGAATGCGGCAGTTTGATCCTTTTGAGCGGGGTTATCTTCGTCCCCACGCCGAGAGAAAAGAGCGTCGTTGTATCCTCGCCCGTCCCATCCATGGTCAGGATCGCAGCTCTTTCAAAGGGTGAGACGAAAAAAGCGCTCGCCGCATGACACAGGTGATGCTCCAAATAGTGGAATCGAAAACGGCTCGGCCCGAAATGTTTGCGTAAGCGACGCGGATAAGCGAACATTCCTAAATAACTCTCGCTTACCTGCGTGACGCCACGATCTACACGGGCTTTGAACATCTCGCGCGAAATAGCTGCCGCTTTGAAAGCTTGAAGCGCCTTGTGTCGCAACACCCAAGGCTTCCAGTAGAGAGCAACGTGTTCGACATCCGCCAAGGTGATGCCCGCTTCATCTAAACAGTACTGAACGGCGCGATAGGGGAAGCCGCTATGATGCTTGATCCGGGAAAAACGCTCCTCCTCGACCGCAGCTATTAGCTGTCCATCGCGTATGATAGTTGCTGCTGCGTCGCCGAGAGTGGTCAACCCTAAAACGTACACTCCTGCCCCTCCTTTCGTCGAAGTTCGGATCGGTCGCAGATCAAATCGATTTTGACTACCCTAGGCTACCGAAATTATACAAGTTAGCTGAGACTTCATGCGCGTGCAAGTTGCAAAGATAGCTCAGCAGGGAGGGCAGAAAGCGCCAAAAGCGCAATCGGCCCCCTCATCTTAAAGCGGCTTTGAAAGCTTCCACTATTCTTGAAGCGTTGGCCTCCAGACTATACTTTGCTTTTGCCTCTTCTGCCGCTCTTTTGGACATACGGTGCCTCAAAGCTTCATCCTGCACGAGGGTGCTCAGATACTCTATCCATTCATCATCTGAAGATGCCAAAAAACCATTCTCGCCATGTTTGATCACCTCTAGATTAGAAGCCATCGGGGTGCCGACCGGGACGATCCCAAGTGCCATATATTGGGCAGTCTTCATGATGAATTTATATCTATTCCAAGGGACGTCCGGCAAAGGCACAAGCCCTACCTGCATGCGTCGTAGATCTGTCACTTCCGTATCTCCATTCCACCTTTGAGACGTATAATTGACCCCTTGCAGATTGAAGTCATCTCCGCCAATGAAGTGGAAATCGCAAAGATTCTTGGCAGAGAGGATCTGCAAAGGTTTCTCAATAATCTTCAAGTTTTTCACCGTGGTCGGACTGCCACTCCAACCGATGCACACTCTGTGCAAGTGGTCAGGGAAAGGTTCATATACGAATTTCTTGGTATCTACAAGGCTCGGGATCTGCCAGACGTTAGAATTGTATTGCAAGGCATATTCCCGTATCGCCGAAGAATTAACGATGACAATTTTGCTGATAGCAATTATTTCCTTGATCTTGCCGAAGAACTTTAAGTAAGAGAGATATCCATTGGTGGGGCTCCTGTAAGGCACGAAAAGCGGATCGTCGAGCTGATAAATGATCGGTTTTCGCCAAGAGATAAATTTTTCCAAAAAAGCGGGTCCTAGAAGTGCTGCTTCACGATAAATGAACACTGCATCGTACTCATCGAGTTTTTTCAAAAGGCTGATTCTCTTCGCGTAACACCGGATCATCTCCAAGGCCTTGGCTAGATGCTTGCCACTTTGATGAAGAATCTCCCGAAGTGCATTCGTCTCGAATGGCGCGTAATCCAGTTCAATGCCGCTCTCTCGTAGAATCGGCTCCCAAAGTTCTATGCTCCCGCGCTGCCCGGGAGAATACCCTATTTGATTGGGTATCAAAGTTAGAACACGTATTTGGCGGCGCATAACATCCTTATAAACTCAACCTCTAACTGAACTTATGCCTACGAAGTCGCTCCTTTCAGCAAGCAATTCCTCATAAAGAGAGCGATATTTCGTTGCTCCGACTTCGATCAAATCAAACCTCTTCCGCGCGCTTTCACGACAACGCGCTGCCAAATCCGTCTCTTTTCGCATCGCGTTTAGTTCTCTTAAAGCCTTCCGATAAGACTCTAAGCTGAACTCATTGATGACGACGCCCACGCCATCCGATGTGATCTGTTCAGCGATATCGCCAACACCACTGTTGGCGATTATAGGGATGCCGCATGCAAGGTATTCCGCTATTTTCGTCGGTGACGAGGAAAGTTTTGAATAGCAGGGTTTTATGAAAGATATAGCAACATCAGCTGCGCTCAAAAGTTTTGGCAATTCCGAAGGTGGGACACTCTCAACCAGGAAATCCTCTTCTCTCATGCCTCTTCCTCTCAATCTTTGGATGATCCTCTCTTTGTCTCGCTGCGTCAGAATTAGAATAAAGGCATCCTCTAGCTCACGAGCAACAGAGAAAAAGTCAAGCATTTCCTCCGTTAAGTACCAACCACCAAATGAACCGACGTAAGCGACTGTTGTTCTGTCTCCTATTCCTAATGTTTCCCTTGTTTTTTTCCTTGTTTCTCCGTCGGCGACTTCGAAGCGCTGCAAATCAACACAGCACGGTATAACCTCGACAGGTCGTCCCTGCTTATCCCTACCGGTTGCACTCGATTCTGGGAACAAAATGTCGCGCGCTTTCTCGGTCAGCACTACGAATCCATCAGCTTGTCTCAACAACCAGTTCTCGACTCTCTTAGCCAACTTGTAGAGCAACCCGTTGGGACGCCAAAGACCGGCATCCACGTATTCCTCCGGGAAGAATCCTCGAATATCAAAAATGATCTTCGGTTTATGAGAACTGCAAGAACGTGCCAAAGCCGCCATCAACATTGGAACGTGAACTCGTGCGTGAAGGAAATCTAACTTCTCGCGCCTAATTAAACGCCAAATATGAAGTGCACCGCACAGAATGTCGAATGCTGTTGCGGGAATGGAAGGGGTTTTGTGGTAGGCAAGCGCCGTCCAATGGATTCCCTGTTCCCAGAGTGCTTGTTTCATGACAGCCTCGGCCTCTGATGACCATTTTCCTCTCTTGTCCGGTTCGAAAGTCAACAGGTGAACCTCAACCCCCCGAATCGACAACTCCCGGAGATAAGGCAAGACTTGAGTTTGAACCAGAGGCTCGCGCAGGCCAAAGTAACAGATGTATAAACTTCTCAGGGGCCTTTGATTAGCACATGTACTACCGAAAGACGCAGGTTTTCCGCGATAGAGCATATCACTCAACATATTCAAAGCACACTGGTCATGCTAGTTGGAGGAACTGAGGCTGCAGCATGAATCCATATTGCACCTTGCCCACCATCCGTTCAAACGAACAGGCGCTTGATCGTCCCGTAAAACGCTCTGTTTTTCAAGGCCTTTGGTGAACAAAGAAGGGCTTTCACCAAGTACGTTACTGCACCTAGACGATGCCTTTTCGTGAGCGCTAAGTGCAAAGCGATGTACACACGATTGTTCGCCTTGAATGCTCCGATATTTTTGCCGAAGCGATGCATGAACTCATCGTGATCAAACAAGTACTTTTCTAGAAGCTCGATCCTCTTGATCAACTTCTCGCGATCTGTTTTCAACACGCTCCTATCTCCATGTTGCAAAACGGCAGACGTAACTTCGTTGTTACAAATAAGATCGAATTGACTAGCCAACCTCAACCATAGCTCATAATCCTCCGTGCCAGAAAGATCGCGCTCAGTATTAAAGGGATTCCTTTCGGCTATATCTCTACGTAAGAAGACACCGCGACAAGACAGATGATTACCACTGATCAGTGCCTCGTTTGCAATCTCAGGCAGATAGTCAACTCTCCTAGTCTTTGCTTGAGAGACGTCTTTAATCTCATAACCGAGATGAAAGAATTCTGGCTCTCCATATTGCTCTACGACCTTCATAGCTGTAGCCAAATGGTTCTCATAAAGCAAGTCGTCGGAGTCAAGGAAAGTGACGTACTTTCCCCTCGCCAGTCTCACGCCCATATTTCTAGCAGCAGCTCTCTCTTCGTTCTCCTTGTAGTGGTAAAAGACACGTGAGTCTCTTATTGCTGCCACCACTTCTCGCGTATTGTCCTTGCTCCCGTCGTCGACCACGATTACTTCGAAATCGCTAAAGGTCTGTCTAAGCACTGAGTTTATCGTTTGTTCGATAAACCCAGCCCGGTTGT